>WNGN01002178.1_pt1 | contig 16946 bp, 17 predicted proteins | sample 5400561 | NCBI WGS metagenome assembly WNGN01 (sample SAMN13153379, study PRJNA577476) | soil metagenome | isolation source: 115 cm soil or saprolite under Garry oak tree replicate 2 | place: USA:California | collected 2016-06-15
TCATCAGTTGAAGCGCGTGGTTCAGCGTTGAGTGCTTCGGCGATGTCTTCTAAGCGTGCAATCGAGAGCGAGGGCGTGCGCCCGAGATATTTCTTGCGCGTCCGGCGGCCCTGGCTGCGGTAGGCGTACCAATAGCCCTGGCCATGAAGCCGCGACTCTTTGCGCAGCGTCAGGTGCCCATGTTGGCCCTGGAAGGCGAAGGAGGAGGAGCTGCCGACCAGCCTGAGAAAGCCAGATGTATCCTCTGGAGACGAGCTGCTCTCACCCCGGTGCTGCCATTCATATCGCTCGCGCTCTGGTGACCAGAGTAAGGTGGCGGCTGCTTTTGGCATACGATCTTCACCAGCTTGTGTGTTTCAATGTATTACCCAATGTGGGTGAGTATAGCAGATGCGCAAAGGCAATGCAAGTGCCGGGCAGCACAAGGCAGGGCAATCGCATCTAATTAAGCCCAGCCAGAACTTTCAAGAGATACTCCTGGCTCCACCCAGCCTTGAGACGTTTGGCTTTGATCCCCACGTTGGCGCTCTTCTCTTGTCGAAGAAGATTGAGAGCCAGATGACGGAGGACCGCCAAATTGTGATCCGCATGACCGACGCGAACGCGTGACTCATCTTCTCGAAAAGCGACGTCAAGGACCCAATGCACACTATTTTCAATGGTATAATCACAAACGACAAATTTTGCCTGAGCCGGATGAAACACCTCTCCAAGAGGTCAGCGCGAAAGGGCTTCCCACACGAGAGACAATATCCTTCTGAGGCAACCGAGGATAGAGGTTGCCCGAAGGTAGAAAACAATGAAAAAACGACAGTGGAGCATTCGACGCTCTACGATTGAGATTCCTGACGCGCAGGTCGATGGGATCGAGCCTATCAACAGCTTCTCCAGGGAAGTACATTGTCATTGCCCCTCTCCACCCAGGAGTCGAGACAACAGGAGAATCACCATGAACATCGCGGTCTACGTCCGCGTTTCAACACAACGACAAGCACAAACACAGACAATCGAACAGCAACTCGACACTTTGCGGAAATATCATGAGGCTCAAGGATGGCCGTGGCAAGAGGAGCACATCTTTCGTGATGATGGCTACAGCGGAGCGAAGCTGCGCCGGCCAGGTCTTGATCGACTTCGGGAGCAGGTGGGACGCGCGGCCTTTGATCGCGTTATTATCACAGCTCCTGATCGACTTGCTCGCAACTACGTGCATCAGATGCTTCTCATTGAAGAATTTGAACGAGGTGGGTGTCAGGTGGAGTTCGTGGATCGACCGATGAGCCACGATCCCCACGATCAACTCCTGCTCCAAATCCGTGGTGCTGTTTCCGAGTATGAACGCAGTCTCATTGCCGAACGGATGAGGCGCGGCCGACGGCAGAAGTACTCAGGCCGGGCGGACTGCTTCCCTGGACCCGTGCGCCCTATGGCTATCGGGTTGATCCGGCCCATCCACGCGATCCGGCAGGAGTCCGCTTGGAGCCAACAGAAGCAGCTGTGGTGGCAGAGCTGTTCGCCAGCTATCTCCAAGAAGGCAGGAGCTTAAAGGCCGTGACCCAACACCTTATGGATCTAGGCGTTCCCAGTCCTGGCGGAAAAACACGGTGGAACCAGGCGACCATCCGAAGCATTTTCACGAATCCCGTCTACACAGGAACGGTCTACATTGGACGGAGTCGTCCTACGGAGGCGCGTCAGCGGCATTCGGCGTTAGTTCCCATTGGTCCGAGGTCGGGGAGGACATACTCAAACCACCCAGCAGGAGTGGACTGCCGTAACACAGGTTCCAGCGATCATCAGTCAAGAGCAATTTGATCTGGTCCAGGCGAAACTCTCGCACAATCAGCAATTTGCCCGACGCAACAATTCTGCCTATCCCTATCTCTTACGTGCGTTGGTCAGTTGTGGAACCTGCCACCTCGGCTGCGTGGGTCGGAGCAGCCGAGGTGGCTATGCGTACTACGTGTGCCACGGCAAGAGTCATGGGATCATTTCTCGCCGGGACGAAAAATGTTCAGCACACTCAGTGCCAGTTGAACAACTCGATGAACTGATCTGGCAAGATGTTTGTGAAATGCTCACCCATCCCGATATGATTGCCACCGCACTCTACCGTGCCCAAGGTGGGCAGTGGCTTCCCCAAGAGTTGCAAGCCCGACGGGAAAATCTGCGCAGAGCACGGGTCAGCCTAGAACAGCAGATGGAGCGTTTAACCGATGCCTACCTGGCCAATGTGCTTCAACTCGAAGAATACAAGAGGCGCAGGCTCGAATTGGAACAGCGCTTGTCTGTGATCGCAGAACAAAAGCGGCAATTGGAAGCGAATGTGGGGCATCACGATCAACTTGCTGGAATGGTGCAATCGATTGAAGCATTTTGCCAGCGTGTGCAGCAAGGGATCAGCGAAGCAACCTTTGAGCAAAAACGCCAACTCATCGAGTTGCTCATTGATCGCATTGTCGTGACAGGTGAGGAGGCTGAGATCCGTTATGTGATCCCAACCTCCTCCAGTAGTGAACATCTTCGTTTTTGTCATTTGCGATTAGACTATTTCAATGCCCCAATGACTGCGAACCGACGAGGCAAAGCGGCCGACATCTCGCTCAAAGCTGAGTAATACCAAGTTGCGATCTAACTCTCCGTTCTGAAGTGCGGGAAAAACATCATGGAACGCAGCCGTTGTGTGTCGTCAGTCAGTTCGGTGAGTGCTCGACACAACACCTCAATCAGGTCCTCCAAGGAGGGAAAGATGCGATTGTGCAGGTATTTCTCGCGCACCTCTGGGAAGAGGTGTTCAACGGGATTGACCTCTGGGCTATAAGCAGGCTGAAAGATCAAACGAATATTCGTCTTCCACCTGCAGATCTTTGGCCCGGTGCCACCCAGCTTGATCGACTTGCATGACGATAAAGTAGTCGGCAAAATCTTTCGCCAGCCTCCGCCAGAAAGAGATTCATCATGACCGTATCCGCCGAGGGCAGGATCAAGGAGGTCATCAAGCCCTGCTCTGGAGCCACCGCCGCGAAGACATAGCTGGACTGGCGAATGACCTGTCTGGGAGCCTTTGGTCGAACTCCCGGGGGTGCCCAAGCCCGTTTGGGGTGACTTTAGCGGCCAAAGCGTCCCTCGTCCTGGGCCATCCTTAAGACCGGTCGCTTGTCATCGGCTGGGCGGGTCGCAACCGCTGCCTCACAGCTTTCCGCAAAGTTTTTTTAAACTGCTCTTGCGCTTCTGGACTGGCCTTGGGATGGACCGGACGAGGCATGGGCTTGCGCCAGCCATGCCGGTGGAGCAGCCGCGAGATCGTGCTTTTGTGGACCTCGTGGCCCAGCTGTGCTTCAAACGCACGCTTGATTTCGCCTGCGGTGGCAATTTCTCCCCGCTCGGCGCGCGTGAAAAAAGGAGCTAAGAACGCTTGCTCGTCTTCCCAGCTCACATATTGGCGGCGGCGGCCTCCTTTCCCTGGCGTCTCGACGGCGGCGACTCGCCATCCGATTATAGCGGGCAATCACCTGATGCACCATGGCGACAGTGGCGCCGGTATGCTTGGCAATGGCGGTCGCTTCTCGCGGATCCACCAAGGCGTTAGAGATGATCAGCCAGCGAGGCCCTCACAAGGGACGTGGGTCTAATTTCAATCTCATTCTGACTTCCTCTGCGGAGAGATGAGGAGCAACTCGTGTGATCCTGGCCATGTAGTCCTCCTGGAACCTGAATAACCAATCTGTTCCCTCATTCTCGCATATTTTTCTCTTAGATCGCAACTTGGTAGAAGTAATAGCGGGTCTCGGTTGAGACCTCCAGGCCAATCCGTCGTTCAGCTCTCACCATCCCGATAGCGCTCAGACCCTTCCATTTGCCTTCTTGATCCAGGTAGCTCAGGTGCTCCAGATCGTCAATGAGCCAGTGTTTGCGGATTTCTAGCCGCCCATGAGCTTTTTCAATCGTTTCGTGGAATTGATGCTCAACCCCGCGAAACTGGTCTTTCTGTGCGAGCGTAAAGGTATCCTTGACGTTTTCATACAAATCGCCTTGATTCTCTTTGAGTGCCAGAGCATAGTCGGCGTGTTGGTCGATGATTTGGGCAGCAATGGCCCTTTGTGTGCCGATGGCGTCAATCGTCACCAGACACCCTTGCAGATCCAAGAGGTGTAATAACTCGGGGATCGCGGTAATGCGCATTGGATTTCTCATCGACGGCCAGTTGGGCCAGCACCATCCGATTCTCGGCAGCCCAAGCGCTCACCAGAGGCCTCGCCTTCTTCCCGTTAGCTCTATCATGGGAGCGTCTCAGCGTTTTTCCATCAATGGCAACGACCCCGGTGATCTTGTCCGTCACCCCTGCTACCCAGGTGAGGAAACACTCCTCAAACTGCTTGGGATCGATGCGCGCAAACACCCGCGGCATCCGTATCATGGGAGGGAATGCCGTTGGGCAGCTCCAAAAAGGTGTTCAGCCACGCCTCTTTCGTGTTGCCGAACGTTTCTCTGTCTACCCATCCTTCTGCCCCACACAGGACCCCTAAAATCGCGATGAGAATGATATCCAGTAATAGGTGCCGCTTGGTTCGCTCCACCCGCGGATCTTCAATGCTCTCAAAAATGCTTTGCAGGCTGTATGTACTTTCTTCTTCCATCTTTCCCCCTCGACATCATGCAGTTTTGGTCTCTATTCTATCACCTCCCCCCAAAATTTAGATGCGATTGCCTTGCAGCACAAGGGGATCATGGGTAATACGTCTTGGGTAAGAGAACAACCTCTCTCCTCATCAGTTGTGAAGCGAGAATAATGGGGGCTCTCTCTTTAAGAACGTCGGCTTGCTAGAAGATGATTCGATGATAGTGAAGCTTAGATACGGTGTTGTTTGTCAAGAGGGTAGGAGCCGTTTTCCGAAAGAACCGGTTTGACGTGTAGAAAGCAGGAAAGCATAGCGGGGCAGGGCTGCCTGGTGGGGAACAGCAGCAGCCTGGAGTGAAACCTACTCATGCTAGAGATTAGCACCCTATTGCTCGTTGTTGGTACTTTGGCTGATAGTTGGGATCAAAGTCCTCCAGATGGGTTCCAACAGCAAAGGCGAGATGCAACAATTTGCGTGCCACAGCACAGCGCGCGACCTTGTCTGGCTTGCCAGCGGCGCGCAATCGATCATAAAAGGGCTTGAGTACAGGATTGTAGCGGGCAGCGGAGAGAGTGGCCAGGTACAAGGCAGTTCGCAGTCGCCCATTGCCAGTGTGGCCAATACACGGACGTTTGTGGACACTCGTTCCCGATTCCCGTGGCATGGGAGCCAACCCTGCATAAGCAGTAGCCTGTTCAGTTGAGGAACAAAGTGTGAAATTGAGGGTCGCTACAACTATCCACAGAGCCGTCACCAGTCCGATACCCGGAATAGTCTGAAGCTTCGCCAGGGTACAACGCCATGCCCGATCCACGGAATTGTCCTCGCCTTCAGCCGCTTCCTGCTCGTCTGTGGACACCAGAGCCGCCAGTTCCGTTTCGATTTGAGCAATCTGCTCAACAATGGTCTGATCTAACATCTGCATCCGTTGACGAACCTGGGCCACCACGACGGGATTGTGTTCGAGGGCGTGAAGTTGATTACGTACCTGGCCGCGCATCACCAACAACGTGTCTCGTTGGGTCAAGCGTTGCTCCAGTTCCTCATAGATGGCTGGTGGAGGGGTCCACAATGCTGGGTGCAGGAGCGCGGCAAGTTGGGTCAGCGTTTGTGCATCGATGGCATCGGTTTTCGCCCGCTTGAGCAAGGCTTTGGCAAAATGATGGGCTTGCGCAGGATTCACCACACTGACTGCATAGCCAAGGTGTGCGAAAAAGGTGGCCAGAGCGAGCCAGTAGATCCCCGTCGCTTCCATAACTACCAGGATCTCAGCCGGTCTGGCTCCAGTCTTCACGAGCCGTTGATGCAATGACGAAAAGCCTTCAGGAGTTTGTTCAATAGTAATCGGTTTACCAGGCTTCTGAGTAGGGGCCTGCCATGCGACTGTGGCAGTCGCAGCTGCAATATCCACGCCGACATACAATTGGTAAGCAGCAGAAGGGGGGACAGAACGCATCGCTTTTTCCTTCCTTGAACGGGTCTTTTCAGCATTGATAGCGATTCCAGCAGGCTTCTCTCTGCGCTCATAATACGTGGTCAGGGCCACTTGATACGGTTCAGATTGGTGCCGTGCCGAGAGTGGCAGGGATTACTCTAAGCCACGCGGTCAACGCCGCAAGCGTTGTTCGAATCTCTCTACCACTCTGGAACGCTATCCATATTATATGAGCGTTGTTAATTTCATCGGCGGGCCTAATAGGCCTATATGGGGACGTGAGCTAGATAGCTACCTTCAATGGTTTTTGAGACAGCTATACTGCTACGTGAGATGTTAGCAGATAATGACACATTGTACGTTCATCTAGATTGGCATGTAGGACATTACGTTAAAGCAGTGTTAGATGAGATCTTTAGCTCTGATTGTTTTATAAACGAGGTAATCTGGCATTACAAGAGATGGCCAGCTCCGAGCACCAACTTTCAAAAAATGCCTGATGTAATTCTTGTCTATGGAAAATCATCAACGAATAGAACTTTCAATGTCTTACTTCAAGAGCTAACAGGAGCGTCAACTGCTCTGTATCAGGGAGCAATGAAGCGGGAGAAGCTCTTGAAAATGATCTTTGCACAAAGGATATGAGCTGCCAGACAGCTCATAAAAGAAGGAGTATTTCGAGAATGCGTTGGAATGCTTTCTTATCGTTGCGTTTAACTTCTTGAGAAGTGCTTTTCGATTGGTATCTTCGTCCTCATCACAAAGGGGTTGTGTCATGCAGACATGCCTTCATTGGCTAAGAAAGCAGAAACGTTGGCTTCAGTGGAGCGGCAGCGGCCTTCTGGGAATGGGGATTTTAACCGTTCTTGTTGGAGGATATGCTTTCCGCTGGAGTTGGACAGGATTCATCACTAAAACGTTTTGGGATTGGATGCAACTGCTCATCGTCCCAGCAGCACTCGCTGTTGCCAGCTTTCTTTTTGCTCGAGCTGAACATCGCCGAGAAAAAGCTGCAGAACAGCAAAAGGCAGCAACCGAGCGTCAGGCAACTGAGCAGAAGACCCAATGGGAGCGACATTTTGCAGAGCAACAAGCTGCCGCCGAACGATTTGCTGCCCAGTGGCGTCTCGAAACCGAAATGAAACAAAAAGAGGAGTATCAGCGAGAAGCACTGCTCCAAGCATACTTCGATTGTATGGAAGTATTGCTGATTGAGAAAGGACTTCGTCATTCTGAACCAGAGGCTGAAGTTCGTCATATCGCGCGAGCTCGTACACTCACCACGCTCCAGCGCTTAAACCTTGAACGCCAAACGGAAGTGTTCTGGTTTTTGTATGAGTCACGCCTTCTCGGTGACCAAAATACTGAGCGGATTGTGGATGTGAGTGATGCCGATTGGAGCTACATTCATCTGAATGAAACGCATCTGGAACAGATCGATCTCAGCGATGTAGATCTCTCGCATGCAAGTATGCAAGAAACTGACCTACAAGGTGCAAATTTGGAAGGGGTCACGTTGTGTCAAGCTGATCTTCAAGGGGCAAAGCTGAGAGGGGCAAAGCTGCGTAATGCCGATCTGACGCAAGCGAATTTGATGGGTGCCGATCTGGCAGGAGCAGACTTGGAAGGCGCTACAGTATGTCATGCGAACCTCCAAGGAGCGGATCTCAAGGGTGCAAAGGTGTGTGGTGCCGATCTGAAAGAAACCAACCTGAAGGACGCCAATCTTCGCGGGGCAAAGCTGAGCGACGCCAACCTGACTGGAGCTAATCTGACTGGAGCCGATCTCACCAGCGCCAGCCTCCAAAGAACGGATCTCTCTCAGGCTTGTCTCACTCAGACGACATTGCGTAACAGTACGTTGCGTGATGCCGTTTTGCAGAGAGCAGACCTCTCGCGCGCCAATTTGCAAGGAGCCTACTACACCGAAGAACAGCTTGCAACAGCCCATGGGCGCTGGAGTATTGTGCGCTAAGAGGTATTTGGTATGAGGCATGTTCCCTCTCGATGCAACTGGCACTCAATACTGTTTTTGGGGTACGTCCAAGATTCTCCCATGTAGGAAACAAAGGTATGAAGGCACTTCCCGTGTCTCTATTGAAGACAAACCCGAGAAAATACGGACACAGTGGAGATTTTGCCACCAACCATCTCGATGAGCAAGAGCCGGCCACGTCATCGCTCCACCTCCTGCAAATTTGCCAGTAATGTATCATGGAAATTGGGGAGCGTACCTCGACTCCCAGCACACTTGGTCAGGTGGCAGCTCATCTATGGTTGTTGCTGTTGGTATGCTGCTCTTGGGAACGTGACTTTTACTGGCTGGCGATACACGGCGTGGCTGATTAACAAGTCTCCCTTTGCCAGCCGTGTGACCGACGAGCGAATGTCCTGGTCCAGAAAGCGGTAGTCTGGTGCGTTCACCTCGGAGGAGCCGGTGCGGCCGATGATTTTCGTGGCACTGTTGCCGGTCACACGGGGATGTACGGCGCTCATGAACTGCTGGGCAGAGATGAGAATCACGCCGAGGCTGCGACCCCGTTCAGCTACATCGATGGTCTTGACCCGGGAAAGTGGAGAAGGTAAACTTGAAGAAGTGGACATGCTCCACGAAGGGAACAGACCATGCAAAAGACACAACGAACGTTTACGAAAGAGTTCAAACTGGAAGCGGTTCAGCTGGTGAAAACCAGCAACAAACCGTTGGCCCAGATTGCCCGCGATCTGGGGATTGCCGACAGTACGCTTCACCATTGGCGTCAGCTCGAAGCTTCGCACGGTGAGCAAGGCTTTCCCGGCAGTGGTCATCAGACGGCTCAAGAAGAGGAAATCAGGCGTTTGAAGCGAGAGGTGGAGACCCTGCGCCAGGAGCGTGACATCCTAAAAAAAGCGCTGGGCATCTTCTCGCGCAGCCAGCTCTGAGCTTTCCGTTCCTGGCCGAGCACTGCGGTGACTACCCGATCACGGTGCTCTGCCAGACGCTCGAGGTCTCCCAGAGTGGCTATTATGCCTGGAAAAGCCGAGAGCCGAGCCAGCATTGCCGAGAAGATGCCCGTCTGTGCGCCGACATCCAGCAGATCTTCCTGGAGCATCGCCAGGTCTATGGCAGCCCGCGCATTCATGCCGTGCTCAAAGCGCGCGGCATCCCTTGTGGGCGCAAGCGTGTCGTGCGCTTGATGCAAACGCTCGGCTTGTCAGCCCAGACGAAGAAGCGGCGCAAGCCGACCACCAGGAGTGCACCAGGTGGGCGCTTTGCTCCCAATCATCTCAACCGGGAGTTCGCGGCGAGCTTGCCCAACCAGAAGTGGGTCACCGATACCAAAGCCGTCAAAACGGCAGAAGGTTGGCTGTACCTGGCGGTGATCTTGGATCTGTTCTCGCGCCTGGTGGTTGGCTGGGCGATGGCTGCGACAGAAGATGAGCACCTGGTTGAGCTGGCTCTGCGCATGGCATTAGCCACTCGTCGCCCTCCTACCGGACTCTTGCACCATTCCGACCGCGGCAGTGAATGTACCAGTGACCGCTATCAGGCGGTGCTGCGCGAAGCTGGCATCGAAGTGAGCATGAGTCGAACGGGGGACTGTTATGACAACGCGGCCATGGAAGCCTTCTTTGCCACCCTGACCAAGGAGTGTACCGATCGGGTGCGCTTCCAGACCAGACAAGAGGCCCGCTCCGCCATTTTCGAGTACTTGGAGTGCTTTTATAACCCGGTCCGATTACCTTCGACGTTACAGTAGGTCAGTCCGGCTGCTTTTGAACAAGCAACCCAGTCACAGATGAGTTAATCTCCAACTTTGGAGACTCCATTTTTTCGGGTCAATTCCACTCCAATACCCAGATCGATGAAGGCATAATCCAATTGGGAATAGTTTCCAAACTGTTTTAAGAGGTTTTCGGGGGTACTTGGGAAATATATATCTGTAACAGGGCTGAGGAGAGGTACATCAGGCAAGCTGAGTGTCGACCATCCTATTTCGCTACCCTTCAACTGGGCAAATTCTATGGAGATTCCTCCTGGCAACCCCAGCGTCTTCAATAACGCTCCGGGGCGTTTTATCAGCGCCCTTATACTCTTACGAAACATTACGAGAAACAGAATTAATACAGAAGGCCATGCAAGTACACTAATGAAGGCGACGATATCTTTAGTACCTAAGTTTTGTCCAAATTAACGGCAATGCACAAGGGAGCCAACAGCTTCCTTAACGAGTCAACTAAAGAGCGAGCTAGGCAGGCAGCTTGATTCAGGATAATCTGAACGACATGGCCCAGCGCATCGAAGACGAGAAAGCCACTGATATGGAAGACATCGCGCACCATGCGCAGCATCCCATAGTGCTGCAGCTTGGGAACCGCCAACCAGCGGCGAGCCCAGACCACGACATTGTGAGCCAGCGAGCCCAGCAGCATCAGCATTTGCTGGGCCTCAAAGCGCTTCTTGTTGCGTTTGGTCAGCCCCAATCCTGCTTTGTCGCCTTTGAAGGACGTTTCGATGCCGCCTCCACGCTGATCGTAGAAGGCCACATAAGCGCGCAACACAGCAGTCGGATCATCGAGCAACGACAAGGGCTGGCCGGTGAAGGCGAGCACGGCGTGTGCCGCCAACGTCGAGAGCAGGATGCCCACCGCCCATTGCCCGTTCTGTTGGCGACAGCGCACCGCAATGCGCACCACAGGCCGTATGTAGGCCGTCGCTGGTTCGCTCACCCAGCCCATCTGCCGCTCCGGCACCCCAGGATCGTCGAGCCACTCCACGACACTGCTAGCCAAGCGCTGCGCCCGCTGGGCCGAGTAGTCTTTACAGTGAATCTGGTAGTCGCGCTCCAAGAGCCAATTCACGTCGTCCACACTGCCCCCACCTGCGTCCACGCGCACAATGGTACGAGCCCGTTTGGCTTGATCCAACTCCAACGTGGCTTCTGCCGCTTGGAGCAGGGGCTGCAGTGCTTTCGTCAGTTGCGTCTTGCCTTCGAAGAGACGGTCGACGACGACCTCGTCGTAGCGGCTCGCGAGCACGCGACCCAATTGCCGCCCCCGCCGATTGCGTTGCTTGGCAAAATAGCCCTTCGTAGCAAAGGCCGCTTTGGGACCGCAAGGCATGCCACTCATATCCACATCCAGCACCTGGAACTTTGTGGCATAGTCATGCCGGAATCCTTGGCTGTGGTGCCGATAGATCGTATCCACAGCTTGCTCCAGTTGCTGCACGTTCTCCCCCCTGCAAGCATCCAAGGTTTCTTGCACCACCGATTGCTCCGCACACCGCTCTCGTCCAAAGGCCTGCTGCAAGGCTGGATCGGCTCTGAGGCGTGTGTTGATCTCAACCAGTCCGTGAGCCCCAGCCAACATCGCAATGAAGGCATCGTAGAGCTTGTCGATGGGGGTGTGCTTGACCGTCTTCTGGGCAATGCGCACGCCCTTGCGAATAGGTCCAAACAGGTCCAGGTGCTGCAATTTCATCCCAAGCGCTGCCAAGCTCGCACAGGCAGTAAACTGGCTCGTGGGTTTCGTGGTAGACTCGTTCATGATGATGGTCCTCCTATCTCAGGTCTTCTTTCCCTTGATAGGAAAGATCCATCATCGTTCGTTTCGCAAGTCCTTGTGCTTTGACAGCTCGCTGTCACTATTTTGGACAAAATTTAGGTTAGTAGTAATCACCATTACTCTTTCTCTCACTTCTAATCGGGATTACCGTACTGTAAACCGCAGAATAACTTTAATGAGAATCAAGGGCTGTGTGAAAATGGTGATCCTGTTGCTCAATTGTCTCTCAATCCTCAACCCGAACTTGTATTCCTGGCCCGTCTCAGCTCAGCGAACGAATCGAGCAACAGGATCACCAATGTTTATTTTGGACCAGGCTTCAAAAGCCTCGCATCAGACTGCCTCCTCTTGACCTCGTAACCACAGAACAGGAAAGCATTTGACACTACACCACTATCGCACGGAAACCTGAAAGCTCCCAGGTCATGATCCGCATTGTGATGGAGCGGTCCTAACTCGATGTCGAGGACTCCGTGGTAGAGTCCTGGCCAATCGGCACTCGCGATGCAGTCGATAGCATACACCTTATCATCATCCTCGCGGTCCTCCTTCCTATGCCCGATCCTCTTGCCAACCAGGAATTCGACTAGCAGGTGGTGACTTGGCTCCGCCTCGGGGGCCTCGAAGAGGAGTTCTAGCCGATTGATGCGCAGCTCACGATGGCCGGGAAGGAAGGGGAACATGTTGCGACCGAGCCGGAGGCCGAGCAGCCTGCGCGCTCCTTCGCCGGTCAACACGCTCTGGAAACGGTGCCATGCCTCCGGTAAATCGTGTCTGAAGTCGAAGAACTGCAAGCCATCTCCGGGCAAGTGGTGCTGCGCGTTTTCGTTAGCCGCACGACGCAGAACCTCTCCTCCCTCACGTGCTGTGTAGTTCAGATGCAGGATCACGTCCGTGATAGTGGCTACGTCGAACTGGTTGTTCTCCTGCGGCAGTTCAATGCGCCAGCGACTAACCGCGCCCATGAACTCGAATGGCAGGTACCGTTCGTCCCGGAAATTGAGCTCAAACAGGCCCGAGTCGTTCTGCCCACCCGAGGTTGCGATAGCCTCGGTGGCGGCGTATTGGGTGACGATGCGCGGGTCATCGTTCACCGGTCGGTAGCCGTTGTCGAACTCATCGTCATCGCAGCATGAGATGAGCGGGTCGCGCAGGCGCGGGTGAACCCGTGTCATACTGTGCAGAAGGGTGAGGCGGCAATGCACGCCGGTGTAGGGGCCGACGACGCAGGGGATGGTCAACGATACGTTCCTGATGCGCCGCATATGGTGGCCGGGATAGTCGAGGTCAAACATCCATTCGGGGAGCTCGATCTCGCAACAGCCGGTCGCTTTGAGGCGCAGGAACTCCACCGGAAAATGCAGGCGCAGGGAGAAATGTTTCGTCAATTCGTGCTCGCGCACGTTCTCGTCGAGGTATGCCTTCTCCATCTGCCGCAGCGCTAGTTGCAGGCGTTCGCCCGCGAGCAGGCCCTCGTGCAGGTTGTCCCATATTTCGCCAGGCAGGAACCTGCGTGGGCCTGCTGGGCGGCGCACAGTGCCAGTTCGTACAGCCTGGTGTAGAGTATGGAGGTTTCCTGTTGCAGGAAGAGGTAGAGCGCGTGGTTCGTGAACTTATCGCGCAGGAAATCCAGCACTTCCGCGGCATTTTCCATTTGCTGCTGGTGGTTATTGAGTTCGCGCAGCGCGACATCTCGCCTCCGTTCGGCGGCAAAAATCTGGCGCGTGATCTGCTCGATCTCAATGGTGAGAACCTGGACCTGGAAGTGCCATTCCTGCAAGCGCCGGTCCCACCCTGCCTGCGTCAGGTCGAGCGATGCCGTCGTGCTGGCAATCTCAGCAAGGGTATTCGATATGCGGGCCGCGGCAGCAAAGAGCCCGGACAGTTTGGTTCCCAGGGGGAATTGGTCGTAGGAGAGCGGGGAGCCGCCGAATCCGGCTTCCCCAAACCAGAAGTCCGGGATGATGTTCATCGCCTGACCAATTCCCTCGGAAATGTTGCCCGCCGCCCGTGCAGCAGTAGAGGTACCCATGAGGGCTTCGTACTGTACCTCATTGCTGATCAGCCCATTTTGTATCAGGTTGGTGTAATAGGTCAATCGTGTCTGAGTTTCCTCCTTCGTTTTCTGCAACGCCTGGACCTGCCAATCAGCTTCTCGCCACTGATTCTGGCGAATTTCCAGGGTGAGATCCAGGAGTTGACGCTCCTGGATGGCGCGCAGCGAGGCGAGGTACTCGGCATCACCCTTCTCGAACGCGGCGAGCAGGGCCGCGCCGAACTCCCTCACCTGGTTGGCGATCTCCTGCGCTTTCTGTATGAGGAACATGAAGCGATAGGGGCTGTGAGGGCAGCATCGCTCCTCTTCATCCGCGCACATCTCGATTTCGGCAATCGTTTGCCAGCCGTTGCGCAGCGGATCGTTCCCCCAGTAAGGCATATCGCGGTCGAGGCGTCCATTGCGAAGCCTGCGCGCATCGAGGCAGGTATGGATCAGGGCCAGCCGGTCGTCTACCAGCTCATAGAGGTCCAGGAGCCGCGGATTCAGCGGCGCGCATTCCGGGACGAAGGTGAGAACCACCTGGGGTTTCTGCCCTTTCTTCCCGTAGCTAGCCTCCATGTCCTTCACGGAACGAGGTCGTCTCCCCAGGATACGTGCAGCAGTATCGAAGATCAGCCGCGCCTGCTGGAAAGCCTCCGGTGACTTACGGCGCATTAAGGCATCGCCCCATTGCAGCAGCGTTTCCAGGTAATGCAGGGCGACGGAGCGATTCCGCGCCACCTCGTCCGACGTGGTGATGCTCGAACAGCAGGATAGGTAGCCACGACTATATCCATTCCCTTGCCCTGGTTCTAGAATGGCTACCGATTGCCCAGGAGCGCTACCAGTGCCGCCGTCCGGTTGCTCGGGATTGTTACCCGACCCGCTTGCCGCTTGCCCAGTGATCTTCCCGCTTTTACCTGCTGTAGATGGATTCCCGGATGTTAGCGCTGTTTCCCTACCCGCAGGAGTGCTTCCAGATTCGCCGGTTGAGCCTCCTGCGAGCGGGCTCAGAGCCTCGACAACGACTCCTGTGGGACTCGTTGATTGCACTCCGATAGACACTCCAACCGGATTTTCTGTGGTGCCTCCTATAGTGACCATTTGCTCCTCTACGCACCATGAACAGTTTTCCCGCAATGGGTTGAAGGCCAGCTCGTACCACTTCAGAGCCTCCTCGAAGCGGCAGTTCGTGCGCAAGGCGCGGGCGACGGCCAGTGCAGAACCGAAGAGCGACCGGGGCAGGATCGGTGCGCCCGGCTCGAAGTAGGCAAAGTACGGGTAGGCTGCCAGCCCGCCCGGGTAGGAATTTGAGCCGACCGTTGGCGCAACCACCAGCGGCAGGGTCATGGCAGTATCGGTCACGAGATCGTAGCGGAAGCCGGGTTGCTGTGACGTGTTGTAGCCGCCAGGAGCAATACCACCATCTACTTTGAAGGTGAGCGAGTCGGCGGCCCTGCCCAGCAGTTCGAGTTTAGCAGCAGCCGGTACCTTGTTGCCTTTGCTATCTATGGTCACAGCAATGGGTACGCCTTCATCTGACCGACGCGGCTGCTGGAATTCGCCGTTGTGGACGCGGCACCACGCCAGGTGTACCATCGGCTCCCCATCCCAGTGGAGCAACTTCGGCAACGCGTCCTCGGTTTCCCAGTCTCCCTTGGCATCTTGCGTTTGCGCCTCATAGAAACTCGAGTCGAGCAGCCAGAAGTAGTACTCATCGACGACGGCAGGGTGCGATTTGCCGCATTCACAGCAACACCCGGCTTCATTATCCTTGTGGCGTGGAGTGAACATGCATGAGGCTGGTGGTTCAGCAGCTGCGGCCACGCGAAGGAAGCGCACGTTCAGCCGGATAGCGGCCTCTATCCACAATGGCAGCGACTGCGCGGCGCCGGGCTGTGAGGGTGATGGAATGGCTACCGCCTGTATACTGGGTCCATCGGGGTTGCCATCGACTTCCACTGTGTTCTGCGGTACCGCCGAGAGCCAGGATGGACGTGCATCTCGCTCCGGCGTCCCAAGCAGGTCAAGACCCTCCGGCTGCGGGGGCGAGCTAAATTCTCGCAGGTGCGAGGGATCGTATCGCTGGAGGAGCGCAAGCCCGGCGTGCGCTGGCGGGCGTTGATCTATCCAGTACTCCAACCCGCCCGGCCTGGGAACGGTCAGGATGGTGCGCTGTAGCTCTGCCTCGAGGAAGCGGAAAGATTCTATACGCTCCGCTTTCTCAAGTTCATCCCAGTCGATCCAGTTCTCACGGTAAAGTTCGCGGCGCTTACAGGCCTCCCATATACGGAACGTGGCAAAGCGCCGATCCCAGAGCAGGATGAACTCCGACGGCACATCGCCCCCCATTTCGAGGCCAAGCCTGACACGCTGGATATAGGTCTGCACCGCGCTGATCGCCTCCTCGATCCGAGTCGTCCGTTCGCAGAGACCCGTCTCGACATCCAGCAGCAGCAGCGCGCTCAGGTCATCGGCCTCCTGGGCATAACCGCCCCAGGGCAGCGCCACGCGGTTCATGCCACACAGGTAGGCCAGCAGCGCCCGCCGGGCATGTTCCCGCAGCTCGTCATTGAGCCGCTTGACATCCTTGTAGCGGCGAGGCGCCCCCTGCTCGATGCACCCGTCGCGAACGAATCGGGTGAGGTTGTCGTTCCCGGACTGCGATTCACCCGCTAGCACGGCGTTCGGGTCATTGGAGGCCCACAGGTCGGGGCGTGCCGCTTGAATATCCTTCGCTGCGAAGTCCGACAGCAGGTCTCGAATCCTCCTTCGGCACCCATGAGGTATTTTAGAGGCGTCTCAAGTCAGGCTACAAGCCACTTGAGGCGTTTTTGTTTGTGGGGAAATCTGTCCTTGACAGGAACATTGACAGGAACCAGAACATTTACCCTTGTGCATCCTCAACCCCGTTCTCCTGGTACCTTGCCAGGGTGGTGTTCAAGCGACTGATTGCATCTTGCTGCATACTTGGAAGGACGTGTGAGTACACATCCATTGTCATGCTGATGTTGCTGTGGCCCAACAATTCCTGCACCACCTTCGGGTGGACGCCCTCGCTTAACAAGAGCGTGGCCGTGCTGTGGCGCAGATCGTGAAAACGGATATCGGGCAGGCCCGCTTTCTTCAACAACACCTTCAACTGGTCAAGCACGTCCTTGTCCGTGCTGAGTTTTGTAACCTGGTCGAAACGCCCTCGCCACATGTTCCCAGAAGATCAGCAAGCAGCGCCAATATCACTGTTTGCTGTGGAACCACCTCAACACCGTCAAAGAGCGTATCAACCTGTTCCCGAAATCAGTCTTTC
>WNGN01001756.1_pt1 | contig 16921 bp, 18 predicted proteins | sample 5400561 | NCBI WGS metagenome assembly WNGN01 (sample SAMN13153379, study PRJNA577476) | soil metagenome | isolation source: 115 cm soil or saprolite under Garry oak tree replicate 2 | place: USA:California | collected 2016-06-15
TCGATGGGCCAGGACATGGTCAAGGGCCGCCGGACCGAGATCGAGTTCCTCAACGGCTTCATCGTCGACAAGGCCGAGGAGATCGGCGTGGCCGCGTCGGCGAACGCCGCCTTGACCGACATCGTCAAGCGGGTCGAGAAGGGCGAGCTTTCGCCCGACAGGCGTCACATCCTCGAGCTGCGGCTGAACTGATCCCGGTTGCCCGTGTCCGGTGCCCGGGCCGCCAGGGCGGCCAAACGCAAGCCTTGCGCAGCAGCAGCTCGTGCCTGAACGCGCGCAGCAACCGCCTCGCATCGGGGCTCATCTGAATGCCGGCGCCGATCCGCAGGAACTGCTTCGCCTGCTCGTAGATCGTGACCTTGGCGCCCTGCCGAGCCAGCAACGCGCCGACCGCGAACCCGCCGATCCCGGCGCCCATGACGGCGTAGCTCGGTTTGGCGCTCACGCGCAGCACTCCGATCCGATGACGTCGGTAGCGTGGATTGAGCGAAACCTATCACAGCAATCGATAGCCGGTAGACCGATTGAATATCAAGCAAGCACCAACACTCGGGGCCTTATCAATTCGACAGCTGATAGCACTCCAACCAAACGCTGCTAGCCTTGTTCAGCAGATGCTGAGGGGCACCAATATTGATGAATCGGTGAATCGAAAAGAGATCTGTGCTGCCGATTTCGCTTCGAAGTTTCCACTGCTCTGTACTGACTGCGAGAGGCGTCGTGAAGCGCTCGCGCTGTGCTCCGTCTGTAAGGACACGAGTAGTAACACATTGCATATCCCTATGATGGACTTCCGCATCGAATCTGGCAAGGATGATGGCCAGCCGAACCTCTTGAAGGAGGCCCTGAAAAAGCTTGGCCAGACCAATGGGGTGCTGCTCGATTCCGGAAAATCCTACCATTACTATGGTTTTCAGTTACTAGCCGAACATGAATGGCGACGGTTCATGGCCATATCCTTGCTATTGGAGCCACTGGTCGATGTCCGCTAGATTTCGCATCGGTTGCTAGCAGGCACCGCCGCGTTACGAATAATCGCTGCGCCTGACAAACCGAAGGTGCCGGAGATCGTCGCCTCCTTACAGTAGGCAGTGTCGCCCCCGGGGTCTAAGGCTACCTAGCTAATTTTCCTCACGATCGGCCAGCCGTCGTCGAGGGTCTCTCGGATAAAATCGAAGAACATGTTGGGCTGCAAACGGTCAAGTCGGTTGAGTAAGCCAACATACTGCTCGCGTTGCGACAATACCGCCTTTTTCCATGGGGATATCAGCTCTGGATTTCCCAAAATCTCAGATGGAACAACAAACCGAATGGAACGATGATCAACATACTGCTGCGACAACTGGCTAAAGGCGAAACCGACACGATGCCGGACCAATTGATGCGTGAAGGAGCGAGAAACGCCAGTAAGCACGAACGTCCACGTTGCGTGCTCGAGCACGCTTTCGTGGCCTTGGCGTATAAGATTTTCAACATAGGCTCCAGTACTTCTGCCCGCTGGATTGGCAAACGACAAATAACAAACGCGGCCGGCATTCTCTACGATTTTCTCCGCCGGAGTACCGGAGTCTTGAGCCCGAGATTTCGACTGAAAGTATGCATAGAACTCATCAATGTTCGGTGACAGACTGGGGCGCCCGATCAAGAAAAGTCGTGGACTTTCTATGAAGACGTCCGCTTCATCTGATGCCTGGGAATCACTGAGCTTTAAGATGTTGTTCATGGCCGCGCCTCAAGTTTATCAAGCCGGGATATAATGCGTTGGATCGCGCTTTGAAGCTGTTGGCTCTCCAACTTGTCCACTCGAGCCTTAAGGTCTTGCGCAGCAATAGATTTTTCCAGACCTTCCATCTTAACCTTTATACCGCCGATGTCATTGAGATATCCGACCAATAGGGTCAGAGCGACGGCGAGGACTCCGGCTATGATCGGCGTGATAATTTGCGCTGCAGCTACGCCCTTGCTTACCTCCGTTTTTATCCTCCTATCAAATTCGAGGAAGTCCTTAGACAGTTTTCGAAGCAAACTGCTGTCGTCATCTTCTTCCGTCGGCAACAGGATGCGCCCGACGGTGAGGTCGAGCGAGGCCGGTTGAATTTTCGCATTCCATCGTCCAATATCGGGCCGGATATTCGTAGCAAGCGGCGGCAGCTTTGCCTCGGCTGGCGCGACGAGGTCGCGAAGATCTCGGTCAACCAAGATAGTCATTTTATTCCCCTGCTACACTAGACGATAGCGCTACTGTCGGGCGTTATTATGCCCCGTTCTCGCCAAGCTCGCTACTGCACGATCGTAGTGTGACATGATTGCTAGAACGCATGTTTCGCCTTGTCACTTAGAGGCTGCTTGGGAGACTAGGAACATCGCAATTTGACCGTTGTTTGATCTTGGTAGCGGAGGAGGGACTCGAACCCCCGACACACGGATTATGATTCCGCTGCTCTAACCAGCTGAGCTACTCCGCCCCGGCGCGATCTCGACGCGGACCGGCGCCCCGGTCCGCGCTAGCACGCACGAACCTATCCAATATAGCCAAAAACGTGGAACTTTCTCGGCCAATGCCTCCGGGCCGCAACGGCACGGGAGATGCCGCGATATAGGAAGCGCGCGGAAATGCTGTCAAGCCGAGCTCGGTGCCCTGCAAGCCCGGCGCAGCCGATGCCTCCACGGGCGACCGTTGTGCACCCGGCTGTCCGGATGAAACCTTAAATTGTGATTTCGCCTAAATCGATCACAAGCTGCCTTTTGGCGAATTGAATCGACCTAAGCCACTGATCCTGCCGCAACTTATTTCAAAAATACCTCCGATTTCGAGGCGTTTTCGCGCGTTTGCCGCACGTTTTTCGCCCGCGCCCGCACCCGCCCCGCGGCGCCTACCCGCGGCCCTGCCGCTGCCCGTCGCCGCCCCGCGCGGCGCCGTTGCGAGAAAACCGGATCAGCGAGAAATGCCCGAGCGGGGGCATATCGCGGCGCTCCACGAGCGTCACCCCACCGTGCCCCCCCGCCCAGCGCTCCAGGCGCCGCCAGGGAAATTCCGCCCGCCAGCCCAGTTTTCGCGCCACCGGCGCAAACGAATGCTCGAAGGCGCGGCGCATTCCCGCCTCGGCGCCGAGATGATTGACCAGCACGATCTCGCCGCCCGGCTTCACCACCCGGGCGAATTCGTCGAGCGTCGCCTCCGGATCCGGCACGACGGTGATGACATATTGCGCCACCACCACGTCGAAGGCGCCGTCGCGAAAGCCCAGACGCTGCGCGTCCATGACCGCGAGCCCCTCGACGTGGGCGAGCGCCTCAGTCGCCACGCGAGCCCGCGCCTTGCGCAGCATCGGCTCGGAGAGGTCGACGCCAACGAGGCGCACGCCGCGGTCATAATCGGGCAGCGAGATGCCGGTGCCGACGCCGACTTCGAGAATGCGTCCGCCCAGCCTTTGCGCGGCATCGATCGCGGCGCGGCGGCCGCGGTCGAACACCGCGCCGAACACGAGGTCGTAGACCGGCGCCCAGCGCGCATAGGCCTTGGCGACGGCGCGATTATCGAGATCGGCCATGTGCCCCCCGGCCCCCGGCCCGGCCGCACCCGGCCCGGTCCCGCCGCAACCCGCTCAGCCGCGCGCGGCCATGAGCGCAGCCCCGCGCTCGCGCGCCGGCACGCCGGCGCCTAACGCGCGCTTGATGAAACCGCCGCCGAGCACGCGCGCCTGGCCCTCGGCTGCATCATAGAACACGCAAGCCTGGCCGGGCGAAACCCCGTCCTCGCCCTCGAAGAGATCGACCTCGACGCCTTCGGGACCGCCCGCGAGCCATGCCGGCTGCGGCGCGCGGGTCGAACGCACTTTCACGAACACCTCGCGGCCGCGGGCGAGCGCGTCGTCGACGTTTTCGTCGCCGAGCCAGTTCACGTCGCGCAACAGGATTTTGCGCGTGGTCAGCGCTTCGCGGGGGCCGACCACGACGCGGCGGCGCTCGGCCTCGAGCCGCACCACGTAGAGCGGGTAGCCGGCCGCGATGCCGATGCCGCGCCGCTGGCCGACCGTGAAATGGATGACGCCGTGATGCCGGCCCAGCACCCTTCCGTCGAGATCGACGATCTCGCCCGGCTCCGCGGCGCCGGGCCGCAGCCGCTCGATGACGTCGGTATAACGGCCGGAAGGGACGAAGCAGATGTCCTGGCTGTCGTGCTTGTCCGCCACCGGCAGATCGAACCGGCGGGCAAGCTCGCGGACCTCGGCTTTCGAGCTCTCGCCGAGCGGGAAGCGCAGATGCTCGAGCTGCTCGCGCGTGGTCGCGAACAGGAAATAGCTCTGGTCGCGCTCCGGCTCGCGCGCGCGATAAAGCGCGCGCTCCCCGTTCGCCAGCCGGCGGCTCGCGACATAATGGCCGGTGGCCAGCACGCTCGCGCCGAGCTCGCGGGCGGTGCCCAACAGGTCGTGGAACTTGATGGCCTGGTTGCAGTCGACGCAGGGCACCGGGGTCTCGCCGGCGGCATAACTCTGCGCGAAGCGATCGATCACCGCCTCCTGGAAGCGGCTCTCGTAGTCGAGCACGTAATGGGGAATGCCGATCCGCTCGGCGACCAGCCGCGCGTCGTGAATGTCCTGTCCGGCGCAACAGGCGCCCTTGCGGTGCGTCGCCTCGCCATGATCGTAGAGCTGCAGCGTCACGCCCACGACGTCGTAGCGCTCGGCCTTGAGCAGCGCCGCGGTGACCGAGGAATCCACCCCGCCCGACATCGCGACGACCACGCGGGTGGCTTCCGGCCGACCTTCCAATTCGAGGCTGTTGGGCATCGTGGCCGCGGCCTTCCTGGCAATTCCCGTTGAGGCGAACGCAACCGCGCCGCGATGGATCGAGGTGGAAAGCTCGGTCCGGCGACCGATCGGGGCCTTCTCCGGCGCTGCCGGACCATACCGGGCTCCAGCGCTTAATAATAGGGCGGGAGCGAGCGTGCGCAATCCATGCGCGGAGCAGCCTTGCCCACTCCGGGGTGCCGGGGTCGATTCGCCGAGACACCGCCTCGGACGGGGAAACGGGCCGGTTCTTGGGGCAAAACGCGCATAAGCCCGTGATTTCCCAATTTGCCGCCACGGCTTAGCCAAATTTTAAGTGGCGCCCCGTAGTCTCGCCTCCGGGTTGTCAGTTGCGTGAGTGTATTCATGACCGAGCCGCATCGTCCGCGCGCCAAGTACGTGATCGGCCCTGACGGCAGTCCCCTCACCATTGCGGACCTGCCGGCTCCGGGCACGAAACGCTGGGTGATCCGGCGCAAGGCCGAGGTGGTGGCCGCGGTGCGCGGGGGGCTGCTGTCGCTCGAAGAGGCATGCAGCCGCTACACCCTGACGGTCGAGGAATTTTTGGCCTGGCAATATTCGATCGAGCGGCACGGCCTCGCCGGGCTGCGCACCACGCGAATTCAGCAATATCGCCAGTAAATTAGCTCTAGTCGCCTCCTCTGCGCAGAGTGCCTAGCGCTGAGGCCCCGACCGGGGCGCTGGCGCGTGCGCAACGAGCGCGAAGGCCCGCTCCCCCTTCGCCCTACCTTCTTATCGTCCCGGGAACTTTCCGCGGGCTTGGGCGTTTGTTGGCTCAAGCCGGGCCGGCAGGAATCGGCGCGGCAAGGGGGGTCGGGTGAGCGGGGGTCGTTGCGTTCGGGAATCGTGAACCTTTTCCGCGATCCGCGCGACGAAGGGCACGAGCCTTTCGGGAGAACCCCATGAATCACTCCCTGTTGTCGGCCGATCGGAACACGCATCTCAAGATCGTGTCGCTGGCGTTGACGGCGGCGATCGCCGTCGTCGTCATCGGCATCACCGCGCGGATCACCGACGGCACGAGCTCCGCCAGCAGGATCGAGAGCGGCGCGCCGGTCCTCAAGGCCGGCAAGCCCACGACCTATACGCGCACCGAAGCCCCCTCGATGCGCTGATCCGCGCAACCGTCCCCGCCCCTTCCCCGCGCCCTCACGGCGTCTGGTCGCGAAATCCGATCGGCGTCACCTGGATCAACCTGCCCGAGTAGAGCATGGGTCCGGTCGGCGTGCCGGTCCGAGAGCCGCCTTCCGGCTCGAGCGAGACGGAGTACGTGGCCGAGTAGAGGATGACGGGGTCGAAGGCCGCAAGCTGCGGCCGGCCGTATTCTTCCGTGCCGATCACGCCGAGGGACCGGGGCGACGAAAGTTTGCTGGAAATGAGCCAGAGCTGATAGCTCTTGCCGGCCTGCGCCGGCGCGCTGACGTTACGCACCATCAGGGTGCGGCGTTCGAGATCGAAGCTGAGCAGGAACGCGGGCTGGGCGCCGTCCTTTTCCAGCACGGCTACGAATTGCGCCGGCTTCGGCGAGGGGATTTCCACCGTCTTGGTGACTTCGAGCGTCTTCATCTTCGGCCGCAGCTCGGCCGGCAGATATTCGGGGTGCAGCTCGCGAAGCGCCCCCAACCCGGCGCCCGCCGCCGCGATGAGGAACAGCCATAGCGAAACCTTGCGCCAGCGGCGGACGCGCCGCCTCAGCCGGAGGATTTGGGGTCCGCGGTCCTCGAACGTCGCCTGCTCGGGCGCCGGCGGCTCCGCCGCGGGTGCTCGCACTTCCTCGCCCGGCGGCGTGCCGGCGATGCCCGCCTTGATGCGGTCCCAAATGTCGGGCGGCGGCTCGACCGCGGCGACCAGCACATTGAGCTCACCCAGTCGCCGTTCCCAGGCGCGGACGATCGCCGCAAAGCCGGGATCCATCGCGACCAAGGCCCGCGCACGGGCGCGCTCCTCCGCGTCGAGCGTGCCCAGCACGTACTCGGCCGCGAGCAATTCCTGGTCGTCGGGCTCCGCTTGCGTCATGATCCGAGACACTCGCGGATCCGCAGCAGACTTCCGCGCAGCCATGCCTTGACGTTGTCGAGCCCGGTTTCGAATCGGGCCGCGAGCTGCTCACGGCTCCAGCCGCTGTAATAGGCCAGCAGCACCAGTCGCCGATGCTCCGGCTCGAGCTCCCCGAGACAGGCGAGCAGCCGCCGCAGCTCCTCGGTGATGTGGCGGTCCGCCGGGCCGGATTCATCGGCGCCCATGTCCATCGCGGCCGCGGCCTCTTCGATTTCCCCCTGGCTGCGCACGAGATCGAGAGCCCGGCCGCGGGCGATCGCCACCATCCAGGTCATCGGCGTGGCGATCCCCAGGTCGAAGTCGGCCGCGCTCCGCCAAATCCGCATATACATATAGGCGTCGTGCATGACCTCGGCGGCGGAATCGGGCCGGCGCAGGATCCGCAGCACCACGCCATAGAGCCTGGCGCGGGTCGCATCATAAAGCCGTCCGAACGCCGCCGCGTCGCCCTTGGCCACGGCCGCGAGCAGCCACCCCAGTTCGTCCGGCGTCAACATGAGACCCCCGTCGGCGCTCTGCGGGTGCCGCGCGCCGCGCCGGATATTGCCGGGCAAGCGCCGCCGCGTCGAGGCCCCAGGGTTCGTAAGTCAGAAATCAGCGGTCAGAAGCCGCAATTCCGGCTTCCACGGCCAGGGGGACAAAGGTCACTAGTCAGAAACGGAGCGTCTGGCTGTTGCGGCCAGATTCCCACTTCTGATCACTGATTACTGATTACTGACTACTGATCGCTGGATCGCTAGATCCGCGCCCGCACCAGGCCGAAGTGGCCAAGCTCGCTCGGCTCCCGGGAGCTTTCCGCGACGCGCTCGCGCATCTGGTCGCGCTCGTCCAGCAATTCGGCTTTCTTGAGCTCCTCGAAAGCCTCGCCCAGGACCGCCTTGGCGTCGTCGAGCTGGGTCCTGAGCTCCTGGGCCGAACGCCGTAGATTGTCGCGGCGAGTCATCGCTGCCTTGGCGTAGGTCGGATAGGCGAAATGCCCCGGGTCATGGATGCCGGCCCGCTCCTGCTCGGCCGCGATCTCGCGGTCGAGATCGCCGGCCATGCGCTCGAACTCGGCAGTCATGGTTTCGATCTGCGCGACTTTCCGCCGTTTCTCCTCGACCTGAAATTTCTTCAGGCGAATGAGGCTCTCACGCGATTTCATCGACTCACACCCCCGCAGGGTTGACCGGCTTCGCATGCCGCGGCGCCCGGCGGGCGCGGCGGCCAACGGACGGCAAGCCTACGGGCACAACGTTAGTTTTCGGTTTCTTTGGCGCGAACCGGCGGATCGAGCGTTCTTGGGCCGCCCGGCGGCCGTCTCTTAACCCCACATTTACCCGCTTCGTTAAACATTGCGTTCCACTATCTTGGGCTATCGCGGCGCGCCCAGACTGGCGGACCGCGCGAATCGGTTGACCCCGGTTCTTAATGTGAAGCATGAGCCGAAACGTGGCGAAAAAACTGGTTTCCCACAATGTATTAAAGCGGGCCGCGCAAACCCCCCGCGAGAATGCTTGGACACGGGAATCAGTTTTTGTTAACCATTGGCCGGTAGCGTGCCGAATCAAATTGTCCCAAGGCGTGACGAGGGGCCGCGGAAGCGGCGTGCCGACCTGAGCCCGAGGCGGCGAGGAAAGGGACTGGCATGCGCGTTTTGCTGATCGAGGACGATAGCGCCACCGCGCAGTCCATCGAGCTCATGCTCAAATCCGAGAGTTTCAACGTCTATACGACGGACCTCGGCGAAGAGGGCGTCGATCTCGGCAAGCTGTACGACTACGACATCATCCTGCTGGACCTCAACCTGCCGGACATGTCCGGCTACGAGGTGCTGCGCACGTTGCGCGTATCCAAGGTCAAGACGCCGATCCTCATCCTGTCGGGGCTCGCCGGGATCGAGGACAAGGTCAAGGGCCTGGGCTTCGGCGCCGACGACTACATGACCAAGCCGTTCCACAAGGACGAGCTCGTCGCCCGCATCCATGCCATCGTGCGCCGCTCCAAGGGCCATGCCCAGTCGGTCATTCAAACCGGCGACCTCGTGGTCAACCTCGATACCAAAACCGTGGAGGTCAGCGCCCAGCGCGTGCATTTGACCGGCAAGGAGTACCAGATGCTGGAGCTCCTGAGCCTGCGCAAGGGCACGACGCTGACCAAGGAAATGTTCCTCAACCATCTCTACGGCGGCATGGACGAGCCGGAGCTGAAGATCATCGACGTGTTCATCTGCAAGCTGCGCAAGAAGCTCGCCAACGCCTCGAGCGGCAAGAATTACATCGAGACGGTCTGGGGCCGCGGCTACGTCCTGCGCGAGCCGATCGAGGACGAAGCCCGGATCCCCGCCTGAGCCGGTTCGCCGGCGCCTGGATGCGGGGCCCTCGCCGCGGCTGCGGCGACTTCGCAGCCCACGGAGCCCTCGCTTCCGCATAAAGTCCCGTAATCGCCGTCCGGCCGCTCAGCGCGCGCGCGCGAGCGTGACGACCCGCTGCGGCTTGCGGCCGATCAGTGTGCCGGTCATTCGTCTTGCCATCGGCGTGGGAACATAGAGGCCGCGGTCCGACGTCGGCTCGAATGCGTCGGTAAGCCCGACCACGGTCTCAGCGGCGCCGAGCACCAGATAGCCGTCGGTCCGGGTCACCTGCGCGAGGTTCTGCAGCACCTTGGTCTTGGTGTCCTGATCGAAATAGATCAGGACATTGCGGCAGAACACGACATCGAAGGCGCCCAGATGCGAGAGCTCCCGCAACAGGTTGAGCGGCCGGAACTGCACCATGGCGCGGATTTCCGGCGCAATCTGCCACAGGTCGCCGACTTGCGAAAAATACTTGACCAGCAGCGCGATGGGCAATCCGCGCTGCACCTCGAACTGGCTGTAGATGCCCGCCCTCGCCTTCGCCAGCACTTCCGTGGAGATATCCGTGGCCAGGATCTCGATGCGCCGGCCGGCGATTTTCTCCTGCATCTCGCGCAGGCACATCGCCAGCGAGTACGGCTCCTGTCCGCTGGCCGCCGCGGCGCACCAGACCCGAATCTGGCGATTACCACGCGCGGCCAGCAGCGCGGGCATCATGGTGTCGCGGAATTGGTCGAACGGGACCTTGTCGCGGAAAAAGAACGATTCGTTGGTGGTCATCGCCTCGACGACTGCGGCGATGAGCGGCTCGGCCGGGTTCCTGAGCTTCTGCACCAGCGCCGCGAGTCCGCAGATGCCCGCCTTGCGTGCCACCGGGACTAGCCGGCTTTCCACCAGATATTGCTTGTCGGCGGACAGCACGAGGCCGGAACGTTCCTTGAGCATGGCGCGCAGGAACTCGTAATCGGCCGGAGTCATGCCCCCGCCCCCGCGAACAAGTCCACGAGCTTCGGCGCGATCCGGTCGAGCGGCAGCACCGCCGAGCAGAGGCCCGCGCGTGCCACCGTTCCCGGCATGCCCCAAACCACGCTGCTGGCTTCGTCTTGCGCAACGACGCTGCCGCCCGCCGCCGCGATCGTGGCGGCACCGCGAGCGCCGTCCGCACCCATGCCGGTGAGAACCAGCGCCAGGACCGCGCCGCCCCAAACCTGCGCCGCCGAGGCGAACAGCGGATCGACTGCGGGCCGGCAGAAATTGACGAGCGGCCCGTCGTCCAGCGCGACGACCGGCAGTCGGCCGCGGCGCTCGACCTGCATGTGCCGCCCGCCGGGCGCCAGATAGATCGTTCCCGGTCGGATCGGCTCGCCATCGTGCGGCTCGTGCGCCGGCCGGCCGCTGGCGCGGGCGAGGTGCTCGGCCATGATGGTGGTGAACGTGGGCGGCATGTGCTGGGTGATCAGCACCGGAACGCGGTCGCACACACTCGCGAGCTGCGGGATTAAGTTTCGGAGCGCCTGGGGACCTCCGGTCGAGGCGCCGACCAGGAGCACGCGCGGGGGAATGCTGGAGAACGGTCGCAGCGCGATCGGCTGCGCACCGGCGGGGACCGGACGCAATCCGGGACGGGGAAGCGCGGCCGGCCTGCCCCAGGCCTCGCCGCGGCGCCGCCTGCGGCGGCTGCCGAGCTCCACGATCTTTTCGATCAGCTCCCGGCGGAACGCGGTCGAAGTGGTGATGCCGCGGTTGGTGTCCGGCTTGGGAACATAATCGGCTGCGCCGAGCGCGAGCGCCTTCAGGCTGATTTCGGCGTTCCGGCGCGTCAGCGTCGAGGCCATGATGACCACGAGATCGCGTTTTTTCTCGAGCAGCAGGGGAAGCGCGGAGATGCCGTCGAGCTCCGGCATGTCGATGTCGAGCACGACGACGTCCGGATCGGCGCGCTCCAGCTGATCGACCGCCTGCCGGCCGGTGCGCAGCGAGGCGACCACCGCGAGCCCCGGCTGCTCGGCGAGCCAGCGCGAGACGAGGCCGCGCACGACCACGGCGTCGTCGACCACCATGACGCGGAGCAGCGCCGGGTCCGTCGTCGGCAATGCCGGCGTGTGATGCAACGCGAGACTCATCGAACCGATACTCGGAACACTGGCACGCCGGCTGAATTCAAATCAGGCCGACTTCCTGGAATTTCGCCTCGACGATTTCCTTGTCGAACGGCTTCATGATGTACTCGTTGGCGCCGGCGTGAAGGGCGCGAGCGATGTGAACGACGTCGTTCTCGGTCGTGCAGAACACCACCTTCGGCCGGTCGCCGCCGGGCAGGCGGCGCAGCGCCTTGAGGAACTCATAGCCGTCCATGACCGGCATGTTCCAGTCGAGCAGCACGGCATCGGGCAGCTGGCGCTCGCAATGCTCGAGCGCTTGGCGGCCGTCCTCCGCCTCGGTGATTTGAAACGCCAGCCCCTCCAGGATGCGGCGGGCCACTTTGCGGATCACACTCGAGTCATCAACCACCAGACAGGTCTTCATGACGCTTCCATTTCGTTGGTTGTTTTGCGTTGGGGCATGGTCCGTCTCGGCTGCGGGCTTCACGCCGCGATCGGCTCGGCCGCCGAACCGAGCACCTGCTCGACGTCGAGCACGACCACGAGCCGCGCGTCGAGCCGGTGCACGCCGACCGAGACGCGGGCGAACTTGGCGTCGAGATTGACGGGATTGGGCTCGCGTCCGGAGTCGGCGAGCTTGATCACCCCGCCGACCGCGTCGACGAGCAAGCCGTATGACTCTCCGCGCCATTCGATGCCCACCGCCATCGGCGGCAGGCCGTGCTGGCGAGGCGACAGACCGAGGCGGCACCGCAGATCGACGGCGGTGACGATGCGGCCGCGCAAATTGAGCACGCCGGCGATTTCCGGCTCGGACAACGGCACGCGCGTCAACAACTCCGGCATGAATACGTCCTGCACCCGCGCGATCGGCAGACCGAACCATTGGCCGTCGAGCACGACGGTCACGTATTCGGTGACGCATTCGGCGCCGACGGGAGTGTGTCTGGTCATGCCGTCCTCACGCTGCCTCGACCCACTGCAGGCCGGCTTGCTTCAAGGCCGCGAGCAGGCCCTGGCGATCGAATTTGGCCACGAAATCGTCGAAGCCGGCCCGGCGTCCGCGCTCGACCATCGCTTCGGAGGCGAGCGCGGAAAGCGCGATCAGCGTCACATTGGCTCCGCGTGGCTCGCTGCGCACCGCCTGGGCAAGCTCGTAGCCGGACATGCCGGGCATCTCGATATCGGAAACGACGACGTCGAACTGCCGACCTGATTTGAGGATCGCGAGGGCCTCCTCGGCCCCGCCCGCGGCGGTGACTTCGTAGCCGGCGGCCTCGAGCACCGGACCGAGCATGTTGCGGAAGAATGCGGAATCGTCGACGAGCAGCAGCGATTTCGGCCCGCCGGATACCGGTGCGTCGTTGCGACGGAACCAATCCTGGAACGCAAGCGGAAGGAAATATCCGACGTCGACGACCTCGGTGGCCTGGCCGCGGATCACCGCGCAGCCGAGCGAGCCGGGAGCCTCACCCGGCACTTCGATGTCCAGCCTGTCCTCGACGATGTCGACGATCTCGTCGACCGCGAGTCCCATCGAGCGGCCGCGATCCGAGAACACCAAGAGCGGCTGCGTACCCTCGGTGCGCAAGGGGAACTCGTCCTTGAGCCGCACCAAGGGCATCAGCTGTCCGCGATATTGCACCAGGTGGCGACCGCCGGAGAGCTCGATGTTCCTGCAGTCCACCTCCTCGAGGCGAGTCACCAGCGAAAGCGGCACGGCTTTGAGTTCGGCGGAGCCGGCCCGGAACACCAGCAGCGACACCGTCTTGGCGTCGGATTGGGTCGGTTCGGCGTCAGCCGGCGGCTCCGGGATCTGCGTTGCGCCGGCCCCGATCGCCTGCGCGATGCCGTTCGGGTCGATGATCATGATCACCGACCCGTCGCCCAGGATGGTATTGCCGGAGAACATCGGGATGCGGCGCAGCTTGGTCGACATCGGCTTGACCACGATTTCTTCGGTGTGGAACACGGCGTCCACCACGATCCCGAACGTCTGGCTGCCGACTTGAATGACGACGATGAAGCCCTCTTCCGGCTCGCTTCCCGCGGCACCGGCAATTGCCAGCAGTTGGTCGAGGCGCGCCAGCGGCAGCAGTTTGTTGCGCAGGCGGAGCACCGGCGTGTGCCCGATGCGCTCGATCCTGTGCTCGGAATTGTTTTGGGCGCGGACCAGCTCGACCACGCAAAGCTGCGGAATCGCGAAGCGGTCGCCGCCCGCTTGCACGATCAGCGCCGATACAATGGCGAGCGTCAGCGGGATCTTGATGCTGAAGCTCGAACCTGCTCGTGGTGCCGATTTGACGTCGATGGTGCCGCCGATCTGATCGATGTTGGCTCGCACGATGTCCATGCCGACGCCCCGACCCGACAGATTCGTCAGCTGCGCGGCGGTGGAAAACCCGGGCCGGAAGATGAACCTGTGGATCTGCGCCTCGGTCATCTTCTCGACTTCGGATTCCGAAGCCAGTCCGCTGGCAATCGCCTTGGCCTTGATGCGCTCGGTATCCAGCCCGCGGCCGTCGTCGGCGATCTGGATGATGATGTGTCCGCCCTCGTGATAGGCCGAGAGTCGGATCGTGCCCTTGTCGGGCTTACCGGCCCGCCGGCGCTCGACGGGGTCCTCCAGACCATGGTCGGCGGAATTGCGCACCATGTGCGCGAGCGGATCCTTGATGAGGTCGAGGACCTGACGGTCGAGCTCGGTCTCCGCGCCGTGCATCTCCAGCTCGATCTCCTTGCCGAGATCGGCGGCGAGGTCGCGGACGATGCGCGGCAGTTTCTGCCAGGCGTTGCCGATCGGCTGCATGCGGGTTTTCATCACCCCTTCCTGCAGCTCGGCGGTCACGTTGGAGAGTCGCTGCAACGGCGTCTTGAACTCGGATTCCTCGTGCCGACGCACGATTTCCAGGAGCTGATTGCGCGTGAGCACCAGCTCGGAAACCATGGTCATGAGTTTTTCCAGCGTCTCCACATTGACGCGGATGGATTGGCTGGCGACGGCCTGCTTGTCGTCGCTCTTCTCGCGCGCGCCGGCACGCTCCGGCTGCTGCGATTTGTTTTCCGGCCCGTCCCGCGATTGCCGTCGCACAGCGGTGGCTGCGGCTCCGTCGGCCGGACCGGCCGTTTCCCGGAATGCCCGTTCCAGATCATCGAGCGGCACTTCGCCTGGACGAGGCGGACGGTTCAGCCCCTGATAGACCAGCGATCCGCTCGTGGTCCGTGAGCTGGCGATTGCGCTCTCGGCGGCTTCGCCCGCCGCCATGCATTCGAGCATGCCGATCAGATCCCGATCCGAGCCTTCAGGTTCCCGCCTGGTCCGTTCGAGCTCGGCGAGGATCGCCTTGATGCGGTCGATGGTGGCGAGAACGAGCGTGACGGCCTCGGCGGTGACCGCAAGGCCATCGCGAAACCTGCCCATCAGCGTCTCCGCCGAATGGGCAAGCCTCTGCAGCCGCGGCAGTCCGAGAAAGCCGCAGGTACCTTTGATCGTGTGGACGAGGCGGAAGATATTGTCGAGGATCTTGGCGTTGTTGGGATCCTGCTCGAAGCGGACCAGCTCGACGTCGATGAGGTCGAGGCTCTCATTGGTCTCGGTCAGGAATTCGCGCAGCAATTCGTCCATGGAAACGCCCCTGGCCGCGGGGCAACTTGGGCCGCGCGCGCGCCCCGCGCCGTTTCGCGAGCGCGGCCAGTCTGTTGGGAAACGGTTTAAGATTGGTTGTCCGGCTACCGACAACACCCGGTGCGCGGTGAATTCCCGGTGATTTCCGGCTTTCCGAAGCTCCGGCCCGGCCGCGTGGTAAACAATTCGTTTCCGGCTGCCGCCAAATCGCCCGGCGCCGCCATCAGCCGGCGGTGATCACGATCCGATCCCCGTCCGGCACCAGCGCCACCGACAGGCCGCAGCTGCGGGCAAGCAGGCCGGTGTAAAACGGCTGGATCGCGTGCGCATCGATCGCGGCCAATCCGGCTTCCCCGGAAACGAGGCCGGGAATCGCCTGCGGGATACGGGCGTTGAGCCCGGCGGCCGTCACCCGAAAGCCTTGGATCTCGCCGTCGCCGATCGCATCCACGGTGAGGGTGCCGCCTCGGGGGATGGTCTGCCCGGCGAGGATCAGCAGGTTGAGCAGGAGCTTGACCCGGTTCTTCGGGGAGAGCGCCGGCGGCAGGTTCCACGCGATCCTGGTCTTGTCGTCCTCGAACAGGCCGCGCGCCACGGTTTCGGCATTGCCGAGATCGATCGCCGCGCCGGCCGAGCCTGCCGCGCCGAAGGCAAGGCGGCAGAACTGCAGGCGCGCCGAGGCCTGCCGCGCGCTCTTCTTGATCAGGTCGAGCGCGAAGATCTTGGTCTCCGGGTCATTGTCGTCCTCGAGCACTTCGAGCCCATTGACGACCGCGCCGACCGGGCTGATCAGGTCGTGGCAGACCCGCGAGCAGAGCAGGGCGGCAAGATCGAGCATTTCGAGGGAGCCGTGCATGGCGGGTCTCCGGTTGGATGCGAACGCAGCGAACTCGGCGCTGGCGGCGCGACTCAGCCATCGCGCGGCCGCGGGTGTGATACAACGCACGTGCGCGGCCTGCCAGGGCGACCCTCATTTCCCCACATTCCCGTGCACTTCGACGACTGCTGCGCCATGCCGAAGCGGCCGTCGTCTCGGCTTCTCTGGAGCGGAGCCAACGTGACCGCCGATCTCAGCTGCGACCGCGACCTCGCCGCGTTGGCCGGCCGGCTCGATGATCTCACCGCGGTCGTCGGCCGGGCGGCAGCGGCGATCCTCGCCGTCGATCCGGCGACGGCGGGGCGCCGGCAAAAATCCGATCGTTCCTTCGTGACCCATGCCGATGAAGCCGCGCAGGCGGTCGTCTTGCAGGGCCTGTCGGAAATCTTTCCCGGGCTCCCGGCCATCTGCGAGGAGGCGACCGGGTTGCCGCGGCCCGACGCGCTGGGGCGATGTTTCGCCCTGGTCGACCCGCTCGACGGCACCCGGGAGTTCCTGGACGGACGACCCGAGTTCACGGTCAACCTAGCCGTCGTGCGCGCGGGCGTGGCGGTCCTGGGCATCATTGCGGCGCCGGCGCTCGGCCGCATGTGGCGCGGGTTCCTCGGCAGCGGCGCGCAGCGCCTGCGCTTCGACCCGGCGCGTCCGGGCGGCTTCGACGAGATCGTCCCGGTTCACGCGCGCGCGCAAATCCCCGGGCGAATCCGAGTTGCGGTGAGCCGTTCGCATCTCGATGCCGATACTGCGGCGCTGCTCTCGCGGCTGGCGGTCTCCGAGACGATCGTGTGCGGCTCGTCGCTGAAATTCTGCCGGCTCGCCGAAGGCGGCGCCGACCTTTACCCGCGGCTCGCACCGACCTTCGAATGGGATATCGCGGCCGGCGACGCGCTGCTTGCCGCGGCGGGCGGCGTGGTGAAGAAGCCCGATGGTACGCCGCTGCGCTACGGACAGATCGCGGACGGATTTCGAGTGCCCGCGTTCGTGGCCTTCGGGGATCCCGCCGCGGCGCGGGAGATCGTCGAGGGCGGGACCAGTCGACACGGGCGTTGAGCCGGCCGCCGCCGCCGGCGGCGGCGGGAGGCGCGGACGGCATGACCGGCTTCCGCCGCAGCC
>WNGN01001200.1_pt1 | contig 16917 bp, 14 predicted proteins | sample 5400561 | NCBI WGS metagenome assembly WNGN01 (sample SAMN13153379, study PRJNA577476) | soil metagenome | isolation source: 115 cm soil or saprolite under Garry oak tree replicate 2 | place: USA:California | collected 2016-06-15
CGATCTTGCCGACCGCGCGCCCGTTTGCATCATGTCCGGTGACTACCCCTCGTACCTGAAGTGCCATTGTTTTCTACCTCCTTGACCTTTGGCTGCCATCCGCTCTGTGATTATCGAGTGAGTTGTCTACCTAACGGTTAGGGACTCATCCGTGAGCCGCGCCGAACGGTGCGTCAATCAGGTCGACCGTAGCGCGCTCTCGACGGGTGCAGCGCCTCGTTGGGCTGCGGCGCGGCGCCGAGCTATCTACGGCATGGCCGTTTGAACCAGTCTCTGTTCCAGCCTCAGCTGCGCTGCCCGAGCACAACCCTGCATGACTTGGAAATAGCGCTGGACCCAATCGGCCCCGAGCTCGTATGGATGCGGACCGTTACCGCGCCCAGCGAGCATTCTGTTCTTGTTGAACGCATTATCGAACTCCGAGTGGTTCGAGAGAAGGACGGTCGCCCCGGTAAAGGCGGCTTTGCCGGCTATGTGCTTCTGCGAGTCGATATAGGTCTGGAAATTCTTGATGCCCGGATCCGGCGTGTTGTTCACAAAATTGAAAGCGGTGCCGCCCGAGTAAGCCACGTTGACCACTCTGCCGCGGTCTAACACAGTAAAAGTGTAGGACAGCGTACCTGGCGTATGGCCAGGGGTGAGCCAGATGGTGACGGCTGTATCGCCAAGCGTTATCTTCATGCCGTCGGTGGCGACGATGTCGCGTTTCGGCGCCATTGTCTTGTACCGGTTCGGATATTTTTCAACCAGATCCCAATCGGGCCCACCCATGACGACTCGAGCCCCGTACCGAACCTGCAGCATCTCGGCGCCCCCGATATGATCAGTATGGGCGTGGGAGATCAGAACATACTTGATGTTCTTTGGATCAAGGCCGAGCTTCCGCATCCCACCGATAATCAGTTCCTCTGAGTTGTAAGGATAGATCGTGTCGATCAAAATGATTCCTTCCTTCGTCGTCAAAGCCCAGGATGAGTGAAGCTTACCGCCGACGAAGTAGAGATTGTCAAAGACCTTAGCGGGCTCAGCGTACCAGGTGTCACGCGCCGGAGCACTGGCGGGGTTTGTGACGTAGCTCGGCACGTTGTCGCGGGTATCTTCGCCGCCGCTCTGAGGCAACAGGCACGTCCGGACCAAGGTACCGAGGAACTCGAACCCGGCCGCAGTTTTCGCCGACTCTATCGCAGCCTGGATCTCCGCCTCGAAGTTCCTTTTGACTGGAGGCTGCTGCGCGAACACAGCGTTGACACCAAGATCGGCAAGAATGGCGAGCGCTACGCCGATGCTAGCTATCCGTGATTTCACAACACCTCCACTTGAACATTTGGGACCCTAGTCAGAGAAACCCTCTGACCTCGGTAAAGCGGCCACCGGCCTAACGCTCGCGCTCAGCATTGTGCGCGTCTGAACTCATCTGTCCGGCCGCTGTAGCGCCAAGTTAGGCGTTACCCTCCCTACCATCTGCGTAGATCGGTGCTCGCGAGCAACGCGGACGAATTCCGAGTTGACCTTACGAAACCAGGCCTCGGCGGCATCTACCGTCACGAGATCATCGCCCGATATATCGCAATCAGCATATGACTTGGGATGCGTGATGCGGTCATTCCCTGAATCTCGTCCAGTCGATCGTACAGATCAGCCATATTGCATCGATGGAGAGCAACGTCTAAAATTTATTAAGTCTACTGCCGCAATTCCGGTGGTGTATAGCCTAAGTCTTTTCAAGTCAACAATAGCAAAACTGAACGCAATATTCGCCATCTATAAAGATTGTGAAGGCTGTTCCGGCCCACAAGCACTGCCAATCCATCAGTGTAAGCGGATATCATCCCGCGGTGTATTGGGATAATGGACCTTATTCGAGCGACTAATCCGCAACAACGAGCTTGCCATTCCGATGTTCCACTGTTTTGCCGGTGAGTTCCATTCCAGCTTGAGCGGCTAGCACAAAGCCGTTGCCGAGGATCTCGGGTCCGGGAAGACGCTTGCGCGCTTCTTCCGGCGCGTCCTCGGTGGCGATCGCTTGCTTGGGGCTGAAGGCGACGACGCAAACATTCCACTCGCGCTCCTCTTCGGCGACGAAGCGTGTAAAAGTCCGAATCGCGTCTTTGCTGACGACGTATGCGGCGGCGCCGTGATTTTCGGCGCGGCCGCCGCCCCAGAGATTGACGATATTTCCGGCGCGGCGTTCCTCCATAAAGGGGACGACATATTTCGTACAGAGAAAGGTGCCGCCGAGGTTGGTTTGAATTACGCTGTCCCAGAAATCTTTGCTCATAAGGCGGACGCGGGGCCAGCGTGGAATACCCCAATTGAAATGCGGCACGATGCCGGCGTCATTGATCAGAGCGTCGATCTGACCGAAATGATCGACAACTTCATGAATCATGCGTCGCACATCCTTCTCGTCGCGCACATCCGTGGGAATCGCGAGCGCCTCGGCGTTGAGGCGGTGAATCTCACCGAGAGTTTTGTGCATTCGCTCCACGTCGGCGTCGGCGAGAACGACCTTGGCTCCCGCTTGCGCTAGCGTGTGCGCCGCGTATCGTCCTATTCCCTTTGCTCCTCCCGTCACGATAACTACACGACCTTGCATGTTTCTCCCTCCCTATTTACGTCAAATTTTCAGAGAGACTTAATTGTCAAAGACCCAATCGATCTATTCTGCCTGGCTTGCGGTTTCTTCGGCCTTAAATCCCACGTCGGCATGACTGCCGTCACAGAACGGTTTGCTCTTCGAATGACGCAGTCGCAGAGAAAAATGGGACCTGGTGAAGCATCGCACAGCATGTGAAGCGCTTCAACGGCAAAACGCGAAGAAATTACGAGACTATCGGGGTGACATTAGTTGACAATGGCAATTGCGGCTCAAGCTCTGAGTGTGATAGGAGGGCACCATGAAAAAAGTTCAGTTTTTTACTATCGCGTCGCTATTGCTCGTTCCGGTTCTTCCGGTTCATTCACAGGAAAAAATCCGTGTCGGACAGGGCTCCGTAAGCCTTCAATCGGGTCTCATGTACATCGCGAAAGATCGAGGGTTGTTCGCGAAGTATGGTCTAGCGCCGGAGATTATTTATATACCCGGCGGTTCGACCAACGTTCAGGTGCTCGTCTCTGGAAGTCTCGACTTGTCACAGCTGAGCGGCGCTCCCGGCGCCGCAGCGAATCTCCAGGGAGCGGACATCGTTTATATTCTCGGCCTTCTCGATAAATTGAATTACCAGCTGGTGACTCGCCCTGAGATTAAGAGCGTGGAACAGTTAAAGGGCAGAAAACTCGGCGTTAGCCGGTTCGGTTCTTCGGCCGATTTCGGCCTGCGCGCCTTGTTGAAGCGGCTGGGCATCGACCCGGGGAAAGATGTGAGTATTCTGCAGATCGGCGATGAACCGTCGCGGATTGCCGCCATCATGTCTGGTAACATCGAGGGCACCGTGGCGAACGCGCCCTTCGGCATCGAGGCCGAAAGATTGAAGCTCAATGTCATCGCGGATTCCGTTAAGATGGGGATTCCGTTTTTCAACACCGGTCTTTTGGGAAGCAAGAGATACTTAGATAAACAGGACGCAAAGGTGCTCAATTTTTTACGCGCCTATCTGGAGGCGATCAAGATTCTGAAAACGGAGAAAGAATATTCGGTGAAAGCCCTGGCGCAATTTACCCGAGTGCAAAATCTTAAGGCCGTACAAGAAGGCTACGATTACTTCAATAATCAGCTTCAGCCCGTGCCTTATCCGTCGGTGGAAGCTATGCAGGCCGTCGTCGCGCAGCTTGCCGAAACGAATCCCAAGGCCCGCGGCGTGGACGCAAAGAGCTACGTCACTGACCGATACTTGAAGCGACTGGAAGAAGAGGGATTCGTCAAAAAGATCTGGGGAAAATAGAAGAGGCCTCGTGCATGAGATGCACTTGCCGATTCGTTTTGCGCGCGGCGTGGCTCGCCCGAACTTCGACAAGCGCAGTGCGAACGGGCCGCTGCAGTGCCGTTCGTGGTGAGTCCGTCGAACCATGAACTCCGCTTCAGATTATGTGCTATCCTGCTACTGAGAAAGAAAATCTAATACTAACTGGGCGGTAACTTCAGGCATCTCCACCGGCGCGCTGTGGCCGGCTTGCTCGATTACTTTGAGCGGTTGGGCATTCGGGATTGAACGGGCGTAAGTTTCTCCGTGGGCGCGCGGAACCATGTTGTCCTGTTGCCCCCAAATTACCAAAGTCGGTGCGGAGATTCGGTGAAGCCGATTCTTGAGCGAGCGGTTGTAAAAATAGGGTGGCTTGAAGCCGATTCGCGATCCAAAGCGCAGCATTTGATATCGCCGCAGCTCATCTTCGAGTACACCCATACCGTCGGGAAAGAACTCCAAAGCCTGCGGATGTTCGGCATTCGCAAAAAGCATGTTTCTCAGTCCGGCGTAGCTCGAACCGCGCTCGGGTTGCGCCATCATGAAGACATCGCCAATTAAGGCTCTTTCGACAAAGAGGCCCGTGGCGCCGATCAAAACCAGCTTGCGAATCTTCTCGGGGTGGCGCACGGCGATCTCCGCGGCGATCCAACCGCCAACGCAGCTTCCAACCAAGTCAAACTTCCGAAGATCAAGGGCGTCGAGCACTTCGAGGTAATGGAAAACCACATCCTCGATGACATCGATATCTTTGTTTTCGTCGGTTTGTGCGCAGCCCGGATGAGCCGGAGCGATCAGATGCGCGCGTTGAGTTAGTTGTTCGTGGAAGGGCAGCCAGCTTTCCTTCACGCTGTGGACATCGGCGAAGCCATGCAAGTAGAGCAACGGCATGTCATCGCCGTCTTCAAGTAGCCAAACCTTACGTTGATTGACTTCGAGGACCCGTCCGCTCAATGAAGTGTCTCCGCGGCGTGCTCCACGTTGATGCCCGAAAATTGCTGCTGGAAGAGTTTGAGCGAATCCTCGCGCAGACGCGGCGCGACTTTCTCAGCGAATATCTTCATGCTCTTGCGCGCGAGCTCGGCGGGCATGTTACCGATATGGAATTGAATCAGCAAATTTCCGACTTTCGCTTGTTCGATGAGTTTCCAGATGCGCCGATAAACCGTCTCGGGACTGCCGACGATAATCGACTGCGAGGCGTCAAGCTCCTCCCAATTTTCCACGTCGCCTAGTAATTTGCGGCCAGGCTTATATCCTTTTAGATATTCCTTCCATGCCGGTGCCGGGATGTACGGCACGCCCGGGCCGAAGGTCAGTTGCCGGCCTTCGCGCCGCAGGTGGCCCTTGAGACAATTCTTCAAAAAATACCAGACGCCCTCTTCGCATTCCTCTCGAGCCTGCCGATCTGTCTCCGAAACGTAAGCCGACATGAGAATGCCGAATCGGAAAGGGTGATATCGATCGCCGTGGCGCTCAAGAACAGCGGCGAACTCCTGCTGCGCCTTGTGAGTCTCACCTCCGTGAGTGCGGGAAGATAAAAAGTAGCAGTAGCCACGCTTGGCCACTTCGACTAAAGTCGATGGACTGCGTGAGCCGGGTATCCAGACCGGCGGAAACGGTTTCTGCAGCGGCTTGGGCCAAAGATTCACATATCGGAGCGGAAAGTAACGGCCTTCGTGGGCGAAGGGACCGTCTTCGGTCCAGGCGCGCACGATCAGATCGGCCGCCTCCCAAAATTTCTCGCGGGTATTCGCGGAAGGCACATCGTAATTGAAAGTCTCCGGCCCGCCGCCGGGAGCGAAGCCGGCGATCAATCGGCCATTGCTCATCTGATCGAGCATGGCGTACTCCTCGGCCACGCGCATGGGATTCATGTGTAAAGGCAGAAGATTGCCCAGCACGACTATTTTCCCGCGCGACGTTCTTTGCGTCAGTGCCGAGGCGATAATGTTGGGTGACGGCATCAAGCCATAGATATTCTGATGGTGTTCGTTCAGCACCATGCCGTCAAATTTCAACTCATCCGCGTATGCAAGTTGATCGATGTACTCCTGATACAGTCCGCGGGCTTTGGCGTTATTCCACAAGCTGTTGGGGACTGTAACCCAACCCGATCCGTATAGCTCGTCAAAATTCTTGGAGAGGTAAGGATAGGCCATGAAATGCCAGCAGAAGAGTTGAACGGGTTTCATCGTCGCCTCGTCGTCCGCAGTAACGCTGCCTGACAGTCGGATTTGTCGGAATATAGCTTCAATCTTTTGTACAACGCAACATCAGAGCCAATGTTTCTTTCAAGAGCGTTATCGGTATCGTCGAGCGGAATATAAAACATCAACGCGCACTTCCATAATCGCAGGAGGCTTCAAATTCATGCTGCGATAGGCTAGAACGCAAGCATGCCGCAACGTGTCTTTTTTTTATTGTTGGCGGTTGTCTTAGTCTCTTGCGTCGGTCATGAACCGGATTTTGCGCGGTCTCTTGCCGTGCGAAGCCCGGCGGATTTAGTTCTCATCAACGGGAAAATCGTTACCGTCGACCCAAAATTTGCGATCCATCGGACGCTCGCGATCAAAGACGGCCACTTTGCCGCCGTTGGAACTGAACGAGAGGCGCGCCTGTGGACGGGGCCGGGGACGCGCGTAGTGAACCTGGGCGGCCGGACCGTGATCCCGGGGCTCATCGATTCGCACATCCATGCCAGCGTCGCCGGGTCGACCTGGGATTTCGAACTGCACTGGGAGTTTACTCGCTCTCTGGCGGATGGGCTCAAGCAAATCGCCTCTACTGCTAAGTCCCAGCCGGCGGGCCAATGGATCGTGGTCGGTGGTGGATGGGTGCCGTCACAGTTCATTGAACGACGCCCGCCCACACGTGCGGAATTGGATGCCGTTGCGCCGAAGCATCCGGTTTACGTCCAATATCTACGACAAGCGGCCGTGCTGAACAATGCGGCGCTCGCCGCAGTCGGGATCGATCGGCAAACGCCGGACCCTCCGGGAGGCAGGTTTGGGCGCAATCCGACGACGGGTGAACCGACCGGAGTTCTGCAAGGAATGTCGGCATGGGAATACGCTTATAATAAGATACCCGCTCCTTCATTCGACGGGATGTGGCAGAGTTTTCGCGATTGTTTTCGCGAACTGAATCGCCTGGGCGTTACGTCGGTGGACGACTTGCATACCAGCGGGATTACTTTTGCCCAGCGAAGATTGCTGGCCGAAATGGCGCGCAGCGGGCAACTCACCCTGCGGCTCAACTATTACGTTGCGCCTAACGATCCGGAAGACGAATTGGAGCAGTTACGAAGGGCAGCCAGCGAAGTGAAGCAACTCGTGAATAGTGACATGTTTCGATTCGCCGGCTTTGGCGAGACGCTCATCCGCGGTACGGGCGATGGCGATGTCCTATCGAATCCGCAAGGAATCACGATTCAGCCCGTTGCCAAGGAGAAGTTTCGCAAGCTCGTGCGTTTTTTCGCCGAGGAGGGTTATAATTTTCATCTGCACGCCACACACGATAAAACCGCGAGGCAACTGCTCGATATCATCGAGGAAATGAATCGTGAAGTTCCGTTTTCGCGCCAGCGCATTGTGTTTGCCCACCTCGAAGACGCGACCCCCGAGACCATCGCGCGCATCAAGAAACTTGGCGGGGGAATCTCGGTTCAGGACCGCATGGTTTTGACGGGAGAACTCAATGTCGAGCTTTGGGGCGAGCCAAAGGCGCGCAACGCGCCACCGCTCCGCACGATGATCGATTCGGGCGTGCCGCTTGGCGCGGGGACCGACGGCTTTCGCTCGGCCAACTATTCGCCGATGCTTTCCTTGTGGTGGTTGGTTACCGGAAAAACAGTCGCTGGTACGTCGATCAGAGATCGAAGCCAGAACGTCAGCCGCGAAGAAGCGCTGCGCATGTATACGATCGGCAGCGCCTGGCTCACGTTTGACGAAGCTCGCAAGGGTTCGATTGAAGTCGGCAAACTCGCCGATCTGGCCGTGTTGAACGCGGACTATTTGACTGTGCCGGATGATCAGATCCCTAAGATCGAATCACTGCTGACGATCGTGGGCGGCCGCGTCGTCTATGCGGCCGGTCCTTTCGCTCAGTTAGGTACTGGTAAATCTCGTTGATCTTTTTTAAAGCCGCGCGAAGGAAGCTGTAGTCGACGATATCCGACTGGCTGCTGGGCTTGGTTACGAATTGCCCCACGAACACTCTTTCTTGCGTCGCGATCGGCGTAGAGGCATAGCAATAAAAAAATACTGAAAATGTGCTCACCGCCTGGTTGTCTCGTGTGTGTAGCAATTTAAAGTCAAGCCGGTCGAAGATCGCTTGTAACAATTCACCTCAAGAATTATAAAACAGACTGCAGCTTGACGGGACGAAAGGACATTCGGTTGGGTTACAAAGACGTCGATGACCATTCGGGAGCTGAAGCCTTTTTGCCCTTTCGGTATGATGGGATCGATGCGTGCCGTCCCTTTGAGTGGCGCGATAAATTTCCGCCAGCCGCGGAACTTAGCGCGGAGCGCCGGCAAGCCGTAATGACCAAGTGGAAAAAAGAGTTGGTTAGTTAATTCTGGGAACAAAAGGGCTACCCACAGCGTCAAAGAATAAAAAGGAGTTGATCGATGCAATACCGTTCAATGGCAATCCTGCTGGCATTTCTCGTCTTTACCAGTCCGGGATTCGGCGCGGACAGTACGCCGAACAAGAAGACGTCGCCTTCTAAGGAGAACAAGACGCAAACGCCAACCCGGCAGCGCTTCAAGGGTGAAGTAATGTCTTTGGATGCAAAAGCCGGCACCGTCGACGTCAAAGGCACGAACGGAGAAAAAAGCTTTGTTACGCAAGACGCAGCCAAAGACTCGCTTGAAGTGTTGAAGACGGGAGAGAGGGTGAGGGTTACTTACTCAGAAAAAGAGGGAAAGCTCATTGCCACCTCTCTGGCTCGGCTCAAAATAAAGACTAAAACTGCGGCAAAGAACCAGAAAAATCCAAGTACTAGCGCGAAACCGGATGGGAAGGAAAGTAACAAATCTGCGACCAAATAAGCAATGAATTGTGTGTATCGTGGCTGATGACCACTTCATGACCTTGCTAGCGAAGTTGTCGTTTGACAAGAAGCAATTGGGGACACAACCAATAAAGATTCCGCGAGCAAACACTATGTAAAAAAAAGGCCCGAGCTTTATCAGCCCGGCCTTTCAACCTTCCAAAGTGGTCGGAATTAGCAGTGTGCGAAGGTTGAACTTGGTTCGATCCAGAAATCGTAAGAATTTCTGGCCCAGTATTGTCAAGCAGGAGCGTATCTTTAGGAACCGTGTCACCCCACATTTGGAGGTTTTGGAAAAAAGGGCCAGGCTTTTTGAGCCTGGCCCTTTTGCCACTGAATGCGATGGGCGGCTTCAGTGGCGCCGCTCTTCCCGTGGGAGCTGAAGGAGGCAGCGCGGGGAGGCGGCAAACTATTAATAGCTGAGATCAGCTCTGTCAGCCGCGCGGTACCATCGGGTCTGGCGAAGGCGCCGCTGGAGATACGTGTCTTTCGGCCAATTCCAATTTTGACCGGGCAATTCCTCATCATTGTAGAGTGCGCCATTAACTTTGCTCTGTGAAAAAACAAGCTGCCAAAAACTCGGCCTTTCTAGATCTGATTCTACCAATTTCATATTCACTCCTCCCTTGGAAAAAGTTTTTAGGCCATGCGCAATAATTAGACGTCCCAACTGTGATCCGGTCGTACTCATTTCACCCAATTATCCGAGGGCTGAAAAAAAACTGGCAACGATGGTTGCCGGTTTCACCCCTTGCTCTCTGATACCCATGGTGACCAAATGGGGTGATCAGATCGTCGCATCAACCAATTGGGACTAATTGCAGAACCCGTGCCTGACCAGCCGTAGCTTTCCTAGGAAAGAATGTTCCAATCTTTACCGGGTTGTTACCAATAGGATTAGGGCGATATTGACCCGTTTCACTCCCTCAAAATGCTAGTCTGGCAGATTTGCCGACCCTGTTCTCAGAAATGCGTCGAGCTTTTAGAAACTGATAATTAAGGTCCGACGCAGGTGACGGAAAAACTCCTTGGATTACGGTTTCCGGAGCTTTCGAGGAATCCTCGGTGTGTCTGCGATCATTTTAATCTCTGCGGGTTTAAATTCCGGCAGCTTACTGCGTAAGAGCTATTCCCAGACCTCTAAAAGTTGTCGTTTCCGAATGCTTCTATCGGGAATCTAGACGAAACTGGGACTGGACCCCCGATTTAATCGGCGGACTTCCTGAATGTGTCGCAGGGTAAACGGGAGACTGTCACGCGCCGCACTTTTGTTAAGGGCACGGCAGCGGGCTTTTGCGGGTGCTCGATTGGAAAAAAGAGCGCGAGCCCGTCTACTTCACGACTTCGACTCTCACTGTCACCGGCGAGGGGATCGCCGCGCTGGCATTGGCGGGGCGAGGCGGTTGCGATGGTGGTGGAAGAAGCTAACTGACGGCGACTCTCTGTATAAAACCAACATCGGTTTTCTATCCGATAAACTCTCGAATCGCTTTGTGAGCCGCGTCCGGATTCGTCGCTAGATAATGATGTCCCTCCCCAGGCAGGATGACGAGCTTCGCATTCGGGATCTCGCTGGCGAGATGGTGGGCGGCGTCCCAATGGGTTCGGTCGGCTGCGCCATGATGTTCGTCATCGCCGACGAGGACGAGAGTCGGAACACGGATCTCTTTCAAACGATCGGCGTGATCGTGTTCTTGGCGAGCGAGCACGAAGTGAAGATAGTTCTCTAGTGGGGCGATCCCGGATATCCTAACTTGAAGGAACGTTTCGATCAGGTCAGGATGCGCGGCGACGAATTCTTTGGTCCACCCGGTTTCTGTCGTGTGCTCGCGAATGTAGCCTTCGAAGCCTTTCCGAATCATGTCGCGGCACATGGCAAACGGAATGCCGTGGGCCCCTGGATGCGACGAACCGCTGGAGGCAAGGATGAGTTTCTTGACTTTCTTTGGATGGTCCAAAGCCAAGAGCTGGCCCACGACCCCGCCCATGGAGTGACCGCAAACGATCGCCTGTTCCACCCCTAGATGATCGAGCAGCGCGGCGGCATCATCGGTAAACATTTTGATGGAATATCTTTGTACCGTCTTGCTCGATTTACCCGTGCCGCGGTAGTCGAATAGAATCACTCTGTGATCGCGGGAAAACTCTCGCACCTGATGAAACTTCCAGGCTTGATGATCGCAGCCGGTCACGCTGCAAAAGAGAAGCGGCGGACCATCACCGTGGACTTCATAATAGATATCGGCGTCTTTCACGTTCAAATACGGCATGGCGACCTCACTAGTGTTGTTGAGATGCCACAAGATATGACGATGGCAATTCCGAGGCAACAAGAAAACGCGAAACGTGTGGTTGACTCCGAAGCTTTGGGAAAAGACACCGCATTGACGGGATATGCTGCATTGCGTTAGGTTCGGTTCGCATCTCGCTGAGGAGCTCTGCATGAAACATTCAGCTATTCTGCTCGGGTCTGTTGCAACTCTTGCGTGTCTCTCTGTGGCTGGGCTGGCTCCTGCTGAATCACTGAGGGTCGCGGTGATCAGTCAGTCGGCGAACAACTGGCCGCTCTTTGTCGCGGAAGAAAAGGGTTATTTTCAACGCGAGGGACTGCAGATTGAGATTGTCGTGACGGGGGATTCCGGCAGGCAGCTCGATGGGCTTGCCGCAGGCACTTATCATATTACGCATCAGGCCGCTGACCACTTTATACAGGCCACGGAAGATGGCAAAGATCTTTTCATCTTCATGACGATAGCGCGGCCGATTTTTGACTTCGTCGTTGCGCCGGACATCCGCTCTATCAAGGATCTTAGGGGCAAGACCATCGCGTTGGATCGCCCGACGACCGGTTACTGGCTGCTTTTTCAGAAGGCCTTTGCCCGAAACGGCTTGTCCCCCGAAGCCTATAAAACGCTGCCGAACCTCGGGGGCGCAGAAAATCGCTTTCTCGCAGTCAAAGAGGGAAGGGCCCAAGGCACATTTCTCAATCCGCCATTGAGCTTGGAAGCGATCGCGCAGGGGTTTCCGCGCTTGACGACTCTGGCGGAGCACTTTCCCGATTTTCCCGCTACGTCCGGCGGCGCGCGCCGAGACTGGGCAAAAGCGAACGAGGCGACGCTGGTCCGTTACCTGCGAGCGAGTATCTCGGCCATAGACTGGCTGCTCGATCCGAAGAATCGAGATGAAGCCCTGCGGATTTTTAAGAATAGAGTTCAGGTTGACGAGCGGCATCTTCAGCCGAGCTACGACGCTTTTGTTCGGACGGGTCTTGTTCGTGGGGGAAAGCTCAGTATTGAAGGAACCCAACAGGTTCTCGAGCTGATGGCGGAAAGCGGGCAGCTCAAGTCGCCTTTGCCGCCGCCGGAGAAATACGCGGATCCCAAATATCTGCAAAAGGCGGCAGAGAGATGATCGTCAAGCGATCACGGATGAGCCATTATGTTTTGCTCATCGTGCTTTGCTTGAGCAGCACGGCGCACGCCCAGGACAAGATCCGCGTTGGCTTCGGCAGCTTGGCGTCGAGCCACATGGTGCTGCTCGCTGCGAAGGATTTTGGACTGTTTCGGAAGTACAACCTCGACGCGGAAATAGTCGGCAATATTCCCGGGGCAAAATCCGTCGTGCCTCTCGTATCCGGCGACGCGCAGATTATCCACGCAGCCGGGCCGCCGTTTGTCTTGGGAGCTTTGGGCGGCAGCGACGTAGTCATGTTTATCGGTCTGATCAATACCATGCCTTTTTATCTCGTCGCGCACAAAGACATCAGCCATCCCGCTCAGCTAAAAGGCAAAAAGATGGGAGTGAGCACGTTGGGCTCCTCATCCGATTTCGCGCTGCGCTTCGCTCTCGCCAAGCTGGGTCTCGATCCGGAAAAAGACGTGACGATCTTAGCGCTGGGAGATAGTGCCATCCGCGTCGGCGCGCTCAACAACGGAATCGTTCAAGCGGGTGCTTACAGTTTGGGCGAAGCGATGTATCTCAAACAGCTTGGTCACCGGCAACTCTTGGACCTAGCTCTCTCGGGAGTCGAATACCAGCATACGGCCGTCGCGACGACGCGCTCTTTTCTTGGGCGCAATCGAAGAGCGATAGTGAATTATGCCAAAGCCATCATCGATGGCACAAAGCAGATGAAGAGCCGCAAGGAAGAGGGTCTTAAACTCATGGGCAAGTACTTGCGTATTAACGAACATCAAGTGCTGGAATCTCAATACGAAGAAAACGTCAACACGCTCTATGCTAGGAAGCCCTATCCGACGCTGGCCGGAGTCAAGACGGTCCTGGACAGCATCCCGAAGATTGCAAAGGCATCAAAGCCGGAAGAGTTCGTCGAAATGGGAATTATCCGCGAACTGGACGAGTCTGGTTTTATCGATAATCTTTACAGGTGAAAAAATGCTATTGAATCGCGTGCGAGCCCGGCTTACCAAAGGACCGATCGAGAAGCAATTTTGCAACGTGCCGTTGAAGATGAGGTCGCATGATCGACTCTCCTTTAGGTCGCGAGAACACGGAATCTCCGTTCGCTCGCGACGGGCTGTTGATCATTGTTTCGGCGAATCCAGTTTCACTCCTTGCGCCGCGTGGTGGGCGAGGCCTATCAAGGTGACATTCGTTCGAACGTCAAGTAACGAACTGAAGAAACTATTTGGCGCCGTACTCGGCGTAGAGCTTTTCGAAGAAGCCGCTTTCGTCGATTTTCTTCACCACGCTTGAGTCAACGAGATTCTCTACTTTGATGTCGCCGATGCGCGGATTTTGCGTTTTCATCAGCCGCTGCAGGATGCGCAGCCCATCGATGGAGACGTAAGGTTTGCGGTACTCCTCGAGCCGAACGAGGTTCAGGACATCTTGATAGGCGCCCTCAGCCGCCGCTGGGTCGCTGAGTTTGAACTGCTTGATGATGGTATCGATTACTGCGGGCTTATTCTTCGAGTTGGCGATAAAGACCATGCCTTCGGTGATCGCTTTAACGACGTCTTGGAGTGTATCCGAGCTTTGCTGCAGATAGGCTTTATCTACAACGACGGCCATCCCGACGGACGGGAGTCTCACCTGATCACACCTTCCCAAAACCACAAACCCTTTCTCGGCGAGCCTGCGGCTCAGAAATCCGGGCACGACGGTGACGTCGATTCGTCCCGTTTCCAAAGCCTGGCTCAGCACCGTGACATCGCCGATGACGATCATCTGGATGTTGTCGCGCTTTTCATCCAAGCCGAAGTGTTCGAGCCAAACCGTCGCCGTTTTCCACACGCCGCCGCCGATGCTCTGAATGCCGAAGCGCTTAGCGCGCAGCTCTTTCGGGCTGTTGATGCCGGGTCGAGCCACGAGGTCGAGATTCTCACGGCTGCTGAGGCTCGCGATGATTTTCAGTTCCTTGCCACCCACGGCAGCAGCGAGAGCCGTCGTTGCGCCGCCGTAAGCGATCTGCGTGTCGCCCGAAGCCAACGTCGCAATCTGCGCCGGGTTGCTCCGCACCCAAACGACTTTCGACTTCACTCCGTATTTGCCGAAGAGGTCCAGGCGCTGCGCAACCCACAGAGGAATCGCAGTCGTGCTCATGCTCGCGTGCGTGATGATGACCTCGCTTGACGCGGCGAGCAAATTACTACTGACCGCAAAGAACGCAAAGCTTATGAGTAGATTTCTAATAGCGACTGCCATACGCCATGTCATATAACTACTCCTAATTCGCGGGAACTTCGCGAAATCGCTAAAACCTATCGAAATATAGTGTCAATTGACCGGCTCAAGCAACTGAAAAAAACACCTTTGAAATTAGCTATTTGACCCGGAAGGAAAATAATACCGAGCGGGAGTTGAAATCGCCAAGAAATATAGTTACTCGTGGTTCTTGACAATTCCAATTAGCTTACTTAGGATCAGGTACTTTTTGGAAAGGGCCGGCGATTCATGAAAGTCAGTTCGAAAGGCCATTACGGTCTGTTGGCTTTGGCTGAGCTGGTGGAGAATTACAAGCTCCGGCGAGCGGTACAGGTAAAAGAGATTGCGAAGAACCAAAACATACCGTCGGAGTACCTCGGTCAAATCATGGTTTTGCTAAAACGTGGAGGGCTGGTTCATGGCTCGAGGGGGCCCGCCGGTGGTTATATATTGGCGCGGTCGCCTGAGAACATCACCGTCAGAGAGGTGCTGCATGTGCTCGAGGGGCCGCTGGTCGGAATCGATCTAAGGCCCGACACGAATGGGAGAACGTTATCTCCCGTAACACACCGATTGATCGAAACGTGGGCTAGAGGGGTAAAGGCTATGGAGCAGATCCTCGATGAGACGACCCTTGCGGATCTGTGTAAGCCCGAGGCCCAAGCGCTGATGTATTACATTTGAGCTAAAAATTTTTTAACCGTATTTCCGACCAAATAAATCGGATAACTTTGTTTGAACGAAATAAACGCTGCCGAGCAAAGGAGAGAGCCATGGAGAAAGCTCTGACTTGGAAAGAAAAACTCGCCGGCAAAATGGTACCGGAGCTGGCACGCGAGATCGACATCTTCGAGCAGCAAATGAAACTCCGCAAGCAAGGCAAGATCGACGAAAAGGTCTTTGCCGAGACGCGGTTGCGGCGCGGTATCTACGGGCAACGCTACGACAACGGGCAGCGCCACGACGGCAAGCGCGTGCAGAAACTCAAACTGCCTGCCGAGGTTGTCAAAGGACCTGACACGCTCTGGGACGCGCCCGGTATGATGCGAATCAAAATACCTTTCGGCGGCGTAACGCCTGAACAGCTGGAGACCTTGGCCGATCTCTCCGAGGAATACGCCGACGGGGTTGCGCACATCACCACGCGCCAAGATGTCCAATTCCATTTCGTTCATATCGACGACACGCCGTCGCTCATGCGGCGCCTGGCCGCGGTCGGAATCACGAGCCGCGAGGCCTGCGGCAACGTCGTGCGCAATGTGACGGCCTGCCCGTTGGCCGGCATTTGCCGCGACGAAGCATTCGATACGACGCCCTACGCCAAAGCCTGCTCGAAGTTCATGATGGGCCATCCCGATACGCAGGACTTCGGCCGCAAGTTCAAGATCGCTTTTTCAGGCTGCCAACAGCATCCTTGCGGGCTGGTAACCATGCATGACATGGGCGCCATCGCTAAGACGAAGATCGTGGATGGCAAGGAGAAGCGAGGGTTCGAATTCTACGTGGGTGGCGGCCTCGGCTCGGTTCCGTATAAAGCGAAGCTATTCGATGAATTTCTGCCTGAGGAAGAATTCCTGCCGATGGCCCAGGCGATTTCCCGAGTCTTCGCCCGCCTCGGCGAAAAGCGCAATCGCGCGCGGGCGCGGATCAAGTTTTTGATCGCCAATCTCGGCATTGACGAATTCCGCCGGCTAGTACTCGAAGAGCGGCAGAAGCTTTCTCCTGATCCTCGCTGGACGGCCCATCTCGCCACGGTCAATGAGCAGATGGAAGAAGCGCTCAAGGCTGGAGTGAGCTTGAACGGCAGCGAGCGGCCCGAGGGATTCGAGGCCTGGTACGCTACCAACGTTTACAAGCAGAGGCAGCCGGGATATGTGGCCGCCACCGTGACCTTGCCTCTCGGCGACGCCAGCGCCGAGCAGTTGCGCGCGCTCGCCGACATCGCGCGGCGATTTGTTAAGGACACGATCCGGACCACGGTAGAGCAAAATATCCTCTTTCGCTGGCTCAGCGAGGCGGACCTTCCGGAGTTTTACCGTGCCATTCGGGCGATCGGATTAGGTGCCGCGGATGCGGCCACCATCGTCGACGTTACCGCCTGCCCCGGCACCGACACCTGCAAATTGGGCATCGCTTCCTCGCGCGGTCTCGCGCGCGAGCTGCGTTATCGCCTCGGTGAAAAGAGCTTGGAGCTGGATCAAGCGGTGAAGAACCTGCGCATCAAAGTCAGCGGCTGCTTTAACTCATGCGGCCAACACCACGTCGCCGACATCGGCTTCTATGGTATCAACC
>WNGN01003168.1_pt1 | contig 16908 bp, 10 predicted proteins | sample 5400561 | NCBI WGS metagenome assembly WNGN01 (sample SAMN13153379, study PRJNA577476) | soil metagenome | isolation source: 115 cm soil or saprolite under Garry oak tree replicate 2 | place: USA:California | collected 2016-06-15
GAGTGACAATGTGGATATCGTGCGTGATCAGAAAGACCGTGATATTCGTTTCCTTCTCGAGCCGGTTCAGGCTCTCATAGAGCATGTCTTCGCTGCCGATATCTACCGTGGCGGTCGGCTCGTCGAAGAGGAGGACGTTTGGCCGATCGAGGACGGCCCATGCGATGAGGACGCGCTGCATCTCTCCCCCCGAGAGAACGTCGAGCCGCTTCGGGAGGACCGCGCTTCCGAGACCGACTGCGGCGAGCGACTCTTCGAAGCCCGCCCCGCTTTTGAAGCCGAGGAAGTCGCGGACGGTGATCGGCACATCTGTCACAACGAAGTTCTGTGGGACGTATCCGATCCGAACGGGGCCGGACCAGTTGACCGTCCCGGTGTGTGGCACGAGCCCGAGGAGGACGCGGAAAAGGGTCGTCTTCCCGGCGCCGTTCGGACCGACGATCGCAAGCGTGGTCCCTCTCCGCACATGGAAGCTGACGCCTTCCAAAATCGGGACATGGTCCAATCGGACCCCGAGGTTCGAAACCCGGAGGACGTCGGCCTCAGTGCCGGTGTCGCGGCTCGGACCCCTTGACGGAGGCGGCGCGACGACCATACGGCGCGGCTCATCCGATGCCGTTATTTAAGAATTTGTCCGGTCTTAATAAACCTCAAGTAGGTGGCGTGCGGTTGTTAGTAGCATGCCGATCGTCAGTGTGAGCATGGACGACTCAATCCTCCGGAGCCTCGACGACGTCGCCCAACGGCGCCGGTACCGCAGCCGGAGCGAAGCGGTCCGCGAGGCGTTGCGCGAGTTCATCGATGATCCTCGCGGTCATCTACGAGCGGGGGAATCCGCGCGCGGACCTGGCGATGCTCCAGCACCGCTTCGACGAAATCCGCACGATGCTTCACACCCACGTCGACGAAGCGGATTGCCTTCAGATCTTCGTCGCGGAGGGATCGACAGCTCGGCTTAAGGAGCTCATCGCGCAACTCCGCCGAATCAAGGGAGTAAAGGTGATCAAGTTCATCCAGACTGCAGCCCGTCGATGACGCCTCTGGCGGACTGCCTCTTGGCTTGAACCTGGCCTCCCTCCCCTCCTGGATGGCGAACGAGGACCGATGAAGGTTCCTGCGCCCTGCGAGCCCGTCACTCGACCGTGACGCTCTTCGCGAGGTTCCGGGGCTTGTCGATCGGACAATCGCGCATCCGCGCGGCCTCGTAGGCGAAGAGCTGGAGCGCCACGCTGACCGGAACCGGCGAGAAGATCCAGGGGATCGACGGAATCTCGATCACGTCGTCCACAAACTTAGGAAGTTCCTTGTCTCCCTCCGTTCCGATTGCGAGGACCGGAGAGCCGCGGGCGCTCACCTCGCCCACGTTCGAGCGCATCTTCTCGTAGGTCGGATCCTGGGCCACGATCGCGATGACGGGCGTCGAGGCGGTGAGCAGCGCGAGGGGACCGTGCTTCAATTCTCCGGCGGCGTACGCCTCCGCGTGGATGTACGAGATTTCCTTGATCTTCAGCGCCCCTTCCATGGCGACCGGATAGTTTGCATGGCGGCCGATGTAGAACATGTCCTTCGTGTCGCGTCCGTATTTTTCGGCAAGGGCTCTGATTTCGTCCGCCTTGTTGAGGACGTATTGGGCCGCCCGCGGGAGGGACCGCAGCTGATCCTTCAACCGGTCGAGCTCGTCGTATCCGAGCGTTCCGCGGTCTTGGCCCAGCTTCAGCGCGATCAGGTACAGGACGACCAGCTGGGCGATGAACGTCTTCGTCGCGGCGACGCCGATCTCGATACCCGCGCGCGTGTAGATCGTCTTGTCGACCTCGCGGGAGAGGCTCGAGCCGATGACGTTGGAGATCCCGAGGGTCTTGCATCCGCGGCGATGCGCCTCCCGCGCCGCACCGAGCGTGTCCGCGGTCTCGCCGCTCTGCGAGATCAGGAGGACGAGCGGTCGCTCCGTCGCGCCTTGGCTGTAGCGGTACTCGGACGCGAGCTCCGCGGACGCGGGTATCCGCGCGATCTCCTCGATGATGTATTTGCCGACGAGCGCGGCATGGTATGAGGTTCCGCACGCGACGAGCTTCACGCTCGTGACGCCCTCGGACAGGAAGCCGTCCACCTCGAGGTTCGCGAGCCGGCCGAGGAGGGTCTCGTGGATCGCCTGCGGCGCCTCGTGGATCTCCTTCAACATGAAGTGCTCGAAGCCGCCTTTCTCCGCGTCCTCAAGCGACCACGTGATTCGTTGTGGTTCTCTCTGCACGATGTGGCCCTCGGAGTCCTTGATCGTCACCCCTTTCGGCGTGATCACGACCATCTCCCGGTCCATCACGTACGCAACGCGGTCCGTGTACCGCAGGAGGGCCGGCACGTCCGAGGCGAGGAAGTTCTCGTCTGGGCCGAGCCCGATCACGAGCGGGCTTTCGTTCCGCGCCCCGATGACCTTGCCCGGTTCGTCCGCGTGGACCGCCAGGACGGCGTACGACCCGCGGATGTCGCCGAGCGCCTTGCGGGTCGCGGTCTCGAGGTCGCCCTCGTAATAGGATTCGATCAGGTGGACGAGGCTCTCCGTGTCCGTCTGACTCACGAACTTGTGGCCTCGGGCCTGCAGCTCTTCGCGGAGGCTCGCATAATTCTCGATGATCCCGTTGTGGGCCAATGCGATCTTTCCGGTGCAGTCGACGTGCGGATGCGCGTTCACCTTCGACGGCGCCCCGTGGGTCGCCCACCGGGTGTGCGCGAAACCCGTCGAGCCCTTCAGCGGAGGGAGCTGCGCCTCGAGGTTCGCGATGAAGCCTTTGTCCTTCATGACTTGCAGGGCGCTCCCCACGATCGCGACGCCGGCACTGTCGTACCCGCGGTATTCGAGGCGCTTCAGCCCGTCGAGCAGGATCGGGAGGGCATCCCGGTGACCCGCGTACCCGACGATCCCGCACATCTACAGGACCACCGCTCCCGCGGGGATCGTGCCGCGGAGCTTCGCGCCGGACTCCACGCGGGCCCGCTCGTTCACGACCGTCCCGGCGGCCGCGTTCACGCCGTTCGCGATCTCGACGTCCTCCCCGATGAGCGCCCCGATCTGCGGCACGGAATGCCACGTGCCCTCGATGTTCACGTCGCCCGGTCCGGAGGCGGCCAATAAACCTGCCCGTGCGACGACCCCGGACCCGATCACGGACTCCTGGACGACGCTCGCGGGCCCGAGGATGACATCGTCCATCAGGATCGAGTTCGCGACGCTCGTCAGGGCGCCGATGCGCACGTTCTTCCCGAGGCTCGTCGACGGCAGGAGGACGGCATTCGGGCCGATTTCACAGCCGGCGCCGATCGACAGCGGGCCTTGGAGGTATGCGCCGGACCGGATCACGCAGCCGTCACCGATCGTGACGCGGCCCCGGATCGTGACCGCCGGTTCGATCGTCCCGGCGCGGCGCTCGGCGGTCGTCTTCAGAGCCGCCGCATTGAGACGGAGCAGGTCCCACGGGTAGAGCGCGTCGACCCACATGCCTTCCGTGAGGAGGGCCGCCAAGGAGGCGCGCTTGGCCAGGGCCGAGACGGCGCTCGGCAGGTCGTTCTTTCCTTCCTTCGCGAGGCGCTCGATCTCGTCGAAGATCCGAGAATCGAGGACGTACGCCCCCGTGTTGATCAGGTTCGAGATGATCTCGGCGGGTTTCTCCGTGATCGCGACCAGCTCCTTCCCGCGGACCGTGACGACCCCGTAGCTCTGGGGCCGTTCGCTCTGCGTGATGAGCACGGCCGGTTTCGGGGCGGCGGCGAGGAGGTCCTCGACGAATCGCGCGTCGACCATGTTGCTGCCGTTCAGGACGATGAACGGATCCTCGAGGTGTCCTCGGGCTTCCCAGATCGCGTGGGCCGTTCCGAGCTGCTTCGTCTGCGTGACGTAGGTGATGTGGGCTCCGAACGCCTTCCCGTCCTGGAAGTGCGACTGGATGCGCTCCCGACGATAGCCGACGACGAAGATGAGGTCCCGCACGCCGTTCTCGGCGAGGGCCTGGACGACGTACTCCAGGAGGGGGCGGTTCCCCACGGGGATCATGACCTTGGGGACCGAGGCGGTGAAGGGACCCATCCGGGCGCCCTCTCCCGCGGCGAGGATGACGGCCTTCATGTGCGGTGCACCTGCCGATGATTCCGGCGGACGCCCCATTCCTCGCGCGACGGGTATATCCCTTGCGGGCCCAGTTGTGCGCCTGAGAATTCGATGGGTCCGGGGAACGGAGGGACCGAGGAGCGATTCGACATAACGGAGGGTGAGGTGCGGCCTGTATTATAAATACATCTACAACTTTCGGATAACCATTACAAAAGCGTTAATAGAATGAGACCGATGATGCGCCGTGGTCCGACGCTGGCTCGTTGAGGAAACGGCGCACGGCGCCGTGGGACGGGAGGTCGAGATTCTCGATCGGCCGGAACGCGTGGCTGCCTTAACCTCGCCGCTCGCGTGGCGCATCTTGCAGGAGCTCGCGAAGGCACCCGACTACCCGAACGCCTTGGCCGAGCGGCTCAAAGTCCACGAACAGAAGGTCTATTACCACGTCCGTCGGCTCGAGGCCGCGGGCTTGTTGGAGGTCCTCCGAGAGGAGCCAAAACGCGGAGCCTCCGCGCGTATTTTGGCTCCCACGGCGGAGGCCTTCGCGATCGTCCTGAAGGGCCGCGGGAACCCGGTCGCCTCTCCGATGCTTCCCCACGCCGGTGTCGTCGCTCGCTTCCTCGAGGAATTCACCCGCGATGGCGTCTTCGACGGCTCGATCGTCGTCGGATCGCCGTACACGCACGGCCCCTTCAACACGACCGCCCGGGACTCACCGTACGCAGTCGAACTCGGATTCTTCCTCGGTCGTCTCTTCGCACCGCGGAAAGGGCTCGTGGTCCGCCTCGACACGGAAGTGAAGGCGCTCGGGACTGGCAAGGAGGAAATGATCCTCGTCGGCGGACCGGTCGCCAATATTATCACGATGGAACTGAACCCGCACCTCGCGGTGAACTTCGACTGGAAACAGGTGTGGCGGATGGAATCCTCCCGCACGCGGCGGCCGTACGCGGACGAGCAGGTCGGGCTCGTTGCGAAGGTCCGGAATCCATGGAATCCCGCGCGCGTCATCGTCGTGCTGAGCGGCCTGCACGCCGTCGGCACGATGGCGGCAATCCTCGGGCTTACCCATTTCGCCGAGGACGTCCTCGATGGCTATGCCCCAGGAGAGGATTTCTATCGGGTCGTCGCGGGACAAGACCGCGACGGCGACGGACGGCTCGATGCCGTGTCGATCCTCGAGTGACTAGCCGATCGCCACGCTCTCGTACGGGATCTTGTCCTCGATCTTCGCGTTGGCCGCTTCAATCGCTTGGACGGCCTCCACGGCCCGCTCTTCGGGTGCGAGGAGCAGCACGTTGACCCCGCGTTCCGCGGCCTCGACCGCGGCGGGGACGACACCGAACTCGATCCGCGGTTTGAGCCCCAGTTCCTTCGCGGCGGCAAGCCCCCCCACGTCAAGCGCGGCGACGATGAATCCGTCCGCGTCACGCAACACACGTTTCGCTGCGGCGCCGGGAACGGCGCGGCGACCCGCTCCGCGGGGCGAGACCCGTCCGATGATGATTCGTCCCGGGCGAAGGGCCACGATCCCTTCGAGGCTCCGGACCGCCACGAGTTCGCCTTTCGTCGCATCGTGGACGGCCACTCCAGAGGACGGCGACGAGCGGCCGGCCAACGCCACGAGCACGCCGTCTTCCATGAACAGCCCGACTTGGTTCCCATTGCGAATCGTGTTTCCGGCCATCGCCGCTGTGGTCTCGATGAATGCCATTTCGCGGCGGGCTCGCTCGACAAAGCTCCTCAGGTCGACGAGGCGGTCGTGGAGGAATTCGATTCCTTTCTTCGTGGCTCGATACTCGCCATCGACCGTCGCGAGGAGTCCGTCGCGCTCCAGGCCGTGTGCGTAATCCGAGCAACCCTGCACGGTCATCCCGAGTCGCTCCGCGATCGTCCGAAGCCGCGAGTGTCGACTCGTCGTCACTTCATAGAGAAAGAGGACGCGCGTGCTGGCCCGAAGATTCCTCAAGAGTTCCATCGAAAGAGAGAGTGCTCATTCGCGAATTAAGCCCGCGCCAACATTCTTATATAGTCAAGTTCATCGAACAAACATCAAACGTACTTGAGGAGGAGGTTCAGGTGAGGTTGATTGCACGGGGGACTGCCGCGACCACCGCCGTGTTCCTCCTCATCGTGTGTCTCTTCCCGTCCACGCTCGCAAATCCCGCGGTGGAGATTCGCATCCTCTTCGATCTCGGCGACGGGACGTACCTGTGGGCAAACGAGACCGTCTCCGACCCAGCGGTCACAAACGCAACTTGGCTTGCGGTGCTGAGGGCCGCCAACGCGAACGGAATCGCGATTGTTTCGACGTGGTACGCCTCCTTCGGCGTCGCCATTTTGGACTTGGGCAATCGGCACCCGCCCGCCGGATTCATCGGCCTGTACAAATGGAACGTCACGAACCATGGATGGGATCTCACCTCCGTCGGAATTTCGAGCCTCGTCGTCTCGGAAGGCGACGCGATCGCTCTCTACAATGCGGGGTTCGACTCCCATACCTTCGATGTACGTCAGCCGGTGCCGAGCCCTGACGATCCGTTGCCTTCGATGGAATTTCGGGGGGACCTGGCGAACAGCGGGGCGTCCAATTCCCCGGCCCCGGACGCCATCCGGCCGATCTGGGACCGCGACACCGGTGCGCGCGAGATTGGCTCCACCCCCGCGGTGGCCTATGGAAAGGTGTTCATCACGACGATGCATGGCCTCTTCGCCCTCGATGCAAAGACGGGCGGCACGCTCTGGACCGAACCGTTGGCAAGGGGCTTCTCGTCCCCTGCGGTCTTCGACCACTCCATCCTCGTCGGCACGTCGAACGGCACGGTCATTCGTCTGAACGCGTCCGACGGGAGCGTGCAGTGGGAAACGCCGCTCCTCGCGCAGCCGCTCTTCAGCGGCATCACGTCTTCCCCGAAGGTCGCGTTCGATCGGGTGTTCATCGGCACCTTCAACGAGTCGGGCGGACCCGGCGAGGTCGTGGCTCTCTGGGCGAACAACGGGAGTGTCGCCTGGCGCCACCCGACCGGGTCCGTGCATTACTCTTCAACGGCCTCCGCGGACGGGTCCGTGTATGTGGGCATCATGGGGACGTACAACACGACGAGCCAGGTGACATTCGACCCGCCGTACGGAGTCCTCGCGCTGAACGCGGCGACCGGGGAGGAGAACTGGTTCTTCCCGACAGCGGGCTCCGTCGCGGCGTCCCCGGCCATCGCGGGACCGCGGCTCATCGCTCCCTCGAAGGACGGCAATGTGTATGCCATCAACCGGGCGACCGGGACGCTAGCCTGGCAGGCCCAAGTGGACGCAGGGATCTCCTCCCCCGCGGTCTCCGGGTCCACCGTGTTCGTCGGCGGCGGCGCGTTCGGAGGAAACGGTCTCGTGGTGGCTCTCGATGTGACGACGGGAGTTCGGCGATGGTCGTTCGCGCCGAACGGGCCGGTGCAGGCGTCGATCACCTATGCGGACGGCAAGGTGCTCTTCGCGACGAATTCCGCGCATGGGACTGTGTACGCCCTGAACGCGACGACCGGCTCCTTGGTCTGGTCGTTCGAGCCCTCTCCGGCAGAGTATATCCTCGGCTCCCCCGTCGTCGCGGACGGCGTCGTCTTCGCACCCAGCGACAACGGTCACGTCTACGCTCTCGGGCAATCGCTCGCGGCCCCTAATTCCATGCCCGCCTCGCTCTCCCCTTGGGTGTATCTCGGCGCCCCGATCGTGGTCGCTGCGGTGATTGCCGTCCTCGTTGTGTTAGCGTTTCGACGGAGGCCTCGCCGTGGCCCTTAGGATGTCCGAGAAGCAGCAGGCGATCGCGTTCGCAGCGATCCTCATCGTCGCCATCGCGGGACTCTACGCGACCACTCTGCTCCTTCAGCCGGTCCCGGTGCAGGCATCTGCGGTCCACTTCGTACGTCTCGATGTCGAAGGCGTGGGCTGGTCGATCCAATACGCCCCGGTGACAACGAACAACAACACGGCCTTCGGACTCCTCCTCGAGGCCTCCGCCAAGCTGGCCTTCCCCGTCGCCTACGTCTGGTACCAGATCCCGCAAGGCGTCTTCGTGACGGCGATCAACGGGTCCGTCAACGGTGAGGGGCGGTATTGGCTGTACCAGGTGAACGGCGCGTACCCGAATATTGCCGCGGACCACCGGGCGTTGTCCGACGACGATGTCGTGCGATGGAGTTTCAGCACGGCCCAGGCGGGGATGTGAGATGGGGCGCGGATGGTCGGCCGTCCTCGAGGCGGGCTTGGGCGACGCGCGAACGCGGATGCTCGGGGTCTTCCTCATCGTCGTCGCGGTCGTAGGGACGGTCCTCATGCGTTCCTACGCGAACATCGAGACCGTCTTCGCCGCGAGTCTCCTCGCGGGCTCCCTCCTGGGTCGCTGGTGGACGATCCTCGTCCCCCTGACGGCGTTGGCGGTCCTCCAACCGCTCGAGTGGTCGACGACGTACGCCGGCTACGGCCTGAACGCGATGACCGGCATCACGTTCTTCGTGGTCTCCGGCTACGTGTTCGTCGGATTCTTGGGCCGCCGGATTCGACCGAGGGTCTTGTTCCGCGTGAAGTCCGTCGCGCTCGTGACGACGATCAGCGTGCCGGTGACGATCGCGTACGACCTGTGGACCGCCCTCGGCGAGTGGTACTTCATCACGCGGCCCTTCGGCGTGGGGATCGTCACGATCCTCGAAGCCCAGGTGCCCTTCACGCTCTATCATCTCCTCAGCTCCCTGATCTTCGTGCCGCTCTTCGGGAGCATCTTCCTCTTCCTCCATACATACGGCTGGCCCGCCCGAGCCCCCGCGGCGCCGTCGAAGACGCCGGACCGCGAGTGATCAGAGGAGTTCCTGGATTTTCTCCCGCATGCGACGGACCTCTTGCCGGCGACGCTCGAGTTCCGCTTCCTGGCTCTTGATCGCGCGCTCCCGGTTCGCGAGGCGCGTCTTCAGCGTCTCCAAGTCCCGGCCGAGGGCCTGCAGCCGAATCCGCTCCCGCTCCGTCGCCTTGTCCTTGCCCTTCAAGTCTGCGGCCGCGGCTCGCACCTTCTCCTTCTCGTCGACGAGGGCCTCGCGCTCCTTCTCGAGCGTCCGCGAAACCAGCGATTCGATCGTCGCTTCCTTGCGGGACACGCGCTCCCGTTCGGCTTCGAGGTTCTTCCAGATCGCCTTCGTCTCGGCTCGCTCGCGCGCGATGCCGGCGACCTCGTCCTTCAGCTTTTTCTCCCGTTGGTCTAGCGCCTTCGTCCGTGCCTCGAACTCCGCGGTCGCCGTCTCGAGACGGCGTTCGCGCTCGTCGAGGTCCTCGTAGGCTCGCGCGGCCTTTTCCACTTTGACCCTCTCGGCCTCGAGGCGGGCGTCCTCCTCCTGGACCCGCTCCTTCAGTTCCCGGCTCTTCTCGTCCGCCGCTTTCTCCGCGTACTTGAGGAGACTCATCGCTTTCGTCTTCAACTCCGAGGCCTCCTCTTCCCGCGACTCAATTAGGCCGGCCTGAGATTCGAGTTCCTTCGCGCGTCTGCCGATTTCAGCCTTCGAGCGATCCATCGCCTTCCGCGCCTCACCGAGCTTCCGACTCTCCGCCGTGAGGCCCTCTTTCGCGGCCCCAAGGTCCTTCTCAATCCGGTCGAGTTCCGCTTTGCGCGCGTCGGTTCCTTTCTCGATGCGGTCTGCTTCCGCACTCCGCTTGTCGAGGGCCGTGGCGAGAACCTTCAGCGCGTCGTCTCGCTCTTTCATCTCCGACTGGCGGTCGTCCAAGCTCCTCGCGGCTTTGGCGAGGTCTGCGAGCTGCTCCTTGATGTCCGCTTCGTGAGCCGCGAGTCCAGTCTCTCGCGTCCGCAGGGATTCCTCCCTGGCAGCCAGCCCCGTCTCTGCCGCCTTCGCGGCCCCAAGGCGACCCTCGAGCTTCTTTGACTCGGATCGCGTGCGCTTGTCGAGTGCGACGAGGGAAGCTTGAGCGCGAACGAGCTCTTTCTGGGAAGCCGATAGATTCCGCGCATCCTTGGCCCGGGCCTGTGCGGCCGCATCGATTTCTTTCATGCGGGCCGCGAGCTCGTCTCCAGCCTTGTCCATCGCCTGTTGTCTGCGGTCCAGTTCGTGTCCCCGTTGAGCGAGCCGGGACTCGGTCACGTCCAGGGCGGCTTCTTTCGCGGTCACGTCTTTCGTTCCGGTGCTCAGGACAGCCTCGCGACGCTCCAGGTTTGCTTCGGACCGGTGCAATTGAGCCTCTTTCGCGCGGAATTCCGTTTCGCGCAGGCCGAGTTGCTTCTCTTTCGTCTCGGCGGCGGCCAGAAGCCGTCGGGCATCTTCGAGTTCTCCCTTGGCCGCGGCTTCGCGGCGCTTCGTCTCCTGGGTCGCGGCGACCTGGCGGTCCTCCCATTCCTTCCGGGACGACGTCAAGAGCTTCTCGCCCTTCGCGAGGTTCGCCTCGGATGACGAGATTGCTTTCTCGCGCTCCAGGTGCGTCGCTTCCTTCGCCGCGACGTCTCGGAGGCGCGATTCTAGACCCTTCGTCTTCTCGGTCAGGTCCGACCGCATCGCATCGACGGCTTTCCTATCGGATCCGAGCGCTTTGCGGTCGCGCTCGAGTTCGGAGTGCGACTCCCGGAACTCTAACCGCTCCGCGGCGAAGACGGATTGCCTCTTTTCGAGGTCCGCGAGCGCAGCCGTGTGTGCTTCCTCACGGCGCTCCAGGTCAGCGGACCGGGACTCGAATTTCGCAATCGCGGCCTTATGGGCATCGACCGCCGCGCGCAATTCCTTTTCCTGACCACTGATTTCGCGACCGCGGTCCTCGATCTGTTTCTCCCGCCGGGCAAGCTTGCTTTCATCTCGTTGCAGGGCTGCGCGTCCTTCGTTCAACGACTTGTTCGCACCCGCAAGCAGCGACTGGGCTTCCGTGGTTTCTCCGTGTAACTTTGTCAAGTTCATCTCGCGGATCTTCGCGGCTTTTTCTTGCCGTTGGACCGCCTCGGCTAGGGCGGCGACTTCCGCGCGCGCGCCTTCGAGGTCCTTTCGCTCCGAATCGAGTTCCTTTCGGGCCTGCTCGATTTCCGCGTTCGCCTCCTTCAATTCGGTCCGTTCTTTGGCTGCGTTCGCGTCGCGCTTCTCGAGCTCCGCACGCGCCGAAGTGATGGTCTCGTCTTGTCGTTCGACAGATGCGATGCGGGACTCGAGCTTCGCCTGGGAGGCCTTGAGCCCCGCTTCGCCGGAGCGGAGTTCTTTCTCTCGCTGTTCGAGGCCCTTTACCTCCGCCGTCAACTGGCTCTTCCGTTTCGCCAGTTCGTCGGACTCCCGAGCGAATGCGGACCGTTCCGCTTTCGATGCCTTCTGGCTCTCCGCCAGCGCTCCTTGAGCCTCGGCGAGGTCCCTCTCTGCCTTCGACACGGCAACCTCGCGGGCCTTGAGGAGGCGGTCCTCCCGCTTCGCGCTCTCCGTCTGAGATGTAACTTGGCCTCGAGCCGCCTCGAGTTCTCTTGCGCGCTCCGAGATCTCGGCCTCTTGCTTCGACAAGGCCGCTTCGCGCGCGTCCAGTCCTGCCGCCGAGAGTTTAATCCGCTTCTGGAAGCCTTCGAGTTCCGTCCGCCGGTCCGAGAGTTCCTCTCGCCCCTTCGCGAGCTTGCTTCCGTCTGAGTTTCTCCTGGGCTGCCGCGAGGGCTGCTTCGCGAGCCTTGACCGCCCGTTCCGCTTGCTGTGCGGCGCCGAGTTGAAGGGCCACTTTTGCGACCGCTCCTTCGTGGGCCTTCGATTGCCTCGTGAGTTCCGCCTCGCGCTTCTCCAAATCGGCTGCGTGCTCGGCCGCTTGCGCCGTGGCACGCTCGTGTTCCTTTTGGGCCCGATCCAGTTCGCCCCGACGCCCCCGAAGCTCATCGCGCAGCTTGCCGAGATCCGCCCTTTCACTGGAGGCCTTCGCGGCGAGCTTCTCGAGTTCCCTCCCGCGCGATTGGAGATTCGCCTCGTTCGTCTTGGTGACCGCCTCCCGTTGGACGACTGCCTCCTCGCGGGACTTCAGGTCGGAAGCGGCCGCCCCTGCTTCCTCCGCAGCTTTCTGAATCTGTCGTTCGCGTCGTTCGAGTTCGGACCGGAGCCCCACGAGTTCGTCTTTTGCTTCGGCCTGGCTCCGCTCCTGGGCCGCGAGCACCTTCGATTGAGAGTCCAGTTCTCGCTTCTGTTTCGATAGGGCCTCGGAGCGCTCGCGAAGCTCCTGTTCGCGTTGCGAAATCCGTTCTTGCGCGGCCGTCGATCGGGCCTCGACTCGTTGGTCCCGTTGGGTGATCTCCCGCTCGCGCACGTGGAGGGCCTTCGCCCCGTCCTGGTTCTCCGTTTCCGCCTTCAAGACCTCTTTCTCGCGGCGGACCAGATCGCCCTCTTTCCTCTGGAGAATCTTCGCGGTCGAGTCCAGCGTGGCCTGCGCCTTCGCCAGGCGCTTCTCGCGGGACTCGAGGTCCGTTTTCGTCTTCCCGACGACGGCCTCGCGAGCCGCCAGATCGGTCGCTTTCGCGGATGTGGTTCGCGTCGTCTCGAGACTCTTCGCGAGTGAGTTCGCCCGGTTAGTCTCGGACTCGAGCTGGGTCTTCGCGCGGGTGAGTTCGGTCTTGAGTTCGATCTCGCGGCCCTGGAGGGCCTCCTTTGCCTCATGCAGCGATTCTTGGAGCCCGCCGATCGCCTTGTCGCGCTTTGCGATCTCGCGGTCGCGGACTTGAAGGAGTTTGCGAGCTTCGTCGAGTTCCTTCGAATGCGTGTCCTCTCTCGCCTTTTCCCGTTCGGCAATTTTGTCTTCCGTTTCTTTCAGCTTCGTCTCTTCCTTCTCGACGGCGCGCTCCCGTTCTTTGATCATCTTGAGCGCGTTCTCCGCCTCCAGGGCTCGTTCCGCAGCGGACCGAGAGGCCTTCGCCGACTCGGCTTCGCGCTGGCGGACCCGAGCCTCGCTCCCCGCCAGCGTGGCCTCGCGTCCTCCGAGATCCTTCGATCGTGCGTCCAGCTTCGCCATCTGGGCCTTGAGCTGCGTTTCCCGCTCATCGAGTTCGCTGGCCCTCCCCGCCCGCTTGCGCAGTTCGTCGAGTTCGGCCTTGAGGCGTGAAGCATTCGTTTTTTCTTCATCGCCCGCAGCGCGCGCCTTCGCGAGCTCGCCGGAAAACTCCTTCTGCCGATCCTGGGCTTGTCGTCGCGCGGCGTCCGCCTCCGCTTTCGCGGTTTCAAAGCCTCGGATCGACTTCGCGAGGTCCTTCCGCGAGACGCTGAGATCCTTTTCGAGCGCGGCGGATCGGTGAGCCTCCGACTCGAGGGCCGCCTTCGCTCGGGTGCTCTCCGCCTCGAGTTCGAGTTCGCGGCGTTCCAGCGCTTCATTGGCAGCCCGCAGCGACGCCTGCAGACCCGCGACTTCCTTGATGCGCTTCGCGTCTTCCCGCTCTCGAGTCTGGAGAAGCTTGCGTGCCTCGTCGAGCTCCCGCCCAAGGGTCTCCTCCTTAGCCTTCGCTCGTTGCGCCTGCTCGTCTTCCGTCTCCTGCAATTTCTTTTCGGCTTTCTCGAGGGCGCGCTCGCGCTCCTTGATCGCCTTCAGGCCCGTCTCCGCCTCGAGGGCTCGTTCCGCAGCCGCGCGAGAGGCCTTGTCCGACGCTACCTCGCGCTCTCGGATGCGGGCTTCGTTCGCTGTGAGTGTGGCATCGCGGTCTCCGAGATCCTTCGATCGGGCGTCGAGTTTTGCGAGCTGGGCTTTCAGGTCGGATTCCTTCCCGCTCAGTTCTCCCGCCTTTCCTGCGCGCTTACGAAGTTCGTCGACCTCGTCCCTGAGGCGTGCAACCTTTCCCTTCTCCTCCTCGATTGCACTTCGCGCTTTGGTGAGTTCGGCGCTGACCGCCTTTTCCTGATCCTGAAGCTGGCGACGGGAGACCTCCGCTTCCGCTCGGACGGACTCCATGGTACGCACCGCCTTCGCCAAGTCTTTTCGAGAGGTGTTGAGATCCTTCTCCAAAGCGCCGGATCGATCCGCCTCCGACTCGAGGGCGGCCTTCGTGCGAGTGATTTCCGTTTCGAGTTCGAGTTCGCGGCGCTCCAAGGCTTCGTTGCCTGCCTCCAGGGATGCTCGCAAACCTTCGGCTTCTTTGGTCCGCTTCGCAATCTCCCGAGCCCGGGCCTGGAGGAGTTCTCGGTTGTCCTCGATCTCGCGCGCGCGAGCCTCGTCCTTGGCCTTGTTCTGTTCTGCCAAGCGTTCCGCAGTTTCCTCGACCTTCTTCTCGGCTTTTTCGGCGGCTCGTTCTCGTTCTTTGATGGCCTTGAGCGCCTTTTCGGCCTCGAGCATTCGCTCCGCCGCCAGTCGCGACGCTTTTTCGGACTCCGCCTCCCGCGCCTCGAGTTGCGTCTCACTGCCCGCGAGGGCCGCCTCCCGGTCGGCGAGGGCTTTCGCTCGCCCGTCGAGTTTCGACCATTGGGCCCTCAGGTCCGATTCTTTCTCGGTGAGTTCGCCGGCTTTACCCGCCCGCTTCCGGAGTTCGTCCACTTCGTCCTTCAGGCGGACGACTCGGTCCTTCCCCTGCTCGGCCGCGTTCTGTGCTTTCGTGAGTTCCGTGGTCAGCGCGGCCTCTCGGTCCTTGCCCTCGCGTCGTGCGGATTGCGTCTCTCCGCGCGCCGACTCCAGGTTGCGGAGCATCTTCGCGAGATCCTTCCGTGCATCCTCGAGATCCTTCTCGAGCTCCGTCGTTCGCTTGTCGGCGTGCTCTCGCAGCGCCTTCCGCGTCTCCGCAAGCTCGGCTTCCCGCGCCTCGAGCTTCGTGCGGGACGATTCGATTTCCCGCTGCGCCTCTTTCACATCGCGATTCGTCGCGTCGAGTTTCTCTTGGAGCGCGGCGAGAGACTTCTCGCGGGCGGCGAGTTCCCGGTGCCGGCCATCGAGCGACTCGACAAGGGTTTCGACCTCCCCTTCGCGCTTGCGGAGGGACGCCTCCTTTGCGTCGACAGCCGCTCGTTTCTTCTCGACCTTGTCCATCGCGGCCTCGGCGTCCTCCGCGGCGGCTTTGTTCTTCTTCAAGTCCTGGAGTTCCGCGCGCGCCTCCTTGAGTTCGCCCTCGAGTTCCTTCAGGGCTTTCTTGGTCTCGCGTTCCGCGGCCGTACTCGCGGCCTCGAGATCCTTCACCCGCGTCTGCAGTCCATGGATTGTGTCGTCGTGGCGGGCGATCTGGGCGGTCTTCGCGTCGGAAAGCTTGCGGGCGTCCTCGAGCTCTTTCCGGAGCTGCGCTTCGCGGGCTTTCGCCTCTTCCCGCTCTGCGGCGTCGACCTTCAGTAGGACCGGCGCGTCAAGCTCTTCCTCGTCGGTCTCGAGGGACTTCCGGGCTTTCTCGCGCAGTCCCATCGGCCATCACAACAGCTGAAGCTGTTCGAGGAGCTTCTCGTAAAGCGCAAACCTCTCCGACTTCGCGAACTTCCGGATCTTATCTTTCGGCAGGTCTCCGAGCAGCTCGTCGATGTCCTTCATCACGACCTTCAATTCGCCTTTCAGGTTGAGCAGCTCCTTCTGCTGCTCCATCAACTGGTTCCGCTCCTCCATGAGGCGCTCCATCTGCTCTTCCAGCTGGATCATCCGGGCCTGGAGGGCGCCGAGCTCTTGATCCGACTTGATCGTGACCGGGGTCGGTTCGTCTTTCGACGCGGCTCGAGCCGCGGTGGACTTCTGCTCCAGGTCCCACCGTCGCCGTTCGAGGTCGACCTCCGCCTCGCTCAACGCATGGTGGCGTTCGTCCAGGAGCCGCGCCTTCTCCCGCATCAACTCCTCCCGCTTCTCGATCTCCCGCTCCCGTTCGTGGACTCGATTCATGACGGTCCGGAACTCGTCCTCCCGGCGGACGAAGTCCGACTCCCGCTCCTTGAGTTGCCCGAACGCCTTCTCCCGCGATTCGAGCTCGTGCCGGAACGCAGAAATCCGACCGCGGAGGGAGGTCTCGCGGGCCTTCAACTCCTCCTTCTGCATCCGCAAGATGTTCCGATACGTCGTTTCCATGTCGACGAGCCCCTCCTCGAGCTTCAGGATGTCCTCCTTCTCCAGGAGGAGCGTCTCGATCTGCCGCTTCAGCTCCTCGCGCTCCTGGACGTGCTCGGGATCATCGGAGCCCTCGAGCGTCTTGATCCGGGCCTGGGCCTGTTCGATCAACGCCTCCATCTGCTCCAGGCGCTGCTTGCGCCGCTCGAGCATCCGGTCGAACGGTTCGGCGAGCTTCCAGAGTGACTCTTCCTTCTCTCCTTCGGCGCGATCCGCCTCGAGGAGAGACGCGGGCTCGGCGCCCGGTTCACCCCCCGGCGCACCTCGACTCCGCGCCTTCTCGCGGCTCAGCTGCAGGATGCGCCGTAGGTACTCCTCCTCGGGCGATTCTTGATTGGGAGGAGCCGGGACTTCGTTGAATCCGGGTTCCGGGAACTTCGCGTTGCAATTCATGCACTCGGTTGCGGCCGCGGGATTAATCGAATTGCAGATCGGGCACAGGACGGCCTGCATCGAGCCTTCGAACGGCTCGCCGCAGCGGGCGCATGACGCGGCGTCTGGCGGCGTTTCCGCTCCGCATTCGCTGCAGTAGGCGGCCTTGCTGGGGGTGAGGGCGCGCTGGGCCATCGATGCCTGCTCGAGGACGATGGGATGCCGGATCGCTCAGTCGTACGCGTTGTACGCGAGGATTTCCGACAGCTGTTTCCTGCCCGCCGGGGCCTCGTAGGCCTCCGGGATGCCCAACGGTGTCAACCCTACCACGTGGGCGTCGGCCGGGATGTTCAGGAGGGATTTCACCTTCTCCTCGTTGAAGGTGAAGATCCAGGAGGTCCCCAACCCCT
>WNGN01003997.1_pt1 | contig 16908 bp, 18 predicted proteins | sample 5400561 | NCBI WGS metagenome assembly WNGN01 (sample SAMN13153379, study PRJNA577476) | soil metagenome | isolation source: 115 cm soil or saprolite under Garry oak tree replicate 2 | place: USA:California | collected 2016-06-15
TGCGCCTGGCCGCTATGTTGCAGGCGCTGCGACACCTGCCCGACGTGTGGTCAATGCTGGCCCAGTATGTGCTGGTGGAGACTTCTGCGGTGCGCGACTTATTGCGGACAGCGGTTTACGCCGAGACGGACAATCAGCGCGAGCAGGCGCGCCGCGTGCTTGCCGACTATGCAGGCCTCCTGCAGCTTGCCCGCCACTACGACCAGCGGCAGCGACAGGAAGATGGGCAAGAACAGGGCACGGCGAGCATGCCCGAGCAGGCAAAGGGGTTCCTCGATTACTTGAGCGTGATGGCGTCGCTGCGCCAGGATGGCGGGCAGCGCAGGGAAGGAGCAGGAGACGCCGGAGATGGCCCGGTTGGCATTCGCGTGATGACGGTACACGCCAGTAAGGGTTTGGAGTTCCCTATCGTGTATCTGCCCGGGCTGGCACAAAGGCGTTTCCCCATGCAGGGGCGCTCCAGTTCTGTCTCGCCACCGGTGGGCATGCTCCCGCTGGAAGGAGACGGCCAGAGCATACGCGATATTGCCGAGAGCGGCGAGGCCTGCCTCTTCTACGTCGGCGTGACGAGGGCGCGCGATCAATCCTGAGTTACAGCGAGCGCTATGGCAAGCAGAACTATAAAGCTTCGCTATACTTCGATGCGCTGGCAGCGGGATTGCCCGGCGCTAGACTGGTCAAGGTGTACTGGCAGGGGGGAACCACGGCGGCGGCAGCAGAAGAGGCAGGCGAGCTTGGAAGTCCGGCAGCCATAGAGTTTGGGGACGCCCCCACAATACAAGGGAGCACAACGCCTTACCAGCCCAGCGAGGGTTTTATTGCCGCGATGGAATCCGGGATGTTGAGCGCCTCAGCGATTGAGACATACCAGATATGCCCGCGCCGTTATGCATACGGCAATATCTACCGTTTCCGGCGCGAAGAGAACGACTACCAGCTTTTCTGGCAGGCGACACGGAAAACGCTGGAGGCGCTGCAGGCATCCCTGGCGGAGGTCAAACCTGCATGGGAGGAGGAAGGGGAAGATCAGGAGGCGCACTTCCCGACGCGAGAGGAGTTCCAGGACCTGTCGAGGCGCCCGCTCAAACCGGCAGGCCAGCCCGTTTTGTACGTACTCGTATCAGCAAGGGTAAGGGGAAGACAACGGCAGAGGTGCGCGAATTGCTCTACGCGCACGCCTATCGCCAGCAATACCCGGGACAGAGTATCGAGCTGCATCATCATAATTTAAGTACCGGGGAGATGCTGTCGATCAAGCTTACTGAGAAGCGCGAGCAGAGGCTCCTGGAGGAGTTAGCGCATACTATCAGGGGGCTTGAGCAGCACGCCTACCCGGCAACCCCTGACTCTTTTATATGTCCGAGCTGTCCCTTCTTTTTGATCTGCCCGGCTTAAGCCGGTCCTGGGCGAGGGCTGTAGAGTGCGGATTTATCCAGCACGTCCTCGCCCCTACATTTCAGGAGTCCTGCTGTTGCTCTCTGTTGTAGACGCCGCGATACTCGGGGGGCAGCATTTCAGCGATTCTATGCATGACCTGTGCGGTGGTGTCGTCGACATCCTCGCGCGTCACTTTCTGGCCCTTTGGCTTGAGGGTCATGGGCTGACCGTAGGTGATGGTGACACGAGGCCTGAACTTTTTGAGGAGCTTTTCGCTGCCGGTGACAGCAACGGGCAGGACCGGTGCACCAGAACGCAGCGCGATCATGCCCAGGCCCGAGTGTCCTTGTGCCATGGTATGGGTTTTGCTGCGCGTGCCTTCCGGGAAGATGACGATGATGTTGCCCGCTTTCAACTGTTCGTCGGCTGCCCGCAAAGCCTGGCGGTCTGCCTCGCCGCGTTTGACTGGAAACGCCCCCATGAAACGCACCAGCCAGCCTAGCCTGCCCAGGAAGGTCTCTTCCTTTGCCATGTAGATCACCGGGCGCGAGAAATAGGCGGGAATGAGTGGGACGTCGAACCACGAAAGATGGTTCGAGGCAATAATGAAGGGCCGCCCCTCTGCAGGTATGTTCTCGAGTCCGCTCAGGCGCACACGGGCAACAATGGCAAAGAAAATTTGTCCAAGTACACGGATGGCAGTCCAGAGGAAGGGCGGCATTTTGTAGGGCTTATAGAGGTCTTTCTCAGGTTTCGCCTTGACCGGCTTCGCCTGCTTATCTGAAGTTGAAGGTGTACCGAGTTCCTGTTTCATGAAGGGTCCTCCAGGCGTTCGTAGATGACCTCCAGCACCTGTGAGACGCTGAGGTGGTCGGTAGCAATGATAATGGCATCGCTCGCGGGCTGCATATTGACACGGTCAATTTCGTCTCGCCGCCGGATATCACGCAACTCTTCATCCATTGAGGGGAGCGCGGAGTCCTGATGCTCCTGGTGTTGTAGCAGCTCGGCGTAGCGGCGGCGGGCACGCTCTTCAGGGCTGGCGGTGAGATAGATTTTTAGCTCGGCGTCGGGCAGTACCACCGCGCCGATATCGCGACCGACCATTACTACTCCGTTCTGCTGAGCCGAGGCCATGGCACGCTGCTGGGCAATCAAAATGGCACGAACCTCCGGGTGCGCTGAGACGACTGAAACGGCGCGGGTCACGGGCGCATCGCGGATGTCCCACGTGACATCGTGCCCACGCACGGTAACTGTATATTGGCGGCCATCGGTAATGCGGGGGCGGCTGACGACGACTTCCGCGCGCTGCGCGAGCAGCGCCAGCGCAGGTCCGTCATCGATATCTACGGCTTCTTGCAGCGCCAGCCAGGTAACCGCGCGATACATAGCTCCGGTGTCGATGTAGAGATAGCCCAATCCACGTGCCAATTGCTCACCTATAGTGCTTTTGCCAGATCCCGCAGGTCCGTCGATGGTGATACGCCTGGGTTGCTGCATCCTTCCTCCATGCGTTTATGGGCATGATACGCCGCGCCCTTCAGGAGGATTATACCATATGCTTCAGGCCCAACCACCCAGCAGGCATTCAATGAGGCGCAGGAATTCATCCAGTTCGAGCGGCTTATGCAGGCTATGGATAGCGCGTTTCTGCAGTTCTCGTTTGGGCAGCTGGGCGCTTATCATGATCGTGGGGATATGCTCCAAACCGTTTGTGGCATGAATCTTGTCATAGAGCTCTATGCCGTTCATGCTAGGCAGCCAGTAGTCCAAAATAAACAGGTCTGGCTTGAGGTTGGTGATAGCTTTCAAAGCCTGGAAACCATCGGTGACGAGCAGCGCCTGGTGCTGCGTTTCCTGTGAGATGGCCTGGATAAGGAACAAGCCGATATCGGAGTCGTCTTCTACAACCAGAATGCTTTTCACGGCAATGGTTCCATCCACAGGTGACTGCGCCTGCTTATCGGGCATAGAACTACTCCAATGCTAGTATCAGTGCTGGTATATGGAAGCATTCCCTTTATTTTCGCCTCGCACCGAAATTAGTTACTCATTATACCACATCATATTTCTGTATACACCGAAATTGACTGTTATTTATAGCACATCAGGCAGAGAGAAATAGTTTCAAGAAGGCACTTCCTCTTCAGCCAGGTAGCGCCAGGCTCCTGCAGGCAGGTTGCCCAGCCTGAGCGAACCGATGCCGGTGCGTATAAGTTGCAGCACGGGATGTCCGATGGCGGCCAGCATACGCCGCACCTGTCGCTTGCGGCCTTCATGGATGGTGAGCGCCAGCCAGCAATTGGCGCCCTCTTGCCGCAGCAGGCTCACCTGGGCAGGGGCGGTGGTGTAGTTACTCTGGGGGGTTCGCCTGTCGCCTTCGGTGATGATGACGCCTCTGTGCAGGGCCTCCAGGGAGGACGGGGAAGGGCAGCCCTGCACCAACGCCTGGTAGTGTTTTTCTGTGGCGTAGCGCGGGTGTGACATGCGCAGTGCGAATGCGCCGTCATTGGTGAGCAGGAGCAGGCCGCTGGTATCTCTATCCAGGCGCCCCACGGGATAGACGTACGGTGGGGCGGCGCTGCGGATCGTGCATGGTGCAGACGTATCCCACCGGCTTATGCAGCAACACGTAGACGTGTTCTGTCGCCTCGCGCACCACTGTGCCATCGACGCGAACTTCATCGCACCCAGGATGAATACGCGTTCCTTGTGAGGTCACGACGATGCCGTTGACCTGCACGCGCCCGGCGGAGATTAACTCTTCCGCGTGGCGGCGCGAGGTGATGCCGCTATGGGCCAGGAAACGCGCCAGGCGCTCACTTTCACCTTGCAGTTGTGTCATAGCTTGCTCTATCCTTGCGCTGCATAGTTTCTGTTGTTGCTTCATCTCTCGTAGTTGACCACTTGCTCGATACAGCTATTTTAGCTTATCCTTCCACGGCTTGGGGTTTGGGGGATATTATACATTTAGTATCTTTAGGATGCCAACCTACTAGCAGGCTTATGGTACGTCGTATCTTTTAGATGAAATTATTGTCAGCGCTGTGCCGAGCAGTGGCTCCGTGGGAACGGTGAGAAAGCAGTGGCTGAGATGCAGGAGGCTCCCCGGTCAGCATCAGAGGCCGAATTCTTCTCTTTTTGGCAAGGGATGATCTTACTCTCTGTAGGAAGAGAGGATGAGGCACTGGCTGCACTTGCACAAGCACTCGATCTTGCACCGATCCTGCTCACGCCCCTCCATTGGCTTCAGCAAGACAGACCGGATGTGTATGCACGAGTGATCATCCCGTTGTTGGCGCGTTAATGGAAGAAGGTAGAAATTGGTAATTGTCATTCTCCAGTAACATATCGTACTTTATGATAAAGTACCTTCGAACACACACATACTGGTTGAAGGTACATGAGCAAATCACTGCAGCCTGTTGTGAGGAAAATATGATCGATGCATGCAAAGCCTCTATCGTCCGCATCTTTTCCCACAGTGGCAAGAGTGTCATTGGGGCAGGTTTCCTGGTATCCGAAACACACCTATTTTCCTGCACTCATATCGTGGCACAGGCATTGGGTATCCCAGAGAATACTTCTGAAGCACCTATAGATGCAATTTACTTAGATTTTCCTTGTGTTGCGCCGGGCGCACTCCTTACGGCGCGGGTGCTTCTCTGGCGACCAACACACGAGGAAAACATTACCGTTCTAGAATTGACATCGCCTCCACCTCAGACAGTTCATCCTGTAGATGTGCTGGTAGCAGAAGATGTATGGCAACATTCTTTTCAGATATTTGGCTTCCCCAGGAGACAAAAAGAAGGGAAATGGGCCACCGGTACATTCCAGGAAGAGCAAGCTAGCGGCTGGATCCCGTTGAAGGCCAGCAAAGCGTCTCCAGCGCCCATCAGTTCAGGTTTCAGCGGCACACCCGTCTGGGACGAGCAGGAGAGAGCCGTGGTTGGGATGGTGATTGTTCCACAGGAGCCATCAGGCACCAGAGGCGCCTTCGCTATCCCCACAATCAAACTGCTCCGTGCCTGGCCGGAGCTGCGCCAGCCGCTTCTCCAGGCTCTGCACGTTTATCTGGAGGCACTCACCAGTCGCCTCGCGCGACTCCCCGACTACTTTCCCCCGCATCTGGACATTGATCGTATGCACCAACCGATCAGGGTGCGTTGGAATCCGCCACCACTTCGCCCAGAAGTGGCTCATGCCCGCGAGGCAGCACGTCAGGCAGGATACTTCGACGAAGGCGAGCGAGTCTTTCATTGGCAAGGACCTTATATGTACGAGCAGCCAAAGGAACAATACGGGGGTGGAGCATTAGACGCAGGAAAGATTCGCCGGGGAACACCCATGAGTTGGCACCGCTTTCGGCGCTCTATCAGGCGGGCCATTATCCTGGGGGACCCGGGCTGCGGCAAAAGCTGGCTGCTTCAATATGAAGGATATCAGGTGGCCCGGGAGCAACTCGCAGAGCTGCAGCGGGGTGAGCATCTCCCCGATACCTTACTCCTGCCTATTTATCTCCCTTTGCCGCTAGTAGCTAAGGAGCTTGCCAGTAGTGGTACGTCCGATCTTCCTGAAGCAATTGGACGTATGTTGCAGCATGCGTACACCCTGTCCGAACAGGGTGTCGCCTGGTTCAAACAGCACCTGGTGGGACCTCGTTGTTTGCTTCTCCTCGATGCGCTGGATGAAGTCGCGCCAGAGCAGCGTGCTCAATTGCTTGCAAGCCTCAGACACTTTGCTCAACAGACGCGTTGCCGTATCTTGCTCACGTGCCGCACCGCGGGATACCTCGAGACGCCCTTTCCTTTACGAGGAAATAGGGATAAGTTTGAGTTCGAGTTCGAGGTCCGGCAGAACAGGCACGAATGCACATTTGAGGTAATGCCTTTTAAGAGGAAACAGGTCACAGACTTTATCGAGCGTTGGTTTGTAGCAGACCTACCGCGTGGAAGGCGACTGCTCGAGCGCCTATACCAGGAGCCAACCCTGCGAGCCTTTAGCCGTATCCCATTGCAGCTCGCATTGCTCTGCCTGCTAGCTTCTGAAGACGAAGATCTCCCGGTTCGTCGTGTGCAGCTGTATGAGGCTGCCCAAAGCCTCCTCCCACCACGTGCTCATCTTCTTTACCCTCCGTTCTACGCTTATCTGGCGGCCCGCTCCCTGGCTGATCAGCCTGTTGAACAATGGCGAGAACAGGTTTTAGCTCACTGTTGGTTCGACCCCGCCTGGGAGGGAGTGATTGAGTTATTAGCAGGGTGTTTAAAGGATCCCAATCCGCTGCTGGAAGCGCTTCTTAACGAGCCCTATGATGTGTTCCATACCATGCTCCTGCTGGCAGGTCGCTGCCTGGTGGAGGCTGAGCAAGGATATGTGAAACAGGAGCTGAAGGCATCCATCATCGCACGATTGATTGCAGTGATGCGCTCCTTATCTGCACGAGATCGACGGCAAGCTGCGCTCGTGCTTGGACAGCTGGGAGAGGCGGCAGTGCTACAACTCCTGGCCGTCCTCAAGGACCAGCATGAGCAGATAGAGGCACGCTGTGCAGCTGCAGAAGCGCTGGGCATCTCAGGCAGCACAAGCATGCTCGAGGATCTCCTGGCTATTGTACGAGACGAGGAGGATTACCGGGAAGTACGGGCCATGGCTACCTGGGCCCTTGGACAGCTCGGGGATGCACGCAAAGAGGAACCCCTGTTAGCTGCCCTCCAGGACAAGTTTTGGGAGGTGCGGGCAGCAGCAGCGGAGGCAGCGCTCCGACACATCGGTGAGCCAGTAATACAAGTGCTCATGCAAGATTTGTCCAGTAGAAATAGCCGTGTCCGCTGGCAGGCAATTCATGTAATTGGTCAGTTGGGCAATCCAAAGGCAATACAAGCATTGCAAGGAATCCTGCGAGATAAAAACGAACGCACAAAAATACGTGTCACTACTGCGTGGGCGCTGGGAGAGATAGGTGATGGGCAGAGTGTGGAGACGCTAGTGAAAACGGCGCGGGACGCAAGCGAACACGAGGCAATCCGTTTGCAAGCGCTGGGTGTCTTAGGAGACATTGGCGATGGGCAGGTTGTTGAGGAGATACTGCCATTACTTCACGATCGAGCATCGGAGGTACGACGTGGTGCCATTATAGCTTTGAGGGGGCTCGGTCATGCACGGGCTGTGGCGGGACTGGTGAGAGCCTTGCAGGACCGGCGGGAGCCGGTGCGTGAGGAAGCTGCCTGGGCACTGGGCTGGCTTGGCGATGCTCGTGCCGTCCCGGCATTACTCCTGGCATTACAACGAGAGCGACAATGGGTATTCACCTGGCACGCGGCCTGGGCGCTGGGACAGATTGGCGATGCGCGCGCTACCGGAGGCTTATTACAGGCCCTGCGAGGTGAGGCGCTACGCTTTATGACGCGCGAGGCAGCTGCAGAGGCGTTGAGTCATATACACAGCGCGCACGAGGCGACTGAGGCCATGCTGGCAGCGCCGTGGTACCGGCAGGAGTGGGAATTGGGGGAGCAAGCAGTGGAGACGCTTGGAAGGATCGGCGGTCCCCGCTCGATAGAAACACTGTTGACGATTATACGTGATCAATTGCAGCCGCGACATCTGCGCCGGGCAGCCATACTGGCACTGAGGCACACGTGTGCTCCACAAACGACCGAGGAGTTGCTCAGTGTTCTTCAGGCAATCCACTGGGATGAGCAAAGTGATGAGCCCATGCTTCTCACCGAACATTTTGCCGACATGCGTGTAGCAGACAATCTTACTCAATCGCAAAACCTGGTAAAGGGATTGTGGAATAGACATCACAACGAGCGCCTCCAGGCGGCAGCCAGGTTCTGGAACCTGGCCGAGCAGGCACAGATGGCAGAGACCATGGAACACCTGCTCATGAGTAGCTGGAGTGAGAACCAGATGCTGTTCCGGGCGGCCTGCAAGGCACTGCAACAACGCATCCACTGCATTGATCCCGCTGAATTCTGTGATCAACTTCTCCACACCTGCTCTCTCTACCAGCCAGAAGATGAGGTGCAAGCAGCTCTCTACGAGCTGCTTGCACAGATAGGACCACGTTTATATCGGAAAGAACCAGGTGCCTGGTCTTCCTGGCGCGTGCGCCTTCTGCCGTTTACGGAGCAAGTCCTGCGTCGTGGTTGAAAGCAATCCAAAGCATGCTCAGTCTCGTCTGGAATTGAGCTATCGCAAGCATATCTCACTAAAGGAAGAAGTTTAAGCCACTCTGTAGCCTTATCTGTAACAGATTCTGTCGTAAAACTGCCTGGTATGCTTCCCATGGTGAGAATTGTTCTGACAACAAGTAGTAATCCGCAAGCAGGGCAGCAGATGCAGCAACTTTTTTATCCACTGGACCGTATTTAGCTACGTAATCCTCTTCAGAAATTACCTGAGCCGAGACACCCAGCAAGCGGCGCTGTTGGTATATCCAGTATGCTATGACCCCTTTTATATCTATCCTCTGCATGTTTGCCCCCTTCCCCTTCATATAATACGTTGGGATCCAGACTAACATGATGGTTCCATCTGCATAGAACACCGCACAGATTCCTGCAAAACAATTGTTCCCTTTGAGGGAGCTTTCTAGCTGTGGGTCATCACCAATTATACCCGGATGATATGGTGGTGAACCCAGAGCCTGGGCCGCCGTGGCTGCTTGGTCGTTGCCTTCTTGTAAATTCGAATTTTGCGGAGGATTCGTTCCTTCAAGGACGAAATCGTATTCCTCGCCGCTGAACCCTGGTAAGGATCAGAGTCACCTTTGTTTTTGCTACGGAAAATATTCGTCCTCCCAACCCTGGGTCCATTCCACTGCTTCCTCTTCTACCTCCTGCATCGCTGCTACCTCCCATACCTTCACGGTCGTATCCGATCCTGCCGCAGCAATGTATCTGTCATCCGGGGACCACCCTATCGCACTGATTCGATTGGGCTGGGAAGGGCTCAGCTTCGTCTCCTCAAACGACCGTTTCTGGTCGGTAGCAACCTCCCACATCTCCACGTCGCCATCGGGCGAGGCGGTCAGCAGGTGCCTGCCATCGGGCGACCAGGCAAGAGGGCCTTGACCTCCTTCATACCACATCATCTCTCGCTCTGCCGCTAGATCCCAGTGAAATACCTCCTCCCCCAGACCGGCCGAGGCCACGAAACGACTATCAGGCGACCAGGTCACACTATGGACACTCTCGCTATGGCCATCGATCATGGTCAGGAGTTCACCTGTACTGGCATCCCAGACCTGTACCGTCCGATCGGGCTCACCTCCTCCCGAGGCGATAGCTCTTCCGTCGGGTGACCAGGCTACGCAACAGACAATCCCCTGATGTCCCCTATAGATGAGTCGCCGCTTTCCCGTCATGGCCTCCCACACGTGTACCGTCCGGTCCCAGGCTCCTGAGGCGATCTCATAGCTATCAGGCGACCAGGCCAGACCGCGCCGGATCCAGGCCGTGTGTCCTTGATAGATCAAACGTGCTTCTCCGTTCAGAGCATCCCAGACCCGCACTGTCTTGTCCTCCCCGCCCGAGGCAATCCATCTCCCATTGGGTGACCAGGCCACACTATAGACCCGGCCCTGATGACCCCGATACATCACCAGTGGCTCGCCACTGCTGACTTCCCACACCTGCGCGGTGCCATCGCTACTACCCGACACAATGCGAGCACTGTCCAGTGACCACGACAGACAGCCAACCCAGTTGTGGTGTCCACGATAGACGTGTGTAAAGTGTGGCATGGCTTTGTTCCTTGCTCTCGAATGTGCTCCTCTACAAAAGACGCTGGACTTGTATGATCAGGCAGCATGCGACCATGACTGATCTTTCTCGCCCGGCTCTCCCCTCTCATTTCAGGAGCGCAGTTGCGTAGCATAGTCGTCCAGAAATTGCTCTATGATCACTCTTGCCTGCGCGGTCGTAACTCCAACGTGTTCCTCTAGCACGCGGATTACCTCTTTTCCCAGCAGCGTCCTTTCACCCAATTCCATCATGATGTTCTGATAGCGATGCCCCCTCGTATACAAATATCCCAATGCCACATGGATCAAGGCGATGCGTAGGCGCGGGGATGGCTGCTCCAGCGGGAGCAACGTTCCAAAGGCACCCAGTTTTCCTAGTGCAAAAGCAATGGCATTCTCAGGATGAGGGGTGAAGGAGCACTGCCCGGTTTGGGTGGCTCTCTCTTGCTCGCGCTGCCAGGTTGCTTGTAGAGCTTGGCGTAGTAACGGAACGATCTGGGGATCATTCCATTCTGCTAGCAACAAGGCTGCGCGCCCACGCTGAGTTTCATACCAGAAATCCGCTTGATCCAGACTGCTATCGTCTCTGGTGAGATTCTCGAAGCCCTCTTCCAGCAGAATCTCTTTGAGAACAGGAATCGCCCGTTCTTCCCTCAGTTGCCCTAGGCACACTGCGCAGGCCCAGCGTTCTCTCTGGTGAGGGCTAGCTAAAAAGGGCAGTAATAGAAGGCGTGCTTCTGGTTCCTGGCTATAGCTCAGAGCAAAGAGCGCAATTAGTCGGTCCTGGCCCTTCCCCTCTTCCAGCGCCTGTTTGAAGATGTCCAGGCCGAGTCCACCCCAGCGACTGGCAAAGGCTTCGATCTGTTCTTCTTCTGCTCCAGTATAATAAAAGTTTTGAAAGGCCCTGGTGATATACTCAGGCCAGTCGTCCATATACTCCTCCGCTACTGCCGGGCAAGTTAAGGATAGCTGGTAAGCTCCCTTTACAGCGAACGTCCCTGGAGATTCCTAAAATATCCGCGCCAGGCACTGTGCACAGCGTTTTTCCCGACAGGTCTGTTGATAGATGTAGTGCAATCCCTGCTGCTGGCAGGCGCCGCGCGGCTCTGCCTGCAACTGTAATTGCTTAGACATGGCGCGCGTGACCTGGTTCGAGGGGAGGCCGGGATAGCGCACGTACAGCAGGCGGGCGCGCTCAGAAAGGCTGTCATCGCCCTCCAGAGAGGCTACGGCCGCGGCGAAGGGCAAGACGACGTTACATATAAGGATATCTGTGCGCGCTGTGCTCAACCCGGCGAATGCAGCACGCAAGCGCTGGATGGTTTGATGGATACCCGTGTCTCCGCTGAGCGCCTGGCGCAAGGTGTGCCACGCGCCAGCACTGCGCCAGTTCTCCACTAAATTGCGCAAGGCGCGCAGGCGTCCGGCATCCAGAGGAGGCGGTCCTGGCGTGCGCCCCAGGGGCTCCGGCACTGCAGCGACCATACCCAGCAGGTAGCGACCGGCCGCGCGGAAGAACGCACGGTCGCGCCCGTAGCCAAGTCCCTCGGCCAGCGCTGCGATAAGGCAGGTATCGTAGCTGCTGAACGGACCCTGTGAGTGGGCGACATCCAGTAGCTCGACAAATGCCCGGGTCTTTTGCTCAAAACGCAGCAAACCGGCATGCCGCAGCAGTTGTGCGCGCGAGCCCTGTTCTGCTTGCTCTCTTCCCTGCTGGCAGGGCCACGCGGGAGCTGGGCCGGTCGCCGGCGGCAGGTCGTTGAGGCAGCAGGTGGGGATGCTCGTGCCATCCTGGCGCAGGGCGGTAGCCGGGTCGTCAAGCACCAGCACCACGTGGAGAATCACATTGTTGTAGCGGGCGTCGTCCTGGTGAAGATGCGCGAACCAATCGCTGGCATGGAGGTGAAATTCCACGTCGCCTGCGCGATGCTCCTCCTGCCCAGGCAGAGAAAGAGCGGAGCAGAACACGGCGTCGAGCACATCTGGCCCGCACGCGCCGCCGGGGCGACCCGGAGACAGGAGCCGGTAGCGCTCGCCATTGCTCAAGGGCAGCAGAACACCCGCCGGTAAGGCCCACCAGCGGCGCGCCATATCCCGTTCATGGAGAGCGCTGCCAGGGGTATATTCAAGCTTCATCTTTTTGAATAGACGGCATTTCCAGAGTTATATCGGACTCGTCATCATCAACCTGGCTGTACATCGCACTTGACGGGGCAGGCGCATCTTCGTCGAGCAGTTCCCCTGCGCGGTCAGTAGCAGCAAAGGCCATACCCTCGGCCACCTCGGCCTCGGCCTCAGCATTCATAGCGGTATTGAGCGCCTGCTCTTCGGCGGCCTCGGCATCGGCCAGGAGCGCGTGAGCGCGCGTGGATTCAAGTTCCGCCGCTCGCAAATAACTTTCGGCCTCTGGTCCACTCAAGGCGCCGCTGCTCAGGGCGGCAATGGCTTCCTCCAGCAAGCGGTCCGCCTCCTGAGCAAGCTGGCGAGCTTCTCGCGTACGGGCGCTGCTGGCCTCGGCGACGGCTTCAGCCTCGGCAGCCGCGGCGGCGGCGACATCGGCAACCATGGTAGCTGCACTGGCTTCCACCAGCGCCTCCTCCTCTTCAACCTCCTCGCCGCTCGCAACTTCCTCCGCGAGCGGCGACTGATCGCGGGCTTCTTCTTGCTGTCCCGCAGCACTGCCCTCGCGTGCCAGGCGCTCGTTTTCATCGGCGAGCAGCCCGGCTTCGCGGGCGGCACGCTCAGCTTCCTGGGCTACAATGCTGGCGCGCTCGGCCTCCAACTGCATCTGCAGGAGTTCCTGCGCCAGGTGTCGAGCGGAGGCGACCTGCTCCAGGCGAGCCGCGGCAGCGGCAGCCCGTTCGGTGGCCTGGCGTGCCGCCTGTTCGGCAGCTTCAGCAGCGGCGCGGGCCTCCCTCGCAAGCTGGGCAGCTGCAGCGTTGGAGACCGGGGTGCTAACAGAGGCGGAGGCCTCCTGCACAGGCTGCTCTTGGATGGCGGGAGACTGCTCTATCTCTAGATCGATAATGGCAAGCATCTCTTCAACAACCGGCCTCGCGGAACCTGCCTGCTCCACGATGGATGACTCTTCCGCAGCAGGAGCAGTCGCTTCAGCAGGCATTGAGACAGAGAGGGGTACGGGCGCAGCAGGTTCGCCCAGTTGCTGGCGGAGCAGCATCAACTCGGCTGCCATGTGCTGCACACGAGCCGTGCGCTTCTGCAGGCGGGCCTCTGCGCGATGGAAGCGCTCCAGTGCCCTGGCCTGCGCGTCCTGAGCATCTTGCAATTCCTCCAGGATGCGCTGTCTTTCCTTCATCAGCTTTTTCCTGGTGCGCTGGTATAATTGATCATCTTGCTGGGGGGAGGATTTTTTATTTGTCATGCTGCCTATCCTTTGAGGTGAGGCAAAAGACAGAAGTACTACTTCTTACTTTTTGCCTTCTTCGTTTTCACGTGTCCATTGCCAGAATTGTACCCACCAATTACATCAGAACCTGGCGTCGTGTCGTCCAGTCCCGCCTTGCGCCTCTGGAGCAAGGCGCCAAAATGCGGGCGATAGTATAACACTCCTTAGCCGCTCCCTGAATATATAGATATATATAGTTGTATCACATTGCTGAGGACAGTTGCATGATGGCACTGCGCAGAGCGGCCTGGACCTGTGCGATGGGCTGGCTACCTCCAATATACATCCTGTTTTCGCAATTACGGAAACTTTCGAGCGCCTCCTGTGACAATTGGGGAGCAGCAAGCACGGCTGTGGGAGGCTGAGGCTTTTCCCTATAGATCACTCTTTCTTCAAGCTGTTGGTTAACGCGTAGGGCCAGCGCCAGAGCAGCATGATGATCAAGACAAACAGCAGGGTGATGGCGGCAAAGCTGAACGGCGGAGCGCCATGATCGACGAAAATGCCGCGCAGCGTGAGCCCCACCGGGCAGGCGAGCACCCAGGCGAAGGCCGTGCGCTTAGCCATCTCGCGGGGCTGCGCTGTGATGTCACGGCGGTAGGCCCCGACGAAGGGGGCGACGATAAACCAGCCGGCAGCAAACGGCGCGGCGGTACCCACTACCTGGGGCAGCGCAGTAAGGCCTACCGGTTCGCCGTGGCTGATACGGCCAATTACCGAGAAGACCAGGAAGACCAGGATATCGCCTATCACGAGGTTGGCGAGCCGCCGCGTCTCGGCGGCTTTGTCGACATTTTCGCTACTGGATGAGACATTCGTCGTTTCATCCATGTTTTCGTGTACGGACATAATCTCTCCTTGCACCCGCAAGGGGCATTACATTTCTTTATGTTCGCTCTTTTCGCGCACAAGTTCTTCGACTGCGGCCAGCTCAGTACGCACGCCGCGTATACGCAGCGCGATGACGGCCAGGTAGGCAAACAGGCCAACCCACGCGATGGTGTAGGCGGCAACGAGATAAACGACTCCTTGCATATTTTTCTCCTCGAAATCCAGCCCTGACGCTGCGCTAACGCCCCTCGATAAATCGGGGGGCTACAGGAAGCTCCTTATTCGACGCTGGCGCGCAGGCGCTGGGCCAGTGTTTGCATTTTTTCCAGGTTGTACAGCTGCACCATCAGGAAGCCGAAGAGCAATGTGAAGGTGACGACCGAGATCAGCAGCGTCACGAGCATCTGCGGCGGTAAGGCCCCGGGAGTGGTGACAGCGGCCGGATGCAAGCCACGCCACCAGTTCACGGCTTCGTAAATGATCGGCACATCGATGAAGCCGATGATACCGAGGACGGCGGCGGCACGCGCGCTAGCAGGGGTGCGTCCCATATAGCTGCGCAGCATCAGGTAGCCGATGTAGATAAACCAGAGCACCAGCGTGGCCGTGAGTTTCGGGTCCCAGGTCCACCAGGTGCCCCAGACTGGACGTCCCCAGAGGGAGCCGGTGATCAGGGCGAACGTGGTAAAGACGGCGCCAAGCTCGGCCGAGGCGCGCGCCGCGTAGTCCCAACGCTCGTCGCGCTTCCAGAGATAGACGATGCTGGTCACGGCCAGTACGCCAGAGGCGAGTAAAGCTATCCAGGCCATGGGCACGTGAAAGTAAAAGATACGCTGCGGCTGCCCCTGAATGGCGTCGGTCGGGGCATAGAGGAAAATGGCCCAGATGGAGACCATCATGCCTATAAACGAGAGCCCTCCCAGCAGCAGGCTCGTGGTGGAAAGCGCTCGATACGCCGCGACTTTACGTGGACCACGACCCGAGTCTCCACTCCTGCCACGATCAACCTCGCTTCTACGGGTTTCTCCTGTTGTTCGATCTGCCAGTGCCATATGTATTCTCCTCAACGATTAGTAATATTCACTCTTCGATTACGTAGCCAAAGGTGAGCAGCGAGATGCTCAAGAAAATTATATCAAAGGCGACAATCAGGCCCAACCAGGGTGGGTCATTGGCTACAGGCGCCAACAAAGTGGCCGTTGCGCGAACCGCTGCGATGACGACGGGCACAATCAATGGAAACACGAGGATTGGCAGGAGCAATTCTCGCGCCCGCGTGGCCGCGGCCATGGCTGAAAAGAGTGTGCCTATCACAGCAACGCCCAGTGTACCGAGCAGCACGATCGGGATAAGCGCACTTGCAAAAAGCGGTACGTCGAACAGTGCTGCATAGATTGGTAGGGCCACCAGTTCTACCACTCCGATAAATAGCAAATTGCCGAGCAGTTTTGCAAGGTAGATCGCTTTGCGGTCCACCGGACAGAGCAAAAGACGATCCATTGAGCCCTTTTCTCGCTCCGCGGCGATGGTACGTCCCAAGCCCAGCAAGCTGGCGAAGACGAAGGCTACCCACAACGCGCCAGGCGCAACCGAGGCTTTATTGTCGACGCGCAGGTCGAAGGCGAAGCTGAAGATGACGAGCACGAGCAGGGCAAACAGTCCCATACCTATCCAGGTCTGCTTGCTGCGCAGTTCGCAGCGTATGTCTTTCCAGAGTATGGCAAGGACCTGTGCGAGGAAGATCATGTTCGCTCCTTCAGACTTTCAAGTGGGCGACCACAAGGGTCCCCACTCCACTCCGCACCACTCCCGCCCCTACAGCTGGATACAATACGCCCATTATCCAGCGTCACGATGCTGTCCCCGAGTTTCAGCGCGTGCGCAAGCTGGTGCGTCGCCAAGAGAGCGGCGCCACCCTGTGCTACATGCTCATCTAAGAGTAACTCGAGTAGCTCGTTCCCCTGTTCATCAAGGCCGGTGTCCGGCTCGTCGAGCAGGAGGAGCCGGGGCGAGTGCAACAATGCTCGCGCCAGCGCCAGGCGCTGTAGCTGGCCACGCGATAGTGTGTTGACTCGATCCTGTACACGTTTCTCCAGACCAACCCTGTGCAATAACGCGCGGGCACGCTGCTGTGCATCCTTCACCGCGTACATGCGCCCAAAAAAGAGCAGGTTCTCAAGGGCAGTCAACTCGTCATAGAGATAGGGCTGGTGGCCTACAAAGCCCACGAGCTGCCGCACCCTCTGGGCATCCCGCGTGAGATCCAGCCCAGCGATACGCACAGCGCCAGCGCTTGGCGCGGTCAGACCTGCCAGGATGCGCAGCAGGGTGGTCTTGCCGGCGCCATTTGCTCCCATGAGCGCTTTGCGCTCTCCCTGGTTCAACTTGAGATCGATGCCACGTAAAATGGGTTTCAGGCCAAAGCTCTTTTTGAGTCCTTGCATCTCCAGGTATGATCGGGTCATGTTTTCGCCTTTTCCTCGCTCATGAGAGTGCGGAGGCGCGCTTTGGTTTTGGCGCGGCGTTCCTGGTAGGCCGCTTT
>WNGN01002262.1_pt1 | contig 16904 bp, 16 predicted proteins | sample 5400561 | NCBI WGS metagenome assembly WNGN01 (sample SAMN13153379, study PRJNA577476) | soil metagenome | isolation source: 115 cm soil or saprolite under Garry oak tree replicate 2 | place: USA:California | collected 2016-06-15
TAAGAAAGGCGACCCCAACCGATACGACCGCCCCCTCATCCTCAATACCAGTTCTAAAAAGAGAGAACAGTCGATCTACGCCATAGAACTTCGGCGCTCGAAAAATCGCTCAAGTTATGACTTAGCTGTAAATCAAACCGGCAATGAATTATGCTGTCAAAGGCAGAGATCGGAGAGCCCTCAGAGTCAGGCAATATTGGTGCAGTCTATGATCGTCGAATTATGATTCTAGATTCCTAGGCGGAATAGCAATATGACATATCCTATTCCGCTTCTGACAAAGCTCAGCTTACTCGTTCCCCTTGGGCGGCGTGTGAAGGTTATGGGGACTTCCGTGATTGAGAATCCCTTCTTCTTGGCTCTGATCAGTAGTTCAGCTGTGACTTCGAAGTTCTTGGCGACGAGTTCATCTCTGACGCTTTCAATCGCCCGTGTGGAGTAGATCCTGAACCCTGATGTGACATCGCTCGACTGCATCCTGAATGTATTCCTCAACACCCAGTTGGTGGAGGCACTGACCATTCTCTTGAACCAGGGCAACTCTTTGACGAGTCCACGGGTTCTTGATCTACAACCGACGACCACGTCAGCTTCTTTCGTCGCTGCCAACAATCGTTTGATCTCTTCTGGATCATGGTTCAGGTCGGAATCCATGGTCAGCACGTAATCCGATTTGGGGTCTACTAGGCTCAGGCCCTTCTTGGTCGCCTTCCCGAGCCCAAGCCTCTTCTCGTGATACTCTACCCTAATTCGCGGGTTCCATTTTGCTAGCTCGCTGACCTTTTGCAACGTAGAATCCGTCCCTTCGACCACAAAAATGACATCGTAGTCTCGATTCAGCGCTTCGAGAGATTTGATCAGACGAGCCGAGAACTCATCGATAACCTCCTCCTCATTGTACAGCATTATGACGGTGCTGATCTTCATTCTTCTTGCAGCCTCCTCGGAGAGTGACTGATGATAATGTTAGTTGTGGATTATTCTTTCTGGACCTCACTTGTGTGAGGAGTCGAGCACTCTGAGTGAAGATCGGTGGTTGTCGAGGCCTTTCAAACCCCCTGGCTTTCGAGATGAAGCAGTCTAAGTTTGACTGTCTCCTCGACTGCGCTCCTACTGTTGAACCTTGGGGTCCAGCCGGTTGACTTTAGCTTGGTCACATCGAGAAGCATTGACTTGACGTCTCCCACCCATCCCCGCCCGTCTCCAAGACTATCGTTGAGATTGAACTGCAAATTTGTCAATCCCATAGTCCGTGCTACCGTAGCGCCAATTTCCTTGACGCTCATGCTGTCCTCCGAGCCCACATTGAAGATTTGGACCCCGGTGGCGGAGCGTTTCATCGTCGCCAGTATCGCACTGATGCAATCTTCGATGAAGATGTAGGACTTGTTTTGAGTACCGTCTCCCAAGATCGTAAGCTCCTGAGGATCTCGGGCGAGCTTACCCATGAAGTCGCCCACGACTCCATGCTTGCTTCTGGGACCGACAACATTCGCGAGCCGAAGGATGACACCACTCTTGTTGAAAGCATGGCAATAAGCACTCACCAACGCCTCGCTTGCAAGCTTTGACGCGCCGTATACTGAAATCGGATCAAGGGGCGAGTAGTCTTCAGGCGTCGGAAGAGCCTTTGCCTCGCCATAAACCGTAGAGGTTGAAGCGAAAACTATCGCCTCCGCCTTACTCTCACGAAATGCTTCCAAGACGTTGTTTGTTCCGTAAATGTTCTGGCGAAAACACTGCGTCGGATTGTTGAGCTCCATCCTCACTTCAGGATTGGCCGCAAAATGGAACACCACATCGCAGTCCTCAATTACATTCTCTAGATTGCTGGGTTGTGTGCAATCTCCAATGATGAGGTTCGCTGCGTCAGGTGATGGTGGATTTGCAAATATGTGGTCAATGTTCTCTTTCGAGCCTGCGGCTAAATTGTCGAACATTGTCACGTCCCATCCATCTTTCACGAGTCTCTCTGAGAGACTCGAGCCGATGAATCCTGCACCACCTGTAATGAACGCTTTCAATGTCGTGAAAACGCTCTGTCGCGAGCCTTTTCGATTGCACCGATTTCAGTTGTCATTACATACCCTGCATTCGAAATTGTCCATGACAAGCGATCTTGTGAAATGCCGTAGGCAATATCTCCGGTATAAGAGATACCATGATTCTTGACCCAAATGTCGCTCCAATCATTCATGATCATGATGACTGAAATTATCGAATGAGACTGTATTATGCGGACAGAACGGTGTTGACTGTAGGGTTCTCGTTGGTTGATTTCTAGTTTAGGTCTTCAATTCCAACCAGAAAGAATATACAGCCTGTTTCAGTCGATCCACCATTACCATCCCAAGATATGAGGTCCGGCTGTGTGCCATAAGAGTTGTATCATATTTGGAGCCCGAAGTTTCACTACTGAAGAGATCCAAGGGAAGACTGTCCTCGAGGTAGGCTCCAGAGATGTGAACGGGAGCTGTGGAACCCGCCCTCGTATAAGTGATACGATTCATTCTGGGACGGAAACAATTTTCTGACTAAATGACCGCCCGTCTTAGACGTACTCAAGCATTAAATTCGGAAGCTATCGGTTCTCCATATCCAAGTGTTTCGTTCCATTGGTTTGGTAGCCCCGAATGAGGATTTCGACTAGCTCCGGCATTCTCATAGTGATCATTGTTTCCATGATTCTGGGGGTCATCTTACGGCTGTTTCTCGTCGTTAGCCAGCCCATAGGCGGGGATAGTGGACTATTCCTTTACTGGGCAAACTTGATCAACAATGGGAAGATTCCTTACAGGGACTTCTTCATTCGCGATCCAGCGTATATCTATCTGGTCGCTCTTTCCATCAGGACTCTGGGCATAAGCTTCCCGGTGGCATCTCTTGCGTCGGTTGTCCCCTCCGTTATGACTGCCCCGATACTATACAAGGTATCGAGGGAGATTTTCGATCAAGTGACGGGTCTTGTTTCGGCTCTGATCTTCAGTTTCGCACCCACTATTCTGTGGTACGGTACGGTGATTGATGAGAGAAGTTTGATGTTGTTTCTCAGTGTTCTCGGTATGTGGGCCCTGGTTAAGAGTCTGAAGGCAAACGATACCCGTTTTCTTTTCCTGTTCGGCTTGATCATCGGAGTCGGAACCTTCGCATACCGTGCTATTGCGATCTACGCGGTAACCCTGCCGCTCCTCTTAGCATTCTTCAACCGCGAGAACGGTTTCTCCCTAAGAGACGGGTTCAGAAGACTGGTCTTCCAGACGTTCGTTTCATGGGGGTCCTTTCTCGTCGCCTTTGGTTCAATCTTTCTGTTATTCAGCGCCTTTTCGAGTTTCGACTGGATGGTTTCCAATTTCGGATTTAGTGGACAGCAGGAGAGTGCGGCGTGGTTTATCTGGGTCCGGACTTCGCCCCCCGCGTTCAAGGATAGGATCTTCTATGTGGCTGTTCGGGAATGGTTCTACCTACTAGTTCCAGCGTCAGTGTTCATGGTAATGATTCTCTTTCGAACTCTCTCGAATAGACGGAACCTGGCTCTCGGAATAACGGCGGTTGGCATCGCTGCATTTCTCGTAGCAACCCTCGCGTGGCGGACTGCCGACCCCCAAGCATCCTATGGAGCGTACGAACCTTCGGACTCGTATCTCTATGCTTTCCTCGCGTTTTTGGTCGTATTACCCGGGATTGCTGCCGCTGCCTATCGGATAATATCTCGCCCAATTTCACGGAAGGGACCAATCCCAGTAGGGTGGGCTCTGATTAGCTTCTGGTTCATTTCAACCGCGATCTTGATTCTCCTCTACGGGGTTCCGGTTGTCAATTACTACTACTATTTTGCGCCGAGTCTTACGCTTCTCGCCTCTCCGGCGATATCTTCGGCAACTAAGAAGATCGGATCATCCGCTCATGGGCCTCTTTCATTGATCGTACGAGCTCGCTTGCCCATCCTCTTCCTCGCACTCATTCTGGTCAGCGCATGCGTAACAGCGGGGATGCTCTATACGACCTCCATGACATGGAGAAATCAGCCGGCGTCATGGGTCTACGATATTGCATCCTACATTCATTCCAACACGAATCCTCAAGACGAGATATTAGCTGGCAACCCGGCAATTGCGCTCATCGCTCAACGCAAACCTATTCTAGGAATAACAGAACTCCAACTTTATGGATCTACTGGACCGGAGCCCTTTGTCCCGGTGGCCAAGGATCCCTTCCATCTCTTTCCCAACGTGACTGAGATCTCTCAGTTCATGGCTTCCGGCGGGGTGAAATACGTCGTCGCAGATCTGTCCCCTCAAACTCTCTCCGTAATGGGACTGCACCCTTTATGGAAAGCAGCTTTCCTCAACAATTTTGTCTTTGAGAGACTGATAGACGGGATCGCCATCTATCGGTACAGCCCGAACTGGGACCTTTCCGAACACCTAGACTCAGTAGGAGCATTCAGCAATTCGACGGTTTATGGGTACACGAACCAGTCGTTTGTTGATGGATTTGGCCGCGCACTGATCTCTTCGGCGCGTTACGCTTCCCTACCTACTGTCGGAGGAACTACGCTAAGCAATCAAGTATTATTCCATCCTCCCCTCGTCTCAGGGAATTCCTACATCAAGATCAGCATTCCGAACAACAAGTACAGCAATCTCACTACGAGCTTTGCATTGGCGGACGGTGCCGTGGGCAAGTCTAACGGAGTCACCTATTCAGTCCTAGCGACTGAAGGGTCCCAGCAATTGTTCCTATTCAATCGGCTGATCACAATGAACAACTGGCAGCAGTCCTCTACTCTTCTTCCAACTGGTTCCGACTTGACTATCGTGCTCACATCTAACTCGGGGGCCTCATCATCTTATGATTGGCTTCAGATAACTCTGACACTACAGCCGTAAGTCTAAGGCCTAGGCAGAGTTCTGCTAACGCAAACCCAGCCGGTACAAAAGAAGTCCTTGATCACGTAGGACAAGTTGGTAGGGATACTGGCTAGTGAGAAGTTCCACCTGCTCTCGCGGAGAAAGAGGATATCCTTGGGCCGGACTAGTCCAGTTGTACCATGAACTGTCAACGTTGACGAGAATGTACTGGGGCGGTTCTGGCGACGAGTAGTTCAACGACACGTACGCTCTGTTGGACAGTTGAGGATACAAGTCGCTCTCGGTCAGAATGGTAGCGTTTTGAGGCAAACCATTGCCGATTGAAGCAACTGTCGTAGCGAGGGGATTTCCCGTGGGCCAATTAGGATCCGTGGGGCTAAGGGCACTGTAAAGGAAGGTGACGGATAGAGCGATTGTGACGAGGCCCAAGATTATCGTTTTATGCTTCGTGATCCCAGCGAGGAAAGGAATTGATGCTAGGTAGATGAATGGGACGAGGAAAACTGAATATTGGAAGTTCACGTTTGAGTATGAGTATCTTGAACTTATGATTACCACCGCCATCCAAGGAAATGCTGGAATTATTCTCGACCAGTACCTCCTGAATGCAACCCACATTGGGGCAGTCGCCACCACCAAGTACGTTATTTTCGCCGGAATGGCGTTCTGAAGAGCGACTAAAAAGACTCCAGTATTGCTCCAAAACGCGGGGCCCGATCCGACGAATTGTCTCTCCAGCCAGTTTGGACTCCAATTCCATGATTCAAACGCTTGGCCGACGGTTGAGAGTACTATTATCGCTAAAAGTGTAAGAGACCCAAGGAACGTACCAAGAATTCGTCTATCCATCCGCCTCTTCACAAACCAGAGCGCAAGGCCGATTCCCATGCCCAAGACAGCGGAGTACTCGATTGTTGAAAGCATCGCTCCAAGCGACAGATAGAACAAGGTAGGCGATCGTCGAGGATATGCGAAATACATCAGAAACACGAGGAGGGGAATGAATGATTCGGTGTGAAAATCAAACCTTATGATTCCATGGAGCGCTGGGTTGGCCAGAAATAACACGGCTACGGTCACGGAGAGAAACTGGTGTTGCGTCTCTCTCAGAGCGATCATATACAACGGAATCGCCGCGAAGGCGATAGCGCCTGCCTGAACGACGAGTAAGGTCCGAGGGTCAGGAACTAAAGCGTATGCAAGAACGACTAAACCCAGAATCGGAGAAATATGATTAATATGCCCGGGCGAGGAGGGGAGAATCAAGGCGAGCCATGAGTCATAACCGTGGATAGTCCGCCACATTGAGTTCGCATTGAGTCCGAGATCGAAATAGTTGGTTTGAAAGGCGAGATATCTCTCGGTAGAGTAGAAGGCGAAGATAATGAAAGCTATCGCTACGAAAAGAACAATTATCAGCCATGGACGTCTCTCAAGTTGACGTCTAACGACTTGGTGCGCCTGAGAAATGGCCCCACTAAATCGTTCTAACATGACTAGGGAGCGGGTTTGACTTCATTCTTCTAGATCTTACAAGAATTCTAATGAGGGCGGGTCCCTGCTCACAGATGTCCATTACAAGTCTCTTGATAGGCGTTCGTTTCGATTTCATTTCTTTCCAAGAGACGGGGATCTCAGCCATCTTCCAACCCAGGCTCCTCAGGTAGACTATGACCTCTGTGTCCCAAGCCCAACCATTCTCGCGAGTATGTGGCAAGACGGTCATTACAGCTCTTCTGCTGAACGCTTTGAACCCACATTGGTGATCTGAGATCTTTGTCTCAAAGAGAGTTTGTACGATGGCGTTGTAGGCCAAAGAGAACATCTTTCTCAACATGGGCCGGCGCAGGTTTGACCCTAGAGAGTAGCGAGACCCGGTTACAAAGTCTAACCTCTCGCTCTGCATTCTCGAGACCAGTTTTGGAAGAAAGCGCAGATCTGTCGCCAGATCAGCGTCCATGAAGACGTAAACGTCGGCACTCGTCGACTTCCATGCGTTTCGAAGCGCCCTTCCCCTACCAAGCTTGGAATCGCTGTGAACTATCTTCAGGTTGGGGTATGAGCTGGTCAGTCCTTTCGCTACTTTGAACGTATTGTCTGTAGAGCCGTCTTCCGCGATCAGTAGCGTGTACGGATATCCGAGCTGTTGGAGCAGGCCGTCTACTCTCTGGACTGCGGATACAAGTCGACTCTCCTCGTTTCTAGCTGGCAGGGTGATGAGGTACGATGGGACGGTGATAGTCATAGTTGCCTTCCAGCGGCTGATGCTATTATTCCTTCGAGAAATCCGACCGAGTAGAAAATGTCCAAGACTGGACCGAGAAGCGCGAGTCTTACTCGGCCGCGGATTTTGCGAAGTCTGCTGCCATAGGTTAGAAGCCGAATAATAGCCATAGAGAGAGGTAGGAAAATGAAATAGGGGAAGAGCACCGCAAGCGCTAGTCCGGTTGTGATAACAGTTGCTGATAGGAGCATCTGAAGCCTGTTCATCGCCCTGTCAGAAAGCGCTTTGTTGCGAGAAATGCCCTCGAGGGCAGAGGAGCGTTCTGAGAAAATGACCCCCGCCTGCGTTTTCCCGTATTGACGGAGTTTCTCGAATATTCCCTTGAAGGTTGATTCCTTTTTTCCGAATCCCAACTTGTAGCTTATGGACCCCAGCCTTACGAGCTTGTAGCCCGACGTTCGTAGCCTGCTGCTCAACACTTGGTCTTCGCCGGAACTTCGGAACTTGCCGTTGGAGAATCCTCCTAGTCTTTCGACTAGTTTCTTCCGAAACAGGTCGCATTTGAGCTCAGTGAATGTCAGGTCTTCCGTGGCTATCTCGTCGTGATCGACCTCAGCTAGATGCCCATTCGCCACCATGAACAGCTTCTCTTTATCGCAGAGCCTGTTGATTTGATACAGGCGTCGACCGGTGACAGCGGCAATCTCGGGATTCTGGTCGAGCGCCGCTACCGATTTGCTAAGAAAGTTGCTATGGACGATTTCACAATCCTGGTGAACAATGAAAACGAATTCTCCGTTCGCGGTCTTGATACCCTCGTTCAGCGTCTTGCCAAGACCCTGGTTCTCAGGGTGCGTGAGAATCTTGATATGTGGATCTTCGGCCATTGTGGTCTTGACGATTTCGAGAGATCGATCGGTGCTTCCGTCATCTATGACGATGACCTCTGATGATGTGAAGTCTTGCTTCATTACAGAATTGAGGCAGCTCTGTAGCCCGTTCTCGCCGTTCCAGACGGGGATGATAATGGTAGCCGAGGGCATCGTCATATTCTCGACGGCCCAAGGCTCCTGGGGAACAAAAAGGTTGAGTTTGTCATCGACACGGCCTAGAGGTAACAGTTCCGCTCCGTTCATCACGTCCCGAGTATGTGTCTGATATGTCAGGACTGGACGTATCGATTTCCAACTTACAACGGCTTCTAACAGAAGACCCTCGACTAGTGGAATCTTCTGAGCTCTAAACCAGAGAGACTCTCAAGTCAGACATGGGATGATGTCTGCGGTCTCTCTTCCAGACCGATTGCTTTCCTCCTTGTTCGAAGGAAGACCATAGCGGCAGTTGCAATTCCAATCGCCACGCCTATTATGGCGACAAGATACAAGTACTGAATCCACCACGCAACAGCGGCACCGTTGGATGGGGTTGTAATGGTAATACTTGGTCCGCTGGTGCTTGGATTGCCTGCCCAGTCGACCGCCTCCACCTTAAATGAGTAAACTGTTCTAGGAGTTAGACCGGAGATGTACCGACTCAAGAGAATTGAATCGAAATCCAAGACAGCTGGCTGAGTGGAAACGATCTTGCTTCCTTCGTAGAGTTGATAGTAACTAATTCCCACATCATCCGCGGCCATGGTCCAGCTCAAGGTCATCCCTGTAGCTGATGAGTTAGAAGCGATGAGGGTATTTCCAGGAAGCCATGTCGGTGGGGTTGTATCGGGCGTTAACAGATAAGGCCGTATCAAAGGATAACGATCTTCCGCAGGTTGGCCGACCAGCTGGAACGAGGTGTCGCCTATGCCATCTGGGCTTGGACAAATGTTCTGAGAGGGTCCGCTGCAATTGTCTCCTCCAACATAATCGGACCAGAAATTGCCCCCGCTGGGATAACCGTTGTCCCACACTCCACCGCCATTTCCTGAGGCTGAGTTGTAAATGAAATTGTTATGGTGGACCAGCATTGACTGCACCGCAGGTGTGATAGCATCAAAGCGTGAATTATTCGAGATGTTGTTGAATGCGATGGTGATATTGCTTCCTGATAATTCGATGCCTCCCTGAGAATTTGAATTGATAGAGTTGTTCATGATAGTAACGTTGTTCACATTGACCAGCTGTGCCCCGACAACTGTATTGGTGATTTGCACATTCCTAATCTGCAAGTTCCTGCAGTTGACAGCGATAAGTTGACCGACTGGAACAGAGTTGATGACGATGTTTGAGCAATCTTTGTAGAAGAGCATTGGCTTGTTGTTTACAAGGTTACCAGTTATGTCGAAAGATGGAATGTAAGTGCCAATATAAGTATCCAGAGTCAGACCATCATAGGCGAATCCGTTGCCTCGGATTGTCATGTTTGTACCGGAGCAGTGGCATACTATGCCGACGGTGTCGAAGCTGAAGGTGTTGTTCGAGACAGTATTGTTCCCTTCGATTTCAAGTCCAAGGATGTTCCAAGAGAACTGGTTCGACAACACGGTGACATTTCCACTCAATCTGATGCCGATTCCTGCGCCATTCCTAGTAACGTTGTTATTAGAAATGGCCGCTCCCGGGGATTGGTAAACGTAGATACCTCTCCCGTACGAGTTCGAAGACACGGTGTTTTGGGACAGTAGAACATTCGCTGACGTTTGGACGTAGATTCCCCCACCACTGTTCATGTAGACACTATTTCCGGTCACTACAGAGTTCGGGGCCGAGTTGAGAAGAATGGCCATGTCATTGTACTTCTGAAAAGAAACGGTGTTGCCCGAGACAATGATACGTTGAGAGTTGTTTGCAACGATCGCCTGAACGTTGTATGACAGTCGATCGTTTGAAATGGTGATGCTTGGAGAAGACTCCAACAGCACTCCGACTCGATTCGATTCAACATCGGAGTTTTGGATCAGACCATGGGTGACGTTCGTAAGGAAGATTCCCCGAATTCCATTATGTATGCTGTTACTGGCTATCGTGAAATAGACGGTTGTGTTTGCGATGGTTATCCCGTTGACTGAAGAAGCGTTGATGTCCCATCCTCCGATTACATAGGGGTCCGTGGCGATTCCGCTCCCAGCCGTCACACCATTCCCCGAAGTGAAGCCAAGGTTTCCGCGTATGACTATCGGCGAGTGTCGTTGAAGAGTCGAGGATGTCGCAGAATGGGAGATTGACGCCGAGCCAGTTACGACGATGAGGACTAGAATGACTAACGCAGTTCCGCGCCTAGTGATTATCTGACGACTACGCAAATTCGACTACGATGCTCTATTCAAATGAGAACCTCACATATGAGCGATATGATTGTATCAAGAGTAGGTGGTCTTGCGACATGCAACAATCGGAGTTGTCGAATCCATTATTCGTCGTCTCAGGCATCGGTTGATGGTTGATAGCCTCGCGGCGGCTACGGTTGCCGCAAGGAGTAGTCCGGTCGGCATTCACCGCCCCAGAAGAACCATAGGAAGCCGGACGACTGGCCCAAACGATTCGTAAACCTCGCAAGGAATACGGTGAGCAGGACCTGCGCATGGGATTTCGTCATCTTGTGACGTTGAATGTAAATTGATTCGACCTGTATGTGCTAATGGTAATCGTGTAGGTTTGACCAACGTTAAACGTGAAAGCAGAGCCCGTAAGGGTGCATCCCGAGCAAGCGGCTCCGATGAAGAGGCCGACGGGTAGCGTAGAGTTTGGGCTAACGTAGAGAAAACCGGGGGGGAACCCTGAATACTGATCTCCCTGGGAGTCAGCTATCACATAACTAGCTATGCCGACCCGGTTAGAGCCGTTATTCGTCAAATTTACGGTCATGTTTGTTCCCGAAGAGAAGCTGTAGCTTTGCATTGCCAGGGACTCATTTACAACCTCTCTGAATGTGGGCTGAACGTAAGGGCCAGGGATTCCTAGAACTCCTATCGGGACAGACACGTCCGAACTGAGAGCGGAATAACACAAATACGCGCACAAGTCCTGGGTTGTTGCGTCGACAACGATAGTGGCGGTCATTGTCCCGTCTCGCGTTATTTGAGCGGTTGTCGGGAAGACCCCTGCAACAAATACTGAGTTACGGGCGGTGCCGGAAGGACTGAGACTGGGCACACTCGCACCTATGGTAAGGTTTCCGGAGAATCCGTTCTGACCCGTGATAGTCAGGGTTTCATTCCCGCGAGACCCATAAGCGATATTGAGTGGACGGGGAGCAGAAGTAACTAGCAATCCCTCCACGACATAAGAGATACTTACGGAATGCGATATCTTCCCGCTAACAACAGCAACAGTCACACTGTAGTTCCCCACTATCAACGGAAGCACTTGGACATGAATAGTTACCGTATGGTACAAGGGAATCGCATCAGGGACGGAGAGAAATGTCGACAACCCTGAAGGATGGTTTACGCTAGCGGAAAGGATTCCGGTGAAATTGTTGAGACCTGTCACCTCAACGTCGAAGCTGCCGTCCTCGTGGGCGAGGAGTGTTTCGGATTTGGTAGATGCATTCAGCTGGAAGTCTGGCTTTGGCGCTAGAAGGTTTGGAACAAAGACGAAACCGGCGATTACTGAGGCAGCCGCAATTAACACGATTAGTATGACCCATAACGGAATAGGTTTCTTCATCATTTCGATAACTCATCCAAGCGGTACACGTCATCACTATTCTATGTAGAGGAAACACTATTAACGTATCGTAAATCTAAGTTTTCTGTGGCGCAGCGGGTTGCCCCTGTTTAGGGCGGTTTTCCTCGACCGGGATGGCGTCCTCACTCGAGAACGAGAGGACTACGTTAAGACTCCTGAAGAGCTTGAGATTCTTCCAGGTATCGAGGCTCCCCTTAGAGAGGTTCAGAAACGGGGATTCCGAATCGTCATCATAACGAATCAGTCTGTCGTTGGGCGAGGATTCACCACTCATCATGAACTGTCGAAGATACATGAGAAACTCTGTCACGAGCTTGCACGATTCGGCTGTACAATTGACGGTATCTACTATTGCCCTCACCGGCCCGATGAAGGATGTGATTGTAGGAAGCCCGCGCCTGGATTGATACTGAAAGCGGCGAAGGAACTGGGGATCGATATGGAGAAGTCCTGGATGATCGGGGATAAGGAGATAGATCTTGAAGCGGCGAGGCGGGCGGGATGCCATGGAATAAGAGTGCCGACCAACGGATGCGGTTTGGCTGAGGCAGTTCACACTATTGTGCTTGCTGAAAATGGGTCCGGAGCAGTCGAATCCTTTTGATTAAGATCCGGGCTAGAGCTCCACTCCGGGTTAGCTATGCCGGTGGGGGAACGGACGTTCCTCCATACCCAAATTTGATGGGAGGCGTAGTCCTATCGTCAACGATCCAGAATTACGCATACTGCTCTATCGTAGCAAGGAGCGATGACAAAATCAGTGTCTCTCGAGAAGATCAGGATGTACGTTATGGCCCCGAAACACTACAGGATCTGAAGGGGGGTGGTGAAGTAGAATTTGTTCGGGCGGTCGCAAAGCGGTTTGCTACTGATCAGGGATTTGACGCGAGTCTTCGTTATGACGCGGTACCGGGTACAGGTCTCGGATCATCTTCAGCTCTTTGTGTTTCTCTCATAGGCGCGTTTAGAGAGTGGAGAGGGGCTTCAATGACGGATTACGATATCGCGAATCTAGCTTACGATGTAGAGAGAAAAGATGTCGGTGTTCCAGGTGGAATGCAGGATCAATACGCCTCAACCTTCGGAGGTTTCAACCTTATCGAGTTCAAAAAGGAAGCCACTATCGTAAATGCTCTCCGGATCAAAAGCGAGACCTTGAACGAGCAAGAGCCCGGCGATTATGAAAGCGCTGGCGCGAATGAAAGAATTGACCCTAAACATGAAGGATTCCTTGCTTACGGGAAACCTTACAGGCTTCGCTGAACTCTTGAACTCTGAATGGGACCTTAAGAAAACCCTCGACCAGGCTATCTCCACTGCGGAAGTTGAGAAACTTCTTCACGTCGCGAAATCAAGTGGGGCCATCGGTGGCAAACTGCTTGGAGCAGGTGGGGGAGGCTTCCTGTTTCTGTATTGCGACTCTGAGAAACAGGTTCAGGTGGAGAAAGCGCTAGAGAGTCTCGGAGCCAAGACCTTTCCAGTTAGATTCGACGAGGATGGATTGCAGACATGGCGAAGCCCAAAGTAACAAGCGGGCAAATTGTGGGAAGTAGGCCAACCGGCCAGAATCCTACCCCTCGAAATGACCGAGAAATTTCGCTCGTACTTGCGTCGATAAAGAGCAGCATCGAGACGAAAGAGCGACTCGCCAGGCAATGCATAAACGAAATCGTTGAAATGGCGCACGTCATCACGTTAGCACTACTCCAGGGCAGAAAAGTCGTCTTCTTCGGGAACGGGGGAAGCGCTGCTGACGCTCAACACATTTCGGCAGAGCTCGTCGGCAAACTCAAGAGAGTACGACCACCTCTGAGAGCTCTCGCACTGACGACTAACTCGTCGATTCTCACGGCAATCGGGAACGATTTTAGTTTCGATGAAATCTTCTCTAGACAAGTCAGCGCGAACTTGGAGAGAGGAGATGTTGCTGTAGGAATCAGTACGAGTGGACGCTCTAAGAATGTGATTCTCGGCGTTCAGGAGGCTGCGAAGATCGGGGCGAAGACGATCGCTCTGACAGGCGGGGACGGGGGACTGCTCGCAACTTTCTGCGATCACAAGGTGATTGTTCCTTCGAATGACACTCAAAGGATACAGGAGTGTCATATCATGATCGGACACGTCGTCTGCGAATTGATAGATGACGCGGTTGAAGAACCAACGGCCGAAACGTAACCTCGCGCTTCACAACCGGATCGAATATCAACCTTTCATTCCACAGCGACACTCTGAGAACGAAGATCAACGCCTCTTCCGACACTTCAAGAGCGTTATCTACATGATCAGCTCGCTTGAGACGGTTATCGATAGCTTCTCTTTCCGCACAACCCTTAAAGGGGAAAATTCCGACACATGATGATCATAAGGTAATCTGAAATACGGTTGTTGTGGTCTGCCGTTTGATCTTCTCGAAATTCCTCGAAGCACTTGATTGGTCGAGGACCAAGATCAAAGGCTATCTCGGTCTGAACGACATTCTTTCCAACGCCACGAAGGTCTCGCGTGCTGGACTTGGGCTATCCGGAGCTCTGCTAGTTTTGGCCGGCTTGTGGCTTCTTGTGGTTGAACCCAATGTTGTCGCAGGACTCGTGCTGGCCATGGGGCTTGCAGGGTTCGGCCTGTTCAATCTTGTCTCAGCGCTGACAAAAGGGCTGACCCTCTCACGTGCCAACCAGCTTTCTCTGTTAGGCCACTTTGTTGCTATTCTGACCTTCTATGTCGTTGTGTCTAGATTTCTAGTAGTCAGCTACACCACCGATACGATGGTGGGGACTTACATGGGGGTCTTGCGCGTACTACAATTTCAAAGTCCTTACGGATTCTCTATCAAGCCCTTACTCGACCAGTTTGGTTTCTCTTCGTCGTTCTACACCCCAGGCGTTGACGGTTCGTTTGACTTTCATCTCGCCTATCCTTCGTTAAGCTTCCTTTCGGTGCTTCCCTTCTACATAGTAGGTCTGCACGATCTGCGCGATTCGGTCTTCATCTTTCACGTCATGTCGATCCTCTTGCTATTCGGTCTCGCTCCTGCGAGACTGAAGAGCGTCACTCTGGCTCCATTCAGCCTATTTTCAATCGTGATTGCCGGCAGTTGGACGGATAGCGTTTGGGCCTTCTTTCTAGTTCTGACGGCGGTTCTGTGGTACCGTCATCCCAAGGCTAGCTGGGCATCACTCGGACTCGCGATTGCGGTAAAGCAGATCGCCGTTGTGATCGCTCCATTCCTCGTGATTCGGCTCTGGAAGGAGAAATCGGAGTCAAGACTACGTAGCCTGGCTGCCAATACTGGCTTGATGTTGGCAGCTTTCTTCCTCCCGAACTTGCCGTTCATAGTCGCATCTCCAACTTCTTGGTGGGCCGATATTGTCGCTCCCTACCTGCCGAACGCAACACCGCAGGTTCCGGGAGGGATAGGTCTCTCTAGCCTTCTTCTCGACCTTGGGATCGCACTTCCGTCTGCATTCTTTCTCGCGCTAATGCTGGGGACCGCGAGCATCTTTCTCTACACTTATGCCCGGAATTATCGGGGCCTCAACAGCATCGTATTCGCATTTCCAATCTTCCTGTTCTTCTTCTACTATCGATCCTTCCCCAACTACATGGCCTACTGGTTGTTCCCGCTCGTCTTTGAGCTAGGCCGCCTCGGAGGTCCAAGGTTCAGGCCACACTTGACGATGAAACTCCCCAGTATCGCTTGGCGTCCCTCAGGCGGAACACTGCTTCGAATATTCCGTCAGAAGCTAACCCCATCAATCGTCCTCGTTATGGTGGTAACATTGGCTTTCGTTGGAGTCTCAGGCGCTTACATTTCGCAGGTTTCAAACGCTAAGGCCTCAATTCAGATTAACGGCGTAATGGATCCGGACAGCATCGGAGCCGCAACTCGCATCAACGTAACTCTCACGAATCTCATGGCAACTCCCATCTCGCCAACTTTCTTTGTCAAGTATGGTCCCTTGCCGTTCTACTGGTCAACGAATGCTACCACCGCTCTGTTAGGCGGCTCCGAGAACACGTACATGATCCATGCTCCTGATGCGCTGAGCGCTGTGCCCCGAGGCAGCCAGTTCCACATTATGATCTATGACAAGCTCAGTGGCCAGTTGATTGGAGAGTCACCATCTTGGAAGGTTGACGTACCAGCTCCGAGAGTTGCCAATCCTTGGTTGAAATGGTGGATTCTAGAACAGAGTCTGGGCAAGAAAGCACCCTTCGGCTGGACCGCGTCTTTGTCCAACACCGATACTCTGACATCCAGCATTACTCCTCTTGGAACAAATGCAACGAGTGGTCTGCAAATGATGCTGAACTACACCTCTAACCCTAAGGGGCAAGTTGAAGGAATATTGCTATCCCAGAAGACTCTGCTGAACGCAACCAGCGTAAACATCCACTTCAACCAGTCACTCACGACAGACATTACCGGCAAGACGATGTTTGCAGCTAGCGTAACAGACGGGGCCCACACACTATACTTCATATTCTCAAACACGGCTACACAACAGACGATTACGGCATACGCGACAAACACTACGATCATCGTTCCAACACAGACATCCACCTGGAACACCATCAGAATAGATCCTCAGACAATATGGACTAGCCAAGGCTGGCTCACGCCTCAGCTAGTAACCCTAACTGTATTTCTAGAATCGAGTTCCGTGGGCGTATACTACGCCAATCTTGACGGGATCAACCCCGTCTAATCCTTATTGTGCGGACAGTCGTTCTTCTCGGTTAGGATTTTGAACTGAACGCATTTATCACTAGTCTTCTTCCCATCGAAGACAGAGATTGTGGGTGTGACCGACGTGAAGGGTCTACTGCTTGCTGGTGGGCATGGGACGCGACTTCGCCCCCTGACCTATACTGGGAACAAGCACATGCTGCCAATCGCTAACAAACCCATGCTGATGTACGGATTCGACCAGCTTCGAGCATCTGGCATCACAGAGATCGGCGTTGTCCTCGGACCCTTGCAAGAGGGGATCGTCGAAGCCCTGGGGGACGGTTCGAAGTTTGGTGTCAAGGTTACTTACATCGCTCAGCCGGAACCTAAGGGCATAGCTCATGCAGTTCTAATCTCCCAGAAGTTTCTCGGAGACTCACCGTTCATTGTTCATTTGGGCGATAATCTGCTCAAGGATAATATTCCGGAGTTAGCTCGCGAGTTCTTGAGGTCCG
>WNGN01001202.1_pt1 | contig 16892 bp, 13 predicted proteins | sample 5400561 | NCBI WGS metagenome assembly WNGN01 (sample SAMN13153379, study PRJNA577476) | soil metagenome | isolation source: 115 cm soil or saprolite under Garry oak tree replicate 2 | place: USA:California | collected 2016-06-15
TGAGCAATACCTCTGAGGGTCTGGAAATCCGCCGCCGGCTCTGGCATGGACTGGACGCGGTTTTGAGTGGCGGGAATGGCCAATCGACATCCTTTTCCGACGTCTTCGGTCGCGGCAACATTCGGGGTCAAAACGGGGGGATCGCACTCGAGTGCCCACTCGGGTACGGCTTCCTGTTTCACGCCGGATACACATATCTCCGGCAGAGAATCAGCGGGAACCTACCTTTCGCATTCGACGTGGACCGCAATCGGGTTGCCGTCGGCTTCTTTTACCAACCTCGACCACACCCCTTGGGACGATGATGCATACGAGACAAACCGCCGTTTCATTGAGCTGGTGCCTGTGCTGGTAGATCTTGGTGCGAAGCTGTTGATCCTTTGCTGCACTGGTTTCCGCGCGTGGATTTTGTAGGACAGTACAAACTGGGTCGCCAGATTCGTCTCAGACCCGACATAAACAGGCCAAAACATAACCCGGGTTTCTAAGCCAAATATGTCCTTTGCCGTGAAGAAGATGGATGACGTTTGGCTCGGTGCAAGCGGTCATTATGTCCCCGAGTCAGAATTACAGGGATTCCCCCCATATTTCACTAAGGAGTTTTCGCCTCTTGATTTGCGAGACGTACCGGATTGCCAGGACAGACTCAGTTCACTAGGCTGCGCATCAGACGGCAGAACCTTGAGGAGAGCCTTTGCGAAGAGCGAACGATTGCGGGATTCCGCGGGGAGCCAACAGACTGGCGCGGCCGGGCTTGGATTTGTTTTGGCCTTTGCACCCTAGTTGAGACTGAACGTGGCGGCGTCTCCGAGGCAGTTCTATCAGTACTAGATTGGCGGGGTGAACTTCGGCGGTTGATGAGCCGCGCTGCCAATCAGCCAGGGAGCCATTAGCGGCAGTCTCAGGGTTTCGATATCGGCTCCTGCGCGGGGACAAGCTGGGGAAAGAGTTTTTCCGTGGGATCCGGTTTCGCTAGGTATCAATCGGGGTTCGATGCCACTCCTTATCGAGTGACGGCACGCGAAGCAGAGGATTTGACGAAAGCGAGGAAGGAATGACGTTGCAGCGAGAGTTGAGTCTCGAGGATTGGCTGGCGGCTCTGCTTCGGCGGCGTTGGTTGGTCATCATTCCTGCAATCCTAGGCGCGGTGGCGGGATATGCGCTGTCCTTGTATCTAGCCAAGAAATACACATCGCATACATCAATCCTGGTTGAACAGCCCACAGTACCGGACAACTACGTGAAGCCAGTGGTCAGCGAAGACTTAGGCCAGCGCCTCGCCAGCATGCAGGAGCAGATTCTGAGTCGCACCCGCCTGCAACATCTCGTCGAACAGTTCGGCCTGTACAAGACATATGCCGAGCACGCGACGATGAAGGCGCTAGTCAAGCGGCTCCTGCACAAGACAGACGCCGGGCCGGTGCCGATGGAGGACCTGATTGAGCAGCTGCGGAAGTCCATCAAGGTTACCCCCCTGAACCCGATGGCGGGTACACGATCGGCAGAGCTGCCTGGATTTAGCGTGGACGTCACCCTGGAAGAGGCTCGGCTTGCCCAGCAGATCTGCACAGAGATCAGCTCGATGTTCATGGAACAGAACTTGCGCGCCCGCCAGCAGCAAGCCGAGGAAACGACGCAGTTTATGGCAAAACAAATGGAGGAAGCCAAGGCCAAACTGGACGAGCAGGACGCCAAACTTGCTGCCTTCCAAAGTCGTTACATGGGGGAACTTCCCGAGGACGAGAAGACCAATCTCACCCTGCTGACAGGCATGACGCCGCAACTCGAAGCAGTCACTCAGAGTCTCAACCAAGCCCAACAAGATAAAGCGTTTGCGGAATCGATGCTGAGCCAGCAGCTCGCGGCCTGGAAATCGACGCCGGACGGCGAGAATCCGCAAACACTCGAGCAACAGCTCAGCAACTTACAGAAGCAGCTATCTTCGCTTAAGGGGCATTACACGGAAAAGCATCCAGACATTGTGTCGCTCAAGAAAGACATCGCCGAATTAAAGCTGAAGACAGCCCAAGAAGAATCCACTCAGGATCAGGGGCAGTTGAGCAAACGGAACGAAAGAGCCCCGGTGATCGAGCCGCCACAAATCCAGCAGCTTCGAGCACAGCTTCACCAGTTCGATGTGACCATCAGCCAGAAAAGACAAGAGCAGGGGCAGCTTCAAAAGCAGATCAGAGTCTATCAAGAGCGGCTCCAGCTTAGCCCAGCGATCCAGCAGGAATTCAAATCCTTGACGCGGGACTATCAAACCGCGCTGGACTTCTACAACGACCTTCTCAAGAAGCGGAACGAGTCCCAAATGGCCACCGACCTGGAACGCCGCCAACAAGGCCAGCAGTTCCGCGTGCTGGATCCGCCTAATTTGCCCGAACGGCCATCTTTCCCGAATCGGCCTCTTTTCGGCCTCGGTGGGTTGGGTGTCGGCCTGGCATTTGGAGTGGCGATGGCGCACTTTTCAGAGTTACGCGATAAATCTCTGCGGACTAAACGGGATGTTGAGACTTATCTCGGTGTGCCGACCCTAGCCGTAATCTCCTCGATGGCACCGGCCGCCACAAGGATCAAAAATGGAATCGGCAGGGGCGCTCCGGAGAAGCGAAACGTATTCGGCTTGCGCGCCGCATCATCGTGAAGGCGACGAAAATGTACCAAAAGTTCTTCGGTTTGCGAGAAAGCCCGTTCAATGTCAATCCGGACCCCCGGTATTTATTCTTGACGCCAAGCACACAGGAAGCGTTGGCTAGCCTGGCCTACGGGATTCGGGGCCGAAAAGGCATCATTCTGCTTACGGGCGAGGTTGGAACGGGGAAGACTACATTGCTCAACAGGCTGTTGGATTGGCTGCATCACCAGCAAGCGGCCACTGCGTTCATCTTCAACACGCGGCTCAGCGTCACCGAGTTCTTTGATTGTCTGACGGCCGATTTCGGAATTTCCTGCCAATCGCCCTCAAAAAGCCACGTCCTGCTGGGGCTCAACCGCTGGCTGTTGGATCGGTACCGCGCTGGAGAGACGGCGGTGCTGATTGTCGATGAGGCACAGAACCTTTCCCCGCAATTGCTCGAGGAAATCCGTCTTCTCAGCAACCTGGAGACGTCGACCGAGAAATTACTCCAGATAGTGTTATCCGGCCAGCCGGAACTCGATGAAAAGCTCAAACACCCTCAACTACGGCAATTTCGGCAGAGGATTGCGGTGCGCGCCAGGACGGGGCCGCTATCGTTGGAGGAAACTCATGGCTATATCGCGGGGCGGCTGCGCACTGCCGGAGCAAACGGCGAACCAATCTTTTCTCCGGAAGCTGTCGAGAGCGTGTACAACTATGCCCGCGGAATCCCCCGCGTGGTCAACGTGCTCTGCGAGCATGCGCTGATCAACTCGTTCGCCGACCAACAGAGGCCCGTCCCGGCCCACCTCGTTGACGAAGCGGCGCGGGAATTTGAGCTGGACAGCCTCGAACCAACCGCGCAACGAACCAGCGCCGCGTGCCCGGAAAATACTCTTGCAGCTGAGTCGCCGCTCGAAGACTTCGGCGTGCTACTGGAGGAGTTCCGCCAGCACGCCTCGCTCACTGCGGAACCCAGGGAAGGGAAAGAATGAGCCGCATTCACGAAGCTCTGAAGAGGGCCGAACAAGAGAGAGCGCCAATCGAGTCGGCCAATGATGCGAAACCAAGCGATTCTATCTTGGAGCAAATCGCTCACCGCGATGGAGCAGAGTGGTCGGCCCTAGGAATGGTTTCCCCATTAGGACCGATAAGCGAGTCACCAATTTCCGACCATCTCCGGCACGAGGAGCTGCGGCGGCGCTGCGCAACGCCCGGATGGAAGCTAAACCCAGACTATGCCGTCTTCTGGAATCAGTCTCTCGCGATCTGTGCCGAGCAGTTCCGCACTTTGCGCTCACGTCTCTACCGTCTGCGGGATAAACAGCCCGTCCGCACCCTGCTAGTCACAAGCGCGGTGCCCGGAGAAGGAAAAACGTTCGTGTCCCTTAATCTTGCTCTAGCGATCGCGCGTCAACACGAACGGCGAGCCTTACTGATCGACGGGGACCTGCGCGCGTCGAGGCTCCATGTACGCATGGGGGCTCCCTCCACACCAGGTCTGAGCGAATACCTTCGCGGGGAAGCCGATGAATTTTCTATTATCCAAGCCAATTCGAAGGATGACCTTTTTTTTATCCCTGCCGGGAAATCCGTCTTAAACCCAGCGGAATTGCTTGCAGACAATCGGCTGAAAGTATTGATCGATCGAATGGCTCCGGTATTCGATTGGATCATCGTGGACGCGCCTCCTGTTCACCCGGTGTCAGACGCCACAGTGTTGGCAGGACTGTGTGACGGTGTGATCGTCGTTGTTCGTGCGAAATCAACAGCCTACGAATTGGTCCAGACGACGTTGCAGGAATTCCGGGGAAAGAATCTGCTGGGCGTAGTGCTGAACGGCGCCGACGAAGAAGCAACCTACGGCGCTTACTCATATTATGCCGGATACGGGATGGGCAGAAAATAATGGACCGTCTGCCCATTTCGTCATCGAGATGCATGATTCGCCGCGGGATTTGCTAGCACGTCCCGCAGCCTGAACCAGATATTTGGGAGTCTGATGGCGGTAGCTTGTCTGGATTTCGCTTCACATCGAGCTTAGAGGTTAACTGGTAGCGTCTGAAAGGCCTCCGTAAAAAAGATGAATCTCGAGCCCACTGCGGTTAATTACCCCTGGTTCGCTCTTCAAACCAGGTGCAGATATGAGAGTTTCGTGGCAAAACAGTTGCGTCACAAGGGCTACGAGATTTTCCTACCCCTGTACGAGTGCCGGCGCCGTTGGTCCGATCGCATCAAGGAACTCGAACTGCCCCTTTTCCCGGGCTACGTGTTTTGCCGGTTCAATCCCCTAGTTCGGCTCCCGATACTTATGACGCCGGGGGTTATCCAAGTTGTGGGAGTCGGCAAAAGCCCCATTCCGGTGGATGATGCGGATATCGCAGACATCCAGACAGCTGTTCGATCTGGGCTACCGAGGCAACCTTGGCCGTTCCTGCAAATCGGGCAAAGAGTGAGAGTCGAACGTGGCCCGCTTTGCGGCCTTGAGGGGATCCTGCTGAATATCAAGGGGCGTGATCGCCTGATTTTGTCGGTAACGCTGCTGCAGCGCTCCGTAGCTGTCGAAGTCGAAGACTCTTGGGTAAGCCCGATTGCCCCTGGCCTGCCCGCGAATTCCGCGCCGGCATCTATGTATGGTGTCTCTTAAAGAGTTCGACGAGTAGTCAAACCTCCCACGATCAAAACAGAGGGACCATGGCCACAATGATAAATATGTCGTTAGAGAATGACAATTCTTTTGCAGCGCCCAATGTTAACGTGCGTCTCCGGCGTTCTTTAAACCGGGAAGATCACGAAGTCCTTACTGAGGACATGTTCCGGAGAATTCTCTGCTGGGAACGGAAGAGGGCCGAGCGATCCGGCAGGTGCTTTCTGCTAATGCTCATGCATGTGGGAAAAGTTCTTCAGGCGAATCGAAGTGGAAGAGCGCTGACGGAAGTAGTGTCAGCACTCTCCCGTTGCACGAGGGAAACGGACGTTACCGGGTGGTATCTGGAGGGCGCGATTCTTGGGGTCATTTTCACGGAGCTCCGCGAAGGGAATGGGAACGTGCTGCTGAAGTCGACGCCCGCCAAGCTGATCGCATCATTGCGGACAAAGCTGCACGCAGAACAGCTCGATCAAATCCATATCTCGTTCCACTTCTTTCCGGAGAAGTGGAACAAATCTAACCCCGGCCGATTGGCTAACACGAGACTTTATCCGGACCTGTTCAAGCGCGATGAGGAGAGGAAATTCTCTCGTTTTGTGAAGAGGTTGGTGGATATTGTGGGAAGTATCCTAGCTCTCATCGTTTGCTCTCCTCTGTTTGGGATTATTTCGCTGGCGATTAAGCTCACTTCCAGAGGGGCCATCCTGTTTAAGCAAGAAAGAGTTGGTCAGTACGGGGTGGGATTCAGATTTTTGAAATTCAGATCTATGGAGTGCGTGAACGATCCGAGCATTCACCGCGAATATGTCAGACGGTTTATCGCCGGGGAACCGGATCCGTCGCAAACTGGCGGCGGCCGTAATGTCGTTTACAAACTTCGAAGTGACCCCCGTGTCACGCGCGTAGGGAAATTTCTGCGGAGAACCAGCTTAGACGAGCTTCCGCAATTGATTAATGTACTAAAAGGGGAAATGTCTCTTGTGGGGCCGCGACCCCCAATCCCCTACGAACTGGAGGCCTATCGGATCTGGCATCGGCGCCGCGTGCTGGAGGCTAAGCCGGGAATCACGGGCCTCTGGCAAGTGAACGGTCGCAGCAGGCTCAAGTTCGACGACATGGTCCGTCTCGACCTCCAATATGCGAAAAAGTGGTCGCTTTGGCTGGATATCAAAATTCTTTTGCAAACCCCGCGGGCCGTCCTTTTCGGTGAAGGTGCCTACTAAGTTTCCTTCGTGGTGTCACAGTTTTCCTGCGAGAACATTTTATGGCGACCCTAGAAGATCGCGCTTGCACTAGCTATCCGCCGGGAACTACGGCAGAGCTAGGTGTGGGCGTCATCGGCTACGGATATTGGGGTCCGAATGTGGTGAGGAACCTCCGCGGCCTGGAGAATTGTCAACTCATCGCCATCAGCGACAAAAATCCTGTCGCGCTCCGGCGCGCCGGCAAGATCTATACTGGTGTCGAGCTAACGACGGATCCCTCGGAACTTCTGACTTCCCCCAAAATCGACGTCGTCGCCGTGGTTACGCCAGTATGGACGCATTTCGAACTGGCGAAAGCCGCGCTCCAAAACGGCAAGCACGTCTTCGTGGAAAAGCCGTTCACTTCGACGGCCCAGCAGGCCGAGGAACTGATCGAGCTGGCGGAACGTAACCGACTCAAGATCATGGTGGATCACACGTTTCTCTTCACCGGTGCTGTGAAGAAGATCCGCGAGCTCGTCGAGGACGGCACCGTGGGGGATCTCTATTACTACGATTCGACCCGGGTGAATCTCGGCCTCTTCCAACATGACGTTAATGTCGTGTGGGATCTTGCTCCTCATGACTTGTCCATCATGGATTACATCATCCGTGAGAAACCCGAGGCCGTGGTAGCTACGGGCGGAAAACATTTGAATGGTTTGGTGGACGTGGCTTTCATCACCGTCTACTTTCCCCGGAATGTGATCGCACACATCAACGTTAATTGGCTTTCCCCCGTGAAGGTTCGGACGACTCTAATCGGTGGTGAGAAAAAAATGTTGGTGTGGAACGATCTCGAGGTCGACGAGAAAATCAAGGTCTATGACAAGGGCATACAGATTACGAATGGGCAAGGCGTCTACGATCTGCTGGTTAGTTACCGCTCCGGGGATGTCTGGGCGCCCAGAGTTGAACAAACGGAGGCTTTGAAGGCGGAACTCGAATATTTCACCGACTGCATACTGAATGACCGAATGCCATTCAATGATGGTGCCGCGGGTCGGCGCGTGGTGCGAATACTCGAAGCGGCCGACTGCTCACTGAGCGAAAAAGGAAAAATAATCGCGCTATGAACACGTATCAGTGCATCGCTCCGGACGTGCGATTGGGGAAAGATGTGAAGTTGTCTCAGTTCATCAATCTCTATGGTTGTGAAGTAGGTGACAACACCAAGATTGGCGCTTTTGTTGAGATTCAGAAAAACGCCAAAATCGGCAAAAATTGCAAAATCTCCAGCCACACTTTTGTCTGCGAAGGGGTGAGCATCGAAGACAACGTTTTCGTGGGCCACAGCGTAGCCTTCATCAACGACGCTTATCCGCGCGCTACCACACCGGAAGGTGAGCTACAAACCGAACAGGACTGGAAAGTTGAGCCAACACGGGTGAAAAAAGGCGCCTCCATCGGATCGGGTGCGACAATCCTCTCGAATCTGGTGATTGGCGAAAACGCTCTGGTGGGCGCAGGCAGCGTTGTGACTCGCGATGTGCCGGACAATGCGATCGTCGTTGGAAATCCAGCAAGGGTGCTCCGGTTGATCACTCCGAAACAGAGAGTCGCGTGATGACGGATAACGGCAGAATTCCTTTCCTAGACCTGGTCATGCCTCACCTGGGACTGGAAGAGGAGCTGGTCGCAGTCTTCCGAAGCGCGCTGAGGACCGCGGGATTCGTCGGCGGACCGATGGTAGAAGAGTTCGAACGCGAGTTTGCGCAGTTTTGTGGGGCCGAGTATTGCGTCGGCGTCGGAAGCGGCACAGATGCATTGCGGTTTGCCCTGATCGCAGGGGGAGTGCAACCGGGCGATACCGTCGTTACAGTTCCAAACACGTTCATCGCGACCACAGAGGCCATCTCCCAAGCCGGCGCGCGGCCGGACTTCGTCGATGTCGAAGAGCGCACTTACAACATGGATGCGCGCAGGCTCCAGGAATACCTGGAAATGCGATGCTGCCTCGACCGGGCGACTGGAAAACTATTGAACAAGAAGACCGGAAGTCCCGTCACCGCGATCGTTCCAGTACACCTCTATGGCCAGATGGCGGACATGGATCCCATCTTGGAGCTCGCGAATCGACACAACTTGTTTGTGATCGAAGACGCTTGCCAAGCTCACGGCGCTGAATACTTTTCCACGCGGGAGAATCGTTGGGTTCGAGCAGGCTCCATGGGCCGGGCGGCTGCGTTCAGCTTCTATCCGGGAAAAAACTTGGGTGCTTGCGGGGAGGCTGGAGCGGTTACGACGAACGATCGGATACTGGCCGAAAGGATTCGGATGCTGCGAAACCACGGCCAAGCACAAAAATATCACCACGAAATCGAAGGGTATAACGGCAGGCTGGATGCGATCCAAGCTGGGGTTCTCAGGACCAAACTCAAGTACTTGCCGCATTGGAACAGAAAGCGTCGCATGAATGCCCGTCTATATAACGAGATGTTTATTTCGCAGACCGGAGCTGTCGCTGTTCCCTCTGAGTCTTCACGAGCCAGGTCCGTGTATCACCTGTACGTCATCCGGGTTGAGAACCGCGATCAACTCCAAGCGCATCTCGCCAAAGCTAACATCGAGACGCAAATTCACTATCCGACACCTCTGCACCTGCAGAGAGCCTATGCACATCTTGGCTATAAGAAAGGGGATTTCCCGGTGGCAGAAAAAGTTGCATCGGAAATCCTCTCTTTGCCCATGTACCCTCACCTCGAACTTCGTCAACGAGAACGAATTGTCCAGAATGTCTTGGAGCTAGTTTCCACACAGCGAGCCAGCCGCGAGGAAGCCCCTGTGTCCAAAGCCGAAGGCCAGACCCGGGTTGATATTCCTCCCTCGCTTGCTCGGAGACGGTTCGAAAATTGGGCTTGAAAAGATTGGGGGTTGTGACGATGCACGTTGACCGTTCGTTGCCGTCGGTTGCCCAACGCGCGAACTTCGGCGCATACGCGCGTCCCAATATCTTGCAGAAAGCAGACTTGAGGGCCATTGCCCGTCCCGCAAGCCCGAAGGCGGAATCGGTTGGTAACGCAAACGAGTCGCTGGCGGAGAAGAATTTGCCTCGGGCCACGCGCCGCCTGAGGCGACTTTCATTCCTCAAGAAAGAAACACTGTGAGTGCCCATAGCTCGATGGTTGAAAGCCCTTTACCTTCATCTTCGGTGAGTTGCACACCGGCAGAAACCCGTCAAGCGACTCGGGCAAGGGGAAAGATTTGGATCGATCTCGAAAATTCCCCGCACGTTCCTTTCTTTGCGCCGATCATCGAGGAGCTTGAGAAGTGCAGCTATGCGACCGTGCTCACTGCGCGCGATTGTTTTCAGGTACGCGAGCTGGCCGACCTCTTTCATCTGAACTACAGACTCGTCGGCCGTCACTCTGGCAAGAGCAAGGTCCTCAAGGTGGCCGGATTGTGCTTGCGCGCACTGCAACTAATCCCGATGATCCTGAAGGAAAAACCGGATCTCGCAGTCTCGCACTGTTCGCGCGCGCAGCTTGTTGTCTCCGCATGCTTGGGAATCCCGTGCGTGCAAATGGGCGATTATGAGTTTGCGAGCGGATGGAGTTTCATTCGTCCCACCTGGCAGATGTGCCCGGAAGTGATTTCGAATGCGGCGATTCCTTTCGACGCGAATCGGATTCGAAAATACCCCGGTATCAAGGAAGACGTTTACGTGCCCCGATTCGTGCCCGAGCCCGGCATCAGGCGTCAACTTGGGCTTCGGGAAGAGGATCTCGTGGTCACAATTCGCCCGCCCGCGAACGAAGCCCACTATCACAATCCGGAGAGTGACGATCTCCTGGAGGCGGCAGTCGAGTTTTTGAGTAAGAAGCCCGATGTGAAGCTCGTCGCGCTTCCTCGAAACAAGAGGCAGGAGACTCGCCTAAGGAAGCAATGGCCCGACCTTTTCTCGAGCGGCACGATGCGCGTCCCGGAACAAGTCGTGGATGGTCTGAACCTGATTTGGCACTCGGACTTCGTCATCAGCGGCGGCGGCACGATGAATCGCGAGGCCGCGGCTCTCGGAGTTCCTGTCTACAGTATCTTTCGTGGCAAGATTGGCGCCGTCGATCGCTATCTCAGCAGCACAGGGCGCCTCGTCCTAATCGAAAGCGTCGAAGATTTGCACGCAAAGATCCAAGTAATCCGGAGAAATCGACCGGCCATGCCCGAGCGCGTTGATGGCATAACACTCAAGAGCATCGTGGAACAGATCGTTGCAATCACGGATTGGGAACGTTCCGTGCTCAATCGAGTGATCGAGCGTCCGAATTAGTTTCTACGTGGCTGCCAATGGAAGGGCCGCGCCCGTCACCGCGGCATTCAAGGAGCACAAGAAACCATCGGTCTGTGCCTGAGCACTCAGAACGGCCATTTTCCCGGAGCCCATTGTGCCGAACACGGACGGACAGAAGACATCCCCCGGCAAGGGGAAGATATGGATCGATCTGGATAATTCCCCACACGTTCCGTTTTTTGTGCCCATTATTGATGAACTACATAAGCTAGGCTATTCGTTGGCGGTCACCGCGCGCGATTGTTTTCAGGTGCGTGAGTTGGCAGATTTTTTCCATCTGGATTACAAACTGATCGGACATCACTCCGGAAAGAACAAAGTCCGCAAGGTTGCCGGCCTATGTCTGCGGGCATTGCAGTTGCTGCCGACTATCTTGACTGAAAAACCGCGACTCGCTCTGTCTCATGGATCGCGATCTCAACTCATTGTGTCGGCATTCTTGGGCATTCCATCTCTGCAGATGGAAGATTATGAGTTCACAAAATCTCCGCCTTTCGTCAATTCCACTTGGTTAATGTGGCCCGCCTTGATTCCCGATAAAGTCGTCTCAGGAGCTCCGGAACAAATCCTGAAATATCCGGGCATCAAGGAGGACGTCTATGTTCCTCGATTTGTTCCCGAGCCCGGCATCAGGCGTCAACTTGGGCTCCGGGAAGAGGATCTCGTGGTCACAATTCGCCCGCCAGCGAACGAAGCCCACTATCACAACCCGGAGAGTGACGAACTCCTGGAGGCGGCAGTCGAGTTTTTAAGTAAGAAGCCCGATGTAAAGCTCGTCGCGCTTCCTCGAGACAAAAAGCAGGGGGTTCGCTTAAGGACGCAATGGCCTGACCTTTTCTCGAACGGCACGATGCGCATCCCGGAGCAAGTCGTGGATGGTCTGAACCTGATTTGGCACTCGGACTTCGTCATCAGCGGCGGCGGCACGATGAATCGCGAGGCCGCGGCTCTGGGCGTGCCTGTCTACAGTATCTTTCGTGGCAAGATTGGCGCCGTCGATCGCTATCTGAGTGAGGCAGGGCGCCTCGTCCTAATCGAAAGCGTCGAGGATTTGCATGCGAAGATCCTGCTGAGGCGCAGAAATCGTCCGGCCAAGCCACAGAACGGACACGCCGCTGCTTTGAGCAGCATTTTGGAACAGATTATCGCGATCATGAACTCGCATCGCCCGGTGCCGAGCCAGATCGCAGTGACCGTTGGGGAGAGTCCAAAACCCACTGCTTGAAGGTCGACGTCCATGGCTCAGGTCCACTCGGCTATGACGGACAATATCAACACTGAAGCGGCAATCCTGAAGCTTCTGGCTTATTGCCAGGCGAACGATTGGGCGGGTTACGACCCCTACGACGCCGTGAACAGCCGGCTTTTTGCCGCCCTGCCATTCCTCAACTCGAAAATTCCTCGGCTGGTGCTCACGCAGACTTTAAGGCGGAGTCCTATAAACCTTCGCCGGCTGTTGCTGGTTCCAAAAGCGCAGAATCCCAAAGCGATCGCACTATTTCTCTCGGCATTCCTCAAGCTCTCGAGAATCGGAGTGGCTAAAACGGGAGACCTTGTCGACCCGATGATCGAACGGCTGATCGCCCGTCGGTCGCAAGGCGTTCCATACTGGTGCTGGGGGTACAGTTTTCCTTGGCAGACGCGAACAATTGTGGTGCCGACGGGAGCGCCTAACCTGGTATGTACGTCTTTCGTCGGCAACGCTCTTCTGGATGCCTATGAGCAATGCCAGGAGTTGCGGTGCCTGAATATGGCGGCGAGTGCAGCCGAGTACATCTTGGACGAGCTCTACTGGAGCAATGGTAACTCTATTGCCGGCTTCAGTTATCCTCTTCCCCATCTCAGGAATCAGGTCCACAACGCGAATTTATTGGGTGCGGCTTTGTTGTGCCGTGTGCACAAGCACACGGGCGAGCAGAAATTTCTTGGTCCGGCCCTTAGGGTTGCCCGCTACTCGGCCGCAAAGCAGCACGCAGATGGCTCGTGGGCTTACGGGGAGGCGCCATCGCAACAATGGATCGACAATTTCCACACCGGGTATAACTTATGCGCGCTGCAATCCATTGGCCGCGATGCGGAGACAGACGAGTTCGAATCGTGCCTGCGGCGCGGGCTCGAGTTCTACCGCGTCCACTTTTTCCGCGAGGATGGCGCACCGAGATATTTCCATAACCGCACCTATCCTGTGGACATTCACTGCGTGGCGCAAAGCCTAATCACGCTCCTTGCGCTTAAAGATCTCGATCCGGCCAATGTCCCGCTGGCACGTTCGGTCTTCCAATGGGCCATGAATCACATGTGGGATGAGCGGGGCTTCTTCTATTATCGCGTTCTGCGCTTTTGCACTATCCGGACCTCGTATATGAGGTGGTCTCAGGCCTGGATGCTTCTGGCAATGTCCACACTCCTGTGCGAGTCGGACGTCACGGAAAGCTATCCTCAAACCATCAATTCAGCAGCATTGGTCCAAGCATGATGACCCTACCTACCTATGTTCTCGTCACCCCGGCACGGAACGAGGCAGAGTTTATTGAAATGACGATCAAGTCCGTGGTGGCACAGACGGTCCGGCCGGTCAAATGGGTGATCGTCAGCGATGGTTCGACCGACGGCACGGACGACATCGTGAAGAAATATGCGGTGGACCACCAATGGATTGAACTACTTCGGATGCCTGAGCGCCGCGAACGGCATTTCGCCGGAAAGGTTCATGCTTTCAATGCCGGCTGCGCTCGGACGAAAGGCTTGCAGTACGACGCCATTGGCAGCTTGGATGGTGACATCTCATTTGACTGCGACTACTTTTCGTTCTTGCTTCGGAAGTTAGCTGAGGATCCCGAACTGGGGCTGGTCGGAACACCGTTTAAGGGCAGCTCGAGTCCCAGCTATGACTATCGCTTCGTCAGCATCGAGCACGTGTCCGGCGCGTGCCAACTGTTTCGGCGCGAGTGTTTCGAAGAGATCGGCGGATATGTGCCAGTGAAAGGCGGCGGCGTCGATCATATTGCCGTCATCACCGCGAGGATGAAGGGTTGGAAGACAAGGACGTTTCCCGAGAAAGTGTGCCTGCACCATCGCGAAATCGGGTCGGCCCAGCACGGCGCATTGATGGCGAGATTTAGAGATGGCGCCCAGGATTACGCTCTCGGAGGCCATCCGCTTTGGGAACTCTTCAGGACGGTCTATCAAATGACCAGAAGACCTCTTGTGGTAGGGGGGTTGATGTTGGCGGCTGGCTACATATGGGCGTTACTCCGGCGAGCCGAAAGGCCGATTTCCCTTGAAATGGTGGCGTTCCGCAGACGCGAGCAGATGCGGAGATTGAGGCAGTTCCTGACCGGAAACAGGGTCTCCCCGCAATCACACTTTGCGCCGTCCTCCTGAAGACGGTCCAGACGAAGCGGCAAGTCATATGCTGTCTGTATTCCTTCTGATAGCAGCGACCCAGTTAGCGTCTGTCTGTGCTAGCGACAGTGCGGCTTTCGTCAGCACAGTGCTCATCTGAATTCCCATTCTGATCTCGAGGTGGATTATGTCCAGGTACTCAGCGCGCCGACTGTTCCTTATCACAGCGACTTTAGCCTTCTCCTCAGCGCTCGCAACCCCGGCGCCGGCCCAAACGGTGTCGTTCATTACGCGCAAAGATTTCACATCCGGACTTAATCCCGTATCCGTCGCCATGGGCGACTTCAACGGCGATGGGATCGAAGATCTGGCGGTCGCCAACTATGGTGCCGGCAACGTTTCGGTGCTGCTGGGCAACAGCGATGGGACCCTCCAGGCGGCGCGAACCTTCGCTGTGGGCACAAACCCCACTTCCGTGGCCGTGGCCGACTTCAATGGCGACGGCAAGCTGGACCTGGTAGTCGCTAGCGCTGGGTCCAACAACGTTTCAGTGCTTCTGGGCAATGGCGACGGGACTTTCCAGGCGGCGCAGAATTTCGCGGTGGGCATCGCTCCTTGGTCCGTGGCCGTGGGCGACTTCAATGGCGATGGCAGGCCCGATCTAGTGGTCGCCAACAATGGGTCCAACAGCGTCTCCGTGCTGTTGGGCAACGGCAACGGGACCTTCCTGGCGGCAACAACGTTCGTGGTAGGCATTAATCCTCAGTCTGTGGCGGTGGGGGACTTTAATGGCGACGGCAAGCCGGATCTGGCGGTCGCCAACAGCAGCTCCAATAACGTGTCGGTACTTTTGGGCAACGGCAATGGCACTTTCCAGCCAGCCCAGAATGTCGCCGTTGGTAGCCAACCCTGGTCCGTGGCCGTGGGCGACTTGAACGGTGATGGTAAATCGGACCTAGCGGTCGCCAACAGCGGCTCCAATAACGTCTCGATACTGCTGGGCAATGGGGACGGGACTTTCCAAGCCGCAACGACCGTCGGAGCAGGCTTTAATCCTCACTTCGTGGCCCTGGGCGATTTCAATGGCGATGGCAGGCCCGATCTGGCGGTTGTCAACTATGGGTCCGCGACCGCGACCGTGTCGGTGCTGCTGGGCAATGGCAACGGGACCTTCCAGCCCGCGCAGAACTTCGCAACGTCAGGCGGAGCTTGGGCGCTCGCCGTAGGCGACTTCAATGGCGACCACAAGCCCGATCTGGCGGTGGCTAACACCTCACTCAACTCAGTGTCGGTGTTACTGGGCAACGGGGATGGGACTTTCCAGGCGACGCCAACCTACGGCGTGGGCCTCAATCCTCAGTCCATTGCGATGGGTGACTTCAATGGCGATGGCAAGCTGGATTTGGCGGTCGCAAACGCCGGGTCCACCACGCTCTCGCTTTTGCTGGGAAACGGGGATGGGACATTCCAGCCAGCACGGTTCGTTGATGCGGGGGGAACCGCGCCAGTTTCCGTGGCCGTGGGCGACTTCAATCACGATGGCAAGCTGGACTTGGCCGTCGCTACCTACGGCAATACCGACCATCAGACCAACGCTACTGCAGGCAATACCATTGCGATATTGCTGGGCAATGGTGATGGGACGTTCCAGCCGGCGCAAACTTTCACCACGGGCACCGGTCCTTTCTTCGTGACTGTGGGCGACTTCAACGGTGATGGCAAGCCGGATCTAGCAGTGGCTAATTATGGCCCCAACACTCAACGCGGTACCACCATTTCGGTACTGATGGGCAACGGTGACGGGACCTTCCAGCCTGCACAGACCTTCGGCGTGGGCACCGGTCCGACATGGATGGCTCTCGGCGACTTCAACCGCGATGGAAAACAAGATCTCGTCGTGCTCAATCAAGTTTCCAACAGCGTATCGGTGCTTCTGGGCAACGGCGACGGGACTTTCCAGCCTGCACAGAACTTCGCCGTGGGCAGCGGCCCTTGGTCGGTCACCGTGGGGGACTTCAATGGTGATGGCATCCAAGATTTGGCTGCAGCCAACGAGTTTGGCAGCAACGTTTCGGTGCTGCTGGGCAATGGTGATGGGACCTTCCAGACAGGACGTCTTTTCGCCGCGGACCAAGCCGCATTAGCCGTGTCTGTGGGCGACTTCAACGGTGATGGCAAGCTCGATCTGGCCGTGGGAAACCTAGGTACCACGACGGTCTCCGTGCTGCAGGGCAACGGCGATGGAACCTTCCAGGCCGCACAGAACTTCGGCTCGGGCTTGGGTCCTGCATTCATGGCCGTGGCCGACTTCAATGGCGATGGCAAGCCGGATCTGGCAGTGGCCAATTATTATTCCCCCACCATCTCGCTGCTCATAAACAACACAGGCGGCTCCGCCGCAGTGGCCACGCCGACGTTCAGTCCGGGTGGTGGGACCTACACGGGGTCGGTGACGGTAACGATCAGTGACGCCACCAGCGGGGCGACGATCCACTACACGACCGACGGGAGCACGCCGACAACATCATCGCCGGTCTATGGCGGAGCGCTGACCTTCACGCAGACGACCACACTGAAGGCCATGGCGGCGGCGAGCGGGATGACCGACAGCGCGGTAGCCAGTGCCACCTACACCATTCAGCAACAGCAACAGGTGGCCACGCCGGCGTTTAGCCCGGGTGGCGGGACCTACACAGGGTCGGTGACGGTGAGCATCAGTGACGCCACCAGCGGGGCGACGATCCA
>WNGN01005984.1_pt1 | contig 16891 bp, 15 predicted proteins | sample 5400561 | NCBI WGS metagenome assembly WNGN01 (sample SAMN13153379, study PRJNA577476) | soil metagenome | isolation source: 115 cm soil or saprolite under Garry oak tree replicate 2 | place: USA:California | collected 2016-06-15
GTGAGTTGGCGCTCCAGAGAAAGTACGCCCTCTTTTTCTATGCGAACCCCCAATTTACACAAAAGAATTTACGCTACCCGTAAGTAGACCGTTGCCGCGAAGCCCGCTCTACGGCCAAGTGAATTACTTCCGGGTGGCCCGTCACTCGGGCAAAATTGGTCAAGGCGCTGATGCTCCCCTGCAGTAGTATGATCGACAGCACCATGGGCGCGATAATCTTGGCCTGAATCCTTTCCTCCGGAACTTATGAAACGGCAAGTGCTGATATACGGGTTAATCGGTGGGCTCCTGATTACCGTGCTGAAGTGGACGGAGTACCGGTTCCTGGTAATCGAGCATTCCATCGAAATCTACGGCGCGCTGGTCGCGGCGCTGTTTGCGGGACTGGGCATCTGGCTCGGGCAGACACTCACCAGAAAGAAGCCGGCGGTGATCCTCAAGGAAGTCCCGACGGCGGCAGCGGGTCCGTTCGCCGCCGACGAGATGCGCGTGAGCGAGCTCGGCATCACCGCGCGCGAGCTGGAGATTCTCGGGCTCATAGCCAGCGGGTTGAGCAATCGGGAGATTGCCGGGCGGCTGTTCGTCAGCGAAAACACGGTGAAGACCCATTCGAGCCGGCTGTTTGATAAGCTCGGCGCCAAGCGGCGGACGCAGGCCGTGCAGATCGGCAAGACCGCCCGGCTGATCCCGTGAGGCGTTTGCCTGCCCGGAGGCGCCCCACCCGAAAAGGTCGTTTTTCGCGCTCCCATGCAAAATCACCCAAAAGGGTGACGACAACGTTTAAGTCCCCCGCTACACTTCGGGCCCGTGAAATCAGGTAAAGGAGGCTCATGAAGCGCGTAACCGGTATTGGTGGAATTTTCTTCAAATCAGAGAGCCCGCCGCAGCTCTATGACTGGTATGAGAAGCATCTCGGCATCCAGCGCGAATCGCACGGCCAGGGAGCATCGTTTCACTGGCGCGAACCGCAGGCAGCAGACGGCACCGAGCCCGGTCCCAAAGCCTTGACTGCGTGGTGCATCTTCCCACAGACGACGAAATATTTCGGCGCGAGCAAAGCCAGCTTCATGGTCAACTACCGCGTCGACAATCTCGAGGCGCTGCTCGAAGACCTGAAGAAATCGGGAATCGAAATCGATTCCCACCGGGAAGACTACGACTACGGCCGGTTCGCCTGGATCACCGACCCAGACGGCAACCGCATTGAGTTATGGGAACCGCCAAAGCCAAAGGAAGACTGACCGCAGCGCCGGCGGCCCCCGCTAAATTTCGGGCACGTTAAACCAGGTTTCACGGAATTGAGGGAAAAGGAGACTTAAATCGATGAAAAAGACGGTGCTGACTTTCGGGCTGATTTCGGGCGCAATTTCCTCGCTGCTGATGGTGGCCACTTTGCCGTTCTTGCACAAGATAGGCTTTAACAAGGGCCTGGTCATCGGCTACACGGCCATCGTGCTCTCGTTCTTGCTGGTATTCTTCGGCATCCGCTCGTACCGCGACAACGCCGGCAACGGCCAGATCACGTTCAAGAAAGCTTTTGCCGTCGGGATCTCAATTACCCTGATTTCGTGCATCTTCTATGTCGTGACCTGGGAAATTCTCTACTTCAACTTCCTGCCCGATTTCATGGACAAATACGGCGCCCATATGATCGAGAAGCTCAAGGCCTCGGGCGCGGGCCCTGCCGCCATCCAGGCGCAGATAGAGCAAGTAAAAAAATACAAGGAGATAGAAGACAACCCGCTCCTCAACGCAGCGATGACGTTCATCGAGCCCTTCCCGATTGGGCTCGCCATCACGCTGATTTCCGCGGCGGTCCTGAGGAAAAAGGCGCAATCGCAACCCGCACAATTGCCCTTGCCGGCATCCCATTGAATCTGTTCCGGCGAATCCGCTCCTTCTTCTCTCAGCGTTGGCGTTGGCGTTCATGAACAAGCCGCGGATATGGCGATTCTGTCCGGTTTGTCGGCAAGCCGGAAGTAATTCGGCTACTTCCGCATCCCTTGTCATCCAGGCATGATCACCAAAATTTTAGGTCTACAATCGTTGAGTGGACCACCACACAGTCGCGGCCGTCAGCATTACGGGTACCTGTCTTGATGTGCTGGGTAGTCTCTATCTGGCCTACGACCTATTGGGTGGACAACACGGGCCGTTGCGGCTGCTCACCCGTGCGGTAACGTACTCCGTTGTCTTCGGCATCGGCTATGGCTTCGGTCTTGGTCTATTCTTTGGCTTGGCTTCCGGTATCGCGACCGGCATCACCGTTTCGATTGAACTCAGTCGAGCAGCTCGCGGGCTAGATCATTACTCCTTGCCTTGGGAAGCATTGTTTTCCGCAATTCGCGCGTTCGGTTTTGGAGCTGGGCTCTACAGGACTTTGGGCCTGGGATTCGCAACTTCGTTTGCCATTCTCATCACAGCCGGCCAGGTATTGGCCTATTCTCGCGGCATGCGTCCCAGCATGGATTATGCAGCATCGCGTCGTCCACGTCTTACGCGTCGTCAGTTTTGGGGAACTGTCGCCCGTACCCTCGGCTATATTGCCACGGCGCTTATCTGTAGCGCTTTCATCCATCACGTGGACCACGCCTGGTCTTTTGCGATTCGCGTGGGGTTGGTGACCGGCATTGTCACCGGCGTAGGAGCGACGGTCAATCCATACATCGAATACTACGCCGACAATCTCCCGGAGCGATGGCTTGGGGTATTCGGCATTGGACTCATCCTATGCGGTTTTGCCCTGCAATCCCTTCAATATTGGCTGGCACTATTTGATGTACGTCTGAGCTAGGCAGTCGTCCCCTCACGCTCCATCATCTAGGCGAATGGTCGGCCACTCGGAAGTTGGCCCCAAAAGGGGTCTCCGAGCTACGCAACCGGCGGCCATAATGGTTTCAGGGCCGGCCTGCATCGAATCACCTCTCCGGAAATTCCTGCTAATCTAGTGCCGTTCCAACTTGCTGAGGTAAAGTCCGCGCATGGAAGCCGCCGGGAATGGGGTTGTTTTCCGCGTGCGAGTCCAGCGCAAAATAGTTGGAACGGTACTAGTCGTCTGGCGGCGGCTGTGCCTCGCCCTGCAGAATCCGCTATGGAAGCCAAAATCCATCGCCCGGCGTGGAAGACCCTGCTGGCTTTCGCGATTATCTATTTTGTGTGGGGATCCACATTTCTCGCAATTCGCGTTGGCGTTCGTGAAGTGCCGCCGTTTCTTCTGGCGGCGATGCGTTTCTTGATTGCGGGACTCGTTCTTTATGGCTGGACGATTGCGCAGGGCGAGTGCTCACCGAGCGGGCGCCAATGGATGTCCGTATCTCTACTCGCGATCCTGATCTTCGTCTTCGACTACGGGCTATTGTTCTGGGCCGAGCAGCGTGTGCCTTCGGGCATTGCGGCGGTCATGTTGGCCACGATCCCGGTGTTTATGGCGCTGTCGGAGATCATTTTCCTGCGAACGCAAAAGCTCACGGTGCGCTTGGCCTTGGCCCTTTTGATTGGGATTGGCGGAGTGGCAGTGCTGGTGAGCCGCTCGTTGAACCTCGGCGGGGCCCCGATCGACAGGATGGGCGCCGTGGCGCTGATCGTTGCATCGGTGAGCTGGTCGATATCGTCGGCGCTTACGCGCAAGCTGCCGCTGCCGCCTTCCAAGGTCATGAGCTCGGGAGCGCAGATGCTGGCCGGCGGGGTGTTTCTGGCTCTCGCGGCGGCCGCGCTGGGCGAATTTCGTAATTTCCATCCGTCAACCGTTTCCCGCGGAGCGTGGCTCTCGTTGCTCTACCTGATTGTCGCCGGCTCCATCATTGGGTTTACGGCCTACGTGTGGCTGATTCACCATCAATCGCCCACGAAAGTCGGCACCTATGCGTACGTGAATCCGGTTGTCGCCGTGTTGGTTGGATATTTCCTGGGCGGCGAAGCACTTGGCCTGCGAACGATTCTGGGAACGCTCTTTGTTCTGATCAGCGTGGTTGTGATCACCATGACGCCGGCGAAGAAGCCGGAAGCGGCACTCCCGGCAGCAGACGCTGCAGAAGTTGTGGGATCGTAATCCACAAGCGCGGCGGGAAGCGTGTGCGCCGCGGAGGTGGTCGTGTTACGCAGGAATGTTATAGGAATTCTCTCACATCGGGTCGCAGAGATGGCCATGGTCGCGGCAGCGGCCGCGTTGGGCGCGGGGACGGCGTTTGCGCAGAAACCGCCACTGCTGCCGGAGAAAGACGTGGCGGCGCTGGCTCAGGAGCTTACCGGAGAAACGGCGAAGCGCAATCTCGAAGGCATCACGCGGTTTCACCGGCAGCGGGGATCGAAGGGATTTCATGCGGCGGCGGAGTTGGTGGCGGAGCGGGCGCGGGCGTATGGACTGAGCGACGTCGCAATTTTGCAGTTTCCTACGGATGGGAAGATTTTCTATGGGACGCAGAGGTCACGGCCGGCGTGGGACGTAGAGGTGGGGGAGTTGACCGAGGAAGGTATAGGCATTGATCCGTGTCCGCCGCCGCGTCCCGACTACAAGCGAGCGCCGGGAGTCGGTATTGGGTCCATAACTTGCATCGAACTGACCGCGAAATTGATCGGCAGCTATGAGGCGGAGCCGATTGTGCTGGCGGAGGACAGCGAGTCAGCGGATGTGACGGCCAATCTTGTGGACGTAGGCGAGGGAACGAAAGAGAGCGATTACGCCGGTAAGGACGTGAAGGGGAAGATTGTACTGGTGAGCGCGCAGCCGGGAGCGGTGCAAGACTTGGCCGTGGGGAAATTCGGCGCGGCGGGGACTGTGAGCTATGCGCAGAACCAGAAGACGGCTTGGTGGGGAGAGGATGAAAACCTGATCCGCTGGGGACATCTCAACACGTTTTCGGCGAACAAGACGTTCGGCTTCATGCTGTCGCTCAAGACGGCGCGGGGCCTGCGCGAGAGGCTGGCGCGCCGCGAAGAGATTCGGCTGCATGCAGTGGTGAAGGCGGGGCAGCATCCGGGCGCGTATGAAGTGGTGACGGCGACGATTCCCGGCGCCGACCCAAAGCTCAAGGACGAAGAGATTGCGTTCAGTTGCCACCTGGACCACCAACGGCCGGGGGCGAATGACAATGCCAGCGGGTGCGTGACGATACTGGAAGTGGCGCGGTCGCTGCAAAAGTTGATCAATGAAGGAAAACTCGCGCGGCCGGCGCGGACGATTCGGTTTATCTGGCCGCCGGAGATCGAAGGAACGCTGGCGCTGCTCAATGCAAAGCCGGAATTCGCGCGGAGAATCAAGGCCGTCGTGCACATGGACATGGTGGGCGGAGGGCCGGAGACAAAGGCGGTGTTCCACGTGACACGCGGGCCAATGAGCCTGCCGTCGTTTGTGCACGACGTGGCGTGGGCGTTCGCGGAGTGGGTGAACGAAGAGTCTTACAAATTCGCGGCGACGGGAAAGGCGGAGTATCCCTTAGTGGCGCCGGAAGGAGGCAAGGAGCCGCTGCGGGCGGAATTTTCTGCCTACACGATGGGAAGCGATCACGACGTGTACCAGGATTCGTCGTTCAAGATACCGGCGATTTACTTGAACGACTGGCCGGACCGCTACATCCACACGAATTTCGACTCGGCGGCGAATATTGATCCGACGAAGCTGAAGCGCGCGGCGTTTATCGGGGCTGCGAGCGGATACTTTCTGGCGAGCAGAACGGATAGCCAGACGATTGCGCTGTGGAATGTCGCCTTGCGCGGAGGCTTACACCGTCAGGAGGTTCGCAATTGGCGCGCCGAGAATCTACCGGTGACCGAGAAAGAGACGACCAATCTCGAGTCCTGCCTGTACGAAAAGGCGCTATTCGGCGAGCTAGGCACGTACATCGATCGCTTGCCAAAAGGTTCTTACGAAGGCAAAACGCGCGAGCCAGCGAACTGCTTTACGGGATACCCGCCAATGACGAAATTGCCTGAGGATGTTGGGCTGCGCTTCAGGCGCAACACACGGCCTACAGGTCCGCTGGCGGTGTTTGGATACGACTATTTCGCGGATCATGCGAAGGCAGCGGGAGTGGCGACGCCGAAGCTGCTGAGTTATGAGGGGCTTTGGGGAGCAGGAGAAGAGTACGCGTATGAGGTGCTGAATTTTGCAGATGGGACGCGGAATGCGCAGGAGATTCGCGATGCGGTATCGGCGGAGTATGGGCCGGTGCCGCTGGAGATGGTGGTGGAGTATTTGCGGGCGCTCGAGAAGATTGGCGTGGTGGAGCAGGTGAAGTGAATCTGGAGATTCGACGTGGGGTTTCTCATCCAGTGAGCCGTAGAAACGTGCGTCTCCAGCCGGGATTCCTCGACTGCGCTCGCTAGGCCTCGCTTCGCTCGGAATGACAGAGAAAGACGCAGAAGAGCACAGGCAGGAGTGCCCGTGCCACCTGTGCTAACATCGCGGCGTTGCGCAACGGCGAGGAGCCGCGCATACATTTTCCCCTATGCCGACAACGATGAAAGCGCTCCGGAAAATGCGGCCGGCGCGCGGGCTGACGCTGGAAACCGCGCCGGTGCCGGCGATTGGGCCGACGGAAGTGCTCGTGCGCGTGAAGGCGGCTTCGATTTGCGGCACGGACCTGCACATTTACGGCTGGGACCGCTGGTCGCAGGGACGGATCCGGCCGCCGGTCACGCTGGGGCATGAATTTTGCGGCGTGGTCGAGCGCGCGGGCGAAAAAGTCACCGCGGTGATGGCGGGCGACTTCGTCAGCGCGGAGATGCACATCAATTGCGGACATTGTCACCAGTGCCGGCTCGGCGAAGCGCATATCTGCCAGAATCTGCGGATTATCGGAATCGACGAAGACGGGGCGTTCGCCGAGTTCGTAAAAATCCCGGCAGCGAATATCTGGAGGCTCGATCCGGCGATTCCGGAGCACTACGCAGCGATTCTGGATCCGCTGGGGAACGCAGTGCATACGGTGCTGGCCGGGGCGATTGCGGGGCAGACCGTGCTCGTCACCGGTTGCGGACCGATTGGTTTGATGGCGATTGCCGTGGCGAAGGCGTGCGGCAGTTCGACGGTGTTCGCGACAGAAACGAACGAGCACCGGCGCGCGATGGCGAAAAAAATAGGCGCCGATGTGATTTTGAATCCGGCGGCGGAGAATGCCGCTGCGCGGATTCTGGCTGAGACCGGCGGAACGGGCGTTGATGTTCTGCTCGAGATGTCCGGCAATCCGGCGGCGATTCAGCAGGGATTTAAGGCGCTGCGCGCCGGGGGCCGCGCATCGCTGCTGGGAATTCCGACCGAGTCCGTGCCGCTCGACCTGGTGAATGACGTGATATTCAAGGGAGCGACGGTTCAGGGCATCTACGGGCGGCGGATGTTTCAGACGTGGGTGCAGATGACGGCGCTGCTGAAGGCGGGGCGGCTGAATTTGGAACCACTGTTCGGCGAACGCGCGGCGCTGGAAAAATTTGAAGAGGCGTTCGCGCGGCTGCAAGGCGGTTTGGCCGGAAAGATTCTGCTTTACCCCAACGGTCTGCCCAGGTAATTCAACCGAGAGCTTTTGCCGTTTGCCCTTTTCCCGCCCAAAGGTTCAAAATGGAACTTACCTCAGCCGATCATTCCAGAAGGAGCGTTCCCTCATGTCCGAAACTGCCGCGCAGATCACGAAACAAAACCCTCTCCAGTACGTAACCGACCAGCTCGACGAGCTGCGGGCCAAGGGGGTGGCGCCGAAGCTGCGAGTCCTCGAAGGCGAGCAAAAGCCCGTATGCACGTTTGACGGAAAGGAGGTCATCAACCTGGCGTCGAACAATTACCTCGGCCTGACGACGCACAAGGCGCTGCGCAAGGCGGCGCTCGAAGCCGTGAGGAAGTACGGGGCCGGAGCGGGCGCCGTGCGCACCATCGCGGGTACCATGAAACTGCACATGGAGCTGGAAGAGCAGATTGCGCGCTTCAAGAACGTGGAAGCGTGTGTGGTTTTCCAGTCAGGCTTCGCGGCCAACGCCGGAACCGTGTCGGCGGTTCTGGGCAAAGAAGACCTCATCGTTTCCGACGAGTTGAATCATGCGTCGATTATTGACGGGTGCCGCCTATCGAAGGCCACGATCAAAATCTTCAAGCACAAGGACCTGGCGGATTGCGAGCGCAGCCTGCAGGAGACGGCGAACTGGGCGGGGCGCAAACTGTTGATTACCGACGGCGTGTTCTCCATGGACGGCGACATCGCGCCGCTGCCACAACTCTGCGACCTGGCGGAAAAATACAACTGCATCATGATGGTGGACGACGCGCACGCTTCGGGCGTGCTGGGCCGGGGCGGACGCGGCACGATTGATCATTTCAATTGCCATCCGCGTTCACGCTGCTCGATTCGCCCGAAGGGGAAAGGCTGATCAAGAAGCTCTGGGCCAATACGAAATTTTTCAAGCGCGAGCTGAAGAAGCGCGGGTTCCGCTTCGAAGGCAGCGAAACGCCGATCGTTCCGATCCACGTGGGGGAGGCCAGCAAGGCACACGAGTTTTCGCGGAAACTCTTCGAGGCGGGCGTGTATGCGCCGGCGGTCGGGTACCCGATCGTGGGGGAAGGCAAGGCGCGGCTGCGGGCCATTGTCAGCGCGGCGCACAAGCGCGAGCAGCTCTTGAGGGCGGCGGATACGCTGGCGGAAGTGGGCAAGCCGCTGGGGATTGTCTGAACTCGTGGGCGGTGCGGCGGACCGGGTATTTCCTTCTGGCTAGTACCACCTTTTTGACCGCAAAAGGCGGTGTTGGCTTGTCCGTAGTTCGGCTAACTCTCTAAATACGATCTATTTACTCATTGGAATTAGCCTTGCGCCTATCAGCGCGTTTTACGGCTACGCTTATGGTGCAGCACAGCCTAGCTTCGGTCTTCATCCATGCCAAAGGAGGGATGTATCCCATGATTCGTTCGTCCTTGATTTTGCTGCTCGGGGGCGCTTTTGCGCTCACGGCTGCGGCGCAATCGCAATCGGGTGCGCAGGCCAGCACGCAGACGGACACCAAAGCTTCCGTCCAGGCGGGCAAGACGCAGGCGGGAGCGTCGGCGAACACTTCGACAAATGCATCCGCGCAGGCGGGGCCGAACGGCGCCTCGCTCGCCAGCGGCACGGCGATCAACGCCACGCTGAATGGTTCCGTGGACGCCAGGAAGAATAAGCCGGGCGACACAGTAACCGCGCGCACTGCGGAGGCCGTGAAATCGGACGGCAAGGTGGTCCTGCCGAAGGGCACCAAGCTCATCGGACACGTGACGCAGGCGAAGGCCCGCGCCAAAGGGGAATCCGAATCGGCGCTGGGAATTGTCTTTGACAAGGCGGTCTTGAAGAACGGCGAAGAAGTCGGATTGAACGTTGCGATCCAGGCGATGGCCGCGGCGCAGTCGGGCGTGACAGCGGCCGGCAGCGACCTTGACACGATGGCCGGAGCGGGCGGCTCGATGGCGGGCTCCGGGTCGGCAGCGGGCCGCGGCGCGCTCGGTGGAGTTGCATCCACGGCGGGCGGGGCCGTTGGCGGCGTGACCAATACTGCTGCGAACGTCGGCGGAGCAGCCGGCGGGGCGGTGAATTCAACGGCGAATGTGGCCGGCCATTCTGCCGGCGCAGTGGGCGGGCTAAACGCCTCGGGCACGCTGATGTCGAATAGCCGCGGCGTGTTCGGCTTGAATGGACTGAATCTCAACACGGCTGCTTCGAACAGCACGCAGGGTTCGCTGATCACTTCGACGGGCAAGAACGTGCATCTCGACAGTGGCACGCAGCTCTTGCTCGTATCGCAAGCGCAGGCCGGCTCGCAGAGTGAATCGAAGCAGCCTGCGTCAAGCAAGCCCGCGCGGGAGAAGCCCGAGCAGCAAAAGCCCGAACCGAGGTCGGAACCAACGAAACAGTAAGAGCCATTGCAGGTGAGTTTTTGCAGCGGGCCGCTCCGGGATTCGCCTCCCCGCGCGGCCCCTGCTTTTTTCAGGACACGTTCCCAGGCCCGGCCGCAGTGCTCTCTGGGATCTCCCCCGTCACGAAACGCGAGTTAGGAGTCGCGCGGGCCGCGTTTGCTATACTCGCGCGGATGAGTTCTTCACGTGCAGCCGCAGAGCCGTCAACTGCGCCGAAAAAGCTGTTTCTCGTGGACGCGATGGCGCACATCTATCGCGCGTTTTATGCGCCCATGGTGCGCATGAACTCCCCGTCGGGCGCGCCGACCAAAGTGCCCTTTCTTTTTGGAAATATTCTTCGCCGGCTGGTGAAGGACTACCAGCCCGATTACATCGGCATCGTCTTCGACACGAAAGGGCCGACGTTTCGCGACAAACTATTTGAGAAGTACAAAGCGCAGCGGCCGCCTATGCCGGAGGAGCTCGCGGCGCAAATCCCGCATGTGCGGCGGCTGTGCGAAGCGCTGCGGCTGCCGATCCTCGAATACGAGGGCTATGAAGCCGACGACGTGATCGGGGCGCTGGCCAAGCAGGCTGCAAAGAAAAATCTGGACGTCCTGCTCATCACGAATGACAAGGACATGATGCAGCTTGTCGACAAAAACGTCCGCGTCCTGCGCAGCGGTCCGGGCGGCGCCAAAGGTGACGTCATCGTGGATCAGGCCAAGGTCGAGGAAATTTTGGGCGTGCCACCCGAGAAGGTGATCGACGTGATGGCCCTGATGGGCGACACCATCGACAATATTCCCGGCGCAAAGGGCATCGGCGAAAAGGGCGCCACCGATTTGATCCAGAAATACGGCAACGTGGAAAAGGCGCTTGAGCGCGCGCAGGAAGTTGCGAATAAGCGCTATCGCGAAGCGCTGCAGCAGCAGCGCGAGCAGGTGATGATGTCGAAGCAGCTCGCGACGATTTCCACGGACGTGCCGCTTGCTCTTGATCTGCACGAGCTCGAGCGGCGCGAACCGGACGTCGCCGCGCTGGCGGCGCTCTACCGCGAGCTGGGCTTTAATTCCTTGCTAAAAGAACTGGGTTCCGCCGCTGTGGCGGCATCCGCTGGCGCCGGCGGGGAAACGCCCCCAAAAACAGATTACGCTCAGCTTTCGAGCGCGGCCGAATTCCGCGAGTACGTTGAAAAGCTGCCCGCGGAGCGGCCGTTGGCCGTGTGGCTGAATCTCGACGCGGGCGAGCGCGAGGCGGAAGGGTTTGGCGCGCGCATTTCGTCGATCGAGATTTCCGCCGCGGCGAACGAAGGGCGCTCGGTCTGGCTCGACGAAAGGAACGAGGCGCTCAAGGTTTTGGCTCCGTTTCTCGCGGACGCGAAACGCCCCAAAATCGTCCACGATCCGAAGCTGTTCCAGCTTTTGACCGGCCACACTCAGGGAATCGAGCACGCCACGCAGCTCTATTCGTATTTGCTGCGTCCGACGACAGCGAACCACGATTTTGCCGATGTAGTAATGCGCCATCTCAGCGTGATGCTCTCCGGCGCGCCGGGGGAGCGCGCGGCGGCGCTGCACCGGCTCGCGCCGGTCCTTCGCGCGCAGGTGGAAGAGCAAGGCCTCGCCAACGTGTACGAAAAAATTGATTTGCCGCTCGCGCCTGTTCTTGCGGGCATGGAGCGCGCGGGCGTTCGCGTGGATCCGCAGGCGCTCGATGCCATGTCGCAGGCGATGGAGAAAGAGGTCCGCCGCCTGGAGAAAGAAGTCTGGGAACTGGCGGGCGAAGAATTCAACGTCAATTCGCCGCCGCAGCTCGCGGAGATTCTGTTCGACAAGCTGAATCTCCAGGCGCCGGCACGGCGCGGCAAAGCAAAGGCCCGCTCGACCGCAGTGGACGTGCTGGAAGAACTTGCCGCGGCCCATCCGCTGCCGGGTAAAGTGATCGAGTACCGCGAAGTCGCAAAGCTGAAGTCAACGTACGTCGATGCGCTGCCGAAACTGATTCATCCCGAAACAGGGCGCCTGCACACCAGCTTTAGCCAGACGGGCACGGCGACGGGCCGGCTCAGCTCTTCCGACCCGAACCTGCAAAACATTCCCATCCGCAGCGAGCTGGGGCGGCAGATTCGCGCGGCGTTCGTCGCCGAAAAAGGAAATCTGCTGCTCTCCGCGGACTATTCGCAGATCGAGCTGAGAATCATGGCCCACTTTTCCGCTGACCCTGTGCTCGTCGAAGCCTTCCGCAAGGGCGAGGACATCCACGCGCGCACGGCTCAGGAAGTCTTCGGGGTCGGCCCGCTGGCGCAGACCGCCGAGCACCGCCGCGCGGCGAAGGTCATCAATTTCGGCATCATCTATGGGCTTTCCGCGTTCGGTCTGGCGCAGCAACTCGGAATCGAGCAGAAGGAGGCCGCGCAATTCATCAACGCGTACTTCCAGCGGTATCGCGGCGTGAAGGAGTATCTCGACCGTGTCCTGGAAGAGACGCGGAAGACCGGCGTCGCCAAGACGCTCTTCGGACGCATCCGCCCCATCCCGGAGATCACATCGCCGCAAATGCAGCTCCGCAATTTCGCCGAGCGCACCGCGCTGAATTCGCCACTGCAGGGCACGGCCGCCGACCTGATCAAGCTCGCGATGATCGCGATTGACCGGCGGCTGAGGGAGGAAAAGTTCAAAGCCAGGATGATCCTGCAGGTCCACGACGAATTGTTGTTCGAGGTCCCAGAGAGTGAGCTTTCGAGGGTGCGCGAGCTTGTGTGCCATGAGATGGAGAGCGTTCACAAGTTGGACGTGCCGCTGGCCGTCGAGGCGAAGGCCGGCCCGAACTGGCGAGACATGCAGTAACTTGCCGGGAGTGCGGGATACATCCTTTTCTCGGGCCGCCACGTCATAATGTCATAATAAGTAAAGCGGCGGCCGGTTCCCCGCGGCGCCTCTGAGTAAGTCCAAAAACTCCCCCAGCCGCGAGTGAGGGTGTCCATGCGACGATTTCTCTCGTTCGTTGCGCCGTGCGTGCTGTCCTTTGTCCTCGCGGGCTGCGCCGGGAGTACCAGCTCGCCTCCGGCACAGATTTCCATAACGATTTTGCCGACTTCGGCGAGCGTGGCCGTCGGTCAAACCCAACAATTCACGGCGAGCGTCAGCGGCACATCCAATACGGGCGTCACCTGGGCAGTGAACGGCACGATCGGCGGCAGCTCGACAGTTGGCATGATTTCCTCGAACGGCCTGTACACCGCTCCAAATTCGCCGCCAAATCCCACGACGGTGACCGTGACGGCTACCTCTACTGCAAACACATCCAAATCGGCCTCAGCGTCGGTCACGATCACGTCAGCGGGAACTGGGACCGTGACGGTCTCGCCGAATCCGGCGACCGTAGAAGTCTTCGCTTCGCAGCAGTTCACGGCCACCATCAATGGACAGCCGAGCAGCGCGGTGACCTGGCAGGTCAACGCTATCACCGGAGGAAACGCGACGGCCGGAACGATTTCTACCGCCGGCGTTTACCATGCGCCAAATTCGGTCCCGACTACGTCCACCAGCGGCGGCGGGAACACCACAGCGCCGGTCACAGTCACGGCCGTCTCACAGGCGAATTCTTCTTCGTCCGGGTCGGCAACGGTTACCGTGTTTGCGCCGAACCAGAATACGGAATTGATTCCGGTGAAGCTGGGGACGACAGGCGGCAACGCAAATGACTCGAGTACAAGCGGAGGGACGATCACTTGCTGTGGCGGGACGCTGGGATCTCTGGTGTCGCGCGGCGGCAATCAGTACATCCTCAGCGTCAATCACGTGTTGGCCCGGACCGACCTCGCCACCACCGGCGAAAACATTATCCAGCCCGGGTTGATCGATGCAAATTGCAGTACGGTGGGAACAACCACGGTGGGGCATCTTTCGCAGTCTGTGACTCTCGAATCAAATAAGGACTCCCAAGGAGTTTTTCATCCTGTCGCTGATGCCGCCATCGCGCAAGTCGTGCCCCTGACTGTCGATTCGGCCGGCACGATCCTCGAACTCGGCGGCACGAACAGCGGGGGAATGCCGACCGACGGCCCACCGCACGGTGGCACGGGCGTCCCACCGGTTCTGAATCACCCTGTGGCAAAAAGCGGCCGCACGACAGGCTTGACATGTTCCGGGATCTTTTCCGTCAGTACCGCCACGTCGATTCAATATCAGAAGGGCTGCGGCACGGGGACGACGTTCACGGCGACATATACGAATCAAGTGGCGGTCACGGGCGGAAGTTTCAGCGCCGAAGGAGATTCCGGCTCGCTCATCGTCACGCAGGACTCCGCCGACCCCGTGGCGCTGCTTTATGCGGGGTCCGACGTGGACACAGTGGGGAATCCGGTTTCCGACGTCCTCACCGCACTTGCCGATCCCACTACCGGAGTGAAGCCCGTGTTTGTGGGGACCGCGTCCACTCATCCGGTGGCGGCGTGCAGTTTGCCGGGGCCGCAGGCGGCCATGACCGCGCGTCTGGTCGCGCAGAAGGTTGCGCCGAGCTCCGGTGCGATTGCGGGCGCTCTGCGGGTGCGCGATCTCCATGCGCCGGAGCTGATGGCGCATCCGGAAGTTCAGGCGATCGGCGTCGGCGCGAGCTTCGATCATCCCGGCGAGCCGGCAATTCTCCTTTTCGTGACCAGAGACCAGCCGCGCACGGGAATTCCGGCTGTCGTGGACGGCATCCGCACGCGCTTCATCGAGGGCGAGCTCTTCGCGCAACGCGGCGTGCTTTCGGCGGAACAGAGCGCCGCGCTGGAGCAAGCGGCGCCCGCGCCGCAGAGCGTTTACCCGATCTCGGAATCGGAATTTGCCCGCGCGAAAGCCGTCCATGCGGCGCACGTGGAGGAATGGATGAGCAAGGCCGGCGTGCAGGGAGTGGGCATCGGATCGAGCGTGGACTCTCCGGGCGAGGCGGCGCTGGTGATTTTCCTGATTCGCGGCGTTGCGCGCGAGCCGATTCCGCCGGTGATTGACGGCTTGCGCACGCGCATCCGCGAATCGAGCCGCTTCCGCGCGGGGTTCGGTGATCAGGGGCGGCAGCGAGGATGTTCGCTTCCACCGGCGCGCGCAAAGTCATCCGCTGCGAAATCCAAAAAGCCATAGCCCGTCCGAAGAGCGAGGCGGCAAACCTTTCTATCTGTGACCGCAAAGTCGCAGATCCCGGCCCCGCCGGGGCGGTCAACTGGCCGACCCTCCCGGAGGCTCGAGACGCGCATTTCTGTACCCTCCAGGCTCTTCCGGGCGTACAATTCCCGCAAGCCGCCGGCAAGGACCGCTTTTCCCTCCGCCCTTGCCCACGGGAGGTCCGCATGCGAGGCGCTGTGGTCTTTCTTGCCGTTCTCTTCGTATCGGCCGTTGCTGCTTCCTCCTCCCGGCAAACGCAAACCCCGGAAAAACCGGAGGAGGCCAAAATTCCGCCCGAAGCCGCGAAACGCGAGAACCCCGTTAAACCCACGCCGCAAGGACTTGCCGAAGCGAAGCGGCTGTATGGCTATGATTGCGCCTTCTGTCATGGCGCCGCCGGCGACGGCAAAGGAGACGTGGCCGCTGAGATGAAGCTCACGCTCAAGGACTGGCGAGATCCCGCCGCGCTTGCCGGTAGGACCGACGGAGAACTCTTCTATCTGATCATCAAGGGTAAGGGGAAAATGGTCGGCGAAGAGGGCCGCTTGAACAACACGCAAGCCTGGCAAATGGTCAATTACGTCCGCTCCCTCGTCAAGAAGAACTCCGAGGAAAAACCCAAAGCGGATGCTCCGAAACAGTGACGCTCAGCCCGGATTTCTCACGACTTACGCGTTGGCAATCCCGCAGAAGCCTCATCGGATGGGCTCAGAATGACGTGATGCTCCAGGCTCACTTTCTCAGGAAGCCGCATCCTTGTGAGAAATGCGAGCTAGGAAATAAATCGCCGCCAGAATCGCTCTCCTTCCCGGCCCGCCGTGCGAGGCCGGCTATGCTATCCTCAGGTTTCAAGATTTTTTCTTTGCGGAGGAGGTTCGGATGGCTCATGCGCAACAATTTCTGAAACTCGTCAACGAAGCCAAGTCGCGCGTCAAAGAGACGAACGTGACAGACGTGAAGCGCCGCATGGATGGGGGCGAGAAATTCGTCCTGGTGGACGTGCGCGAAGAGAGCGAATGGGCCAGGGGACACATCGCCGGCGCCGTTTATCTGGGAAAGGGCGTCATCGAGCGCGACGCCGAGCAGCGCTTCCCTGACCCCAACACGAAACTCATCCTGTATTGCGGCGGTGGGTTCCGTTCCGCGCTGGCGGCGGACAATCTCCAGAAAATGGGTTACAAGAACGTCGAGTCGATGGACGGTGGCTGGAAGGGGTGGGTCGAAGCAGGCTTGCCCGTCGCCAAAGACTGACGCGCATCATTCCTCGCGGCCTTCCTCCGCGAGCAATTCCTGTCATCGAAGAGCGATTCGCCGAGTGGCAACGCGCCCGCGAGTAGTGCGTCATCATCTTCCGATTACCCGTGCGGGCACTACGAGCAGTGCTGCCTGCCTAACTGAAATGCTCAGAAACCCTCCCAACCTTTGGCGCGAATGCCCGGAAAAATCTTAATCATCGCGTAGCTGATTCCCCAATACCAACCGAAGTTTAGACTGATAATTAGCGTCCAATAGATGACAGGCCCCACGTTTGGTGCCAGCTTGTAAACGCCATCCGAAAGTACGGACGCAGGAATCGAGCCGGGGAGCAAAAGAAAAAACCAACCAAGCTGGCCTTCAAAACCGCCGGGATGAATCACAAAAACAACGAACGACGCCATTCCTAACAAACAGATTGCAGCGATACATGCCCACTTCCAGTCAGAAATATGAAGACGCATGTGGCGTCCAGCTTGGACGCAGACAATTTAGCACCCCTGCAAGACTGGTGAAAGGCGAAACCGATACTCCCGTCCGACTGCTTGTCTAAGCCGGGGCTAACTGCTGGTTAACGCGGTGCATTCAATAGGTCGATGCAACACCATCTAGGAACTAATCTGTTCAAAGGTGGTGTTTATGATCCAACGAA
>WNGN01001207.1_pt1 | contig 16856 bp, 13 predicted proteins | sample 5400561 | NCBI WGS metagenome assembly WNGN01 (sample SAMN13153379, study PRJNA577476) | soil metagenome | isolation source: 115 cm soil or saprolite under Garry oak tree replicate 2 | place: USA:California | collected 2016-06-15
TAGATCTCCCTTCACCAGCATATTACGATTTTTACCGCGGAAAGTTCTTGAGAATTTTCTCCTCCGAGAAAATCTAAGAGCTTCAGGAACCGAAGACCTCCAGAAACGCGACCTCGAAGACGAGCGCTTCCTGAATGTTGCGGCCGAGGTTGTCCCGCAATTCTTCCAGACGCTGAATCCGGCGCAGTACTTCCGGTGTGCTAAAACGGTCCGCCAGCATGGCGGTTTCCTTTTTTGCCGCAGACAAATCGCGCCGGGCGACTTTGCTACACGCCCGTAACACATCCGACCAAAACTCGAGCAACACTTCCACAAGTGCCGCGCGACGTTGAATGTAAAGACTTTCCGCCAGCGCCTTGTAATAATCTTCGCGATCGTCCAGCCATGCGCCGTCGGTCGAATTCCGGTAACGCGCCTCTTCATCCTTCAACGCGTTGGCAGTTTGCGCTCTAATTTGTTCGCGGATTTCACTAAGCAATGACTGCATTCCTTGGGCGACGCGATAAGCTTGCTGGATCCTCCAGTTCTTTTCGCGCGCAGCGTCACGGAGCAATTCAACCAGTTCAGCGCGCTCCGGAATTTCAATTCCTTCGCCGTTCGCCGCCAGCGGAATGGAAATGCAACGCGACACAATCGTGTCCGGCAATGCTTCCGGCAACGCACTGAGCAAAAGCAAAAGCGAATTGGCCGGAGGTTCTTCCAGCGTTTTCAGAAACGCGTTCGCCGCCTGCGGCTGGAGACGGTCCGCTTCGGCGATGATCGCTACTTTCCGGCGGCCCTCCGCGCCGCGCATTTGCAGACCGTGTTCGAGCTCGCGAATCTGCTGGATTAGAATTCTTCTCGATTTCGATTCCGGCTCGGCCACAAAAATCTCCCGCGCCTTTGACGAAAAAACATCGCCCGCGTGTGTTCCATTAACGGTGCTCGCCAACTCTGCGGCCACTTCCCGTTTGCCGCTCCCCGCCGGTCCTGAAATTAAATAGGCGTGGCCCAATCGTTTCTGATCGTGCGCGCGTCGCAAAAGTCCAATCGCTGCCTTCCGAGTGAAAGCCATCTTTTAAATTTCTGATTTCTGATTGTTGATTTCTGATTTCGAGACGAGTTTCGGGAACCGAGTCAGAAGAATGTCCCAAATCTCCCTCTCGACATCATCCGGCGACTGCCAGCCCTCGATCATCACAATTCGATCTCGCTGCCACCGCGCGAGTTCCTGATAGCCGTCGCGGACTTTTTCGTAAAATTCGTCCGATTGCTGTTCCATCCGGTCCGGGCGGCGTGGCTGCTGCATCCGCGATCGCGCCGTTTTTAGATCAACATCGAGCAGGAATGTAACGTCAGGAACACAATCGCCGACAGCGAAGGCGTTCAGTTGTCGCACGATGTTCCGGTCCAATTTCCGCGCGACCCCTTGATAAACGGTTGTGGAATCGAAAAACCGGTCCGCGATCACGCATTTGCCACTTTCGAGCGCCGGCTTGATTAGTTCGCGGACAAGCTGGCTGCGGCTCGCTTCAAAAAGAAGCAATTCGGTCTCGGGCGTCATACCGGCGCTCTGCGGCGCAAATTGCAACAGCTCGCGGATCGATTCTCCGATCGCAGTCCCGCCTGGTTCGCGGGTGATAAGAAATGGAACGCCCAATTTCTCGAGCCGCGCGGCGAGTCGTTGCACCTGGGTCGATTTTCCGCAACCCTCCGAGCCTTCGAACGTGATGAATGGCAAGCGCGCCATGATGTCGATCTTCAAACAAAGATCGACAATTGTCGAACCGCGTTAAGTTGAAGCGATGAAAAATTTCTGGCTCGTGAAACAAGAACCGTCCGATTATTCCTGGTCCGATTTTGTGGCCGATAGCGGCACAAGTTGGACCGGAGTGCGAAATTTTGCCGCGCGCAACAATCTGCGTCGCATGTCCAAGGGAGATGAAGTGCTCTTTTATCATAGCGGCGAGGAAAAGGCGGTCGTCGGCATCGCAAAAGTCGCGCGCACTGCTTATCGCGATGCGACGGCGAAAGAAGCCGATTGGAGCGCGGTTGATCTTGTTCCGATCAAACCGTTGCGTCGACCGGTCACGCTGCGCGAAATTAAAGCAAAACCAGCGCTGAAGAATATCGCCCTGGTTCGACAATCGCGCTTGTCGGTCATGCCGCTGGGTACGAGAGAGTTCCGGATGATCCTCAAAATGGGCGCTGTGCATTGACGCAATTCCTCCTGAGGTGGATCGGCCGCTCCGCGGGTGATGTTAAATAAATGCGGCTTCGCCGCCTGGATGACATCGAGCAAGGGACTGCTCGATCCACCTCAGGCGCTGCAGTTTCCGCTTGTTCCTAGCCCAAGCGGGGTCGAAAATTTGGGAAAATGACCTCGGCTGTGGCCACGCAGTTTCTGCCCGTTGTCGCGGCGGCGAGTGCGACCAAAGATTATCTCATTGTTTCCGTTCACGACGTGGCGCCGTCAACAAAACCGATCGCGGACAAAATTATTTCCGAGCTGACAGCAAAAGGAATCCGACACTGCTCGCTCCTGGTTGTGCCCGATTACCATCACCAGGGCGCGTCAATGCAAGATCGACAATTCGTTTCCTGGCTGCGCAATTTGGAAGCGGCCGGGAACGAAATCGTCATTCACGGATATTTTCACGAACGGCCGCGGCAAGCGCGCCAAAGCTCTCTCGAGAAATTCGTGACCCAGTTTTATACCCAGGGCGAAGGCGAATTTTATGATCTCGGATACGACGAAGCTTTTCGGCGAATCAAAAGCGGGCGGGACGAATTTCGCAACGCGGGGTTAAAACCACGCGGTTTTGTCGCGCCGGCGTGGTTGCTGAGCAGCGAAGGGGAACGAGCGGCGCGCGATGCGGAAATGGAATATACGACTCGGCTGCGAACACTGCGCGATTTGCGCTCCGGTGAAACATTTCCGGCGAGATCGGTCGTTTACAGCGCTCGCAACAGTTGGCGACGTGCGCTCAGTCTGGCTTGGAACGCCGCGCTGGGCCGCGCTCTCGAGAGCAAACCGCTCGTGCGTCTCAGCATTCATCCGCCAGACTTTTCCCATCCGGCCATCTGGCGACAGATTGTCGATCTTATCGGTGATATCGACGGCCGCAGGACACCGACGACGTACCAGGATTGGATCGCTGAGCAGCGGCGCAGACGCGGCCTCTAGATATATATGAGCAAATGTGACCTCCACATTCACTCACGTTTTAGTGCGCGCTCGGAAGAATGGCTTTTCCGGCGGTTTGATTTTCCCGATTCCTATTCCGACCCGCGCGAGCTGCATCGGCAACTGCTCGAGCGCGGAATGGATTTCGTGACCATCACCGACCACGACACAATCGACGGTTGTCTGGAGATTCTCAATCTGCCGAACACGTTCATCAGTGAGCAGGTTACGACTTATTTTCCGCAAGATCCGTGCAAGATTCACCTTTTAGTCTGGGGCATTACTGAAAAGCAGCACGACGACATCGTCATTCTCCGGGACAATATTTTCTCTCTCCAGCGCTACTTACAGGGCGCACAGATCGCGCACGCGGTCGCGCATCCGCTTTACAGCATCAACGGCAAGCTCGAGGCATCGCATCTCGAGCAGCTGATTTTACTCTTCAAACATTTTGAAGGAATCAACGGCCTGCGCGATGCACTCCTAAGCGAACTCGCACAGCAGCTCTTCGGTTCGCTTACTCCGGAAAAAATCGAGGAGCTGGCCAAAAAACACAATTTGGCGCCCACCCACGAGCAGGCGTGGAAGAAAATCCTTGTCGGTGGCTCGGACGATCACGGCGGTCAATTCATCGCCACGGCTTACACCGAAACACCGCGCGCCGATTCAACGGACAAATTTCTCGAGCACATTCGCACGGGCAAGTGCCAGGCGCATGGGCACGGCGGAACTCCCCTCGCCCTTTCTCACGGATTTTATAACACTGTCGCCTGTTTTATTCAGGACCACTTCCACGAGAAGCTGGGACCAAGTGCGGCTCTGGTTGAACAAATGTTCTCCCGGTTCATGGAAGGCCGGGACCCGACCGAATTCACGCTCGCAGAGAAAGCGAGTTTGTTTGGGCAAGCCGTGAGGTCCGGTAAGATTTTCGAGCTCTTCAAGCCGGCCAATGTTTCTCTCTGGAAGGAACTTTCCGGTTATTTCGGGCGACCTGAAGTGAAGGCAAAAATGGCCCAGGAATTGGATTCAATTCCCGAGCCTGAACGGCGAGCTTTTGTCATGGCGAACATGGTCGCGGAGCAGCTCGCATTTCGCTTCTTCCAAAAATTCGTTCAACAAATTAGCGCCGGAAACATGCTCGAAAGCGTGCAGGCTTTGAGCGCGATCGCGCCGATTCTGGTCGTGCTCGCACCTTACATTTATGGGTTCCACAGCCAAGCGCCCTCACGCAATTGGTTGAGAACCATATTCAAGGAGTTGACCGGCAAAATTCCAGCGGCCTTGCAGAACAACAAGCGCGCCTGGTTCACCGATACGCTCGAGGATGTAAACGGCGTCGCTACCACCATTCGAAAAATGACCGCAGCCGGTGCTGCGGCCGGAAAGGAATTGATCGTCGTGACTTCGCGAAACGAACTCACCATCGACGACGCGCCGATCAAAAACTTCAAACCGATCGGCGAGTTCGAATTGCCGGAGTATGAGCTGCAAAAGCTTAGTTTTCCGCCGATCCTGCAAATGCTCGATTACATCCAGCGGGAAAACTTCAGCGAAATTATTATCAGCACGCCGGGGCCGATCGGTTTGACCGCATTGCTCGCGGCGAAAATGCTGAACCTGCAAACCAGCGGCATCTATCACACCGATTTTCCGCAATACGTCCGCATCCTGACCGAAGACAGTTTTCTCGAAAGCGTGACCTGGCGCTACATGCACTGGTTCTACAACCAGCTCGATATTGTCTTCGTGAACTCGGAGGAATATCGAGAAAGCTGGATCAAGCGCGGGTTTGACCCGGCCAAGTTGAAAATTTTCCCCCGCGGGCTCGACACGCAGCTGTTCCATCCTACCCGGCGCGATCCGGCGTTCTTCGAAAAATTCGGCGAGAAAAACGGTCACATTCGATTGCTTTATGTCGGTCGAGTCTCACGTGAGAAAGATCTCGATCTTTTGGCGGAAGCGTATCGGCGGCTGCGCGACGAGGGATTGTCGGTCCAACTTTGTGTTGTCGGCCACGGCCCGTATGCGCGCGAGTTTTCCGAATCGCTCCCGGAGGCTCTCTTCACCGGATATTTGACTGGCGGGGAGCTCGCGGCCGCTTACGCCTCGGCCGATATCTTCGTTTTTCCGAGCACCACGGACACGTTCGGCAATGTGATCATTGAAGCGCAAGCCTCCGGCGTTCCGGTGATCGTTTCCGATTCGGGCGGACCGAAAGAGTTGGTCGAGAACAATCGCAACGGCTTGATCACGAAATCGCACGACGTCGAAGACCTCACCCGCGCGATTCGAGAGCTGGTTGCCGATCCCGATCGGCGAAAACGGATGGGTAATCTCGCGCGCGAAAGCGTGATCGATCGCACGTGGCCGACCGCGTTTCGCAAATTCTGGGCAGCGACTGAGGTGTAACTGCGTTAGCTCGGCAGGGGCGGCGGAATCGACGACGTTGGCGAAGCTTCAGGCATCGCAGCCCAGACATCGTAGTCAGGACCGAATTGTCGGATGAATCGGAGCCCGAACGCGCGCAGACAAACAAGCAACGGCAGCAAGATTACTGTCCCGATGTACGGAATGAGCGCAATGCAACACGTCGCCAGAATTACTGCGCAGGCTGCGATTGCCGCTCCAATCCCAAGCGCAATCCAAAACAAACAATAGAGCGTGATTTCGCCGGGGTAATTCGTAATCAACGAGACCGCTGCCGAAAAAGCTTCAAGCGCCAGACAGCGCCGACGATACATGATCGCGACCATGAAATGAGAGATCAACGTCCACGCGAGAATGAGCAGGACGAAGACAACGGCCCAGAGAGCAATCATGCAAATGAGGTAAACGTCGTGCAGATGCAGGAACGTCACGCCCCGGATGATTGGAAGCATAAACGGCAGCGACGCTACGCCGGCAACGATCACAATGATGAAGCCAGCGAGTAACGCTAAAAGAAAATAGCTGTTACCCTGTTCGCGAAATTCCCGCCACGGCTCCGCGATTGCACCCCGATTCTTGACAATACAATCTACAAACATGAAACGGCCGCGCGCTCTCAGCCACGCAAAGACGATCATGAGGGCGAACACCAGCGCGATGATTACACCCAGACCGGTTAACAGGATCCAATGCGGAATTTGATTGATCGTGTTGTCGAGGCCTTGAAACCAGGGAACGCCCTTCCAGTCACCTCGATTGAATCGGAAATTGTAACCGCCGCTCCCCAGATTCGAGAGCCACGCTGCGAAACCGATGACCAACCATTTTTTCAAATCGAACGGCTGAAAGAGAATTTTCTTCATCAGCTCAAATGCTTCGTCGAGCGGCTTGAAAATCTCGATCTTGGCGGCGCTTCCGTTCACAGCGACAATTTGAACGGCTTGATAAATATTGATCAAGCTCTCACTGCGCGTCCGGCGATTTTTGTGTAGGGTCCAGCCATGGAGCGCGCGACTTCCCGCCGATATCCGATCGGGGCCGAATTAATCGGCCCAAACCAAACGCATTTTCGTGTCTGGGCGCCGAAAGCTCAGGATGTCGATGTTGTATTAGAAGAAAGCGCGAAAAAAGATGCGGAGCGGACGTTTCACCCGCTGGAGCGCGAAGATGGCGGTTATTTTTCGGGCGCCGCAAATGCTGGCGCCGGAGCGCTCTACCGTTTTCGCGTAAACAAAGCCGAGCATTTTCACCCCGATCCGGCGTCGCGATTTCAACCACACGGCCCACACGGCTCCTCGTGCGTGGTCGATCCCACTCAGTTCAAGTGGACCGATTCAAAATGGCGCGGCGTGCAAATGAAAGCCCAGATTATTTACGAAATGCACGTCGGTACTTTTACGAAAGAGGGAACGTGGCGCGCGGCGTCGGAACAACTGGCCGAGCTGGCACGAATCGGCATCACTGTCGTTGAGATGATGCCGATCGCCGATTTCCCGGGAAATTTCGGATGGGGCTATGATGGAGTTGATCTTTTCGCGCCATTTCACCTCTACGGAACGCCGGACGATCTGCGCCAATTTGTCGACCGCGCGCACTCGTTAGGCTTGGCTGTTATTCTCGACGTCGTCTATAACCATTTCGGGCCGGATGGAAATTATCTCGCGGTTTATTCGGACGATTATCTCATCCGCGAACAGGAAACCGACTGGGGCGATTCAATTAATTTCGATGGCCCGAACTCGGCGCCGGTCCGGGAATTTTACATCACCAACGGCCGTTACTGGATCGAGGAATTCCACTTCGATGGCTTCCGCTTCGATGCCACCGACGCGGTCCATGATAAATCGGATGAATACATCATCGGCGCGGTTGGCCGGGCCGCCCGCAAAACTGCCGCTCCACGCTCGATCATTTTAATCGCCGAAAACGAGCGGCAGGTCGCCAAACTCGTACGGCCGCGCAGCGAAGGCGGCGACGATCTCGATGCGGTTTGGAACGACGATTTTCATCACAGCGCCGTCGTCGCCCTGACCGGAAGACGGGAAGCGTACTACAGCGATTTTCTCGGCACGCCGCAGGAATTTATTTCCGCAGCCAAGTACGGTTATTTGTTTCAAGGACAACCCTATTTCTGGCAGGAAGCACCGCGCGGCACCCCGGCTTTCGGTTCTCCCCCGCACGCATTTGTCGCCTTCATTGAGAACCACGATCAAGTTTCGAATACGGCGGCGGGTGAACGCCTGCGATTTCAAAGTTCACCCGGCCGTTATCGCGCGATGACTGCTCTGCTCCTGCTCGGGCCCTGGACGCCGCTACTGTTTCAAGGCCAGGAATTCGGCGCTTCCACCCCATTTATCTTTTTCACCGATGTGGGCGATGGTCCGATGCGCGAGGCAATTCGTAAAGGGCGTTTCGGATTTCTGGCGCAGTTCCCGTCCCTGGCCACGAAGGAAGTGCAGGAACGTTTACCAGTACCCTCCGATCCGACGTCGTTTGTCAGTTGCAAGCTTGATTTTAGCGAGCGCCAAAAAAACCAGGAGCTTTACGATTTGCATGTCGATCTTTTGCGGCTGCGCCGCGAGGACTCGCGTTTTCGCGAACAGAAACCGAATGGTGTGGACGGCGCGGTGCTTGGACCGGCAAGTTTCGTCCTGCGTTACTTCAGCGAGGACAACCGCGACGATCGACTACTAGTGGTCAATTTTGGCGAACGCCGCGAACTAAAGCCGCTTCCCGAGCCGTTGCTCGCACCGCCGCTCGGTTTGGAATGGGAAACCATTTGGTCGAGCGAATCGGCGCGTTACGGCGGCTCCGGAACCGCGACCGTAGCAACGCAAGATAATTGGACCATACCGGCGGAAGCGACTGTGGCGTTACGATTAGTCCCAGAGAAAAAACCGAGGAAGCAACCGAAGCCACGAAAATGGGGCTGAGCGATTTTTCCATCGGCACCAAGATTGATGAACAAGCAATTTGAAACAATCCGGCCCGTCATTCGTTCGATGCCGTGGGACGGCGCGCAAATGTCGCGCGAACTCTTGCTTACCCGCGAATGGCTCGTGACCAACGGACTCGGCGGTTATGCCTCCGGCACGGTTTCCGGCGCCGTTACGCGTCGTTATCATGGATTGCTCATTGCGGCCTTGCCGGGACCTCTCGGACGCATCGTAATGTGGAGTCACGTATCGGAATTTCTTCGCTTCAGTAGCGATGATGTGGTTTCTCTCGGAGCGGAAGAGCGCGCCGGCGGACAGCTTGATCTAAAAGGCGCTGACTACTTAACTGAGTTCCGCCTCGAGGATGGACTTCCCGTCTGGACTTATCATGTTCGCGAGGTCGTGGTCGAGAAGCGGGTGTTGCTGCCTCATTTGCAGAACACAGTTCATGTGAGCTACCAGGTGATTTCGAAAGGAACGCCGCCACGACTCGAATTACGCCCTGCTTTTCATTTTCGACACCATGAAGCGCCAGTCGATTCGGAGTTGGGCGCGCCTTACAAACTCACGGCCGTTGATGGTCGTTACGAGATCACCGCGGCGCGCCGAAAGCTGCCACCGCTGCGGATGCAACTGCATGGCCGGGAAGCCGCGTTCACCATTGCTCCAGCGAAAATTCCTCAAGTTGTTTATCGCATTGAGCAGCAACGTGGTTACTCCTACGAAGGCGAGCTTTGGAGCCCGGGATACTTTCGCGTCGATCTGACCGAGCGAACCACGGCGACATTGGTTGGCTCAACCGAGTCGTGGGACATCATCAGCGTCTTAGGTCCGGGGGACGTTCTCGCGGCCGAACGCGAGCGCCGCGCCCGATTGCTTCATGGTGCGATTCCGAAAGCGCGCCAAAGGTTTCCGGCGGAGCTGGTTTTTGCCGCAGACCAATTTGTCATTACGCCGGCTGGGCGATTTGAAGAGGCCGCACGCGCGCACGCCGCGGGCGATGAAGTCCGCACCGTGATCGCCGGATATCACTGGTTCACGGATTGGGGACGCGACACCATGATCAGTCTGGAAGGCCTGACCTTGATCACAGGTCGATTGCTCGAGGCTGGTTACATCTTGCGCACCTTCGCCCATTACGTCCGCGACGGTTTGATTCCGAACATGTTTCCCGATGGCGCCAAGGAAGGCCGATACAATACCGCGGACGCAACACTTTGGTTCTTTCACGCTCTCGGCCGTTACCTTGAGCGCACTGCCGATCACACCACGCTGCAACTTCTTTTGCCTATCTTGGTCGACATCGCCGAACATCATTTGCGCGGCACGCGCTTCAACATTCACGCCGATCCAAGCGACGGCTTGCTCGTGCAAGGCGAGGAGGGCTACCAGCTCACCTGGATGGATGCCAAGATGGGGGATTGGGTCGTGACTCCCCGCCGCGGCAAAGCAGTCGAGATCAATGCGCTTTGGTACAATGCGCTCCGGTTACTGGCCAATTGGTTGCGCGAACATGGCGATGACGCTTCCGCGCAGCGATACGATGAGCACGCCGAACGCGCGCGCGTTTCGTTCAATAATCGCTTTTGGTTCGAAACCGGCGGTTATCTTTACGACGTTGTCGATGTTGACGGCAGTTCAAGCAACGATTCCTCATGCCGGCCGAATCAATTGTTCGCCGTCTCGCTCGATCATCCGGCGCTCGACCCAAAACATTGGCGTTCGGTGCTCGACGTCGTGGAAAAAAAATTGGTCACACCGGTCGGTCTGCGCACGCTCTCGCCCGACGATCCAAATTACAAACCAATTTACGCCGGCGATCTGCGCTCGCGCGACGGCGCGTATCATCAAGGTACGGTTTGGGCCTGGCTGATCGGTCCATTCATCGACGCCTGGTTGAAAGTTCATCCGCACGACCGGGCCGCTGGCCGTAAATTTCTCGAGACTTTTCCGGTGCATTTAAGCGACAACGGCGTCGGAACGATCAGCGAAGTGTTTGACGCGAGCGAACCTCACATGGCTGGTGGCTGCATTGCACAAGCCTGGAGCGTTGCCGAAGTTCTGCGCGCCTGGCTGGAAACGGCCTAACGGTCCGAGCCGGACTGGCAGTAAAAATTCGCGATCACCGCCGCTTCTTCAGAGTCACGTTTGCTCGGCATCATCGTGGCGCTCAAACAGATGCGCGCCTGCGATTCAATAGTTGATGCCTGAAACGGAAACCGCCGAAGAAATTTCCAAGAAGCCGGAGGTTCGCAAGGAACTGGAACGAGCCGGAAAGAAGGAACCGGCCAAGAAAGTCAAAGCTGCAACGACCGACAAATTTTGGTTTGTCACTCACGGGTTGCTGCTGCTCGGTTGCGCCATCCTTTACTACCTTATCGGCACCAAATTGCTTCCGCTGATCCAATCGGAGGTCGATCTGGGCCGGCGCTTTCTCCGAGGCTTCGCGCTCGTCGTTATCGTTCTCGCGACCGCGAAAGCGGTGCGGGTTTATGCCATCGGACGGATTGAAGATACCGTCACGCGTTTCACGCTGCGGCGGATTCTGCTTCTCGTCGCGGGACTGTTAATTGCAGTCATTGTCATCTCAGTCGTGTTCGTCAATTGGTACGGCGCTCTCACCGCGCTCGGCATCGGCTCGATCATTGTTGGCCTCGCCGTGCAAACACCGATGAAAAGCTTCATCGCCTGGATTTACATTCTGGTGCGCCGACCTTTCCGAGTCGGCGATCGAATTAAAATCGGCGATGCCACCGGTGACGTCATCGACGTCGGATATCTCGACACCACGCTCTGGGAATTTGGCGGTCAGTACATTTCCGGTGACCATCCGAGCGGCCGTGTTATCCGGTTCCCGAACGAAAAAGTGCTTAATGAGATCGTTTGGAATTATTCCTGGCCGCTTTTTCCCTACATTTGGAATGAAATTAAATTTCAAGTCGCGTATCAGAGCGATTTGAAATTCGTCGCCGAGACAATGCAGCGCATCGTCACCGAAGAAATCGGAAAGGAAATGATGGAGCGTGTTTCGGTCTACCGCGATTTGCTGGCCCGCACGCCAGTGGACGAACTCGAAGTGCGCGAACATCCGCGCGTAATCTTTCGGGTCGACGAAATGACCTGGATCGACGCGATCGTGCGCTATTTGGTGGCGCCCCGTGAGGCAGGACCCGTAAAAAGCCGGTTGATTCCAAAACTACTCGCCGCTCTCAACGCTGCGCCGGAGAAGGTCATGTTCCCCAAAGGGGACGCTCGCTAAGATCGGCATTGTAGCCGATGTTGTGGAGACCGCTGCCCTCAGCGGCAGTGGACTTGGTCTCCCGCCGGGGACAATGCCACTCCGGCCGAAGACTCGCCGCGGAGAGCTCGGACCGGCCACTACAACTTTGTCCGTCCCGACAATGCTTGCTGCAGTGTTAATTCGTCGGCCGATTCCAACCCCGCGCCCGCGGGAAGCCCGCGCGCAATGCGCGTGAGTGTGAGTAATTTGTCTTTTAGAAGATCGACCAGGTAATTGGTCGTCGCTTCGCCTTCGACATCGACGGCGAGCGCGAAAATGATTTCGCTAAATTTTTCTTTCTCGACCCGCTCGAGCAGCTCTTTGATCCGCAAATCTTCCGGACCGATATGATCCAACGGCGAGATGCGTCCGCCTAACGAATGATAGCGCCCGCGAAAAACGCCGGTTTTTTCGAGGGGCAAAATATCGGTCGGTTGCTCAACCACGCATAGTAACTCCGTAGCGCGCGAAGAATCGGAGCAGATATCGCAGAGTTCGTCAGTGGTGAAATAGCCGCAAAGCTTGCATGGGTGAATTCCGCGCCGGGTTTCGCAAATCGCGCGGGCAATTTGTTCGGGCTGATCGCCGCGCGCTTGCACAATCCAGAGAGCAATCCGTTCGGCCGAGCGCGGACCGACTCCGGGCATTTGCCGAAGTTGCGCGACCAAATCGCGGAGCGCGGGTGGATATTCCGTTTTTCTCATACCGCCAGTCCGGCTCGGACCCGCGCGCTCGGCTTACGCCTGCCTCGTCGGCATTTCGGCCAGATTCAGCGCCAGCGGCTCGAGGCGGCGGAGATATAACTGTAGCGGCGCGTCGTCTTCCTCGTTCGGCCCGCGCGCCTTTTGAAACTCCGAATACGCCTCGGCCCATCGCTTCTCGCGGTAAAACACGACGCCGTTCCAGAAACAATCGCGCCGCGCCAACTGTTCCGGCTTGGCCTCCGCCGCCGGCCAGAGCGGTTCGTAAATTTCGTGTCGCTCGCGCGAATTCACGCCGCTGAGAAAGTCAATTGGACGCGCGACCACGTATCTGCTTGCCAGCTCAAAAGTGCGCGGTCCGATCAAGACCCGCGAACCATAAAAGCGGTTTGCCACGCAAAAGCGCCGCGCCAATTCAACCGGTTCACCGCCCGTGATCAATCCCGCCCGCTCGCCATTCTGGACCGGCGCGACCACCATCGTGCCCGAGCTCACCCCGAGGTGCACGTCGCATTTCGCGTCGCCATTGGCCAGTTGGGATTGGCGGAATTGTTCGACCACGTTCAGCGCCACGCGCACAGCTTTATCGCCATGGTGCGCATCTATTTCCGGAAAACCAAAGAGCGCGACCACGCCCTCGGCATCAGCGGTTTGAATATAAGCACCCGCTTGCATGAAAGCGTCGGTCGCCCGGCGGATAAACTCTTCCGTGATTTTGCCGAACACCGGCGGCTCAAAATCTTCCGCCAGATCGTATTTGTTCGCGACGTCGCAAACAACCACCGTCGTTTCGTAAGTTTTCGCTTCCGGATCAAAGGCAATGTCGCCGTTGATCACACGCTGGAACTGGTCTTTCGACAATCGATCGCTGAAAAATACACGCGCGGTCACGGCCCGACCGCGTTGCGAGATCGCGGTATAGCGATCGGCCACGATAAATGCGATTGCGACCGCGAACATGGACGGTAACGGTTGAAAGAAGACCCGGTAGAGCGAGCAAATCCACGAAACCGCGACCAGCTCGATCAGCAGCCCGATTGCGAGCAAACCTATCCGGCCGCGGCGCAAACTTGTGACCGTCAACGCCGCAACGCCGAAAGATAGGATCGACATGAACAAGTATTGCCATTGCTTCGGCACGACGTGCGTAGCAGCGTTGTAGGAAGAAATATAATCCGCGACCCGATCTTCAAACCGGACCACTTGCGAGCTGAGGTGCATCGCGCTGACTCCGACCACGACAAAAATTCCGATGATCAAAGTGATTAAAAGCGGGCGTTTCATGAAAGGAAATCAGGCTTTCGAAGTGGCTGTAGCCGGAGCTTCCTCCCCGAATGCTTTCGGGGTCGGGTAATACGACTGGACCACCAGCTCGCTTAAACATCTGTCCGGCGCGTCAACTGCCTCGGCCCCGAGGACAAATTTTGTCCGGCCGGTGTTCTTTTTCACCAAGCTCAGCCCAAATTGGTAATCTTTGAACAGATGGGCACAGAGATCGTTCATATTCATCCGCTCGCTTTGGGCGCGTTCCACCAAACGCCGCAAGGCCGAATCGTCAAAAACAATTTCAAGGCCGTGTTCCTTGCCAAAGGCCTCCGCAAACTGGCGGGCCGCGGCCTCCAGCATTTTGGCTTCCTGTTTCTCGCCCTCGGCCATGAGACGATCGAGGACGCGTTTTGGCTCGCGCACCAGCTCGGCCGTGACCCGCAACTGACTCAAACCCGAGCCCGCCAGATAATACTTGTAATCGCGGAAAAGTTTTTCGAACACGGTGAGCAACCCGCGTGCGCCAGTTTTCTCCGCGGCTGCGGCCTCGGCAATTAAGCGCAATGCGTCGTCATCGAAACTGATGTCGATCCCGTAAGCGCGGAACGCACGCTCGTACTGGCGTAGCAAACTGCCTTCCGAAAATTTCATGATCTTGAAAAGATCGTCCGCGTCGAGATCGAGACAGACGACGCGCACCGGCAAACGTCCGATAAATTCCGGCTCGAACCCGTACTCGACGAAATCTTTCGTAGTCACGTGCTGAAACAATTCGTTGTCCATTACCTGCACCGGATCGGCCCGGAAACCGATCTGTCCCTGACGCACCCGCCGGGCCACTTGTTCCTTCAATTTTTCAAACGCGCCGCTGACCACGAACAGAATGTGACGAGTGTTGATCGTCTCCCGTTTTGCTTTGCCTTTACGTTGAAACTCAAACGCGGCCTGTAATTGCGCCTGCAAATCGTTCATGCTCCGCACCGGCACTTCCGTTTCTTCCATCAACTTGAGCAACGTCGTCTGAACGCCGCGGCCGCTGACATCGCGTCCAATCAAATTTCCGGCGGACGCTATCTTGTCGATCTCGTCAATGTAAATGATCCCGAACTGCGCCAGGTTCACGTCGCCGTCGGCTTTGTGCACCAGCTCGCGCACCAAATCTTCCACATCGCCGCCAACGTAACCGGTCTCGCTGAACTTGGTCGCGTCCGCTTTCACGAACGGGACCTTGATCAAATCGGCGATGTGTTTGATCAGGTAGGTCTTTCCGACGCCGGTCGGTCCGACCAAAATCACATTTTGTTTGGCGTACTCAAGCAGCTCCGCCTGCTTCGGATTTTCTTTCTCGAGCTGACGCAGATATTTGGCGTGGTTGTAATGATCACAAACCGCGATCGCGAGCACCTTCTTCGCTTCCTCCTGTTTGATCACGAACCGGTCCAGGTGCGCCTTGATATCGCGCGGCAGAAAATTGAACTCGAACTCCTGATTATCGATCTTCTCGGCTTTTTCCTCCGGTTCGGCTTCAGCCGGTTCCGGCGCGGGGAAGGCCGCGACCGAAACGCGATCGCCGAAGTTCTGTTTCATGAACTCGGTGATCTTCGCCTTCAGCTCATCGGGTGAAGGAAAAGTTGGTGGTGGCGGATTTTGCTCCATTTAATTAGCGACGCCGAAATTTCGTGCGAAAAGCCAGCATCGCAACCGTTAGTCTGCTTTGTCGCGCCGTAGCCTCTCGACACGCCGTAGCTGTATGCGAAGGCTGGTTGGCAAAGGTGGATGACCGCCGACGCTGCCTCCGCGTTCAAAACACGCTTGCCACGCCGAAGCCTTGGCGAAGGCGGGCCGCGCCGGAAAACCTACCATCGGAACGACCGCTGTAAACACACGTCCCACCTCAGCGTGCCGAGGGTAACGGTCTCTAATCGCCTAATCAGATCGGGGCAATGTTTTGTATCTCCGCAGCTCCCGCTGCGTTCGACCGCTACCCTCGCGGCTTCACCGGCCATGTCGCTCGCCCCAGTTGCTCCATTCACTTGCAATTTTGGGCTGACTTCAGCCACAGGTTTTAGACGGGCGGAATGCTTTCACGCCCGTGGCGGAGCACGCGCGACATCCAGATTAGCTCGTTCAGAAATGTGTCGACGCGGCGGACGAAGTTTTCGTCGAGCAAATTTCCGCGCTCATCGAAGAGAGAGCCGATTCGGCCGAAGTTGACGTCTTCGAAAATCGTCACCAGCCCCAGCTCGCGCATGACGGGCAGTAGGGTTTCGATTACCCGGGCGCCGCCCAAAGCGCCAGCTGAAACACCGCAAATCCCGACCGCTTTGTGGATGTATTCCTTCAAATTCATGTCGAGCGCGTGCTTCAGAAGTCCGGGAAAACTGTGATTGTACTCGGGTGTGACGATAATGAGACCGTCGCAGCGCTCGATCGTCGCCGAGAATTTCGGGTCCTTCATCTGTTCGCCGGCATCATCGAGTTTCATCGGGAGCGTGCGCACATCGATGAATTCCGTTTCTACGCCGGCGCGCTTTTTCGTTTGTTCGAAGACGAACTTCGCGGCGTGTTCGCTTTCCCGCCCCTTCCGCGCTGTGCCGAGGATCACTGGAATGAAAAGCGGATGTTCCATCTTTGGGCAGAATTAACAGAATGTCACAAAATTGAATTCAGTTAGGTGATCCAGATCTTCTTTAATTGAGTTAATTCTGTAAATTTTGTCTAGTTTTTGAGATTTGCCGATGGCCGGATTCGAACCGGCACGGGCCTTTTCGGCCCAACGGATTTTAAGTCCGTTGCGTCTGCCATTTCGCCACATCGGCTTCGCTTGATTATGCTGTACTATGTAGACAAAGCCAGCAGACGCGACGGACAAACACTTGGCCAGGAGAAGCGACCTCCGCCCCTTCGTTAGCTGTCTGTGGTATTTGTTACATGTCGTTTGTGTAAATTTTGAGTTGATTGAAAGTGCGGTTCCAACCGTTTTTTCGCTAAGAGCGACGTATTGTGCGAGATCGACGCGCTTGTCGTTGTGTGCGCTCTGAAGAAATTCCAAAACGTCGAAAAGGACGGTGCGCCGATTC
>WNGN01001719.1_pt1 | contig 16840 bp, 16 predicted proteins | sample 5400561 | NCBI WGS metagenome assembly WNGN01 (sample SAMN13153379, study PRJNA577476) | soil metagenome | isolation source: 115 cm soil or saprolite under Garry oak tree replicate 2 | place: USA:California | collected 2016-06-15
GACGCGCAATTTTGCTCGCGCCTTCCGCACCCTCGAAAACAAGCGATCCGTTCTTTTCTTCGAAGTAGCCGAACATCGCAAAGACTTCGTCGAGTAATTGATCAACTGTTCGGCCGCGCGATTTCGCATACGCGGCCACTTCGCAAAACATAATCACGGCGCCGTTGCCGTCCTTGTCCCGAACAAAATCGGCGCCGCTGTAACCGTAACTTTCTTCACCGCCAAAAACGTAAAACGACGAATGAGCCAGACGAAGTCGCCGTGTTTCCTCTTCCGCAAGATCGACGTAGTTCTGTCGCATCTTTTCGGGAAGCGCCCGCTCATACTTTCCGAGCTTTGCTCCGATGTATTTAAAGCCGGTGAGCGTTTCGATGCAACGCAACCCGTAATGCTCCGCGATCGCCTTTTGCAGATCCGTCGTAACAAACGTTTTGATGATCACAGCGCGCCCCGCGTTCTCTTTATTAAGAACGCCCTGATCGAGTAGCGTCTTTGTGCGGTAGTAGGCAAGCAGCGATCCGATTTGATTGCCGGTCAGCAATTTCATTGGTGTAGTGGCGCCTGTCTCAGGCGCAGCGCGAACCGCCGCACCCATCCGGTCACAATCGGGATCGGTCGCGACAACAAGATCGGCGTCTTCCTTCTCCGCGAGATTGATCGCCATCGTTAACGCCTCGGCGTTTTCCGGGTTAGGCGATTTTACCGTTGGAAACCAGCCATCGAAACGGTCCTGCTCTTGCACGACCTGGAAATTAAAACCGAGCCGCTTAAGCATTGGTTTAATGATTACGCTGCCGGTTCCGTGAAGCGGTGTATAGATAATGCGCAGCGATTTCGCCTCGCGAATAATCTGCGGATCGAGAATCAGTGTCTCGAGCCGTTGCATGTACGCTTCATCGATCTCTCTGCCGAGCGTCGTCACTTTTCCTTGCCAATCTTTCGGCAGCGGCGTGAAGGTTTCGGTAGTGATCGCGTTTACTTTCGCAATGATCCCGCTCGCGTGCGGTTCGACCACCTGTGCCCCATCGCTAAAATAGACTTTGTAGCCGTTATCGTGCGGCGGATTGTGGCTCGCCGTAATAACCACGCCCGCGTTTGCTTTGAGATGGCGAACCGCGAAGGATAGCTCCGGCACCGAGCGTGGTCCGTCGAATACGAACGCGTCACAACCGTTTTCAGCTGCGATTCTCGCCGCGAGATCAGTGAATTCGCTTGAGAAGAAACGTGGGTCGTGTGCGATGACGATTTTCGGTTTCGCCGAAATTTTTTCGCGCCGGTTCCAATCATGTAAATAAGCGACCAGCCCCTGCGTTGCGCGGCTGATATTGAAGAAATTCATCGCGTTGGTACCGACGCAGGGGAATTCGGGTCGCTCGTTGTCACGCGAACCTCCGCGCTCCACTGCAGTTACGATTTTCCCGATCGTGCGTCCCCGCAGGCCGCCAGTGCCGAAGGCAAGCGTCTGGTAAAAGCGATCGTTTAATTCCCGCCACTCACCGGCTCTAGCGAGCTCTTCGACGACTCGCCAGTAACGATCTGACGGTGCTCCGGACAGCAGCGTGCGAATATTTGTCGCCGCCGACTCCATCAAGTGCCCGTCGGCAACCGCGCGCTCCATTTTTGAATTCAGTTCTCCTCCAACGCTCGCCGACATTGCTGCCAACTGTTCCGGCATGAATGCCCTTTGCAAGCCGTAACGTGGGAAGCGATCTGAGCAATTTCGCCAGCGCGATGGGCCCATCGCGCCCTACGATTTGTAAGTCAAACGCCTTCGACCAGGATCATCTTCGTCTCTGCGGTGCGATGGCGCATCTTGCGCGGTTCGCGATACTCTTCGCAATTCAGCCGCTCCCTGGCTCGCTGCGTCGATTCGAATTGAAGGACAACGATGCGCTTGGGTTTCCAATTGCCTTCGAGCACTTCAGTGCTACCGCCACGCACGATGTATTTCCCGCCATATTTCTCCACAGTCGCGCCGGCAAGTTTCTTGTATTCTCCATAGCCGGCTGGATCGAGAATATCGATTTCAACGATGACGTAAGCGGACATTTTCGGAAGAGAGAAGGAAGAATTAAGAAATAACAGGTCAGTGCCCGTTTCCGCTGCCGCGGTCTTTTGCGGCTAGCTCCGGGATTTTTTTCCGCCGGCGCAGTCGCAGCCAATTGTTCCAGGTTTTGCGGAGGCTATCGCGTGGTGTTTGATATTTTTGGTTGAGCTCGTTGCTCTTTAGAATCTGCGCGAGAATTGCTTTCGCGGAAAAATCCTCGGTGTTCACAATCGTGTAAGCGGTCCCGACAGCGGCGGCATGGTGTGCATCGCTCGCTGCGGTCATGGGCAGGTCGCGAATCTGCGCATACTTGAAGGCATAACGATTGTAGCGGCGCAGCGTGGTCGCGGCATTGAAAACTTCGATGGCATCAATCGGCAGGGTTTCCAATGTTGAAAGCCGGATTCCGGCGCGAAACAAATCGTACGGATGCGGCGGAATGGCGAGCCCGCCGCGTTCATGAATCATTTCGCAGACCTCGCGCGCCGGCTTTCCCTTCAGATAGGGAAGCGTCGCGCCGATGCAGAGAAGATGACCATCGGCTGTCGTCACCTCCACACCGGGGCAAACCGTCGAGCCGCATCAAGCCTTTCTCGAGCAGGTAATTGACCGCGTCGCAGGTGTTGTGATCGGTAATCGCGATGCCGTGCAACCCTTTGGCGCGCGCGGAAGCGATCAAATCTTCCGGGCTCGAAATACCGTCCCCGGAAAAAAAGGAATGCGTATGCAGGTCGATATTGAACGGCATTTCCAGGAGGCTAGTTTGGCGGCAGCAAAATGGAAAGCGTTGGTTTCAAGGAATGGGCCATTGTCTGTGAAGCGCTCGGGCGCGGTAGGCAAAGCATCATTTTACGCAAAGGCGGTATAGCCGAAGGCCGCGGCGGATTCAGTTTTCGTCATCGCAAGTTTTTTCTCTTCCCGACTTGTTTCCACGAGCAACCGGAGAAAGTCCGCGAGATCGACATCGAATTTCCAGTGCGATCGGGCGGCAGAATCGACATCAACTTTTTCGCCAAACTCGAGCTCGTGAAAACAATCACGTCTTGGGAAACCGCGCAGGCACTAGAGCCACTGCACATCTTGAAACCGGAAGTGGTTCGAGAGCGTTTTGAATACGATAAAGCGCCGGGATTACAGGTCGGCTTCGTTCGCGTTTTTCAAGTCGTTCCTTCCTGGGCGTTCCCGGACCAAAAATCGTACGGTGGTTGTCGATCCTGGGTGAAATTGCCAGAGCTGCCAAAGGAACTGCGTTTTGAGCCGATTCTATCCGACGGCGAACACGCGCTGCGCCGGAATGAATTTATTGACCTTACCAAAGACGCAGAAGCAGCCGCGGCAATCCGTTAAACAAGTTCCTCCACGAGGATGCCCTCTTCGGCCGTGCTTGGCTCTTGGGGCCGATTGAACTGGTGGTCATAAAGCCGGCGATAGTACCCGGATTTCGCCAACAGCTCAGCGTGCGTGCCGATCTCCTTAATACGACCATAATCCATCACAACGATTTGATCGGCCGATAAAACCGTCGAGAGCCGATGCGCAATTGCGATCACGGTGCGTCCGGCCGCGAGTTTTGCGAGCGCCTTTTGAATCTGCTTTTCCGATTCGGAATCGAGCGAGGATGTCGCCTCATCGAGAAGAAGGATCGGCGCGTTTTTCAACACGGCACGCGCAATCGCGAGGCGTTGCTGCTGGCCGCCGGAGAGAAGACAACCCTTGTCACCAATGATTGTTTCGTAGCCATGCGGCTGCGCCATGATAAAATCGTGGGCGAAAGCAGTGTGGGCTGCTTCATAAATTTCTTCTGGCGTGGCATCGAGCCGTCCGAACTGGATGTTTTTGAAAATGGTATCGTGAAACAAAAAGGTCTCCTGCGTGACGAGCCCAATCTGTTCGCGTAGCGATTTTTGGGTGACCATGCGCAAATCCCGTCCGTCAATTTTCACCGCGCCCGACGTCGGATCGTACAAGCGCAGGATCAGGGAGAGAATCGTGCTTTTGCCTGCGCCGCTCGCACCGACGAGCGCGTAAGTCCTCCCCGGCTCGATGTGCAGGTTCAGGTTACTGACCGCGTCAGTGACGGTATTTGCATAGCGAAACGTGACGTTTTCAAAATCAATACGGCCTCCCGATGAGGTCAGCTCAACGGCATTCGGGGCGTCCTGTACGGCCGGCTCTAAATCTAAGATCCTGAAAATCTCAGTTGTGGCGGAGACTGATCGCTGCATGACGATGTGGATTTTGCTGAGAGTCTTGATCGGCTCGTAGAGGATGAAAATTCCAGAAATCAGGCCGAAAAAACGTCCAGCGCTCAGATTTACCGTGTAAACGTAGAGTAACGCCAGCCCGACACCGGCCGCGGCGATGATTTCGACCATCGGCCCGACCGCTTCCATCGACCTGATCATGCGCATCGCATTTGAGAATTGCAATTGGTTGCTGTGCTTAAACGATTTTTCCTGATGCGGTTCGCGCGCAAACGATTTGATTACGCGAATGCCGGCAAAGGTTTCCTGCATGGTCACAACCATTTCGCCCATGCCTGCCTGCTCGTCGCGCACCGCATTTCGCGCGCGCCGGCCATAAATGCGAATCGGTAGCAGACAGATTGGAAAGAGAACTAAGGTGACGACGGTGAATCGCCAATCCATGAGGAGGAGGACAGTAATTCCACCAACAATCGCGACAGGCTGCTTAAAGAGATCGCTGCTTACAGTAGTCAGCGCCATCTGCATGCCCCGGGTGTCATTGGTGATCCGCGATATGAGAAATCCGGCCCGCATTTTGTTAAAGAACTCCATGGAGTGGCGCACGATTTTCGAAAAGAGCTGGGTCCGGATGTCGGTCACCACCTTGTTGCTGACCCAGTTCATGCAATAAGAGTTTCCATAGGAACAGAGGCTGCGCAGAGTCATGATCACTGGAATGGCAAGGCAGATAAGAAGGATCGAATTAATTTTTGGGCCGGCGTTGAGGGCTTCAAGGTTCGAGCGCAACTTCATCGGGTTGGGAGCGGTCCCGTGGAAGATCGTGCTTGTCACTCGAGCGACGACTACCGGGAGAAGCGAATTGACCATGCCAAAGGCAAAGCCCAGCGACAGGCCCAGTATGAAACGCGCCTTATACGGCTTGACGTAACCATAAAGCCGCCGATACGGGCCGGAGGCTGCCTGCAACGTCTGCCAGAATGACAGTTTTTTCTTTGCGCGTTTTCCTTTGTTCATGAAGTTACCGTTGCCGGAGATGACAACAGCGAATCCATAGCATTGATCACTGCTTCCGTCGAGATTTGGCTCATTGGAAGACGCGCCTGGACCGGTAAAAACTTAGTTAAGGGGGTTCTCGATTCTCCTTGTAAGATCAAGGCGGGACTCTCCCGCGGGCGCCAGTGAAAAGGATTGGTCGGGCCAAAAAGAACGACTTGCGGCGTCTGGATGGCTGCCGCGAGGTGCATTGGAGCGGAGTCGACCGCAACAAGAAGGCGCGCCTGGGCGATGAGCGCTGTCAGCGTGAGCAAATCTGTTTTTCCAGAAAGATCGACGAGTTGATGCCTTGTCTTTGTTTTGATCTCAGCAATGTGTGTCTGCTCCAATGGCGACGCTCCACCCGTAAGAACAAGATCGATATCACTATTTCGACCAGCATGATCAATGACTTCTGCCCAGCGGGCCGGATCCCAAAATTTTTCGATTCGCGCTGAACCCGGATGAAAAATGATGAAGCGATTGTAGATCTTCGAATCGCGCCGGAGCTGATCGGCTTTTTCGCGCGCCGCATCCGGCAAGTCGAGATGTAGCGCGCGGGAAACATTACGAATCCCCAGCGGCTCGAGCAAAGCGAGATTATAATCGATCGTGTGCATGTCGCGCATACGATTGTCCACGAACTCGTTATAGATTCGCGCCCGAGTCTTTGATTGATCGCGCACGCGATAAGACACGACCCGCTTCCGAGCGCCGGATAAAAAGGCAAGAAACGCGGAGCGATCATTTCGCGTGAAGTCGATGCAGCAATCAAATCTTTCTCGCGCGACAGCAAGGAACAGGGTCGCGTCGCTCAGGTTACGCCGCGCTATCAAAACCCGGTCCACCCCCGAGATGGCTGGCAGCAAGTCCGCGCATTCGTTGGAAACGACGAGCGTGACGCGTGCATCAGAAAAGTTTGCCCGCAATGTCGCGGTAGCCGGCATCGTCAAAATCAAATCGCCGATCCGTTTGAGTTGAAGAAGGAGGATATTCACGAATGAGTGATGGTAGCGGCGGTTGACGACCGTCGCATTTTATGACTCCACCTGGCGGCTACAGCTCGCCGCACGGGATTGTTACATTACTACTTTCTCTATCGCGATTTTGTAAGCGTCGAGTAATCGCGTCCGAAAATGATCCCAAGTAAAATTTTCAACCACGCGCCGCCGGGCCGCGCGGCCCATATCTTCCACGACTTCAGGATGTCGATGTAAATGCTCGAGCGCCGCTGCGATCGCCTCGACATCTCCCGGTCGCACGATGATCCCCTCTACGCCATCACGCACAACATCGCCTGCTTCGCGGGTAGTGATCTGTGGCAAACCGCAAGCAGCCGCTTCATACGTGACTTTGGCACTGCCTTCCCATTGCGACGGAAATACGTGCACTGTCCCTTGGCTGAGATACTTCTCCAGATCGTGGACAAATCCCACAACGCGAATGTTATCGCGTCGAAATTCCTTGAGATACGGCTTTGCTTCATCGTGCACAGAACCAACAAGCCACAGCTCGGCACTTGGCAGATTTAGGCGATGCCAAGCCTCGAGCAAATGGTGAATGCCCTTGCGCTTAATCAGTGCTCCGGAAAAAATCGCGCGGAATTTCGCCGGACGCTGGCCCGGCCTGAAGCGGTCCACATCCACACCGCGCGGTAGATAAAATAATTTTTCTTCCGGGAAACCTCTCACACGGAAAGTGTCCGCCGCCGTCTCCGACAAAACGAGTAGCAGATCGGCAAGGCCGTACTCCTCAACGAAACGTTCTCGCTCGGGCAACAAACCAGCTTTCCATTTTTGAAACCACGAAGTGTTCTTTGTCGATGCAGGGCTTCTGGGCCGCTTAGCTTTGGCCCGTCCGCCATCGCGATGCCAGGTTGGGATCTCGAGGATCGATGGGATGCGGCGTTGTTTCGCCACTCGCAGCGACTGCAAACAATCGCCCGACCAGCTATGAAATAAATCGTACCGGCCCGTCGCCAGATGCCGCGCCGCGATCCAATCGAGATATTTCTTTTTCGCACCGTAATAATAAGGCCGATCGAAAAACGAGATGAGACGTACCGGATGCCAGCGCAGCGAGTAAATTAATGACGCCGGAATCTCCGTTTGGCGATTATCGTAACCGATCGCTTCGCCGAGAAAACCGCCGCGATACGATGCGCGTAGCGTTTCGAAAGCGTCTGTATCTAACCCCGAACCGCCGATGCGAGCGAAGGTCGAGTAAAGCAAACTCTTCGGCAGCCGACGTCCTTTGCTGGAGGCGGAATTCGCTGGCGGAGGAGCGCTCAAAGTTTCGCCCAACATCGGTTACAAATATTCTGACCGAACTGGCAAGTAAAGGTGTAACTAACTCCCAATCCGCTTTGACAAATCAGCGCTCGCGAATTTCTCCGATCGCGCTCATCCATTTTTCAAGATGCGCGTCCCAGGTGAGCGGCATCATCGTCTCGCGTGCCGCGAGGGCAAGGCGGCGCCTGACGGACTCATCGCTGGAAAGGGCGCACCGTACCACTGCCAACACGCTTGCCGCATCGCGCGGGCAGTGGAGCACAAAACCGTTTTCGCCATCTCGCAAGAACTCGACTGCGCCGTCGCAACTTGAGATGAGTCCTGGCAAACCTGATGCCATGCTCTGAAGCACTGTGTTTGCGCAGGCGTCATAGAGGGTCGGGTGAACAAACCAATCGACGGCGCGGAATAAGCGAGCGAGATCCGCACCTTCCGGGAAGTAGTGGATTTTGGATTTGAGACCACGATTGTCGATCTTGCGCCAACGTGCTTTGCCGAGCGGTTTGCCAGCAAGCCACAAGTCTGCATTTACCTCCGACCAGATATCCAAAAGCACCTCAAGTCCTTTCCGGCGATGATCTCGCGAAACGAAAAGGAAAACCGGGCGCGCAGGGTCGCCATGAACCGAGGTGCTGATCTCCGCCTTTAGCGCGGCGCGATTTTCGGCGGGATGATAGCGCTCTGTGTCAACCGCGGTGTAAATGACACGAAGGCGATCCAGCGCGATTCCGTACTCTTGTTGAATCTGGCGGCCCGCCGATACTGAATTAACGATAAAAAGCTGTGTCTTGCCGGAAGTGTAGAGTTGCTTTTCCAAATGGAGTTCGAGCAAATTTTTCAAGCTCCACCGCTTCCACGGCGGTAGGAGTCGTGAGTACGTCCTGTGGCAGCCGCCGCTGGCGCGATGCAAATCGTGTGTTGTGGTGCGACCGAAACCGATTGTTGCGTCCACTGGCAACTGAGTTGCGATCCGTGAGACCACGTGGTCAAATTTCCACTGGCGAAGCAGAGCACTGCCACGCGGCAGGTTAACACGGTGCACGATGGCGCCGAGGCGCGATTGGACCTCATCGGTCACATTGCTGGTAACAAGATGTAGCTCATGTCCGTCAACGCGGAGCCGAGCAGCAAACTCAAGGAGATAATTTTCAAGCCCACCGCCCGGCGCGAACTGGTGATAAATCAAACCAAGACGCATCAGCTGATTTCGGGACGATCCGGGCGGCTAATCAGCGGTGAATCACACGAAGCATTTTTTTGGCGAGACTCCTCTTCGTACTGCCGGCTGTATCGCACAAAAGTTGAGAATGCCGTGGCCACAGCGATCCACAAACCCGGATAGCCATCTAGAAATCCCCGCCGCAATACGTATGCGCGAAAAAAACGCCAGAGCGGCCGCGCGACGTTTTGTATGAGCGACCATCGCTTTCCAAGTTGATTCTGCCGTTGGAGAAAGACATCAGAGTAGATGTTTATCTTCTCGATGTAGCGGTTCATTGACGGAAACGAATCGTGGCACAAATCACCAGCGAGCCCCATCGTCGGGCCGTGAATGTCGATCTTGTCGTGCTCTGGACTGCCGCCCCAGCGTGCCTTCTCACGGCGCACTAGACGCAGCTGGCGATCGGGATACCAATCGCCATGCCTAATCCACCGCCCGAGGAACCAGGTTTTGCGATTGCACCATGCGCCGTCGAATTTTTCCGGAAGACCTTCACGAAAAAACGATGAAATGCTCGTCCACAAATCGGGCGAGAGAAACTCATCGCAATCGAGCGCGAGCACCCAGGGCTTGGTGCAATGCGAAAGCGCGACATTTTTCTGGTCGCGATGGCCGAGCCACTCTTGATGAATCACCTTTGCGTCGAAGCCCGCCGCAATTTCTCGCGTCCGATCGTTAGAGCCGGCATCGACCACCACGATTTCCTCGGCCAGGTCCGTCGCGCTTTCCAAACAGCGCGCGATGTTGCGTTCTTCATCGTGCGCAACAATCGAGATCGAGAGCGGGAATGGCATCGTCAGGCTTTTTTTTCCATAATAAAGTTATTGCAATAATCCGTTGAATCCCAATAACGATCTCCCGCTTTTCGTTGGTGGAGTTCTTCGCGAAATTCCGAAATTGGCCGCAAACGCCCGCGGCATACGAACCAGCCATCATAACCTTTGTCCCGGATGAAATTCAGCACCGTCAAAACATTGCCTTCGCTCAGGTGGCGTGATTCGCATTCAAACACAAGCAGCGGCCTGTGCTCGTGCAATAGCCGCTCCGCTCCTCGGAACACAGCCAGTTCATGACCTTCGGTGTCGATCTTGATCGCGCCGATTCGTTCGGACTGATTTTCAAAATAGCGATCCAGCGAAACAACTGGGACCTTCACACTCTTGCGCTTCTCACGATCTTCGATCGCCATTTCCAACGAAGCGCCTGGGGAATCTTCGTCGCCTGGGATGAACAGCCGCATCTCTCCATTTGCGTCAGATACAGCTGCGGCGTTGATCGTGACATTCGTGAGGCCCCATGTCGCGCATGCAGCTTTGAGATATTCAGCAAGCCGCGATTGTGGTTCGAATGCGACGACTTTCCCAGCGTAAACCGCTCGGCTCAGCCAGAGAAGGTAGCTTCCCTTATTTGCTCCCACATCAACCGCGATATCGGAAGGACGGAGTTTCTCGACAAGCGCCGCAATCTCGCATCGCTGGTCGCGATATCGGGCCTTCAAGGCGCGGTAAATGAATCTGAGCTTTGGCCACGCGTCCACAACGTCTCCTAAAATCGTCGCAGTTTGGCATTTGGGAAACGTCGCGTAAACGCTCGCGATTTGTTTCAGGCCGCGGCCAGCGCCGCGTCCACGTCCGGAAAAATCCGAAACACCTGATCAAGCCGCGAGATCTCGAAGATTGAACGTACGGTTTCTTGCAACCCGGTAAGCGCGAATTTGCCGCCGTACGCTTCGACATTCTGCATGCCTTCGATAAATACAGCCAGGCCCGCACTGTCGATGTAAGTCACCCGGGAAAGATCGACAACCAACTGCTTCGGCTTTTTCTCGATCATCATGTTGAGTGACGCCGAGACGTTTGGCGAGACGTGCAGATCGATTTCGCCTTCGAGTGGCAGCACATTGGGACGATCCTTGCGTGGCATTGGGTCGGCAGGAGATACGGATTTTTCCATTCACCCCTTCAATCGTCAATGGCCTACCATCCGAGCGTATCGATGACACGATCCACGTCAGAAAGATCGTCGATCAAAAAATCTGGCTGATGTTCGGCAAGCTGCTCACGAGTCCACGTGCCGGTTGCGACCGCGACCGTGCGCGCGCCGAAGGCTTTTCCGCAGGCGATATCCCGTGGCGTGTCGCCGATCACGTCGATCGCCGTTGCAGAGAATTCACGGCCATGTTTTTCCAGTGCGCGCGCGCGAGCGAAGCGCCCAAGCCGGTTCCGATCTTGGTGATCGTCGGCAAACGCGCCGAACTCGAAAAAGTGCCAGACGCCATAGTGTTCGAGCTTTAATTGCGCACCGCGTGAGACATTGCCAGTGAGAAGCGCGAGCACGAGTTGCGGTCGCGATTTCAGTCTTTTGAGCAACTCGAGCACGCCGGGAAGCAGTTTGCCTTCGCGCCGCGGCAATTCGAGCGAAAGAAAATGCACGTAACTGTCGAGAAACGCGCTGACGTTCTCGTTCGTCACTGGAATCTGATGCTTCTTCAGTATACTGACCACGATTCCCGAATCAGTCATCCCCGCGATTTCGATATCGTGCAGGTCATCGGCAATACCGAAGCGCTCCGTGAATGCCAATTTGAGTGCGTGGACGCCTGCGCCTCCCGAATGGATAAGCGTGCCATCGATGTCGAAAAGAAGAAGGCGCTTGTCCATTTCAGATTTTCGATTTTCTATTGCCGGTTGGAATTCGTCCTGCGACGCGGCAGAACGCACGCTGAGAATCTAAAGTCCGAAATCCAAAATCTAAACTAGGATTTAGAGCGTCGGCGCGTGCATCAGGAGTACCGCGATCATGCTGCCGAGAAAGATCAAGAACACAACCGCAGATCCAACAAAAATGGCGGTACGAGCTGGGTCCTCGTGAACTTTCTGACGCGGGAATGGCGATGCGTTGCCAAAATCGACCGGTGCTGCACTCAACTCCGCCGGTTTGGCTTCAACCTCCCTGAGCTGCGGCAATGGTTGCGATCCGTGCGTGTCCGGTTCGTAGCGGGCTTCGACCGCTCCGAAGCGAATTCGGTCGTCGAAACGGAGCGCCGCTTCCGTGGTTGGAATGCCGTTGACCCGGGTGCCGTTAGTCGAACCAAGATCCTTTAGCCGGTACGTCTCGCCGACGCGCTGCAACTGCGCGTGACGGCTCGAGACCGACGGATCGCCAATAACAATCGTGTTATCCGGCGAGCGCCCGATCGTGATCAACTCTTCGACCAATTCATGCGCGGTTCCGCTGACGACTAGTTTGGGCATATTGTCTATCTAATGTAGATAATTAAGAGCTGCCATGTCGAGAGCAAGCGAGACATTCCTCACTGTTAATCGAATAGAGCGAGGGATTTCTCGATTTGCCCGGAATGACAGCAAGCGTTAGCCACAGTTGATTGACCGCGCATGGCCGCGCTCGCATAGTGGCGCTTCCATGGCCATTGAGCTCACGCGCAATTTTTGCATCATCGCGCACATCGATCACGGCAAGACGACTTTGTCGGATCGATTGCTCGAACGCACGGGCACAATCCACGAGCGCGACAAGCAGGATCAGCTCCTTGATTCGATGGACCTGGAGCGCGAGCGGGGGATCACGATCAAAGCGCATCCCGTGACGATGCGTTACACGAGCAAGACGGGCGACACCTACCGGCTCAACCTGCTCGACACCCCCGGGCATGTCGATTTTGCTTATGAAGTCTCCCGCAGCCTCGCCGCGTGCGAAGGCGCGCTTTTGATCGTCGATGCAGCCCAAGGCGTTGAAGCGCAGACGGTGGCAAACGTTCACCTCGCGCATAAACAGGGCCTGACCATTGTGCCAGTCATAAACAAGATTGATTTGCCAAACGCCGATGTGCCCGCCGTGCACCGACAATTGGAGGAAATCCTTGCTATTCCCTCCGAGGAGGCGATCGAAGCGAGCGCGAAGATGGGAATCGGCATCGATGAAATTCTTGAGGCGATTGTAAAACGAATCCCGCCGCCACAAAAACCGGAGGATGAAACTTTGCGCGCTCTCGTGTTCGATTCCGTGTTTGACGTTTACCGCGGCGTGGTCGGCTACGTGCGCGTCGTTTCCGGAACGATGGAGATCAATCACGCGATCACGTTGATGAGTAACAATGCGCGCTACGAGATCAAAGAAGTGGGTGTGTTTACACCGAAAATGTTCGTGCAGCTGAGGCTAAACCCGGGGGATGTCGGTTATTTCATCGCGAATATCAAAACGACCGCCGATATAAAGATCGGCGACACGATTACGGACCAGCGCCGTCCTGCGCGCCAGGCGCTTCCGGGCTTTCACGAGATTCATCCGATGGTGTTCAGCGGGATCTATCCAATTAACACCGGCGACTTCGAACATTTGAAGGCGGCAATCGGGAAACTGCGCTTGAACGACGCAGCGTTCGTCTACGCGCCGGAAAGCTCGGTCGCGCTTGGATTCGGTTTTCGTTGCGGCTTTCTCGGCCTGTTACACATGGAAATCATCCAGGAACGGCTCCGGCGCGAGTATGACATGGATATCATCGCCACGAGCCCAAGCGTGGTTTATGAAGTCCTGACAACGCGCGGCGAAAAACTGTTGATCGACAATCCCGCGCACTTGCCGAATCCGAGCACGATCGAGGAGATTCGAGAGCCGATTGTAAAGGCCTACGTGCTTTGCCCGAACGAAAACATCGGTGACATCCTGCAATTAATTCTGGAGAAGCGGGGCCAAATGGACCGGACCGAGTCGCTCGATACACGCCGCGTGATGTTGCATTGCGAACTGCCGCTCAATGAAATTCTCGTCGACTTTAATGACAAGATCAAAAGCATCACCCGCGGCTATGGCTCGATGGATTACGAGCACGCCGGCTATCGCGCGGCGAAATTAGTAAAACTCGATCTGCTCGTGAATGGCGAACCGGTCGATGCCTTTTCCATGATTGTCCAAAAAGATCGCGCGGAGGCGAGGGGACGGCAGCTTGCGGCCAAGTTAAAAGAAGTGATTCCGCGCCAGCTTTACCAAGTGGCAATCCAGGCGGCGATCGGTGGAAAAATTATTGCGCGGGAGAGTGTTTCGGCATTGCGAAAAAACGTAACCGCGAAATGCTACGGCGGCGATATCACACGGAAGCGGAAATTGCTTGAGAAACAAAAGGAAGGGAAGAAACGAATGAAGAGCATCGGCAAGATTAACATTCCGCAGGAAGCGTTCATTGAGGTGCTCAAGGCGCAATGACCATGAAGAAGCAAACGCCCATCCCTCAACATTCAATATCGAGATCCAGTATCTAAAGATCGCAGGTTTTATGCGTCGTTACATCAAACACAGCAAACTGCTCTTGCGACATGCTCAAAAATATCTGCGCTATAAGAACGATCTGCTCAGCCCCTCTAATCGCCAAGAGATTGTCGACGGCATGGAAAACCTGCGCGCCGCCCTGCGTAGACACGATCACGAACAGATAAAGGGGACAGCGGAAGCGCTCGATGCAACACTACACAAGCTGACACCCGTAACCTGGGAATCGCATTGGCGGGAAAATTGTGAGGTAATCTTAGTAGCGATTGTGGTGGCGGTTGGGATTCGTTCCTATTTTTTGCAGCCGTTTAAGATTCCCACCGGATCCATGCAGCCCACTTTAAATGGGATTATCGGTCATCCCAGCACGGCGCCGGCGCCGAACATTCTGCGGCAAGTCGGCGAGTTCATTATGTTGGGCCGCAACTACATCGATGTTGTCTCGCGTGAGGATGACCGGATTCTTCAGATTGAGCCGAGAAAATTTCTGTTCTTTTTCACGCTCTCGCGGCTCAACTGTCAGCAGCAAAATTTTCTCGTTTACGCGCCGCCCGAGACGCTCACTCATGATTTCAATGTCTTCCCCGGCCGAGCTTATCACCGTGGCGAAATTATTGCGAGGGGCGCAGTGGACACAGGAGATCAGGTCTTTGTCGATAAATTTAGTTATAACTTCATCAAGCCGCATCGTGGCGACGTTTTCGTTTTCCGAACAAACCATATCTTCGGAATTCGCGAGGATCCACAAACGGGGTCGCCCTTTTATATTAAGCGATTGGCCGGGCTGCCGGGCGATGAACTGCGGATCGACCCGCCATTTCTTTATATCGATGGAGAAAAAGCAGCAGGCTTCGGTTTCGCGCGGGTGATGGCAGCGAAGCCTCCCTATCGTGGCTACGCTTTGGGCCGCGATTATCTGTCGGACCCAAAGCAGTCATTTGTCGTGCCCAAAGATGGTTACTTTGCAATGGGCGACAACAGCTACAATAGTTTCGACAGCCGTTATTGGGGACCGGTGCCGGAGGAAAATCTTGTCGGGCGCGGATTGTTTGTTTACTGGCCGTTCAATCGACACTGGGGATTGATTCGTTAGGCAAGTATTTCTCGCTCATGCTCTCGAGTCTCTCGCGAGTATATCCTCTGCTCGGGCTTTGCGGCGGATATGCTCTCGTGATGTTTTTTAATCCGGTGCGGCGAGCCCTCGGCGACGGCTTTCGTTGCATCGGGCGCTTCAAACGCATCTGGCTTACCTTTGCCCTGCTTGGATTCGCTTACTTCGTTTTTCAATTTGTTACCTTCACTCCCATTCGCAGCTCGGCTGATCTCGATGTATTTCAAGTCGTCTCACTGCCGAGCTGGCATTGGCCGAGATTTGTAGAGATCTGGAGAGAAACGCCCCTGCCTACTCTGGAAGGGGTCGCGGGAATCTTCGATAACGCAACGACTACTTATCCGCTCTCTGTCGTGGCCGCTGTCCTGATGATCGTTAACTGGCGTGGTTTGCATGGTGGTTTGTTGCGCGCCCTGCGGAAACGGTACCGTTTCTGGAGCTACTTCATCTACTTCATTCTACTGCTGAGCGGTCTGGCGTCACTCATCAAGCCGATCGTATTCTGGCGCTTGCCGGAGTGGGGAGGCGTTCTTCCGGCCGCGGGCTTGCTGCGAATCTCGGCCACAGTGGATGCGGTCGCATTCATTTTCGAATATCTCTTTGGCGTTTATATCCAGGTATATTTGATCACCGTTTGCCTGGCTTGGGTGAAAGGAGTCAGCTTCGAGGAAGGGGAACTCTTCCGCTTTGCCATGCGCCGCTTCAGTTATGTTTTGGAGTGGGCAGGCATTGTCGTTGTGGTAAGCACGTTGATCGTGCGACTGCCGCTCCTGCTTGCTTATTTTATGAATATTCCCGGCGTGCTCGATTACCTGCCGATCGAGCGCATTGTCATGAGCGGTTTAATCATTGGCTTTTGCTCCGTCCAAATCTCGCTCACTCTGCATAATGAGAGCTTGGGCAAAGCGATCCGCGCACATCGCCAATTCATACGGCAAAACGTGGATCGCGTCGGCTGGTTTTTGCTCATCTGCGGAATCCACTTTTTCTGCATTACAATCTGCGATGCCATTGTGCGAGGCGCGATCGCTGATCGGTTGGCCGTTCTCTTCCTATGGAAGTTCATTTTTGCTTGCCTCCGCGGAGTTATCACCGGCTGGCTTCTCGCTTCGTGGGTTTGTTTATTTCGTCAATGCGAAACCCGCCGCGTTAACCAGGAGAGATGGATCCAGTATTAAGCCAGGCTGCGAGGGGTGCGAATGTGAACGCGGCGAAAATCACCCGCCAGAGCCAATCGAATTTAGCATTGGCATTTATTTCTTTGGGACGCGAGCGCCGCCGCGACATCACTATCTTTTACGCCTTTTGCCGCGTCATCGACGACGTTGCCGATTCTTCAGACCTTGATGTCGCGGAAAAACGACTGCGGCTGGCAGCGTGGCGCGAGATGCTCCGCGTCGCAATTCCGGGCGAACCGGCGCTTGTTCATGACGTGCGGGGGTTGATCGACAAATATTCGCTTTCGACCGACATGCTCGAGGAAATTATTTCAGGGGTGGAGATGGACTTGAGCATCTCACGGTATCCCACCTTCGAGGAGCTCCGCGTTTATTGCTATCGAGTCGCCAGCGCGGTGGGTCTGGTCAGTATAGAGATTTTCGGATATCGCAATCCCGGCTGCAAAGAATATGCGCTTCAACTTGGGCT
>WNGN01001211.1_pt1 | contig 16836 bp, 20 predicted proteins | sample 5400561 | NCBI WGS metagenome assembly WNGN01 (sample SAMN13153379, study PRJNA577476) | soil metagenome | isolation source: 115 cm soil or saprolite under Garry oak tree replicate 2 | place: USA:California | collected 2016-06-15
AGAACCCCACCGGCTCCCTCAAGGACCGGATCGCCCTGGCCATGATCGAGGACGCGGAACGCTCGGGTACCCTCACGCCCGGTTCGCTCATCCTGGAGCCGACCTCGGGCAACACGGGTATCGCTCTTGCCATGGTGGCCGCCCGCAAGGGCTACACGCTCACGGTGGTGATCCCCGAGAACGCCAGCGAGGAGCGGGTGCATCTGCTGGAGATGTACGGTGCGGAGATCGTGTTCACTCCAGCGGAGAAGGGGACGAACGGCGCGATCGAGATCGCGGTGCGGATGGCCAAGGGCAACAAGTACTTCATGCCCTTCCAGTACGGCAACCCCGCGAACGTCCGCGCCCACTACGAAGGGACGGGCGTGGAGATCGTTCGCGATCTTCCCGAAGTGACTCACTTCGTGGCCGGGCTCGGGACGGGTGGCACGCTCACAGGGGCCGGCCGCCGGCTGAAGGAGCACAACCCGGATGTGAAGGTCTTCGCGGCCGAGCCCGAGCTGGGGGAGCTCGTCTACGGGCTGCGGTCACTCGACGAAGGGTTCGTCCCTCCCATCTTCGACGAGTCGGTGCTCGACGGGAAGTTCCTCGTGAACGCGCGCGACGCCCTTCGGTCCACGCGCGAACTGACCCAGAAGGAGGGGATCTTCGCTGGGATCTCCTCCGGGGCCGTGCTGCACGTCGCTCGTCGGGTGGCCACCCGGCTAGAGTCCGGGGACGTGGTGTGCCTGTTGCCGGACGGGGGCTGGAAGTATCTCTCCACGAAGGCTTGGGCATCCGACCTTGAGCTCGCGGAGAAGGAGGTCGAGGAGACGCTGTGGTGGTAGGCGTGATGCTCAGGGAACCGCGATGAGCGATCCGCGGCCGATCGGCGTGTTCGACTCGGGGACGGGCGGGCTCACGGTGGTCCGGGCCATCCTCGACGAGCTGCCGAACGAGTCGATCGTCTACTTCGGCGACCACGGGCGGTTTCCGTACGGGCCCCGCCCTCTGCTCGAGATCCGGGAGTTCGCCCTGGAGATCGCCCGTCACCTGCTCCAGCGCGACGTGAAGCTGCTCGTGATCGCCTGCAACGCGGCCACCTCGGCGGCGCTCGACGACGTGATCGCCGCGATGCCGGTTCCCGTCGTCGGGGTGATCGATCCCGCGGTCCGCACGGCCGTGCGGGCCACGCGCAACCGCCGGGTCGGGCTGATCGGGACGGAGGCCACGGTATCGAGCGGGGCCTATCAGCAAGCCTTCGCCCTCGCTGCTCCGGACATCGAGGTCACCGCGCGGGCGTGTCCGCGGTTCGTGGAGTTCGTCGAACGCGGGGATACGACTAGCCCGGAGTTGATGGAGGAAACTGCGCGCTCCCTGGCTCCGCTCCAGGACGCCAGCGTGGACACCCTCATCCTCGGGTGCACCCACTACCCATTGCTGCGGGGTTCGATCCATCACGTCTTGGGCCCAGACGTGCTGCTGCTGTCCTCCGCCGACGAAACGGCCGGGGACGTCTACGACATCCTCTCGACGAAGGGGCTCCTGGCGGAGGGACCCGATCGGCCCGTTCACCGGTTCGAGTCATCGGGCGACCCCGAACGGTTCGCGGTCCTGGGCCGCAGGTTCCTGGGTCCGGAGGTCGTGGAAGCCGTGCACGTGTCGCTCGCATGATCGGCCAAGGAGCGAGCCGGTGGACCTGACCATCCTGGGGTCCGGCGGCGGCTGGTCGCTCCCGGGGGGAGCCGCCGCCGGGTATCTGATCCGGCACGAAGGATTCAACCTCTGGGTGGACGCCGGGACGGGGACCCTGGCCAACCTCCAGCAGCACGTTCCGATCGCGGACGTCGACGCGGTGGTCATCTCCCACCGTCACTTCGATCACTTCGTCGACCTCTACCCGTACTACCTGGCCCGGTGTTACCCGGTCGCCGACCGCATGCCCACCCAACCCCTGTTGGCGCCGCCGGGGATGTTCGAACACGCGCTGCAGCTCGAGCCGGACCTGACCAAGGCGTTCGACCTTCGGGTCGTTGAGCCCGGGACGACGTTCCAGGCCGGACCCTTCGAGATCCGAACCGCCCCCATGCGCCATCCCGTCCCGACGCTTGGCATGCGGATCGTGGCAGACGGCGCGGCCCTCGCCTACAGCGCGGACACGGGGCCGACCGATGCGCTGATCGCGCTGGCTCACGGCGCGGACGTGCTGCTCTGCGAAGCCACGTGGCTGGCCGTTCCGCCCACCGCCGAGCCTTTCCATCTGACCCCGACCGAGGCGGGGCAGCAGGCGGCGCGAGCCGAGGCCGGGCGCCTGGTCCTCACCCACATCTGGCCGACCAACGATCGCCAGACGACACGACACCTGGCTGAGGCCGCCTTCGGCGGACCGGTCACGATAGCCGAGGAGGGACTGCGGGTGGAGCTGTGAATGAGCCAACCATCCGGGGCGACGGGCGAGGGCTTCGCGACCTCCGCCCGCTCAAGGTCGAGCTGGGATACCTCGAGTGGGCCGAGGGCTCGGCCATGCTGGAGATGGGCAAGACCCGCGTGTTGGTCTCCGCCTCGTTCGAGCCCAAGGTACCTCGCTTCCTCCAGGGGAGCGGGAGCGGCTGGGTCACTGCCGAGTACGCGATGCTTCCTCGGGCGACGTCCGTGCGGAGTCCGCGAGAAGTTCAGTCCGGACGGCCCTCGGGTCGCACCCAGGAGATTCAGCGCCTGGTCGGCCGGTCGCTTCGCGCCGTGACCGCGCTGGAGCGGATGGGAGAGAGCACGATCTGTATCGACTGCGACGTGATCCAGGCCGACGGGGGAACCAGGACGGCCTCCATCACGGCTGGCTACCTCGCCCTCGCCCAGGCCGTGCGGCGGCTGACGGAGGCAGGGTCGGTCCCGGGGGACGTGCTGACAGATTCGGTGGCGGCGGTGAGCGCGGGCATCGTGGGGGACGAGCTGCTCCTCGACCTGTGCTACGAGGAGGACGCGCGAGCCGACGTGGACTTCAACGTGGTGATGACAGGTCGAGGCGACCTGGTCGAGGTCCAGGGAACCGCGGAGGGAACGCCCTTCACCCGACGCCAGCTGGACGATCTGGTCGGCCTGGCCGCCGAGGGCCTCCAGCAGCTCACCGAGTTCCAGCGGCAGGTCCTCGGCGAGGCGAGCTGACCGACCCGGTGTTCCCCGGCCGGCTGGTCATCGCCACGCGCAACCCCGGCAAGGCCCGAGAGATCGTTCGGATCTGCGCATCCTGGCCGGTGCAGTGGATCACGTTCGAAGAGGCGTCCTGGCCGGACGTCGAGGAAACCGGTTCGACCTACCTCGAGAACGCGCTGCTCAAAGCCCGTAAGGTTGCCGCGGCCGTCGGGGAGGCGGCGGTCGCAGACGACTCGGGCATCGAGGTGGACCTGTTGGGTGGCGGGCCGGGTCTCCGCTCGGCGCGCTTCGCGGGAGTGGGGGCGAGCGACCAGGACAATCTCCGCCTGTTGATCGACCGGGTTCGGCCGGCCGCCCCCGCCGATCGAACGGGCCGGTACCGGTGCGTCGCGGTTGCGGCCCGCCCCGACGGGTCGCACGTCTGGGCGGAAGCGACGTGTGAAGGCTCGCTGGTGCTGCAGCCGAGGGGATCCGGCGGCTTCGGCTACGACCCTGTGTTCGTGCCAGAAGGCAGCCACCTCACCATGGCCCAGCTTGCCCCCGAGGAGAAGGACGCAATCAGCCACCGGGGAAAAGCGTTCCGGGCGCTCGGAGGTGTGCTCGGGTCTGCCTGAGTACCGCCTCCCCGCACCGCGATCTCCTCTGCGATTATGCTTCCGGTCCACGACCCGATGACCGAAGGGCGACTCATGGACGACGCGAACCTGGCTGCTCGAGCGCTTGCCGATCGTTACTGGGAAGACCTGCTCGAGCTCGAGCCGCTGATCGGCACGATGATCGGCGACGAGCGCTTCGACGACAAGCTGCCCGACCCCAGCGAGGAAGGCCTGGCCCGCCGGGCCGACGTGCACCGATCGGCCCTCAAGGAGCTCGAGTCGTTCGATCGCACCGGCCTGGACGAGACCGCCCGCACAACCCTGGCCACCATGGAGGCGATCGCCCGGCGCGACCTCGCCTCCGTCGAGCACCGCCTCGACCGCTTCGGCCCGGTGAACCACTTCTACGGGCCCGGCCAGCTCCTGGCCGACCTCGGTTCCCTCCAGCGGGCCGTGACGCCCGACGGCGTCGACCGGTATGTGTCGCGCCTGTCCAAGGTCCCCGCATACCTCGACGAGCTGGGCCGGGTGGCGGATGAGGCTGCCGGGGTCGGGCAGACCATGCCTGGGCTCGTGGTGGACCGCACGATCGGCCAGGTGGAGCGGCTCGTGGCCATGCCTCCGGGCGACTCGCCCGGGGTCACGCCGGTCCCCGAGGAGGACGCGGCAGGCCGGAATCGGGTCGTGGCGATCCTGCGAGACGAGGTCTGGCCGGCGTACGAGCGATTCCTGGAGACGCTTCATCGCTATCGCCCGTTCGCCACGCAGACCATCGGAGTCTTCGCGCTTCCGAACGGCGATGCCATCTATGCGGCCGAGATCCTCGCCTACACGACGCTTCCCCTCGAGCCGCAGAAGGTGCACGACATCGGCGTCGCGGACCTGGCCGGGATCCAGGAAGAACGGATGACCATCGCGCAGGAGCTCGGCTACCCCGATCCGGGAAAGGCGATCGCCGAGTACACGGCGGGCGGCAATAACACCGCCAAGTCGCGGGAGGAGATGATCGAGCTTGTCCGGACCCAGGTCCAGCGGAGCTGGGACGCCGCGCCGGGCTGGTTCGGGAGGGTGCCGAAGGAGAACTGTGAGGTTCGCCCGATCGAGGAGTTCCGGGAGAAGGACATGGCCGGGGCCTTCTACCAGCCCGGCAGCGGCGACGGCGCCCGCAAGGGGATCTACTTCATCAACTGCTACGACCTGCCGAACCGCCCCTTGCACCACATCGCATCGACCACCTACCACGAGGCGAACCCGGGCCATCACTTCCAGGTCTCGATCGAGCAGGAGTTCACCGACCGGCCGGCGCTTCGCCGCTTCGGGGGCATCTTCGCCGGGAGCGCCTTCGCCGAGGGGTGGGGCCTGTACAGCGAACGCCTCGCCGACGAGATGGGCCTGTTCGTCGATGAGTACGAACGATTGGGGATGCTCGAGGGGCAGGCGTGGCGGGCCTGCCGCCTGATCGTCGACACTGGGATCCACGCCCTGCGGTGGGACCGGGACCGGTCGGTGGCCCAGATGCTGGAGGCTGGCGTGCCGGCCGTCGACGCCGAGATCGAGGTGGACCGGTACATCGCGATGCCCGGCCAGGCGCTTGCGTACAAGATCGGGCAGATCGAGATCGAGAAGTGGCGCGCTGCCACGGCCAAACGCCAGGGCGATGCATTCTCGCTGTCCGTGTTCCACGATCGATTGCTGTCGTTGGGATCGCTCCCCCTGCCGGCGCTCCAAGCCGAGATGGCGAGCCCCGCACAGTAGGACCAAGAGACTAGGCAGCTCTCGACGATGGGCGGTATCGGCACGCCTCGTCTGTCCCGATACTCGTGGTGTGAAGGGGGATCCCACTGCGTGGGGGCCCAGGGTCCTGCTGGTTGAGGACAACGCACAGAATCGCCGGTTGCTTCGCGATGTGCTGACGACAGAGGGGGTCCACGTCGTCGGCGAGGCCGGAGACGGCCAGACCGGCGTGGAGCTTGCCATCAGCCTGGAGCCGGACGTTGTGCTCATGGATCTTCGTATGCCCGTGGTGGCCGGAACTGGGGCCACGCGATTGATCAAGCAGGCCCTGCCCTCCACGCAGGTGGTGATCCTCACGTCGTACGAGGGCCCGCTGCTGCAGCGAAGCTTGCACGACTCCGGTGCCTACGCCTATCTGGTCAAGGGATGCCCGAGCCAGGCGATCCGCGACACCATCTATCAGGCCTGGCGGTACAAGCTCGGCCTCGAACAGCAGGAGCGCCTCCGCAAGGGCGACTCGCCGGAGATGCTCGGGTAGTCAGTCCGTCAGATTAGTGCGAGAGGGGGGATTTGAACCCCCACGCCCTTTCGGGCACCGGATCCTAAGTCCGGCGCGTCTACCGGGTTTCGCCACTCTCGCGGATACAACGTGCCGGTCAGAATTATGCGGGATCTGGCGAGCAAGGAACGAGGCTGGTGGTGTCTACCAACGGGAGGCCCGGGATTCCCGGACCTCCCGTCATTGCGTGCGGCGGCATTACGCTGCGACCGACGCCATCTGCGATGCCTTGCCGAGGAGCTTCCCCGGTCGCCACGGCGTTCCCAGCGCCAGGAGGACGTACCGGTCGAGCCCGTAGTAGCCCGCGTTGCGCCAGGCCAGGATCAACAGCACCTCGACCAGGAAGAACAGCGGGTTCACCCCGGCCACTCCCGCCAGGCCGAAGCTCATCGTCAGCATGCCGCCGAAGAGCGCGGCGATGGCGGTGAACAGGCCGAAGATAAGTCCGAGTCCGATCAGGAGCTCGCCGGCGGCGATGACCGGCGCCAGGAATCCGCCGCTGTGGGCGAGCCAGCGCAGGAACGAGGCGTACCACCCGTAATTGACGGCCGCGTGGGGGCCCTTGGCGTTGCTGAGGGCGAATCCCGCGAAGCCCTTCAACCCCGCCGAGGTCTTGAACCAGGAATCGTGAGTCATGACCCAGTGCCAGCCACCCTGGGTCCCGGTGATCTTCTCCCACCCGGCGTGGAGCCACTGGTATCCGAGCCACAGCCGGGCCACGAGCCAGATCGGCGCCGCCGCCGGGGAGGCGAAGAAGAACCGGGCCAACTTCGGCTCCTCGATGTGCATGGTCTCCTTCATCGCTTGCTCCTTTCGTCGAGGCAAGCTTCGGCCGAAGGAATGGCAGGTACACCGGGCGGATGGCCCCATTCGGTCGGGACTTCGGGAGCGTTGCCCGGGACTCTCGGCCGGTCCTGATCAGGCGCCCGGCGTGGTGGTGTGACGGGCCAGATACGCGGCAGCCTCGGCGCGGCGGGCCACCTCGAGTTTGGACAGGATGCTGGAGACGTAGTTCTTCACGGTCTTCTCCGCCAGGTGGAGCTCCTCGCCGATCTCGCGGTTCGTCTTGCCGTCCGCGACGAGCGTCAGGATGCGCTCCTCCTGGGGGGACAGGCGGGCGAGCTTCTCGTCCTTCATCAGATGCTTGCCCTTGCGGAGGCGGTCAAGAACGCTCTTGGTGACCGCTGGATCCAGGAGGCTCTCGCCCCTCCCCACTGCGCGGATGGCCCTGACCAGCTCGCCGCCCCTGACCTGCTTCAAGACGTAGCCGGACGCGCCGGCCATGATGGACGCGAACAGGGCCGCGTCGTCGGCGAACGAGGTGAGCATGAGCACCTGGGTCTGGGGGCGGCGGGACTTGATCTCCCGGGTGGCCTCGATCCCGCTGCCGTCGGCCAGCCGCACGTCCATCACCACCACGTCCGGACGGGCTCGGTCGGCCTCCTCGACGGCATCGCGAACAGTGCCGGCCTCACCGGCGACGACGATGTCTTCGGTGGCCCTGAGCATCCCCGCGATGCCGCTGCGGACGACCTCGTGGTCGTCGACCAGGAGCACACGTAGAGGAGGGGGGTTCACGCCGATGATGTTCCCACACCGACCCTCGAGGGGTCCGAACCATGAGAAGTCGTTGGCGGGAAGACCGAGAGCCGCTCCGCCACCCGATCCAGGAAGTCCTTGACCGTGGCCTCGGCCACGCGGTGCAGAAGCGCCCGATCCAGCGCGCGGCCCAGCGAGCCGAGGGGTGGGGTATACCGAGCGCTGATCGACAGCTGAGTGCGCCCGGGTCCCAGTTCGCCGAACTCGATGTCTGCGTCCAGGCTCGGAATCAGGGTTTCGAGGGACGCGGGCCGCCACGAGACAGGCAGAACGGTCTTCGACGGGAACCGAATCGGCTGGCCGACGCAAAGCTCTACGCGGGTGCTGATCCGGGCCGGCGAGGCGCCGCATCCGATCTCGGCCAGAAGCCGATCGCCTCGCGACTCGGCATCCCGAGCCGGACCGGCGAGCATCTCTGCCGGCGAAGTGAGAAGGTCGCCCTCCACCTCGGTCTGCGTCCGAGGGATCTCAACGAAATAGCGGATGAACATGTAGAAGAGTGTCGCCCTTGCCAATCGTCGGCCCGAGGGCCGAAAGTCCCCCATCGCCCGGGACCTGCACCCTCTAGCCGCTGCTCGAGATGGGAATCATCAATCGCACAGTCGTCCCCTGATCCGGTGCACTCTGGATCATCAAGTCCCCACCAAGTCCTTCGGCCCTTCCTTGAAGATTGCCGAGCCCCTGCCCTTTCCCCCTTACCGACTCGAGGTCGAAGCCGGATCCGTCATCGTCGATCTCAAGGAGCGCTCCGCCGTCCTCGATGCGCAGGGCGATCCTGCACGTTTCCGCGTTCGCGTGGCGCCCCACGTTCGAGAGGGGCTTCCCGCACGAACTGCACGATGTCTCCCGCACTCGACGAGAGCTCCGCGGCCACGCTAGGGTCGACGTCGACGATCGTGACGATGTCCGTCTTCTCCTGAAAGTCCTCGGCCAGTCCCCGCAGGGCCTGATCGAGCTGACGGTCGGCCAGGATCCCGGGCCGAAGGCCGAAGATGTAGTTGCGCAGGTCTCGGATGACCCGGTCCATCTCCTCGACCGCGCTTTCGATGCGGCGTTGGAGCTCGGGGTCCCGGCTCATGGTGGCAGTCGCTTGCATCCCCATCCCCACGGCGAAGAGCGACTGGATGACGCCGTCGTGCAGCTCCCTGCCGATTCGTTCACGGTCCTCCATGACCACCAGGCGCTGAAGCTCCCGTTGGGCGCGCCCGTATTCGATGGCGACCGCAGCCTGGCCTGCGAACGTCTGGACGAGAGCGATGTCTTCGGCGGCAAATTGCCGTCCCCCCACTCGGTTCGCGACCGCGATCGTCCCGTACGCGGAACCTCTCACGACAAGGGGGACGAACATGGAAGGACCCATCTCTCCCGCCTTGACGATGGGCTGGTATGCTCGCCGCTCGCTCGAGGCGTCCTCCAACACTATTGGTTCCCCGCTCGCGATGACCTCGCCCGAGACCGATTCGTCCACAGGGAAGATCAAGCCGAGAAGTTCTTCAGTATGCTCGCCGTCGGCGACTAGGAGAACGAGCGAGCCGGGTTCGTCCGCCTGCACCGCCACCGTGGCCAGGTCGGCACCTACCAGCTCGCGAGCTCGCCGGGCAACCATCTGCAAGACGATCTCTGACTCGATACCGGTCAAGATGGCCGTTGCGATCTCCCCGACCGCCTCCAGGCGGCGCTCCCGCTGGCGGGATTCGTCGTGCAGGCGTGCGTTTTCCACCGCCACGCCGGCCTGCGAGGCCAGCACAAGAAGCGACTTCTCGTCGTCTTTGGTGAAGTCCGCCGAATCCGGCTCGCGCGTCAGATAGATGTTCCCGAATATTCGGCCGCGGGCCGTCACCGGCGCTCCGAGGAAGGGCTGCATCTGAGGATGGTTCGGAGGGAACCCGACGGACCGCGGGTCATCCTTGATGTCGTGGAGACGAAGGGGTCTGGCGTCCTCGATGAGGGCACCCAGGATGCCCCGGCCGACGGGGATGTGCCCGATGAGTTCTCGCTGCTCTCCCCTGACACCAGTGGTTACGAATTCGGTGATCTGATTGCCGGTTCCGAGCACGCCAACCGCTCCGTAGCGAGCTTCGGTCACCTCCACCGCGAGCTCCACGATGCGCTGGAGAACGGCCGGGAGCGAGAGCTCGGAGGCGAGCGCCAGACCTGCCTCGATCAGCAGGTCTCTACGATCGCCACCATCTCCCTCCCCGATGCCCGGCAGCCTAGCACGGCCGTTTCCGGACCCAGCTGAGTGTTCGCGTCGGGCCGAACGTCCCGCCGGGTCAGTGACAAACGGCCGTAGTGGAGGCCGTAGGGGGGTCTGCTGCAAGACGGCGAGGTCTGGGCATTCTCCCCGAACAGCCTCACCGTATACGCGGGCGACACCGTCCACGTGACGGTCGTCAATCCGGGCGGCGACCCCCACACGTTCACCCTTCCGGACGTGAACTTCAACATCGACGTTCCCGCGTTGTCCACGGTGAAGGGCAGCTTCGTGGTTCCGAAGGTCGGGCTCTTCAAGTTCTTCTGCGCCATCCCGGAGAACTCCCCCTACATGTGGGGCAGCCTTGTGGTGCTCCCCGACAGTTCGGCTCCACAGTCCTGAACCAGGATGGACGATGATCGAGAGGAACGGCGAATGCGATGGGCGAGGCAGGCCATGTCCCCCAAGGAGTGACAGTTCTGAGACGAGGATGAGTGCGATGGCGACCTCGCCCTGGCCGGGCCCGGGGGACAGCGAGGGACCTGTGGACCCCGAGAGTTGGACGGATCCAACCATCGACCCCCGACTCGCTGACTCGGTTCGCGACGAACCCGACGATCAATTCACCACCGCCCCGTGGCCCGGGCCCGGCGACAGCGAGGGGTAACACTGACGGGCCGCATCATCGGTCCGCCAACTCTCTTGCGCCCTCCATCAGAACGCCCCCGGATTCCTCGGGCGGCAGCCGGCCTGACGAGACTCCCCGGATCGCTCTCGGGGAATCAGCTCGAAGCCAGGGCTCTGTTCTCCTTGGGCGGGGTCTCCGCGGTCGCGTGCGAGGTCCACGGATTGGAACGGCGGGGCAGCTTGGCCAACTCGCGCCGCAGGACCTCCAGGGATTCCACCTGCATCGCCAGCAGGTCCGGCGGCGGTTCGTCCATGTGCGCAAACAGCCGTTCCTTCGTCTCGATGCCCAGAGGTGTCAGTCCAACGGTCTTCACCCGCCGATCGGTGGGAAGCATGTGCCGCTCCACCAGGCCTCGGTCCTCCAGACGGTCGACCAGCCAGGTGGCCATCGAGGCGTCGCACGCGCAGGCATCGGCGAGCGCGCCCATGGGGCGCGGGACGTCGGGCTGGAGTGCCCCGAGCACCTTCAGGTGGCCGGGGGTCAACCCGAGCTCCTTCAGGATGGCGAAATGCGGGCCTCGCTGGGTCGATGCCCAGGAGAAGTCCCGCATCATGCGCCACACTTCACGGGCGATCGCCTTCTTGCTCTGGGATGCGTGCGTGGCCATCCCCTCCATCGTACGAGGTGAGAGCGGTTGTTTCAAGCTTCGGGATATTTTAGGTTTCTGGATACTTGACAGATCACAAGGAGCCATGCCATCCTATCCGACATGAGTGATGCAGCGATCTTCGTGGAAGGCCTCACCAAACGATTTGGCTCGCTCCAGGCCCTGGGCGGCATCGACTTCGAGGTGTCGAGGGGCACAGTGTTCGGGCTTCTCGGGCCGAACGGAGCCGGCAAGACCACCGCGATCCGTATCCTCACTACGATCCTTCATCCCGACGGTGGCCGAGCGGAGGTCCTGGGCCACGACGTCGTCAAGGATCCCGAGGGTGTGCGGTACCGGATCGGGCTGGCGGGCCAGTACGCCGCCGTCGACCCCAACCTCACGGGACGGGAGAATCTCCGGCTGATCGGCCGGCTCGCCCAGCTCGCCAGTCGGCAGATCGCCCCGCGAGCCGCCGAGCTCCTCGAACGGTTCGGCCTGTCCGAGGCCGCGGACCGGCCCGTCCGCACCTACTCGGGAGGCATGCGCCGGCGACTGGACGTGGCCGCCGCGTTGGTGCAGCGCCCACCCGTGCTGTTCCTGGACGAGCCAACCACCGGCCTGGACATCCAGGGCCGGGGCGAGCTCTGGGAGATGATCCGGGAGCTGGTGGCCGACGGGACGACGGTGTTGCTGACCACGCAGTATCTGGAAGAAGCCGACCGGCTGGCGGGGCGCATCGCCGTCATCGACAAGGGGCGGGTGATCGCCAACGACACGCCCGCGGGACTGAAGGCTCAGCTGGGAAGCACGGTGATCGAGATCGGGATGAGCAGCGAGGCGGCCGCCACGAGAGCCCGAGAGCTCCTCTCGCGGACCTTCGGCGACCACGCGGAGCGCGAGGGTGCGTCCGTGAGGCTCACGGCCGACGGAGCGGGGGTCCTCATGGACGTGCTGCGGTCCCTCGACGCTGCGGGACTTGGCCCGGCTGCCCTGGCCGTCCGCGAGCCGAGCCTCGACGACGTCTTCCTTGGGCTCACCGGGCACCGCGCTGAACCGAGCGCGGATGGCAAAGAAGCATCACCCGAGAGATCACGCAGAAGGCGAGGTGCGGCTTGAGTACGACCGCCGTAGACGTTTCCATCCAGGATCTCGAGCGCCGCGGCTCGGGCATGATGAGGCCCGTGCGGGACGCGCTCGCCGTCACGGGCCGGAACCTTATCGGCTACCGCCGGGTGCCACAGCTCTTGGTCTTCTCAACGATCCAGCCGGTCGTGTTCGTCCTGCTGTTCAGGTATGTGTTCGGCGGCGCGGTAAACATCCCGAACTACGTGGACTACCTGATCCCGGGCGTGTTTGTGCAGACGGTGGTGTTCGGCTCCATGACCACGGCCGTCGGGCTGGCCACCGACCTGAAGTCTGGGTTGCTCGAACGATTCCGGTCTCTCCCCATGGCCCGTTCGGCCGTCCTCGCCGGGCGAACCGGGGCCGACTTCGCGCGCAACGTCTTTGTGGCGGCACTCATGGCGGCGGTGGGCTTCGCCGTCGGCTTCCGCATCCACACCAACGCGCTGGCCTTCCTCTTCGGCATGGTCCTGGTCCTGTTGTTCGGCTACGTGCTGTCGTGGATCTTCGCCAACGTCGGGCTGGCGGTCGGTGACCCCGAGACGGCGCAGGCCGCGGCCTTCCCCGTGGTGGCCCCGCTGATCTTCGCGTCCTCGGCGTTCGTGAAGGTGAGCAGCATGCCTGGCTGGCTGCAGCCCTTTGCCCGGTACCAGCCGGTGTCCGTGACAGCTTCGGCGGTGCGTGCGCTCATGATCGGTGGTCCCACTGCATCCTTCGTGCTGCAGTCGCTGGCGTGGTGTGCGGGCATCCTCCTGGTCTTCGTGCCGCTCGGTGTCAGGCGGTACCGCCGGAGCGTGTGAGCTCGCTCAGTTCGCGGGTCCATTTCAGAGCACCTTCACGGCTGCGTCCCAAAGACCTCCCAGGTCCGCCGTCTTGACTGGAGCCCGACGAAACAGGGGAAGGAGGTGAACGGACATGAGTCCACGGCTCCGCAAGGCCCTGACGGCCCTCACCCTCACCGGCGTCCTCGTCGGCGGGGGATCGGCGATCGCGAACGCCGCGACCAGCAGCTCCTCGCCGTCTCCGTCGTCTTCGTCGTCCTCGTCGACGACGCACAGCTCGACGAACTGTCCCAACATGTAGGGACGCCGGAGCCGACGCGGCGGGGCTTCCGATCTCGAGGGAGTCGCGCCGCATCGGCGCCCAGTTTGCGAAACATCTGACGCTTACCGTGGGTTGCAGGAATCGGAAAGAGCGCAAGGAGGTGCGGGTGAAGGCGTATGTGCTGATCCAAGCTGATGCTGGCGGTGAATCCCTCGTCTCGAGGCTGCAGGAGATCCCCGGTGTGGTCCTGGCGGAGCAGGTCAACGGCGCATTCGATGCGATCGCGCTGGCGCAGGCCGATTCGATCCGGCACCTCGTCGATTGGGTGGTGGCCAGGATTCTTGAGATTCCCACCGTGAGGCGAGCCCTGCCCGCCCCGCTGATCGGGTCCCTGACCAAGCGGCCCCTCGCTGAGCCGCAGCCTCTGCTCTCCGGCCCTCGGGACGCTGCCGCCTGAGCGGGAGTGTCGTAGCCCTGTGTAGGTTCCCAGTGGGAGATGGACGGAGGACGGTCTGAGCCCCCCGGGGGCGTGTTGCAGGTGGCGGCCCTCATCGCGGGGGTCGCCTTCTTCGGACCCGGTGTGACGCGTGGAGACTGGCGGCGCTAGGAGCGCGTCCGGCGAGCCGGTGACTCGGCCGCACAGCGAGCGCACAGCCCGAACGCGTCGACCCGATGGCTCCCCACCCGGAACTCCGCATCCTGTGCCAGTTCCTCCAGCACTGAGCGGACCGACCGATCCAGCCGGAGCGGGATCTCGATGTCCTCGATGGCGCCACAGGACTCGCAGACCAGGTGATGATGGTGATTGTCCGTCAGGTCCTCGGCCAGCTCGTAGCGAGCGAACTCGTGATCTGTGCTCACCCGGCGTACCACACCGGCCTGCTGCAGGATCGCGAGGTTGCGATAGGTGCTGCTCAGGGGCAGTCGTGGCTCTGAGCGCAGGATCTCCGAGATCGTCACCGGCCGGTTGGCTCGGGCGAGCGCGTCGAAGAGGGCGCGACGGCCGTTGGTGAACCGCTGCCCCATCCGGCGAAGGCGCCCCGCCACCGCACCCTCCACGTCGCGCTCCACGGTAGGGGAGCTTATCCCCTGGCCCTCCCAGGGCCCTGCCTTCGAGTTGACATCAGGAATCATTCTCACTATCTTACCCGTGCACGTGAGCCCTCGCCACGAGAGATCCTGGTTCTTCCGCTGGTCGGCCGTGGCGGCGTCGTTCTGCCTCGCTTTGGTCGGATGCGCGAAAGGTGCAAGCTCATCCGGATCGTCCAGCGGGAAGCTGGTGGTGGTCGCGGGCGAGGACTTCTGGGGGAGCCTCGCTTCGCAGCTCGGAGGGACGAAGGTCATGGTGACCAGCATCATCACCAACCCGAACGCCGACCCTCATGACTACGAACCGACCGCGTCCGACGCGCGGCTGTTCGCCACCGCTGGATACGTGATCGTCAACGGGATCGGCTACGACGCATGGACACAAAGATTGCTGAGCGCCAACCCCGTGAGTGGACGGGATGTCCTGAACGTCGGCGAGCTCGTCGGCGTTCCGGTCGGCGGGAATCCCCACCAGTGGTACTCGCCCGCCAGTGTCCAACGGGTCATCGATGCGATTAGCGTGGAATATGCGAAGAAGGACCCGGCAGGCGCAAGCTACTTCGCGGCCCAGAAGCATGAGCTCGAGACTGCGGGCCTCAAGGGCTACTCGGACCTGATCGATCAGATCAGATCCGGCTACGCGGGGACGCCGGTCGGGGCGTCCGAGAGCATCTTCGCCGAGATGGCCCCGGCTCTTGGGCTCGACCTCATCACACCCGCCGCATTCCTGAAGGCCATCAGCGAAGGCACCGAGCCCACGGCCGCCGACAAGTCCACCATCGACCAGCAGATCCAGTCGCATCTGATCAAGGTCTACGTCTACAACTCCCAGAACGCCACGCCCGACATCCAGCGCCAGATCGCCGAATGCAGGTCCGCGGGAATCCCGGTCACCACGATCACCGAGACGCTCGTCCCCGAAGGGGCCTCGTTCCAGCAATGGCAGGTCCACGAGCTCGCTGGCCTCCTGGCGGGGCTGCGGCAGGCGGTGCCCACGTGAAGGGCGCGGTCGTCCTCGCTCGCGACATCGGAGTCGCGCTCGGCGGACGGACGATCTGGTCGGCCGTGGACTTCGAGATCGCATCCGGGACGTTCACGGTCGTCCTCGGGCCCAACGGCGTCGGGAAGTCCACCTTGCTGAAGGCGATTCTCGGTCTCCAGCCGCTCTCCGGTGGGAGCCTGCGGGTGCTGGACGCGCCGGCAGGGGAGGAGCGGCGACGGATCGGCTATGTCCCGCAGCGCGGAGCGTTCGATGCCTCCGTTCGGATCCGTGGCCTCGACATCGTTCGACTGGGCATCGACGGGAACCGCTGGGGCATCCCCCTGCCTGGGAAGCAGAGCCGCGGGGAGCGGTCCCGCGTCGAGGAGCTGGTGCGACTGGTCGAGGCGGAGCTCTACGCGGGTCGGCCCATCGGACAGCTCTCCGGCGGGGAGCAGCAGCGGCTGATCATCGCCCAGGCCCTGGCTCGCCGACCCGAGCTGCTGCTGCTCGACGAACCCCTCGACAGCCTCGACCTCAGCAGTCAGGGCGCCGTGGCGGCGCTCATCCAGCGGATCTGTCGGCAGCAGGGCGTCACGGTCGTGATGGTTGCCCACGACGTCAACCCGATCCTGCCCTACCTCGACGAGGTGATCTACCTGGCGGGAGGTACCGCCGTCAGCGGGTCGCCGGAGGCGGTCATCACGAGCGAGACGCTCGGCGCGCTCTTTCGCACCGATGTCGAGGTGCTTCGCGCCGCCGACGGGCGGTTGGTCGTGGTTGGACAGCCCGAGGCGCCCGCCTACCACACGGACCGGCACGCCAGGTGATCGAGCAGATCGGAGGCCTGTTCACCTACCCGTTCATGGTCAACGCACTCCGCGCGGGCGCGGTCGTGGCTGTGATGGCAGGGGCGCTGGGCTGGTTCATGGTCCTTCGCGGCCAGACCTTCGCCGGACACACGCTGTCCCTCGTGGGCTTCCCGGGGGCTGCTGGGGCGACCCTCATCGGGATTTCGCCCGTCGTTGGTTACTTCGCGTTCTGCACTGGGGCGGCGGCCGTCGTTGCGGCGTTGCCCAAGAGTGGAAGCGACCGGGGCTTCAGCGAAGAGTCGGCGGTGATCGGCTTGATCCAGAGCTTCATGCTGGCGAGCGGATTCCTGTTCGTGACCCTCTACGCCGGGAATCTCGGCGGGCTCAACGCGCTGCTCTTCGGCAGCTTCCTCGGCATCACCTCGGAGCAGGTGCTGGTGCTGCTCGCGGTGGCGCTGCCCGCCCTGGTGCTGCTGGCGGTCATTGCGCGGCCCTTGCTGTTCGCGAGCGTGGACCCCGAAGTCGCCGTTGCGTCCGGTGTGCCGGTGCGGGCGCTCTCCGTCGCCTTTCTATTGCTCCTTGGGGCTGCGGTGGCAGAGGCGAGCCAGATCACGGGGTCGCTGCTCGTGTTCGCGCTGCTGGTCTTGCCCCCCGCCGCGGCGCGGGCGTTCTCGGTCCGACCCTTCGTGGGCCTGTTGCTCT
>WNGN01006642.1_pt1 | contig 16834 bp, 11 predicted proteins | sample 5400561 | NCBI WGS metagenome assembly WNGN01 (sample SAMN13153379, study PRJNA577476) | soil metagenome | isolation source: 115 cm soil or saprolite under Garry oak tree replicate 2 | place: USA:California | collected 2016-06-15
CGGCCGCCGTGTTGAGAAGCGCGTTCAGGATAGGCCAGTCGGCTATCGCATCACTGCCGTCCAGCATTCCCTCGGTCTCTCTCCTAGGTGATGCTACGCTTCCACAGTCGAGGTGATCGCGTCCAATCCAAATCGGGCCGGAGAGCTTTCCATTCCTGACCATTGTATTGATGAGTCCTCCAAACTGGGCCCTCTCTCCATAGCCGAGCCAGCAGACTCGCGCAGGGAGTCCTTGGAACTTGACATGTTCTCGCGCCTTCTCTATCCATCGACCCAGGTCAGTATTGTGCGGAAAAGTGTCTAGGACCAGCTCGTCTATCTTCCTGATATCTTCAGGATCTCCCACGAGAGATGTCCACCGGAACGGGCCTCTACCCTCGCAGAACATCGGTCTGATGTACTTCTGGACAAATCCAGGAAACTCAAAGGCTTCCTTCAGTCCAGCGTCGAACGCTTGCTGGCGGATATTGTTGCCATACTCGAAGACGACCGATCCTCTCCGGCCCATATCGATCATCGCCTTGACATGGGTCGAAATGCTCTTCGTGGCTCTTTCAAGATACTGTTTCGGGTTGGACTTTCTAAGCTGGTCGGCCTCCTCCTTCGATAATCCCGCGGGATAGTATCCGTTCAGGGGATCGTGGGCCGAGGTTTGATCGGTGACAATATCGGGGATTATCGATCTTCTGACGAGTTCCGGATGGACCTCTGCAGCGTTCCCGAGTAGAGCAATGCTCATGGGAGCCTGTTCTCTCTTAGCCTGATTCGTGATGTCGATTGCTTCGTCGAGATTGTCCGTCCACTTTTCGACGAACCCGTGCTTGAGTCTCCGCTCTATTGCGTATCTGTCGATCTCGACAGCAAGGGCAATTCCGTCGTTCATGGTAACAGCCAAAGGCTGGGCTCCCCCCATCTCTCCGAGACCAGCTGTCAGGACGATTCTTCCTCTGAGACTCCCGCCAAAATGCTCCCTAGCGGAGGCTGCAAGAGTCTCGTAGGTTCCTTGGAGGATTCCCTGTGTTCCTATGAAGGCCCAGGAGCCGGCTGTCATCTGTCCGAACATTATCAGACCCTTCTGCTCCAGCTCGTAGAAGTAATCCCACGTTGCCCATTTAGGCACTAACATACTATTGGCGATCAGTACCCTCGGAGCCATTCGATGTGTCTTGAAAATTGCGACCGGTTTCCCGCTCTGCACAAGAAGCGTATCTTCTTCTCCTAGATTCTTGAGAGAGTCCTCAATCGCCTCAAGTGCGTCCCATGAGCGTGCGGCCTTCCCGGTTCCTCCGTAAACTATGAGGTTCTGAGGATCCTTGGCCACCTCCGGGTCCAACACGTTGTGGAGCATCCTCAACGCTCCCTCGATCTGCCAGTTCTTGCAATGAAGAGTAGTTCCAGTAATGACTGATGGGCTCCTCTTGTACTTCAAAGCGGCAACGGAGTGACGTCGCCGGCGCTCAGTCAATTGACTAGTTTGCCCTCTCTCACCCTCTCATTTCCTGCGATAAGGACCTTGTCCACCATGCCTTCACCATAGGTATACCCAATCCACTTATGACTGGGAGCCCGAAGCACAACGATGTCTGCGGACTTGCCTGGGCTAAGACTGCCTATTCGTCTCTCCATGCCAAGCGCTCTTGCCGCATTGATCGTAATGCTAGGAATAATCTCCTCAGCCTTCATTCTAAGTTCTCTGGCCGCTATCGCAGCAACCGTTAGCAGTCCAAGGACCCAGTTGGAGGGGCTGAAGTCGGATCCCAGAGCAACCGACAGACCCATGGATAGTAATTCCCTGGCAGGCGCATACTGACGGCTAAGGAGGCTCTGCGACGAGGCGGGGAGGACAACCGGTGTGACCTTCGTCTCATTCATTCTCTCCATTTCAGAAATGCTTGAATGAATTACGTGGTCTGCTGAGACTGCTCCAACATCGTTTGCTACCTTCGCTCCTCCGTTGTTCGTGAACTGGTCAGCATGGATCTTTGTCCGGAGATTCATTCGACCGGCAGCTTTCAGTATCTTGCTCGATGTTTTTGGATCGAAAACTCCGCTTTCGCAGAATACATCGCAAAAGTCGGCTAGATTCCATCGACGAACCGCCGGGAGCATCTCTTCGATAATGATCGTCGCATATTCGTCTGGATTCATAAAGGGGGGGATTGCATGTGCCCCGAGGAACGTGGCGGCAATCCTGCACAGGTTTTTTCTCTGTAGTTGCCGGATAGTTCTCAGAATCTTCAGTTCGTCGTAAAGCCGTAATCCATATCCACTCTTGATTTCCAGTGTTGTCGTTCCAGATTCTATGGCAGTGTCGAGACGGTGCTGGGCTATCGAGAGCAGTTCGGCTTGACTAGTTTCGCGGGTTCTGTTGACTGTTTCCATGATTCCACCGCCGTTGCCAAGGATTTCAAGATAGGAGGCTCCTTCTTGCCTCAGACGGAATTCTTCCTCTCTCGAACCATGAAACACTAGATGGGTGTGGGGATCGATAAAGCCCGGAAGAAGGATTTCTCCGCTTGTGCTGATGTGTCGTGAGGCTGAATACTTGCGTTCTAGCAGTTGAGAGGAGGCTGCTTCTACGATCCTTCCGTTGTCAATCGCGAGTCCGCCTTCGTCAATTATTCCCAGATCGTCTTGTTCTGACCTATCGACCGTTATTGTTTCCATCGAGTCAAGTATGAGAAGGTCTATTCGTCGCTTCGTCTGTTATTTCCCTCGTCGTGTGTTTGCATCGGTTTCGGGATCAGGTTTGAGGAGTTAGACGAGTAGTTTTCCATCTACAATGATAGGAGAACCGTCTACGTCGACGGTCGGCTTGGTGAGCGTTCCCGAGAATTCAAAGCTGCTGTCGTTTAGGCCACCGTTGCCCTTGTTGGCGCCAATTCCGATGGTGGCTGTTCCCAGTGCCAGTTCGTCGCTCGGATATCCAATGAGTTCGATTTTCGGGTTCAATCCGAGTGCGAAGTGGCCAATCCGGTCCTTGTCGCCTTGAGTCGCTTCAAACACCTCTCGGAAAACGTCTTCGTATTTTTTGCTATGAAATTCTTTGACCCGTCCTCTCTCGAAGACGAGCTGGAGATCGACTATCAAACGTCCCTTCAATGCTCTAGGCGTGTCGAACACGACGGTTCCGCGTGCCGAGGTTTCTATGGGGGCCACTTCGACCTTTCCTGATGGGAGTTGAGTTGACACAAGTCCTCTTGCCATGTCGTCTTCATCAACGATCCCGTCCTGAACGTGAGCCGGCCTCTTAGTAATCTCGAACCTGAGGTCTGTCCCGAGCTTTGATGAGATGTGAACTCTCGAGCCGCGTTCAAGGCGACTCGAGATCCTCTTTCCCAATTCCGTTATCTTTGGGTAGTCGACTCGTATTGCCTCTTCTGTGCTTTTTAGCCATCGGCCGTAGTCGAATCCGTAGGCTCTTGCTCGCTGGGGGGTAACGTCGCCAAGTAGAACTTGTAAAGATCTGATCTTTTTCTCGACGGTCTTATCGACCACTGGCTTGTCGCCTTCGAAGAAGGGTTCCAAGCGGGATGATGGTACTTCTCTGAACCTCGTTGGATCTTCTGGACCTCCGAGTCCGATCCAGACAGTGGTGCTCTCGATAGCACTCAGCACGTGTCGAGGAGTCTTGCGTAGGTACTGTTCAGGTATCTCTTCTAGAGCCCTCCACCAGAGCCGGTCCGTCATAAGAGTGACCAACGGCTTTGCTCCAGTCCTGAGGCATTCGAGTGCAATGTCGCTTGCTAGATCTATTGTGTGCTGCCATGTCTCGATAAGGACCATGTCGTCTTCGCGGATTCGTAGGGAGGTCTGCACTATTCGCCTTGCTATGGAATCATCAGGCAAGCAGAGACCAGTCGTAATGAGGACTCGGCACGTAGATAAGCGTTGAAAGCGTCGAGTGGATTCTCGATACGAGGTCACAGCCGTCAGGGCATGTGCAAGGATTCATGTTAGGGCCTCGCTTCCTGTCGCGAGGGAGGCAGTCATCGTGAGAATGATGATCGGGGGATTTCCACCATCATATAGGAACATACAGAAAATTCCCCTCGCTTTGCAGGTTCGCACTAGTTGGGAAGTCGCTGAGTGTCGAAACGTTTACCAAATTGATCTTCCCAATCGGATAGAGGGAAACAGGCGTAAGCTAGAGTTCTTTGGATACTTCCGCGAATTTGTTCTTGCCCTTCGAAGTAGGTCCGACGCCAACGCTGAAAAGTGCCACCTCGCTTACCCCATCGATCTCCAGTTCTCTCTCTATCGAGAATTCGGAGAATACTCCAATGCAAAATGCGGAGAGTCCAAGTGCCGTCGAAACTAGGAGAAAAGATTGTGATATGTGTCCAGCGTCAAGTAGGAATGCTCTGTAGACTCTCGGAATCCTGTACTTCCAAGCCGTTCTGTCTACGACAGCCGTCATTAAGAATAGGACGCTGGCATTTCGGGTCCACGTCTGTCCCGCAGAGAAGGTCACGCATTTTTCTCTGAAGTCGCCTGCCTTGAGAAGCTCTAGCGAGTGGTCTTTCACGGAGTAGTGGTAGATTCCTCGGTGGACACCGTCAACGTTGTTGACGACAGCGTAGGCCTCTATTGGGTGGCGAGCTCCCGCCGATGGGCTAGCCTTGTGGAGGAGCCGGCCAAATTCTCGAGTTTTGTAAATTGACAGTCTTCCCCAAGTGTAGTATATGATCCTAGACAACTGTCTGAGACTTATCGACTTCCCTGAAAACTCTCTTGTCGTGTGTCGAAGGCGTAGAGTCTGGAATAGTGGTGCTTCGGCGCCGGAGGCAGCAGGAAGTCTAATCTTCGGGCGTTCAGGGTACGTCTTGTAGATGGCAGGTTGCTGCCTGCCCTTGAGATACTTCTCGTAGTAGCTTCTAATCTCGTTGGGTGTAGAAGGTGGCTCACTGAGCTTGGTGGCGAAATGGTAGTAGCGCGACGGTGTCGGCCACAACCACTTCTTGACAAATTTGTTTTCCAGTCTGTCTTGCTCCGAGCCCTCGGTGATTAGCATGTCGTGATCGCGAAGGTTGCGAACAGAAGTGACTATTGATTTCTCGGTGTACTGGGACAGAGCCCTCGACGCTTGGGCGACGGTCCTCCATCTGCTGAAGCAGTCTAGTAGGATAATCGTGTCTGGACTTCCTTGGAAACTCTGTCTCGTTATGTAGTTCTCAAGAATGAGTCGTCGGCCTTGGAAATATATCACGAGGTGCGGTGAAGCTCTCATTCTTACGCCGGCACTTTTTTCGCTGCTCTCTTCGAGAGACGCCAACTCTTTTCGCCGATGGCGAAGATCAGAAACTGTTATATTTCGTGTCCCTCACAATACCGTAAGGATATCTGTATGAACAAGAAGATAAAGCGCAAGAGGATCAAGGCGTCAGTCAAGCCAACGAGAGTAGTTCCGCGGCCGCTTTCCGGTAAGTGGACTTCTACACTCGATTCGTAGAACGTTATCAGCTCGTGTAATTGGAGGGTTTGCCTGGAAATCCGAGGCGGGACTCCGTTCCAGTCTGCCTCAAGTCCTTCGGACATCATAAGAGGTTGACTCATCTAATCCCACCGCTCCAAATCCTAAGACTATCAATGAATGGAATCTTCTAAGAAGCTGACTGATCTGAGGTTTGTATATCGTTGCTCTGCCGGATGTCAGTTTCCTGAAATCTTCGAAGGTTCCGTTGAAGGACCCGGCGAGTAGGAGTATCGCGTACTCTTCGTAAGGATCTCCGAGGAGAGTAAACGCACCTGGTCCTAGGTCCCTCCTTCTGAGGAGTACTACTGGAAGCCTGAGTCTCTTGGCCGCTTCGCCTGGGAGGGAGGAGGACAGTTTCTTCAGTTCCTCTACCCTCATTCTGATAGTGTGGCCGGAAACGGAAGAAACACTCGGGGAAGGATCGGCTAGAAGCTCTTCTAGAGTTCTTCGGCTATTTGGGAGGTGAGAGTTTAGCCGTCTCAGTTCTTCGCGAAGCAACTCGTAAGTGAATCTGTCGCGTTCCAGGAGCTAGTGGGTGGCCCTTCGCTTCAAGAACTTGCTTCTCCAGGCGAAAAATTGTTGCAGGGTCTTTCGAAACGTCGACACTCCGAGCCTTTACGGCCATCAAAAATTCTCCCTTATGTACGAGATACACGTTGACATTTTCGGAGAGAATTCTCGCCTGATCGGGCTGGGCAACATCAGAATAGATAGTGTCAACGGCCTGCACGATGCTCCGATACCGTGCAGGAAATCTAGCATCTCCGAAAATCGGGGTCATGTTGCGCCGATTCTTGGAAGTATTGTTGACGAGGTCTCTAAATGATCTCTGGGCGAACTCCACACAATATACCCTCCCCCTTTCTCCCACGATATCGCTTACATGACTGGCGGTAGTGCCACTTGCAGCACCAAGGTACAGAACCTTCCTTCCGGGAGCAATGGGAACCTTGGATAGTCCTTTGAGAATCGCAGCGGCCAACTTGCTTCGAAATGGGTCCCAGACCCGAAATTCTTCATCGGCGATCTTTACGATATCCTCGCCGTAGACGGTAATCCCGGGAGTCAGGTTGCGCGTAGCCAGTCGTTCCTTTCCCCCTCGAGTCACTATGTATATCCCTTCGAACTTCTTGTGAGGGTTGACTCCACGGTTTTCCATGGTCCCTCTGGCGGGGCGGCCCTTGATAACGTCCCTTCAAGTCTACGATCTTCTTTTCGAGTGATGCCTTCAGACGCTCCCCGCTGTTCTCCCCGCCAAATGCGTCCATTCGCGCGGCTATAGCGAGCTTCCCGGCGACGGCCCTTGCGATTTTTCCCCTAAGCCATTTCGGAGATTGGTGGATGGGTCCATACTGAAAGATTATTCCATGTTTCGGGGGGCGCGCGCCCGTCTTGATGGTCCTGAAGAGGGCCTTTTCTGCGCCAAGCACTTGGAGCGTGCTGGCAGGCATTTTCGCAATATTTTCCAGACCTCCCGCCATGGAGATGAGTTTGGCTGAGAGGACTGCGCCCAGGACGGATGTCATGTTGGGCGCTACCTGTTCCATGATCTTGTCCGTGTATTTTTCGGCAGCTTCTCGGGTTCCGTAGAGTTCCGAGACGGTTCTGCAGACCTCCTGCAGCCATTCCAAATCTGGGGATGAGATCTGGGCTCCTGAGGATTTCTTTGCGGACTCGGATATTTCGGTGGCTCTTTCCTGGGGTATTCCCAGCTTGGTGAGGGCATCGTGGGTGAACGATTCCCGTGAACCGAGGCTTTCGACTAGTCGAATGTACGTGTCGTGCTTTTCTACCAAGCGATCCAATTCGGGAAAGTGGAGCCCGTACCATTCTCTTACCCTTCCCGCGAGTAGGTTCAAAATCTTGTCCAGATCCTCTATGGCACGGACCGTCTGGATGGCGTAGAGATCACGCCTTGTGGCCACCTCCCCGATCGCAGTCTTGGCGAGCTCGAGAGAGACATCTCTGACGAATTGCTCGTACTCGTCTTTGGATTCTATGATCCTGAGACGCACAAGAATCGATGGTAGCCGGTTTCGAAGCTTGGAAATTGTGGGGTCATTCTCGCTCTGCACAATTTCTGCCTTAACCAGTGACCTGGCAAGTGTTGCCAGAGGCGCCGTATCCACCGTTACGGTTTCGAGGTCTAGTTCCGAGAGTCTGCGACCGAAAGCGGATGAGGACTCTGGCAACTTGCCGTCCTGGACCTGTTTCAGATGAACAGCGGCGTCACTTGGATTGCGTGGAAAGAGTGATTTCTCTGTAAGTTTACCAGTCTTGTCGACTAGAAACAGACCTGCTGGCGAATCTATCAAATATGCCTTCAAAGGGCCTCTCCCACTCGTGAAGGGAATACTGTGGCATGGCAGACTGGTAGCGCGAATATAATTAGCGAAGCGATACTGTTCTTTCTCTGATCCATTTGGGACCTGACCTCTCGGTTGAGTTTGCTGGTATAAAGCTCCCCAACCCGACAATCCTGGCCTCCGGAATCCTTGGGGTCTCGGGTGAGATTATGATTCGAGCGAGCAGGGCCGGAGCAGGCGCCGTTGTTAGCAAATCATTCAATGTGAAGGGCAGAGAGGGCTATAGGAATCCATCATTCATCGAAGTTCAGGGCGGCTTTCTCAACGCACTCGGCATTCCTAACCCCGGCATGGAGGAGATGCGCGAGGAGGTCGAAACTGCGTCAAAGATGGGCGTTCCAGTCATTGCAAGTGTCTTCGGCTTCGATGCACAGGAGTTCGCGGCTGCCGCGGTAATGGGCGAGAAAGGTGGTGCAATAGCGGTGGAGCTGAACGTCTCATGCCCTCACGTGAAGGAAGTCGGGGTCGAGATTGGCCAGCGACCAAGAGTCGTCGCTGAAGTCACTCAGACGGTGAAGAGTCGTGTGAGAATACCCGTGTTCGTGAAGCTCAGCCCAAATGTCACAGATATCACCGAGGTGGCCAGGGCTGCCCAAGGTGCTGGGGCGAACGCGATCACGGCGATAAATACTGCTCTGGGAATGGCGGTGAATGTGGATTCAGGCTATCCGATTCTCGGAGGAACCCTCGGAGGGCTCTCAGGTCCAGCTCTGCATCCTATTGCTGTTCGGGCGATCTACCAGATCAGGCGTGCCGTTGACCTTCCTATTATCGGTGTTGGCGGAGTCCAGGACTGGAGAAGCGCGATGGAAATGATGATGGTAGGTGCGTCAGCAGTCCAGATCGGCAGCGCCGTCACCGACCATGGCCTGGAGATATTTCGAGATGTGACTACGGGCATGTCAAAGTTTCTCGAACAAAGAGGTTTGAGTTCCATACGTCAAATCGTCGGGATTGCAGCGGATCGTGGCACGGTTGAGTCATGAGGTCATAATCGTCCGAATACGATGAAGAGGTAGAAGATCAGAACCGCTGCCGTGACCAGAATGAAGGTTCTGGTTTTGGCGCCGGATGTTCTCTTGTAAGCGACCCGGCACTTGTCGCTGCAGAATTCCTTGCCCAGGTCGATAGGGGTTCCACAACTGTTGCAATGGCGGTGTTTCGGAAGAACGGGTGAGTCTCCACGTTGATACTTGGACAAGGTTCACCGAGATTCTTGAAGCTGAGCGGCTAGTCCTCTGCTTTGTAGGTAGGTTCCGAGCATCGACGCTGTTTCTTCTAGCATCTGCGTGTCAAGCGGTGTAAAGGCTGATAGTCGATTGCTGTCGATGTCTATCTCTCCCAACACTCTGTCGGCTCCTCTTACTATCTCTGATCTGGTTGAGGGAAAACACGTCAGGTAGCGCCGGTCCTTGCTCACATCGGGAACAATGATAGTGCGGCCTTCGCTGGCTGCCAGGCCGCATATCCCTTCTCCTATCGGAATCGTTACGTGTTCGGTCTGAGCTTCTCCTGCATAGGCCGCCAGCACCAAGCTGTCCTCCTTGACTAGGTAAATCCCGACCCAGTCGAAATGGCCAGAATTCTCTCGTAGTAGTTGAACGACAGTCTTCAACGCGTGAGCGGGGGACTCTGTTGAGAGAGCAAGCTGCACTTGTGAAAAGACATGGGATCGACTCTGTTCTTGCATGAGGGACTCCATGTGTTGGACGCAGTAGACCCGTTCTAGGGTTATTATATCATTGTCAGACACATGATTAGCATAGGTCTCTTGAATAAGATCGAATGGCTCGAGTGGGGGCAAACCGCCTTTGATAGGGCCCGTTCTTCTGGGAAACCAATCCTGCTCGACATTACCGGGTCTTGGTGCCATTGGTGTCACGTTATGGACGAGACGTCCTATTCTGACCCGGCCATCATAAGTACAGTCAACAAGAACTTCATTCCTGTCCGGGTTGACACGGACAAGAGGCCCGATGTCAACCGTCGATACAATCTGGGAGGCTGGCCAACTACCGCCTTCCTCGACGGCGATGGAAGAATAATCACAGGCGGCACTTACATTCCCCCTCAACAGTTGAGGGAGGTACTGCGTTCCGTACTAGACTTCTACTCTACCAACAAGGACAAAATTAGGAGCAAGCTTCAAGCCTCGCATGTACCCGCACCTAGAGAAGAACCGCTATCAGACAAGATCTCTCGGGATATCGCTACAACCATCGCGGTCAATTTCGACATCGACTACGGAGGATTCGGATTTGAGCCTAAGTTTCCACACGCAGAAGCACTGGACTATGCCCTGCTGAGGTATCGATACTACAACGAGAAGGAGATGCTTACGCTGGTCGCGAAGACTCTCGACCGGATGGGTAGCGGCGGAATCTACGACCAAGTAGAACAGGGTTTCTTCAGATACTCGACCACGCGCGACTGGTCAGTACCTCATTTCGAAAAGATGGCGGAGGACAATGCAAAGCTTCTCACAGTCTATCTTCACGCCTTCCAGCTCACTGGCAAAGCATTCTACAAGGACAAGGCTGAAGGAATTGTGAAGTATATTCAGTCAAACCTTTCGGATCTCGAGAATGGAGCTTTCTTCGGAAGCCAAGACGCCGACGAGAAGTACTACAAGCTAGACCTGGCCGGACGCCTGAGAGAGACTTCCCCCTCCGTGGACAAGACCTTGTACACCAACTACAACGCTCTCCTAATCTCATCTTTTCTATTAGCCAGCACGGTCCTAGAAAGGCAAGATATCGGAAGATTCGCGCTCAAGACCTTGGAACACGTACTGGACTTGGGCAAACAAGACGGGCTCCCATTTCATTATTGGAGAAAGGAAACCGGTCCATTGCTGAAAGGTCTCCTTACAGACTATGCCGCCCTGCTAATCTCGCTCTTAGATGCCTACGAATACTCGGCGAAGACAGAGTACTTGCATGAGGCTACCAGGACTGCCGACGACTGCATTAAGACGCTGAACGACGATGCGGCTGGGGGTTTCTTCGACATCCCACCTTCCGATTCACACCTAGGGGAATTAAAGAATCGAGACAAGCCAATTGATGAGAACAGTCTCGCAGCAATCGGCCTACTTAGACTCTCATGGCTTACTCAACAGTCGCGCTACTCGGATGTCGCCGCCAAGACCCTTAGATTGTTCAACCAAGACTATGAAAGATACGGGCTGTCAGGAGCCGTCTACGCGCTCGCACTGGACCTACACATCAATGGCCCGATAGGCATCACAATTATCGCCAGTCAGAAATCGAAGGAATTCGCATCCTACAAATCCAAGGCTCTGAGTATCTACTCGACTAGAAGATACTTGCTCTACATCGACCCGGTTCAAGACTCGGAACAAATCGCGAATCTCGGATACGACGCCAAGTCAGCTCCAGTTGCCTACGTCTGTGTGGGAAAAACATGTGGTCCGCCTTTACACGATCCGTTGAAAATCGAAAACTCTGTCTCATCCCTTCTGGAAGCGAAACCGGTCGCTGCCTAACGCCATTGGATTCTACATTCATTCCGAAACATACCCGTTCTAAGCTGACAGACTAGCTATCGGTTCCGAACTTGTCGAACCCAGACCTCATCCTATACAATGGTCGAGTTTACCCAGATGTGAAATCTGGGTCGAGATTCGAGGCGCTGGCAGTCTGGAAGGGGAGAGTGACAGATATCGGGTCTAGCCAGGGGATTCTCAAACTCAGAGCAAGAGCTACAAGGACGATAAACCTGCGTGGCAATGCGGTCCTGCCCGGCTTCTGCGATTCGCACATCCATCTTTACAGCTATGGAATGCTTCTCCGGACACTTGACCTCTCAAAGACACGGTCCATTGAAGAGATGAAACGGCAGGTCGCAAGGAAAGCCTCATCGTTGAGGCCTGACGAGTGGATTCTGGGGAGAGGATGGGATGATGAGAAACTTCGGGAGCATCGCCTTCCCGAGAGACACGATCTTGACCAAGCAACTTCCAATCCAGTCTTTCTCAAACGAGTCTGCGGTCACGTGGCAGTGGCCAATTCCAAAGCTCTCTCCGTCTCCGGAATCGACAAAGATACGCTCGAGCCAGAAGGAGGAGTTATTCTCAGGGATCCTGACGGCGCGCCCAACGGGGTTCTCAAAGAACGCGCCCTAGAGATGGTCGAGAAAGCCATTCCATTGTCCATGAAGGAGATAAAGAAGTCCTTAGTCCTTGCCGCTCGAAGACTAACAAAACTGGGCTTGACATCACTCCATTGCATCGTGAACGACGCCAACGAGCTGAAAGCACTCCAAGAGCTGAAACGTGAAAGAATGATTCCCCAGTCGATCTACGCAATAATGCCACTGAGACTACTGAATCAACTAGTCACACTTGGTCTATCAACACAGAGAGGCGAAGGAGCGTTCCGGATCGGGGGCCTAAAACTGTATCTCGACGGGTCCCTTGGAGCTCGCACCGCCTCACTCAACTCACCATACCATGACAATCCTGTTTCCAGTGGTATGCTAACAATGAGTCGTGAGGAACTCGAGAAAGTAGCCAAGACTGCAAGAGAAGGAGGTCTTCAGCTTTGCATCCATGCGATTGGCGACAGAGCGGTCGATCTTGCGATCCAGATTATCGAAGAAGTCTTCGGACCGCGAAAGTGTAAGGAATTGAGGCACAGGATCGAACATGCATCTTTGGTCAGCGAAGGGTCGAGGTTGAAGATGGCAAAGCTAGGTATTATCGCCTCGGTGCAACCGAGGTTCATCTACTCGGATTCCTGGGCGGCTGAACGCCTCGGAGCCCACCGACTCAACAATCTCTATCCCTTTGCCTCGATGAATGAACAAGGAATCCTTCTAACGGCAGGCTCTGACTGTCCGGTAGAAGATCCGAACCCCTTCGAAGGTGTCTGGTCAGCAATCGCACGGCCGGGCCTGGATGGAAGGGAGAGGCTGAAATTGAGGCAGGCTCTCGCCGCTTACACAGAGAACGCCGCATTCGCCTCGTTCTGCGAAGACTCAAGGGGAACCCTCGGTCCCGGGAACATAGCGGACGCGGTAGTGCTTGACAGAGACCCGTTCGACTGCAGTTCGGAGGCCCTACGCCGGACTAGGGTTTTCAAGACGATAATTGCGGGATCAGTCTTCGCTTAGACCCGTTCTGGATGCTCGGATGGTAGGAGTACATCGTGGGGCCTAGCTTCTTCTGCTCCGGAATTCGTAATTCCTGCCAGCCTTGCCTTGTCCCATAGCTCCGGTATTGTGCGCGCTCCTGCATATCCCATAGACGCCTGCAGTCCTGCAACCAGCTCCTGCGTCACGACGCTCACTTCCCCCTTGTAAGGGACCCATCCCTCGACTCCTTCGGGCAGTCCCTTGGATGGTTGAGCGTATCGGTCTGAGGAGAACCTCTTGGCCATCGCGGATGGGCTTCCCATTCCCCTGTACTGTTTGTAGTATCTGCCGCCGATCGTGATCAAGGTTCCAGGCGCTTCCTTTGAGCGGGCGAAGAGGTTGCCCATCATCACGGCCGATGCGCCGAGCGATAATGCGATAGCAGCGTCTCCCGGACCTCTGATTCCTCCGTCTGCAATGATTGGAAGCTTCGAACCGTAGGTTTTCAGCGCATCAGCCACCTGGGCGGTGGCATAAACGGTCGGAGACCCAGCTTTGGTTGCCTCCATCGTTGTGCAAATGGACCCCGATCCGATCCCAACTCTGAAACCTGCTACCCCGTCCAGTTTGGTGAGGATATCCTCAGCGGCCTTGTAAGTCCCGATGCTTCCCACTATCACATCAGTATCGACCTCATCGAGAATCTTCTTAGTCGCACTGAACACGTTCGCGTTGTGGAAGTGAGCCACATCAATGACGAGAATGTCTGCGTACTCGCTGAGAGTCTTCGCACGCTTGAGGTCAAAGGGTGAAACCGCTGCTCCGCAGAGGAGCTGTCCCTTCTCATCGCGAGCAGCGTTGGGAAATCTTCCACTTATCGTCATGAGACCGCGGAGGCGGCCTTCCTTGTCTATCAGGGGCAGCTTCTCCACTCGATGCTTGTGGAGTATCTCCTTGGCGCCTTCGATATCAGTGTCCGCGGGGGCCGTTATGACCTTCTTCGTCATAACATCGCTGGTTAGAAGACTGGGATCTGCAAAGCGGACATCTCGCCCGGTAAAGATTCCGACTAGATGCTCGCCTTGAACAACTGGTAAGCCCGATATGTTGTGCTTCTGCATCAGCTCCGTCGCGTACTTGACAGTCTCGCCGGGGCTGATTGTGATTACATCGCGGATTATCAGTGATTCTGCTCGTTTAACTTTCCTCGCCATCTCTGCTTCTTCTTCCACGGTGCAGTTTCGATGAAGAACGCCGAGTCCTCCCAGACGGGCCAATGATATGGCCATTTCGCTCTCGGTCACAGTGTCCATCGGGCTAGAGATGAAAGGAATATTGATCGAGTGATTTAGCGAGACCTGAGTGGAGAGTTCGACCTGGCTTGGTTCAACCTCGGTCCATCCAGGGAGAAGGATCAGATCCCGGAACGTGACAGCGACGTCCGAATCCTTGAACTTCGCTCTGAATCCTTTCTCCGACACCTATTCCCAAGTGCTCCCAGTAGGTTTCGCCGTAGCATGGCTTCTTTCCTTATTATACATGGCGGCAAATCGTTATCCTCCGGGACGGCGTTTCAACGATCGCAAAAGGACTTGCCTATACGTTACATTATTGAAAATCTTTGCTAACAGCCCCATTCCGATAGGAATCGCCATTTGCCAGAATATATATAATCAGAATATTGAGACACTCCTCCACTCTAGTCTTGAGCCAAGTAAAGGATCCCGCTCTCGCTCCAACAGGGCGTGTCAAGATCGAGTGGGCCCGCGACAACATGCCTGTACTGGCTAGGATTGCCAAACGGTTCGCTGCCTCCAAAGTCTTCAACGGTCACCGGATAGCAATGTGTCTCCACCTTGAGGCCAAGACAGCGGTTTTGGCCGAGGTCTTCTTGAAAGCAGGCGCAGAGGTCGCGATCACCGGAAGCAACCCTCTCTCGACCCAAGACGATGTCGCAGCGGCGCTTTCAGAAACGGGAGTTCACGTGTATGCCTGGCGAGGCGTCGCAGATCAAGAACACGCTTCCAATCTCGACAGGGTTCTCAGTATGAAGCCTGATCTTCTGATCGATGATGGTGCCGAGCTCTCGATCGCCGCGCACCTGAAGGGTTCCAGCCAGGTCCAGAGGATCATTGGGGCTTGTGAAGAGACTACTACAGGGGTTTCCCGGTTAAGGGCGATGGAGAGGGAGGGGCGACTTAAGTTTCCGGTAATTGCCGTGAATGATGCCTACACCAAGTTTCTGTTTGACAGCAGATACGGGACCGGACAGTCTGGCCTCGAAGGGATCATGCGCGCGACAAACCTGCTCCTTGCTGGAAGGACTGTCGTGGTGGCCGGGTTCGGCTGGGTTGGCCGAGGCGTGGCTCTGAGAGCGAAAGGAATGGGATCAAGGGTGGTCGTCACAGAGGTTGACCCTGTTAGAGCTCTTGAAGCACTGATGGAAGGATTTGATGTGATGCCGATGTCCGAAGCGGCTAAACAGGGAGACTTGTTTATCACCGCGACCGGTAACACAGACATCATCACCGCGTCTCACATGTCTGACATGAAAGACAAAGTAATTCTGGCCAACGTGGGACACTACGACGTTGAGGTCAGCGTGAGGGATCTCGAAAGAATCGCTGTAAAGAAGCGTAAGGTGAGACCTGAGGTTACTGAGTATAAGTTGAAGTCCGGTAGAAGGCTCTATTTGCTGTCGGACGGCCGACTAGTTAACCTGGCTGCGGCAGATGGGCATCCGGCTGAGGTCATGGACATGAGTTTTGCCGGCCAGGCCCTGTCAGCAGAGCACCTCCTCCAGCACGGTCGTAGTCTTAAGCCCCAAGTCCTTCGCGTTCCAGAGGAGCTGGATCTTCGGATTGCTAGCTGGCGGCTTGAGGCATTTGGGAAGAAAATCGACACTCTGACCAGTGCCCAGCGTAGATACGCCAAATCATGGCGTCTCTGAGCATTCCGCACAGCGTTATGCACGGCGGCGCACAGCTACATCCCGACCGGACGAGAGGAGTTTTGAACTCAACCCAGTCAAATACGGCAGACCAGTCGCCGCGATCTTTCCTCGTAACCGGTAAGCCTTCCAACGATAACCGACAGATCGAGCCTGATATCAGCGTAGAGTCTTACCTGAATTTCGTCCAAAGCTAATTAGTTCTGACACCCTATTTGCGACGCCCCAGAGGTTATCGGGGTGCCCCTGCGCTTATTCGGTCAACGAGCCTTTCACCGAGTACATGAGAAGACTAGTAGAAGATTCCATCCACCGGCTTGGCTACTCTCCTTAATCGCCATCTTTGCTTTCTGGGAATCGATCTCGGTGTCCGGCCTAGTCTCCAGCAACCAACTTCCGCCCCTTCACGAGGTCCTCCTAACCCTCGTCCAGCTTGCTGGGACACCGTTCTTCATCTCTCATGTTGCCCAGAGCCTGGCAAACGTCACAACGGGCGTCTCCTTGGCCCTCGTACTCGTACTTCCCCTTGCGCTTCTGGTCGGGATGCGAAACCAGCTTGACCAGGCGCTCACGCCTATCATCATGCTCGTGGGAGCGCTTCCCGATCTAGCAATTCTAACGCTCTTGGTAACCATAATTGGCAGAGGGAACGTTGCAGCCGTAGCGATCTCTGCCTTCAGCGCCTTCTTCCCCATCTACTTCACAATAAGGCAGGGCGTGAAAGAGATACCAGCCGACTACTTCCACGTCGCCTCAGTCTTCAGAGCAGGGAGGACTCAGACATTCACAAAGATGATCCTACCCTCAATCTTTCCCAGCCTGCTTACAGGTCTGCGCCTGTCCTTCGAATTCAGCTGGAACGTGCTACTTGCCGTTGAGATAATCGCCAGCGTCGCAGGGATTGGAACGTTCATCTCCACAAACCTCGGGAGTACCACCCACTCA
>WNGN01003689.1_pt1 | contig 16832 bp, 17 predicted proteins | sample 5400561 | NCBI WGS metagenome assembly WNGN01 (sample SAMN13153379, study PRJNA577476) | soil metagenome | isolation source: 115 cm soil or saprolite under Garry oak tree replicate 2 | place: USA:California | collected 2016-06-15
CCTAGTGATTGGCGGGCACCTCTGTCAACGACGGCGCCGCGCGAAAACTTGCTGGCCTCGGCCCGGCGGGCCGCGTTACGATCTCGCAGAGCACGGAGGCTCCGGGATGAACATCTTCAAGGCGCTGGCGGTGAAGGACGTCGATGAGGCGACCCGCGCGATACCCCTGATCGACGTGGGACCCGCGTTCCGCGGCGAGCCGGGAGCGGTCGAGGCCGCGGCGCAGGAGATCTGCCGTGCCTGCGAGCGCGTCGGCTTCTTCTACCTGGCCGGCCACGGCGTCCCGCAGCCGCTCATCGACGACGCGTTCGCGGCCTCGCGCGAGTTTCACGCGATCCCGCTCGACTCGAAGGCCGCGCTCAAGATCAACGAGAACAACATCGGGTATCTCGCCGTGAACCAGAGCATGCAGCGGCACTCGACGGTTCACCAGGCGACGCGCCCGAACTTCAACGAGAGCTTCTTCATCAGCCACGATCGGGGCGCCGACCACCCCGACGTCGCCGCCGGTGTCCCGCTGCGCGGCCGCAACCAGTGGCCGGCGGGGCATGCCGGCATGCGGGCCGCGATGGTCACCTACTTCAAGACCATGGAGGCACTCGGCGAGCGGCTGCTTCCCCTGCTCGCCCGTGCCGCCGCGATGCCGGCCGACCACTTCGGCCCCTTCTTCCGGAACGAGGCCCACATCAATCTCCGATTCCTGCACTACCCGCCGCAGGAGACGGACGATCCGGAGCAGTTCGGTCAGGGACCGCATACCGACAACTCGTTCATCACGATGCTGGCGCGCGAGGACGTCCCGGGCCTGGCTGTCCGCCTGCCGAGCGGTGAGTGGCTGGCGCCGCCCGTGATTCCCGGGACATTTCTGGTGAACCTCGGCAACATCATGAAGCGGTGGTCCAACGACCGCTTCCGGTCGACCCCGCACGGGGTGCTCAACGACTCCGGGAAGGACCGGTACTCGATCGCGTTCTTCTATAGCCCGAACGTCGACGCGGTCGTCGAGTGCCTGCCGTCGTGCGTGAGCGCGGCCACGCCGGCGGGCTATCCCCGCGCGGTCTACCGCGACCTGGTGCTGGAGTTCTACAACGCCAACTACTTCCACCGAAAGGACTACGCGGGCGCGGAGGCCGCGGCCGGGCGCTGACGTTCCGCGCTACGCGTCCTCGTTCTTGATCTGCTGCGCCAGATAGTTGCCCTCGCCGGTCTGCGCGATCAGGGTCAGCTGCGCCTCGATCCAGTTGGCGTGCTTCTCCTCGGCCTCCAGGATGTCCTCGACCCGCGTTGAGGGCGCGAATGGCCGCGCGCTCGAGCTCGAGATCGAGCCGGAGCTGCTCCGGCACGGTTTCCCCGACGTTGATCTTGCCGAGCCGCTGCACGTTGGGCACGCCCTCGAGGTAGAGGATGCGCTCGATGAGCTTGTCGGCGTGCTTCATCTCGCCGAGCGATTCTTCGCGCAGACGCTTCCACAGCCGCTGGTAGCCCCAGTTCTCGCACATGCGGCCGTGGATGAAGTACTGGTTAATCGCGGTGAGCTCGGCCGTGAGGACGTCGTTCAGGAGGGAGACGACCTGCTCGTGGCCCCGCATGCTGATCCTCCAAGCGTGAGGTGGGATTGCCGTGCTGGGCCAGGGTAGTCCGCGTCCTGGACCTCATCAAGCATCGCGTCCAGCATCCACACACAGCTCCCGCAGTCCGTGCCGGCGCCGCAGGCGTCCACCAGCCGCTCGCGCGTGTCGCCGCCCCGCGCGATCGCTTGTACCCGGCGCGATCGGCGAGCCGCGTCGCCACCGCCTGGAACTCGCCGGCCGACGCGATGTTGATGTCGTCCTGCTTGAACTTCCCCCACTTCGCGACCAGCGGGCTGACGGCCGCCTGGGGATTGGCCGGATACTCGAATGCGACGTCCGCGAACATCTGCTGGGCCTCGGCGGTCGAGAGGAACTCGAGAAGCTTGATCGCGTTGGCGCGGTTCTTCTCGTGGCTCGTCACGCCCGCGCCCGACACGTTGACGTGAGTGCCGGTCGTCTGCTGGTTCGCCCAGAACGGAAGGACCGGAAACGCCGGGTCCTTGGTGGCGGCCCAGCTGCGCGCGATCTCCTCGGTCCTGGCCTCGCCGTAGCGCTTGATCATCGTGGCGAGGAGGGACTGGTTGTAGATGTAGCCGGAGGTCCGCAGGCACAGCCGGCCCTTCCACTTCGAATCGCCGAGCGCCTCGTACGTCGAGAGCTCGGCCGGCTTGACCTTGCTGGTGTTGTACATGATAGTGCGCGCACGCACCGTGAGGCCGAACCACCGATTCTCCGGATCGCGGAGGGAGGCGGGAACATTCGAGGCGAGCTCGGGCGAATCGATCTTCGACAGGAGGCCGGCCCGCGCCGCGTTCCACAGATTGCCGGCGTCGACTGCCCCGAGGGGACCGAGGACGGCGATCAGCACGATCAGGCCGAGGGCTCGCATCGAGGGCTCCTTTCCGAGCCCCCTGAGGATACCAGACCCCCCAAAAACATGTCTACCATGTTTTATTACTTAGGCCCGCCTAAGCTCATGGGCCAGCTGATCGCGACGGCAGGACTCCTGGTGACGGTGGCCCAGCCGGCGACGGCGCAGTCGATCCAGGGCACCGTCACGTACCGTGAGCGCATCGCGCTGCCCCCGGCGGGGAATCCCCCGATCCGGCTCGACATCGCCGTCGATCTGGCCCGGATCTTCCCGGACCGCCGGTACGTCGTTCGCGCCCGGATTCTGGTCGGGGACCGGCTCATGTTCACGACCGACTCGAGCTATCGCGTCCTCACCGAGGGCCACGACCGTTGAAGGCGGCGCTCCTGGTCCCGGAGCCTGCGCCTCTGGACTTCGGGGAAGCGGGCATCGACGTGGCCGTGCTCGACGTGACCCGGCTGGGCGACGCCGAAGTCGCCGCCGCGCACTTCCTCACAGCCGAAGAGCACGAGGAGTGGGCGAGGCTACACCATCCGCCGCGGCGACTGGAATGGCTCGCTGCCCGGATCTGCCTGAAGACCATGCTCCTGCGACGGCGCTGGATCGGCGATCCGAGGGACTGCGCCGTCGCTTGCGGCGATCGGCCCGGACATCGACTACGACTGCTCCCTCTCCCACAAGGACCGGTTCGTCTGCACGGCCATCTCGAGCCTGCCCGGCGTTCGGCTCGGCGTGGACATCGAGAAGGTGTCCCCTCGCCTGCCGAGGCTCGCCGCGGCGTTTGCCCACGATCGTGACGTCGTGCTCGGTGAGCGGTCGTCCGAGGAGCGCCTGGCGATTCTCTGGGCGCTCAAGGAGGCCTGCTCGAAGGTGCTGGGCCGCGGTCTGGCGATGCCGCTCCTGGACGTGACGTGCGAGGAGATCGCGCCCGGCCGCTATCGAGTCAGGACCGCGGAGGGCCGAGAGCTCCGGGGACGACATCTGGCGCACGAGGGGTACGTGGTCGCCCTCTGTGTCGGGGCGGATCGATTGGACCGGAGCTGAACCGTCCTCGCGAATCCTACGCGCGCCGGCCGCCGGCCATCATGCGCAGGAATGCCGGCGAGAGCCGCGGATCGAGCGTGTCGCGGATGCCGTCGCCGAGCAGGTTGAACGCCAGCACCGTCACGGTGATGGCCAACCCCGGGAAGAAGGCGAGCCACCACGGCGGCACCAGCGCCGTGATCGAATCCGCCAGCATGTTGCCCCAGGTCGGAGTGGGCGGCGGCACGCCGACGCCCAGGAAGCCGAGCGCGGCTTCGATGACGATCGCCACGCCCAGGTGGGTCGTGGCGAGGACGAGATACGGCGCGATGCACTGGGGCAGGACGTGGAACGTCATGACCCGCAGCGCGGACGCCCCACTCGCCCGCCCCGCCTCCACGTAGGGCATCTCGCGGACCGACAGCGCCACCGAGCGGATGACGCGGCCCCCGAACGGGATGCGCGTGATGGCGATGGCGAAGATCACGGCGGGGAGCCCGGTGCCGATCGCCATCGAGATGGCCATGGCGAGGATGAGATCGGGGAACGACTGCATGATCTCCATCACGCGCTGGCTCACGAGGTCGAAGCGCCCTCGCAGGTAGCCGCACGCGACGCCCCACAGCGAGCCGACCGTGGTCCCCAGGATCACCGCCGAGAACGCGACGAAGAGCGACGTGCGGGCGCCGTAGATCACGCGGCTCAGCGTGTCGCGCCCCACCTGGTCGGTGCCCAGCAAGCTCTGCGTGTCCGGCGGCTTGTTCATCCGGCGGAAGTCCGCCTTGAGCGGGTCGCGAGGCGCCAGGAGCGGCGCTGCCAGCGCGACGAAGATGATCACGCCGCCGACGAGGCCGCCGAGGGCCGCCAGCGTGTTGCGGCGGCTGAACCGGACCAGCTCGACGAGCACGGCCTTGAGGTGAGAATCGCCGCGGACGCCCGCCGCCAGTGACTCATCGACCGCGCGCCCGCTCACCGGCTGGCCCTCATGGTCTCGCCTCCCCCGCCCATCAGCTGTACCGGATGCGCGGGTCGAGCCACGCGTAGCTGAGGTCAACCAGGACGTTCACGGCGACGAAGATCACCGCGTACAGGAGCACGACGTTCTGCACCACGATGATGTCGCGCTCGATCACCGCGGTGACGAGCGCCCGCCCGAGGCCCGGGACTCCGAACGCCTGCTCGACCGCCACCGAGCCGCCCAGCACGAAGCCCAGGAGCACGCCCGAGATCGTGATGACCGGCAGGAGCGCGTTGGGCAGGGCGTGGCGCATCACGACGAGCCCTTCCCGGAGTCCCTTGGCGCGTGCTGTCCGCACGAAGTCCTCGCTGATGACCTCGAGGAGGCACGAGCGCGACATCCGGGCGATGTAGGCGCCCTGGGCCAGGCCGAGGACGGCGCCGGGGCCGATAACGATCTGCAAGTTCTGCCACGGGTCTTGCCAGAAGTGGACGATCACGATGGGCGCCTTGTAGCCGAACCAGAAGAGCAGCGCGAGGACGATGAGCATGCCGAGCCAGAAGCCCGGGATGGCGATGAAGAGGACCGAGAGCGCCCGCGCCAGGCCGTCGGGCATGGAGTTCGGCTTGAACGCGCTCAGGATCCCGACAGGGAGCCCGACGAGCCAGGAGATGATGAACGCCAGCACGCCGATCTCGGCGCTGATCGGGCCGCGATGCCGGATCAGATCGGCCACGGTGTCGCCGCGGAAGAACGACTTACCCAGCCGGCCGGCGCCGATGTCGACGAGCCAGTGAGCGTACTGGACCGGCAGCGGGTCGCTGAGACCCAGGTCGGCCATAATGCGCACGCGGTCGGCCGGCTTCATCTGGGCGTGACCCTCGACGCCGAGGATGGCCACGAGCGGATCCCCGGGCAGGACCCGGAGGATCACGAAGACACTGAGCGAGACGCCGAGCAGCGTGACGGCGGCGTACACTGCCCGGCGCGCCAGGTACTTCCGCACGTGCTACGCGCCGGCCCTCATGTGAGCCAGGCTTGATCCCACCGCACGACGTCGTAGATCCCGAAGTACGTCGATGGATTCTGGCCGTGGACCTTGTTGTACCAGGCGTCGTAGATCTGCTCGTAGGCGACCGGAATCAGCGGCGGATCCTGCTCGAGGATGTCCTCCGCCTTGTGAACCATCGACCGGCGCCGGTTGTCGTCGAGCTCGCGATCGATCTGATTCGTGAGGTCGTGAAACGCCGGGTTGGTCCAGTACGAGTAGTTCTGCGGGCCGTCCTTGCCGTACCACGCGGTGAAATAGTCGGACGGGTCCATCAGCGTGGAGACGATGGCGCTGATGCCCAGGTCGAAGTTGCCGCCGCTGACCTCCTCGAACCAGTTCGAGATCTGGACGACCCTGAGATTGCACTCGATGTTGATGTGCTCCTTGAGCATGGCCTGGATGGCGACTGCCCAGAGCTTGAAGGTGTTGGCGTCGCGCACCACGAAGTCGAGCCCCTTGATGCCCTGAGCGTAGCCGGCCTCCTTCATGAGGCGGCGCGCCTCCTGCACGGCGGGCTTGATGTCTCTCTGGTAACCGAGCTTCTTTTCCAGCTCGGCGAGCGGTGTGGACATCGGGTGGAACGGATAGTCGAAGCCGCCCACCTGCATGGGCGCGGTGTCCTTCACGACCTCGATCAGGGTGTGCCGATCCATCGCGAGGTGCATGGCCCGGCGCACCCGGGCGTCGGCGAGCGGCTTCTTCTTCATGTTCATCCAGACGGCCTGGATCACGCTCTGGTTGAAGGCCGCCGCCGACACGCCCTGCATCTCCTTCCCCTTGCGCCAGGACACCGGGTCCAGGAGCCGGGCGTAGTCGAGCTTGCCGGAGAGGAAGGCCGCGCCCAGCTCCGCCGAGAACGGCGGCATGTGATAGATCTCGAGCCGATCGACCAGCGGAAGCCCCTTGTTCCAGTAGTCGGGGTTCCGCTCCATGATCCAGACTTCCTTGTCCTTGCGGGACACGTGCTTGAAGGGCCCGGTCCCCGGGTAGGCCATGACCTGGCGGAGATTGCCCCCGTTCTCCTCCAGACTCTTCTTCCGCACGATGATGTTCCAGCCGCTGGCGAAGGCGCCCAGCATGAAGGCCTTCGGCCGCGGCTCGCTCATGCGGAACTCGATCTTGTGCGGATCGATCACGACGATTTCGCTCACCGTCGCGAACAGCGGCGTGCGAGGAATGACCACGCCCTTCGGCGGATGGGCGATTCGATCGTATGTCGCCTTCACATCCTCGGCGGTGAAGTCGGCGCCGTCGTGGAACTTCACGCCCTTGCGCAGGTGGAACGTGTACTTCTTGCCGTCCGGCGAGATGTCCCACTTCCAGGCCAGGTCGGGGATGATCGTCTGCCCGTCCTTCGGACTCCGCCGGAGCAGGGTGTCGTACATCGGGCTCTGGGCTCCGATGTTGGCGACCGTGCCCGACTGATGCACATCGAAGTGGGCGGGCGCCGTGTGAACTCCGTAGCGAAGCGTGCCGCCGCGCTTGGCAGCCGGATCCGGCCTCAGCGTGGCGTCCTGGGCATGGGCGGATCCCGGCGCCGGAAGCCGCGACGCGATCGCAGCGCTCGCTGCCGCCGTGCCGACCCGCTTGAGGAAAGTCCGCCGGTCGACGCTCGTGGCATGCTTCGGATCGCTCGTGTGATCGATCATCCCGACCTCCTGTCCCTCATCCGCAGACGGGACATAACGTCATGCACGTCAAGGCTCCGGACCATAGCAGAAGTCTTCGCTAAACGCCATCAGACGCCGAGCCGGGCGCGCACCAGCCGCGCGCCCGCCACCAGGGCCTCGAGCTTGCCGACTGCCCGCTCGCGCGGCAGGTACTTCATGCCGCAGTCCGGCGCCGGCACGAGGCGCTCCGGCGGCACGTGAGCCAGGGCCGCGCGGATGCGGTCGGCCACGACCTCGGGCGTCTCGACCTTGGGGTCCCCCAGGTCGAGCACCCCGAAGACGATCGTCTTCGACGGCAGGGCGCCCAGGATGGCGCAATCGAGCCGCGGCTGTGCCGCCTCGATGGAGATGTGGGTGGCGCGGCAGCGCTCCAGCTCGGGCAGATACGAATAGCCACTCGGCTTCTCGCGCACGGTGTGGGCGTAGCCGAAGCAGAGGTGGACCACCGTCGGCCCGGCGATCCCCTCCAGGGCGCGATCGATGGCCGCGACACCGTACTCTCGGGCGCGATCGGGCCAGGCCTGCAGATAGGGCTCGTCCAGCTGGACGAAGTCGGCGCCGGCGGCCTTGATGTCACGCAGCTCCTCGTTGACGACGGCGGCGTACGCCATCGCGAGGCTCGGCGCGTCACGGTAGTGCTCGTCCTGCGTCAGCGCGGTCAGCGTGAACGTGCCGGGTATCGTGATCTTGATCGGGCGGTCCGTCTCCGCTCGCAAGAACGCCGTGTGCCGCGCCAGCACCGGCTTCGGCCGCGTGATGGGGCCCACCGCTCGCGGGACCGGCGTCGGGCGCCCGACGCGGCTCATCGCCGTCCCCGGCTTTTCCACGTCGAGCCCCGTGAGCGCCGGCGCCAGCCAGCTGAAGTAGCTCTCCCGGCGTACCTCGCCGTCGCTCACGATATCGACGCCGGCTCGCTCCAGATCGCGCACGGCCAGCCGAACGGCGTCGTCCTGGGCCAGCTCTCTCAGCTCGTCGGGCATGCGCCAGAGAGTCGGGCGCGGGACACGCGGCACGCCTCCCGAGAGCAGCGCCGCCCGGTCGACGAGCCACTCGGGCTGGGGAAAGCTGCCGACCACGGTCGTGGCCAGCGACGGAAGCACGGTAGGTTTCATGGGCGCCGATGACCTCGGCCCGATCCTGCGACAGACGCTCCGGCGCGTCAATCACGAACCCTCTTGACCACGCTCGGGAGCCGGGGCACATTGCTGGCCACTTCGAACATCCATCCCGGCTCGAGGCGGCATCAGGAGGTGCACCATGCGACCACGGCTTCGTAGCACCCTCGCGGGCATCGGCGTCGTCGCCGCTCTGCTCGGTGTCCTGCCCGGGCCCGACCGCGCCGTCGCGCAGCCCAAGCCGATCAAGATCGGCGAGATCAACTCCTATAGCGGCGTCGCCACGGTCTACACCTTCCCCTACAAGGAGGGCCTGGCGCTGGCGACGAAGGAGATCAACGACGCCGGCGGCATTCTCGGCCGGCCGCTCGAGTTCATTCATCGCGACGACAAGCTGAAGCCCGACGAAGCCGTCAAGGCCGCCCGCGAGCTCGTGCTTCAAGACAAGGTCGATTTCCTGGCGGGGTGCATCTCGAGCTCGGTGGGCCTCGCCATCTCCGCGTACGCGAAGGACACCAAGATCCTGTACTTCGCTACCCACTGCCAGACCTCGCGGCTCACGTGGGACGACGGCCACCGGTACATCGCGCACACCACGAACAACGTGAACCAGTACGTGCGGGTGGCCGCGAAGAAGGCGGCGACGCTGCCGATCAAGAAGTGGGCGAACATCTCGCCCGACTACGAGTACGGCCACAACATGTGGGAGGAGTTCTCGACCTATCTCAAGAAGCTCAAGCCGGACGTCGAGTTCGTCCAGCTGAACTGGCCCAAGCTCGGCGAGAGCGACCACAGCTCGTACATCACGGCGCTGCTCCAGTCCGGCGCCGAAGGGCTCTTCAGCTCGGTGTGGGGCGCCCAGTCCATCGCGTTCGTGAAGCAGGCGCGCCCCTTCGGGCTCTTCGAGAAGATGCGGCTCGTCGCGCCCTCGGTGGGCAATCCCGACGAGCTCGATCCGCTCGGCAAGGAGGCCCCGGTCGGCGCGATCGCCACGCCCTTCGCCTGGTACGACGCCGGGCTGCACAAGCGCCACCCCAAGCTCGAGGCGTGGACCAAGAAGTACACGGAGTGGGCCACCGCGAAGGGGCTGAAGGACCCGCAGCCCAAGCTCGGCGCCTCCTGGGGCTACGCGAGCGCCTACATCATCGCGGAAGCGATCAAGCGGGCGAAGAGCACGGATACGGAGAAGGTCATCGGCGTGCTGAGCGAAGGGTTCGAGATGGACTTCCCGTGGGGCACGGTGGTCATGCGCGGCTGCGATCAGCAGGCGCTGCCGCCGCAGTGGCTCGGCGTCGTGAAGCTCGACGCCCAGGGTAAGCCGTTCGCCACGGACATCGAGGAGATCCAGGGCAAGGAGGTCGCGCGCAGCTGCGAGGAGGTGAAGGACCTCCGGGCGGCCGCGGCGGCCAAGCAGAAGAAGTAGCCGGAGTGTGGACGCCCTGACCAGCCTGTTCCCCTGGATCACCAACGGTCCGCTCATCGCCGTGCAGGTGATGAGCGGGCTGTCGGTGGCCATGTTCCTCTTCCTGGTCTCGGTCGGGATGTCGCTCATCTTCGGCGTGACCCGCATCGTGAACCTGGCTCACGGCAGCTTCTACATGGTCGGCGCCTACCTGATGGTCACGCTGGTCGAGACGCTGCCCGCCAACCAGGCCATGTTCTGGGTTGCCCTCGCCCTGGCGCCGCTGGCCGTCGGGCTCCTGGGCGGCGTCATCGAGGTCACGCTCCTCCGACGCATCTACCACCGCGAGCCGCTCTTGCAGCTCATCCTCACCTTCGGGCTGATCCTGGTCATCGGCACGCTCGTCCTGCTCGTGTGGGGGCCCGACAACAAGAGCGTGGCGCGCCCCGACGCGCTGGCGGGGTCGGTGCGGATCTTGGGCCAGCCGTTTCCGTCCTACTACCTGCTCGTGCTCGGGCTCGCCCCGGTGGTCGCGATCGCGCTCTGGATCGTCTTCTACCGGACGCGCTGGGGCATGCTGATCCGCGCGGCCACCGTCGACCGGGAGATGCTCGGCGCGCTGGGCGTCGACGTGGCGACGCTCTACACGCAGGTGTTCATCTTCGGGAGCTGGCTGGCCGGGCTCGGCGGCGCGCTCTCGGCGCCGACGGTGGCGGTAGCGCTCGGCATGGACGGCGACGTGCTCACGACCGCGTTCGTGGTGGTGGTCATCGGCGGGCTCGGCAGCTTCGCCGGGAGCTTCATCAGCGCGCTCCTGGTCGGCGAGCTACAGTCCTTCGGCATCCTCGTGTTCCCGGCGGTGTCGATCGTGCTGCTCTTCGCGATCATGGCGGTCGTTCTGATCGTTCGCCCCTGGGGCCTCCTGGGGCGGCCGGAAGAATAGCCGCGTGACCTCCCTGCGCTGGCTCGTCGCGCTCGCGCTACTCGTGGTGCTGCCGCTCGTGCTGCCGAGCTTCCTGGTGGTCGTGATGACCGAGATCGCGATCGTCGCCCTCTTCGCGACCGCCTTCAACTTGCTGATGGGCTTCGGCGGCATGGTCTCGTTCGGCCACGCCGCCTACTTCGCGCTCGGCGCCTATGCGGCGGCGCTCCTCGTCAAGCAGGCCGCGTGGCCCATGCCGCTCGCCCTGGCGACGGCCCCGTTCGTGGCGGCCGCCGGCGCCCTGTTCTTCGGCTTCTTCATCGTGCGCCTCACGCAGACGTACTTCGCCATGCTCTCGCTGGCCTTCGCCCAGATCGTCTTCACGGTGCTCTTCAAGTGGAAGACCCTCACCGGCGGTGACGACGGCATCCTGAACGTCTGGCCGCCGCCGGCGCTCAAGTCACCCCTCGCCTACTGCTACTTCACCTTCGCGGTGGCCGGGCTGGCGATGCTCGCGCTGCGCGCCATCGTCGACTCGCCCTTCGGCTACGCGCTCAGGGCGATTCGCGAGAACCCGCGGCGCGCCCGCTTCATCGGGGTGAACGTCCGCCGTCACCAGCTCTTCGCGTTCGTTCTGTCCGGCTTCTTCTCGGGCCTGGCCGGCGGGCTCTTCGCGTTCTTCAACGGCAGCGTCTTTCCCGATTTCGCGTACCTGAACAAGTCGTTCGAGCCGCTCGTGGTCGTGCTGCTGGGCGGGGTCCAGTCGTTCTTCGGTCCGCTCGCCGGCGCCGTGGGCTTCAAGATTCTCGAGACGTTCATCGCGCGCCAGTGGCCGGTGTACTGGCCGCTCTTCCTCGGCAGTGCCGTCGTCCTCGTCGTGGTGGCGCTGCCGCAGGGTTTCGTCGGGCTTCTCCAGAGGCAGTCGTGGCGGATCCGAGCGGCGCGCTAGTCCTCCAGACCGTCGGCCTGCGGAAGCACTTCGGCGGAGTCCAGGCCGTGAACGGCGTGGACCTCGCGGTGCCCGAGGGCGACCTGCGGGCGATCATCGGACCGAACGGCGCCGGCAAGACCACGCTCTTCAACCTGATCACCGGCGATCTCCCGCACGATTCCGGGCAGATCTTCTTCAGAGGAGCCGAGGTCAGCGGCCTGCCGCCCCAGGCGCTCTGTCGCCGGGGGCTGGCGCGGACGTTCCAGGTCACCAGCATCTTTCGCCGACTCACGGCGCTGGAGAACGTCCAGACGGCGCTCCTGACCCATCACCGGCGGCATCTCGACATCTTTCGGCCGGCCCGTCGGCTCTACCGGGACGAGGCGATGATTCTGCTGGACCGCGTCGGACTCGGCGCGCAGGCCGCCAAGCCGAGCGGCATCATGTCGCACGGCGATCAGCGACGGCTCGAGCTGGCCCTGGCCCTCGCGAGCGAGCCCCAGCTCCTCATGCTGGACGAGCCCACCGCCGGGATGGCGCCGCGGGAGCGCCACGAGATCATGGCGCTGGCGGCGGCCATCGCCGCCGACGCGCGGCTGACGATCGTGTTCACCGAGCACGACATGGACGTCGTCTTCGCGGTCGCTCGGCGCATCTCCGTCCTGCACCAGGGCGGGGTGATCGCGGAGGGGACACCGCTCGAGGTGCGCGGCGACCCCGAGGTGCAGCGCGTGTATCTCGGCCATCGGTCCAAGACGGCGCGCTGATGCGGCTCCTCGAGGTCAGCGGGATCGATTCGTACTACGGCGACAGCCATATCCTGTTCGATCTCTCGCTCGAGGTCGCCGCGGGCGAAGTCGTGTGCCTGCTGGGCCGGAACGGCGCCGGCAAGACCACGACCCTCAAGAGCATCATCGGTCTCGTGCCCCCGCGATCGGGGCAGATCACGCTGCGGGGGCGATCGCTGACGGGGCTCGCGCCCTTCCGCATCGCCCGCCTCGGGACCGGCTACGTGCCGGAGGAGCGCCGCATCTTCGGCAACCTCACCATCCGCGAGAATCTCGAGGTGGCCCGGCGCACCTGGGGAGACGGCGCCGGCGAGCCGTGGACGGCCGATCGCGTCTTCGACCTGTTCCCGCATCTGCGTACCCTGCGCGACCGGCCGGCGGGCCGGCTCTCCGGGGGCGAGCAGCAGATGCTCACGATCGCCCGCACGCTGATGGGGAACCCGTCGCTCCTGCTCCTGGACGAGCCGTCGGAAGGGCTGGCGCCGCTCGTCGTCGAGATGCTGGCCACGCAGCTCGCCGGGCTCCGGGGCACGGGGCTGACGATGCTCGTCGCCGAGCAGAACGTCCACTTCGTGAGCGAGCTGGGCGACCGGGTCTACGTCCTCGAGAAGGGCATGGTGCGCTACCAGGGCACCATGGCGGAGTTCGTGGGCAACGACGAGGTGCGCCGCGCGTACCTCGCGGTCTGACCGATCTACGTTCGACCTCTCAGCGTCTCACCTTGGCAAAGTCCCAGGACGTGATGGACTTCGGGGTGATGACGAGCGCGGCGCGGTCCTGCGCGTAGAACTTCTGCAGGTGCGACGGCAGCTCCTTCGGAAAGAGCTGCTCCCGGTAGAGCGGCTTCACCTGCTCGATGCGCGACATCCAGACCCGAGCCCCTGCCTGATCGTCGACGATTTCGCACGCGCCGATGATCAGGGCGGCCTTGAGGGTCCAGTAGTGCTCGCCGGACTCGACGAGGAACGAGACATCAGGGTGCTTGCGGACGGCGGCGACCTTCTTGCTCTTGAGGCTCGTGTGCATGACGACCTTGCCGTCCACCCAGGCGAACCACATCGGCAGCGCGAGCGGCGCGAGCCCGTCGCGCGTCACGCACAGAATGCCCCGTGGCGCGGCGTTCAGGTAGCGGTCGATCTCCTCACGACTCAGCTCCGCCCTCAACGCGGCGCGGATCCGAGCCAGCGGGGAACGAGCACGATCGCCAGCCAGATCGCCGCGGCGAACGCCAGGGTCATCAGGAAGCCCCATTCGCGTCGGAAGCCGAGCCAGCAGGCCAGCGCGAAGACCAGGCTGCCCACGAAGCCGGCGATCATGGAGCCGACGAAGTCGGCGGTCTGGCGCTGGTCGCCTCGACTCCCGGAGAACACGATCCACATGGCCAGCGGCGCCGTCAGGGGCATGGTCGCGATGATCGCGGCAAGGTGCCGGGAACGCTCCTGAACCACCGCGACCAGGACGACGATCAGCACCGAGAGGAGCACGGTCACGACTTTCTCCGGAATCATTGCACCCGGACGGTCTCGAGCGCCCTCCAGTCGAGGTCGACACCGTGGCCCGGCCGGTCCGGCGCGACGGCCAGCCCGGCCTCGATCTGGAGCGGCTCGGCGATGAACCGGTCGAGCCCGAAGCCGTGGACCTCGAGGTACGAGCGGTTCGGAACCCCGGCCAGCAGGTGCACGGTCAGGTCGTGGGCGCCGTGCGAGGTGACGGGCAAGTGGAACGCCTCGGCCAGGTGGCACACCTTCATGAACGCGGTGACGCCGCCGCAGTTCGTCACATCGGGCTCTGGGAACGTGACGCCGCCGGCCGCGATCAGCTGGCGGAACTCGTACACGGTGTGAAGGTTCTCGCCGGCGGCAATGGGCACGCCGCCCTCGCGCACGATGCGGACGTGGCCCGGCACGTCGTCGGGGACCGTCGGCTCCTCCAGCCACACCGGCGCGCAGTCGGCCAGAGCCCGCGCGGCGCGGATCGCCTCGTCGACACTCCAGCGCATGTTGGCGTCGACCATCAGCGGGAACTCCGTACCGAGATGGGCGCGCATCGCCCGCACGCGGGCCACGTCGTCCTGGAGCGACGGGCGCCCGACCTTCATCTTGATCGCGCGAAAGCCGCGCGCCAGGTTCTCGTCCGTCTGGCGCAGCAGCGCGTCGAGCGGGAAGTCGAGATCGATGCCGCCGGCGTAGCACGGCACGCGCGGATCGAACCCGCCCAGCACACGCCAGAGCGGCACGCCGTGGCGGCGGGCGCGCAGGTCCCACAGCGCGATGTCGACCGCCGAGATGGCGAGCGACTGGGCGCCGCCGCGGCCGCCGTAGTGGAGCGCCCACCACATGGCCTGCCACAGGCTCTCGATGCGGTCGGCGTCGCGTCCGACCAGGAGCGGCGCCAGATCGCGCGCGACCAGCGCGTGCACGGCCGCGCCGCCGGCCCCGACGGTGTAGGTGTAGCCCGTGCCCTCGGCGCCCTCGTCGTCGCGCACCCGCGTGGTGACCAGCTCGAAGCTCCGGATCGTTCCGTGCGTGCTGTCGGACAGCGCCACCGGCAGCGGGATGCAGTAGTGGTCGGCCCGGACCTCCCGGATCAGCACCGGCGCCGGATCACTTGATGGCGTAGGGGTTGATCGGCGTGCCCACTCCCCGCGTGACGGGCAACGGCGAGGCGACGAGCAGAAACGCGTAGCGTCCGTCGGCGGCGCAGTCCGCGGCCAGCTCCTCGAGATAGAAGATCTCGCCGAGCGTCAGCCCCATGTTCGGGATGGCGCAGATGTGGAAGGGGCTCCGGAACGGGGGCAGCTGTGAGGGCCGAACCTCGACCGCGTAGTTGTCGGCGGCGACCGCCGCGATCTCCCGGGCGTGCATCCACGGTGCGGTGTGCACCGACACCCCCGGCGAATCGTCGAGGTCGTAGTTGCGCCAGTCCTTCCGGTCGAGGTAGCGGGACATGTGGCCCGTGCGGATCAGCAAGAGGTCGCCGCGCCGGATCTCCACCTTCTGCGCGGCGGCGGTGGCGTCCAGATCGTCGGGGGTGATCGCATAGCCCGGCTCGAGGGCGCGCACGCCCTTCCAGCGCGCGACGTCGAGGAGGACGCCGCGGCCGGCGATGCGGCTCTTGGTCTTGTCGATGCTGTTCTTCGAGGTGCCGCCGCTGGTGACGAGGGCGGCGTCGTAGCCGTTGTACATCTTTCCCTCGTAAAAGACGTGGGCGAGGCTGTCCCACTGGGTCACGCACTGCAGCGGCATGACGATCCAGTCGTCGGAACCGCCGTAGCCCTGCATCGCCACGACCTCCGCGGGCGTCTTCGGCACGTCGCCGCCGTCGCGGAACATCGTGTGGATCGGGTTGAAGCGCTGGCGCGTTCCGCTCTGCGGCCCCTCACGCTGGAGCGGGATCCCGAGCGCGAACACCTTGCCGGTGGTGGCGAGCCGGCAGGCCGCCGCGACCGCCTCCGGGGTGATGAAGTTCAGGGTCCCGATCTCGTCGTCCGCGCCCCAGCGGCCCCAGTTCCGCACCTGCATCGCGATCTTCCGTAGAGTCTCCTCGCTCATGGCCGGCAATCTTACGCCAACCGTCCTTTGCCGGGCTGATAATGTGTCTCCGTGACCGCTCGCACGGACCGGCTCCTCCTCGCCAACGCGATCATGGGCCAGTTCATCACGGGCGTGGCCACGCGGATCTTCATCGTCTCGCTGCCGACGCTCGCCAGCGCGCTGCACACCGACATCCTCGCCATCTCCTGGGCGCTCATCGTGTACCAGCTTGCCGGGATCAGCCTCTCGGTCGTCTTCGGCCGTCTCGGCGACATCCACGGACGGTACTGGATCTACGGAATCGGCTTCGCCATCATGACCGTGAGCTCGCTCGCCTGCGGGCTCGCGCCCAACGCTCTGCTGCTCATCCTGTTCCGTCTCGTGCAGGGGCTGGGCGCGGCCATGATCTCGTCGGCGACGCGCGTGCTGGCGATGGAGGCGATGCCCGAGGGGTCCGAGGGCCGCGCCAACGGCTACATGACCATGGGGTTTCATTCCGGGTTGCTGCTCGGCCCGCCGCTGGGCGGGCTCGTGATCGATCTGGTGAGCTGGCGCTGGATCTTCTTTCTGCTGGTCCCGATGGGGCTGACCGGGGTCGTCCTGACGGTCATGCGGGCGCGGCGGCGGCCGGCCGTCGCGGGCCGGGCCCCGTCGATCGATTACCTGGGCGCGACGCTGCTGATCGTCCTCACGGTCTTGCTCACGCTGCTGCTCGACCGGCGGAGCGCGCAGACGCTCGGCGCCGAGCGCTCCGGCGTCATGGCGCTGGTCTTCGTGGCGACACTGCTCGGCTTCCTGGCCCACGAGCGCCGCGCCGTCAGCCCGGTCGTGAACCTGACGCTGTTCCGCATTCGCATGTTCTCGTTCAGCATTCTGAGTCTCCTGCTGATCGCCACGACCACCAGCCTGCTCGGCTTCCTGATGCCTTTCTACATCCAGGACGTGCTCCACTTCTCCCCTTCGCTCATGGGCCTCATCTTCCTGTCCGCGCCCATCT
>WNGN01001215.1_pt1 | contig 16823 bp, 19 predicted proteins | sample 5400561 | NCBI WGS metagenome assembly WNGN01 (sample SAMN13153379, study PRJNA577476) | soil metagenome | isolation source: 115 cm soil or saprolite under Garry oak tree replicate 2 | place: USA:California | collected 2016-06-15
AAAGCGCCTGGAGGTGGAGGAGAAGCAGGAGCAGGCGCGCATCAAGTCGATGCAGAAGGAGCTGGAATGGGTGCGGCAGAACCCCAAGGGCCGCCAGGCGAAGTCCAAGGCGCGCCTCTCGCGCTTCGAGGAGCTGTCCTCCTACGAATACCAGAGGCGCAACGAAACCCAGGAAATTTTCATCCCGGTCGCGGATCGTCTCGGCGATTCGGTGATCGAGCTGAAGGGTGTCTCCAAGGGCTACGGCGACCGCTTGCTCATCGACGATCTCTCCTTCAGCGTGCCGCCCGGCGCGATCGTCGGCATCATCGGTCCGAACGGCGCCGGGAAATCGACGCTGTTCCGCATGATCACCGGCAAGGAAAAAGCGGACAGGGGCAGGATCGTCGTCGGGCCGACCGTGAAGATGGCCCACGTGGACCAGTCGCGCGAAGCGCTCGAGGCCGACAAGACGGTATGGGAATTCATCTCGGCCGGCGCCGACATCCTCACCGTGGGCAAGTTCGAGATGCCTTCGCGCGCCTACCTCGGCCGGTTCAACATCAGGGGGGCAGACCAGCAGAAGAAGCTGGGCACGCTCTCCGGCGGCGAGCGCGGCCGGGTGCACCTCGCGAAGACGATGCTCGCCGGAGGGAACGTCCTGCTGCTCGACGAGCCCTCCAACGACCTGGACGTGGAAACGCTGCGGGCGCTCGAGGAAGCGCTCATCGAATTCGCCGGCTGCGTGCTCGTCATCAGCCACGACCGCTGGTTCCTCGACCGGATCGCCACGCACATCCTCGCCTTCGAAGGCGATTCGAAGGCGAGCTTCTTTGCCGGCAACTACCAGGAGTACGAAGCCGACAAGGTGAAGCGGCTGGGAGAGGAGGCGGCCAAACCCAGGCGCATCCGCTACAAGCCCCTGAAGAGGTGAGTCCGGAAATCCGTGCCGCTTCTTCGCATCGCCATCCCCGACATGGTCTCGCCGTCGTATTTTCCGGCGATCGCCGCGGTCGAGCTCGGCTACTTCGGCAAGGAGGGGCTGGAGGCGACGATCGAGCTTCTTTTCCCGGTCACGAAGACCTATGAAGCTCTGCGCGACGGCCGGCTCGATTTCGTCGGTGGCGCGGCGCACGCGCCGCTCTACGCCTTCCGCGACTGGGCGGGCTGCAAGCTGCTTTGCGCGCTCTCGCAGAACATGTACTGGTTCCTCGTCGTGCGCAAGGACCTCGGCCTCTCACGCGGCGACCTGCGCGCCTTGAAGGGGCTTCGCATCGGCGCGGCGCCCGGCCCCGCGGACGGACTGAAGCGCATGCTCGTCGAGTCCGGAGTCGACCCGGAGCGCGAGGTGAACATTGTCCCCGTGCCCGCGACCGCAGGTCTGTCCTTCGGCCTCGCCGCAGCAAGCGCGCTTGAAAAAGGCGCGGTGGACGGCTTCTGGGCCAACGGCATGGCCGCCGAAATCGCCTTGCGTGGCGGCAATGGCACGCTCGTGATCGACGCGCGCCGCGGCGACGGGCCGAAGGCCTCGCGGCACTACACTTTCCCTGCGCTCGTCACGACTCAGAAATGGATCGATCAGAGCCCCGAGACGGTCGCAGCGGCGGTGCGCGCGGTCGTCGCGGCGCAGAGCGGGCTCAAACGCGATCCCTCGCTCGCCGCCGCCGCCGCGAAAAGACATTTCCCCGCGGCGGAGCTCGCCCTCATGCCCGGGCTCGTTCGACGCGACGCGCCGTACTACGACCCGACGATTTCCAAAGAAACGGTCGAATCTCTCAACGCGTTTGCGCGAGCGACCGGGCTGCTGTCGCGGGCGCCGGCCTACGAACGGGTCGTCGCGACGCAGTTCCAATCGCTGTGGGGCGGGGCGTCTTAGCCGCGGCCCTCTCCTTGCCGCGGCAGGCGGCATTGCGTAGACTCGGTGCGCGATGGAAACGATACGGCAGCTCAAGGCATTGTGGGCTTACGCGAGCTGGTGCGCTCAGGCGCCTGCGTCCGCGCCGGCCTGTGATTCCTTCTGGAACTGGGTGGCCGTCGCCGCTGTCGCCGGCTTCGCGCTTGTCGGGCTGTACATCGTGCGGAAGATGGCGAAGAATTTCCTTGCCGTCCGGGCGGAAAGACGACGGCTCGCCCAAGCGTCGCGCGTGGCCGACCCCGATACCATGTCGCGATACCGGGTCGATCCCGAGAAGTTCCATCCCGACCCCCCACAGGAAGAAGGCATGGAACGACGCATTCGACAAGCGCTCGACGAGAAAAAGTTGGAAGGGCGCTGAAGCCGAGTGCCGGCGCTTTTCTAGGGTTTTCTCTCAGCGTTTATCGGGGCATGCCCGATTGGCTTGGCGCTCGGGCATTGTTAGCCTGACTTCCTGGATTCGACCGGCTTCGCCCAAAGGGCTGGCCACTTCTTAGGAAGCCACCATCAGAGAGAAGATAATTCTCCTCGTCGAGGACAATCCGACCGACGAGGAACTTACGCTGCGCGCGCTGCGCAAGGCAAATCTCGCGAACGAAGTTATCGTCGCTCGCGACGGGAGCGAAGCGATCGATTTCCTCTTCTGCACCGGCAGATACGCCGGGCGCGATCCTGCGCAAATGCCCGCAGTGGTCATGCTCGATCTCAAGCTTCCCAAGCTGAGTGGATTCGACGTGGTCAAGCGCATGCGCGCCGATCCACGCACGCAAGCCATCCCTGTCGTCGTTCTTACGTCATCGAGCGAGGACGAAGACATGCTGCGGAGCTACGAGCTCGGCGCGAATAGCTATGTACGTAAGCCGGTAGAGTTCTCGGCCTTTGCCCAAGCGGTCGGTCAACTTGGTATCTACTGGGTGCTCCTCAATCAGAACCCCCCCGGATAAACTCTGCAAGGATTCAGGCGTGGTGCGGATGGTCGCTGGATCGCGGCCGAAGGCAGGCCCGCGGAGCTGCTCGCGCGGCCGCACATCCGCAGGGCCTGCCTCGGATGAGGTGCTAGTATTTGCATGAGGAAGCCGGAAGGAGGAGGAAGCCGATGTCCTTCGTGAAAGTCACCGACCTCGCCTATGGGCGGCTGCAGTCGCCCAGCCTCGATGAAGCCGAGGAGTTCCTCACCCACTTCGGCATGGTCCGCTCCGAGCGCACCCCGAACGCGCTCTACGGCGCATGAGCTCGCCGGCGCGCCGCAGTTTCCTGTCGCCCCAGTTGAGCACGTTCTTGCGCGTCGGCAGGCGTTTGAGCTTATTCATGGCCTTCGCAGGTAAAGCGCATCGCCCACGGCGTCATCATGACGTAGCGCGGGAGCCATGAAGGCGATCGTCATCCGCGAGTTCGGGCCGCCCGACGTGATGCGGCTCGAGGAAGTGCCGACGCCCGAGCCGGAGGCGGGCGAGGTGCTCATCGAGGTCCGAGCGGTGTCGGTGAACCGCACGCTCGATCTCGTCGTGCGAGCCGGCGCGTACGCCGTGCCGGTCAAGCTCCCGCACGTGCTCGGCGTCGATCCGTCCGGCGTCGTCGCCGCGGTCGGACCCGGCGTGACCGCGCGCAAACCCGGCGACCGCGTCGCGACGCTGCAGTTCGTGCGACCGCCGGCTGCGAACTCGTTTCCGGTCATACTCGGCCTGCACGTCTGGGGCGGGTATGCGCAGTACGTGAAAGTCCCGGTCGCGTGCACGCATCCGATTCCCGACGGCGTCGATTTCCCGGTCGCGACGGCGGTCGCGCGCCACGCGCCGGTCGCCTTCAGCATGCTGCGCGACATCGCGGGACTGAAATCCGGCGACTGGGTGCTCGTGATGGGCGCATCGGGAGGCCTGGGCAGCGCCGGCATCCAGGTTGCGAAATACCTGGGTGCGAAAGTCATCGCCGCGGCCGGCGCCGACGAGCGCGTCAAGGCGGCCGTTGCGCTCGGCGCCGACGCCGGGATCAATTACCGCGCGCAGAGCCTGACCGGAGAAGCGATGCGCATCACGGAGAAGCGCGGTGTCGACGTGGTGTTCGAGAACATCGGCGACCCCGATCTCTTTCCCGGGGCCTTCGCCGCGCTCGCGCGCGGCGGCCGCCTCATCACCGCGGGCGGCCACGGCGGCGGCACCGTCCCGCTCGACGTGAAGCAGCTCTATCTGAACCAGAACACGATCATCGGCTCGTTCGGGCGGATCATGCCCGCGGACGTGGAGCTGGCCTTGAGCGCGGCGGCCGAAGGCCGCTACCGCGTGCTCATCGACCGCATCCTGCCGCTCGCCGAAGCGGCGAAGGCGCACCGCCTCGTCGACGCGCGCGCCGGGATAGGCAAAGTCATTCTGCAGCCCACCTTGTCGTGAAGCGCAGCACCGAACGCTTTCTCACCACGCACACCGGAAGCCTGCCGCGGCCGGAGGACCTCGTGCGCATGATGTACGCCAAGGAGGAGGGCGTGCCGGTCGATCCCGCTGCGCTCGCTTCGCGCATCCGCTCTGCGGTCGAGGAAGTGGTGCACAAGCAGGCCGGAGCGGGAGTGGATATCGTGAACGACGGCGAGATGTCGAAGCCCAGCTACGCCACCTACGTGAAGGATCGCCTCGCGGGCTTCGGCGGCACCGGGAATACTTTCGTATACCAGGATCTCGCCGAGTTCCCGAACCTCGCCAAGCGCGTGTTCGGCGATCCCGGGCGCTCGCGCAGGAAAACCCCGGGGTGCAATGCGCCGATCAGCGTGCGCGACGCTCACGGCCCGCGGGAGGACGTCGACAATCTCAAGGCGGCGGCCGCGAATGTGAACGTACAGGAAATGTTCATGAGCGCGGCCTCCCCCGGCGTGATCGGGCTTTTCTTCAGGAACGACCATTACCCGAGCCAGGAAGCCTATCTTTTTGCGATCGCCGACGCGATGCGCCACGAGTACGAGACGGTTGCGAAGGCCGGCATCGTTCTGCAGATCGACTGCCCCGACCTCGGCATGGGCCGGCACATCCAATACGCGAACCTTTCGCTCGAGGAATTCCGCAAGAAGGCGAGGCTGCACATCGAGGCGCTCAACCACGCGCTTGCGAACATTCCGCCCGAGCAGCTGCGCCTGCACCTGTGCTGGGGCAACTACGAGGGCCCGCATCACTGCGACGTGCCCCTTGCAGATATCATCGACATTGTCTTCACGGCACGGCCGAGCGCCATTTCCTTGGAGGCCGCCAACCCGCGCCACGCCCACGAGTGGAAAGTGTTCGAGACGGTGAAGCTGCCTGAGGGCAAGATGCTGATCCCCGGCGTGCTCGAATCGAAGACCAATTTCATCGAGCACCCGGAGCTCATCGCCCAGAGAATCGGACGCTACGCGAAGCTGGTCGGACGCGAGAACGTCATCGCCGGAAGCGACTGCGGCTACGGCACCTGGGTCGGCCAGGCGGCGGTGGACCCGGACGTGGTGTGGGCGAAGATGGCGGCGATGGCCGAAGGCGCGAGAATCGCGACGAAAGAGTTCTGGCGCTAGGCATGCCTCTGCGGCGCTTCCTCGGGATAGTGGAGCGTGAAAAGAAGTTCCTCGGCGAGGAGTTCGCGCGCACGCAGAAGATGATGCCGCTCCTCATGAAGCCGCGGAACGGCGGGCGCTGGACGCAGGAAGACAAGCGCGAGCTCGTCGAGCACCTGAAGCGCCTGTCGGGAATGGGTCCCTACGTCGCGCTGCTCCTGCTTCCGGGAGGACTGGCGCTGCTGCCGCTGCTCGCGTGGTGGCTGGACCGGCGCCGCGACCGCCGTCCGCCGCCATCGACTTGAACCTGGACGCGCGCTAGCGCGGCCACAGCCAACCGAACGTGCCTGCGGTCAGGAGCGCGTAGACCAATCCGTCAACCGTCGACTTGATCGTGGTGCCCCACGCGCGGTGATACCAGATCGACGCCTGCCAGAGCGCGGCCGCGTATGCGATGAACGCCGTGGCGCCGACGAGCTGGAAGACACGGAGGTAGGGCGCGCCGGCGGGCAGGGCGCGCCCCGCCACGTAAGCGGCGAACAGCCCGACGACCGCGCAGTATACGAACCAGAGGACGAGGCTCTTCGTCATCGACGGGCGGCCGTTCGGTATCACCGTCAGCATCATCACCGGGCCTTTTTCCATTTTTTCCGCAAATGCAGGAGAACGCATCTCCTGCATGTTCGAAGGGCGGGGAACCATGTACTCGCCCGGCGGCACGGCGAGCGGGCGCAGCGCGTCTCTCAGCTTGTCCTCGTTCGGCAGCTTGCGGTAGTCGTTCTTGTGCCACCAGGGCAAGGCCATGTGGATCACGGTGCTCGCGACGAAGACGATCACCGACGACAGCAGGATCGGGAGCCACAGCGCGGACAGTCCTGTCATGACGGCCTCCTCTGGTTGAGCCGCTACTCGCGGTACGAAGGATCGATAGCGTCGAGCTTCCGGATCAGCGCCGGCCACTCGAGGATGCCGAGCTTGCGGCGCACTCCGGGCTGGTAGAGATGCGATGCGTCCTCGATGATCTTGCGTGGCGGAAGCGAGATCTCGGTGTTGCAAGCGAGCGTCGCGACCTGAAGCTGGCAGGCGCGTTCCAGGCGGAAGATGTTGTCGAACGCCTGCGGGATGCTCGCGCCGACGACCAGCAGCCCGTGGTTCCTGAGGATCATCGCCTCGCGATTGCCCAGGTCGCGCACCAGGCGCTCCTGCTCATCCATGTCGATTGCGACGCCCTCGTAGTCGTGGTAGCCGATGTCGATGAAGCGCATCGCGGTCTGCGCGAACGGCATCAGGCCGGCTTTCATCGCCGACACTGCCATCCCGGCGATCGTATGGGTATGGATGACGCAGTCCACTTCGTGCCGCGCGCGGTGGATCGCGCTGTGGATGATGAAGCCCGCCCTGTTGACGTCGTACTCGGTCGGGTTGAACAGGATCTTGCCGTCCAGGTCGAGCTTGATGAAGCACGAGGCGTGCATCTGCTCGTAGAGCAGGCCGTAGGGATTGATGAGGAAGGCGTTGTCCTCGCCCGGCACCCGGGTCGAGATGTGGTTCGCGATCATCTCGTCCATGCCGTAGAGATGGACCAGGCGGTAGGCGGCGGCGAGATCGACGCGCTTCGCCCACTCGGCGGGGCTCACCTGCTCCCTGACTGATTTCTGCTTTTTGATGCGGGTGACGCTCATGGCGTGCTCCTCGCGTGTGAGTCCGATGCCGTGTAGTTTAACCCCGAGCACCCGCTCGCGGGCGTACCATTGGCGGGGTGAGGTCTAGGTTGCTGAGGCTCCTCTTCGTTCTCATTCTGGTCTGGTGCGGTCCGGCCCGGGGACAAGCATCGACCCCCGCGGGCCTGTGGCAGACCGTCAGCGACCGCACGGGGCAACCCGGCGGCTTGGTCCGCGTCGTGGAGGTCGACGGCGAATACACCGGCACGGTAGTCGCCGTGTTTTCTCCACCTGCGCCGGATGCCCATCCGTTGTGTGAGCTGTGTCAGGGCGATCTGAAGGACAAGCCGGTTGTCGGGATGATCATCCTCCGCGGCGTGCGCCGATTGGGGGACCGGTATTCGACAGGCCAGATATTGGACCCCGACGAGGGACAAGTGTACAACTGCCGTATCGCGCTGCTCGATGACGGGCGCAAACTCGAAGTTCGCGGATTCATCGGCATACCGCTCTTTGGCCGGTCCCAGACTTGGGTTCGCAAGGAGTGAGTTTGCTTGGGGAATTATTTATTGCGCGCGTCCCGCAGCGCCCGCCACAGCCGGTCCGGTGTCACCGGCATGTCGAGGTCTTTCACGCCAGCAGGCCGCACGGCGTCGAGGATCGCGTTCATGGTCGCGCCGAGCGCCCCCGAGGTTCCCGATTCACCCACTCCTTTCGCTCCGAGCGCGTTGGCTTTCGTCGGTACCGCGTGCTCGTCGCAGAGGATGGCGCGGGTCCAGTCGGCGCGCGGCATCGGATAGTCCATGAAGCTCCCAGCGAGCAATTGACCGGTCTCGCTGTCGTAGATCGCGTGCTCGGCGAGCGCCTGGCTTACGCCCTGGAGCACGCCGCCGTGCACCTGGCCTTCGACGCTGGTGTGATCCACCACGTTTCCGATGTCGTCCACGGTCGCATAGTTGACCACGTCGGTCGTCCCCGTTTCGGGATCGATTTCGACTTCTGCGACATGGCAGCCGTTCGGGAAAGTCGTGCCGAAACTGCCTTCGGCAACGCAGTCCATGGGGTGAGGTGATTGGCCGGCGAGCTTTTTCCTGCTTGCCTTCTCATGTAAGGCGAGATATTTCTGCCCGAGTTGCCACCAGAAGCGGGTGCTCGCCTATGGGGATTGGGTCGAGGAGAACGTTCTTGGACCCGTGCCTCACCGGCAATACGTCTTCACCGTACCCCGGATGTTGCGGCCGATCTTTTCGCGCCGGCGCGGATTGCTGGGCGAGTTGTGCCATATCGTAGAGCGTTTGCTGATCGAAGCCTATTCCAGTGCCGCGGTGGAAGGCCGGCCGGGCCTGATTCTGTTTGTTCAGACCTTCGGCGATCTGGCGACCTTCAACCCGCACATCCATGTGTTGGCGGCTGATGGCGTTTTTCGCACCGATGGTGTGTTTGTCGCGTTGCCCGCTGTTCCCGTAAAGCTGCTCGAACAGGGATTTCGTTCTGAAGTGCTCAAGCTACTGGTGGCCGAGCGTGCCATCGGCGAGCGGCTGTCGGCGAGCATGCTCGCCTGGCGCCACAGCGGTTTCTGCGTCCATAACGGCGTGCGCGTTCGCGCCCGGGACGCCGAGGGCCGCAAGAAGCTCGCTCAATACATGCTGCGCGCGCCCTTTTCTCTGGAGAAGATGACTTATCTCCCGGACAGGGGAATGGTCATGTACCGCTCTCACATGCACAAGGGCCTGAAGCGCAATTTCCAGTTGATGCCCGGCGCGCAATGGCTCGAGATGCTCTGCCGCCATATTCCGGATCGGTTCGAACATTTGGTGCGGTACGTCGGCTGGTACTCGACCCGGTGCCGGGGCGAGCGGGCCCGTAAGGCCGTGCCGGGAGCGGCGGTGCAAGCACCCGAGGACGCACAGGTGGTTGTGGCGCGCGCCAGGTCGGCGTGGGCGCGGCTCATCCACAAAGTCTATGAAGTCGATCCTCTTCGATGCCCCAAGTGCGGCGCGCCGATGCACGTAATCGCGCTGATCGATGACGCCACAGTCATTCGCCGAATCCTCGAACATCTGGGTCACTGGGCACCGCGCCAGGTGCGACAGAATCAGCGCGCGCCACCGAAGGAGGGAAAGGGCATCGACGGACTAAAACCGCCGGTGCGCGAACTGACCTACCATCCCGTTCCAGATATCGCCTGAGTTGCTGAACGAGGACAACGCCTCGGATCTACCGGGGTGCGGGACTGAACTTGCCTTGCTGCGGCGGTTAGAATAGATTGCTCAGTAATTTACCATTAACCCGCTCCGATCGCGCCCCTCCGGGGGGGTGCGCAGGAGAGTGAAATTAACATAAGATGCATGTGCGGGATTCGGGGCGGGTTCAAGCACCGGATTGCGGCGCGCCAGCGGGCCCTTCAGACTTCGCGGCCGGATTGATTCGCCTATCCCTGACGCAGACGGCGGGCTGCGGCTCGCCCTCAGCTGCACGCGCTGGCGCGAGTTCTGGCACGGCTACGTCATCGCCACGGACCAGCACGCTTTCTTCCGCATCGCGGGAACGGCCGGGTCCTGCGAGCTTTCCGCTTCCGACGGGGTCGAGGCCGAATGGGCCGAGCGCTGGACGGTTTCTACCGGCGATGCGGCCTACACGGAGCTTGCGCCCCGCGAGCCGATCGCGGAAGGCGAGTTGCGCGAGCTCGACCGGCTTGCGCAGGAATTCTCGAGCGAATGGATATGGTTCGAAGAGAGCGAACCTGCGGAGACCGCGGTCGAGCGCGCGCGCTTCGAGGCTTACGGGTATCCGGTCCGCGCGGCGAACCTGCGCTCGGAAAAGCTGCGCAAGGTGCTGCGGCCGGAAAACGGCGGCCTGGCACTCGGCTCGTTCGGGGAGGACACGCGCTGGATTCCGGAACTGCTGCTGCGCTCGTGGCTGCGGTCGGCGAAATGAGCGAACCCTTCCGGCGCCGCAAGGTGCAGTGCGCGAGCGGCCTGCACCGCATGGCCTATCTCGAGTGGGGCGAGCGCTCGAGCGGGAAAACCCTCGTCTGCGTTCACGGTCTCACCCGCTGCGCGCGCGATTTCGACCGCCTGGCCGCGGAGATGGTCCGCCACGGCTACCGTGTCATCTGTCCGGACGTCGCCGGACGCGGCGATTCCGACTGGCTGAAAAATCCGATGGAGTACGCGGTGCCGACCTACGCGTTCGACATGGTCACCCTGATCGCGCGCCTGGACGTGGAATCGGTGCACTGGGTGGGCACCTCGCTCGGCGGGCTGATTGGAATGACGCTTGCGGCGATGCCCGATTCTCCGATCCAGCGGCTGGTGCTGAACGACGTTGGGCCGGTGCTCACCGCCGTGTCGCTCGAGCGCCTCAGCTCGTACGTCGGCAAGTGGCCACCCCTTCCGACGATCGAAGCGGCCGAGCTGTTCGTGCGCTCGACCAGCGCGTCCTTCGGCCCCCACACCGACGCCGAGTGGCGTTTCCTTACGGAGCACGTGGTGCGAAAGAATGCGGACGGGTCTCTGCGCATGCACTACGATCCGGCGATCGCCGTGCCGTTCAACGCCGAGCTGTCGCCGAAAGACGTGGAGCTGTGGACCTTCTACGACGCGATTCGCTGCCCGACCCTGGTCCTGCGAGGCGAGCAGTCGGACCTCCTCAGGCGCGACACCGCCGAGCAAATGGCTACACGCGGCCCGCGGGCGAAAATGGTGGAGATTGCCGGCGTCGGACACGCGCCGACCTTGCTTCACGACGATCAGATCGCGATCGTGCGGGAGTTCTTATTATACGGTCCAGTCCCGCGCGTGTGCTGCCGATCAGTATCTCTTCCTTAACTGAAGCGTCAACTGACCCGCTGCCGAGGCGGGGATGTTGGCGCCATCCAGCGTAGCAAGTGTAACGTCAAGGCGTACTTGAGTGATATACATATTGGTCATGGTCGTAAACGCAATTACCGAGGGCGTCGGTGTAATGGTAGGTGATAAAACGAAGTGAAAGCGTGCGTCGGCTTGGGGCACAATGTTGGCGCCTTGGACTGCGCCTAGAACAGCCGGGGGGACCGATGCAGGACAAAACAAGGTCAAGGTCAAAACCGGTGATGCAGCGGAATAGTAACTAATAGCTTCCAAGATGCTATCGGACGCTACAAGAAATCCGAAATTGACTATTGGCTGATTGCCGTTCGGTTGAACGATGTAGGTAAACGACTCGATGGTCGTGATGGGTTGATGTTTTAGATCGACTGGTATCGGTTTCGACGCAGGATTTACCACGGTGACTTGGAAATTCATTTCAGCCTCCTCTGAAAGGGAATTGACTTGCGTTTGTCCAGAGAAAATTCTATTTCACAAAAACCGCCACGGCAGCCGGCGCGCCGTCGTTGCGGAACAGTTGAGCGCCCGGTTGGCCTATAGCACGAGCGTGGGGTGCAAGGCATGGTCGGAGGTCAACGTTCCACCGCGTAGCGTGCTTATAGATTACTGAGTGTCAACGGCAATTTCTCCGCGCAGATACTCCACGGTTCGCCCTGCAATCAAGACGCGATCACCGCGCAGCGCACAACGCAAGTCGCCGCCGCGGGCCGAAAGCTGTTTCGCCACGAGCGCGGAGCGACCGAGGCGCGCCGCCCAATACGGAACAAGCGTGCAGTTCGCAGATCCGGTTACGGGATCCTCGGGGATTCCTTGTCGCGGCGCGAAAAACCGATAGACATAGTCCACCGCTTCGCCCGGCGCAGATATAGTGACGGCAAATTTTACCATTAACCCGCTCCGATCGCGCCCCTCCGGGGGGTGCGCAGGGGAGTGAAATTAACATAAGATGCATGTGCGGGATTCGGGGCGGGTTCAAGCACCGGATTGCGGCGCGCCGGCGGGCCCTTCAGACTTCGCGGCCGGATTGATTCGCCTATCCCTATCCCTTATTCCTTGTTTCGCGCCTCGCGCAACGCCCGCCACAGCCGGTCCGGTGTCACCGGCATGTCGAGGTCCGTGATGCCCTCGGATCGCGCGGCGTTCAGGATCGCGTTCATCGTCGCGCCGAGCGCGCCGGAGGTTCCCGATTCGCCCACGCCCTTCGCTCCGAGCGCGTTCGCTTTCGTCGGCACCGCGTGCTCGTCACAGCGGATCGTGCGCATCCAGTCGGCGCGCGGCATCGGATAGTCCATGAAGCTGCCGGCGAGCAGCTGTCCGGTTTCCCTGTCGTAGATCGCGTGCTCGGCGAGGACCTGCCCCACGCCCTGCAGCACGCCGCCGTGCACCTGGCCTTCGACGCTGGTGTGGTCCACCACGTTGCCGATGTCGTCCACGGTCGCATAGTTGACGACTTCCGTGGTCCCCGTTTCGGGATCGATCTCGACCTCCGCGACGTGGCAGCCGTTCGGGAAGGTCGTGCCAAAGCTGCCTTCGGCGACACAGTCCATCGGATGCGGCGAGCTCCCCGCGAGCTTTTCCGCAAGATCGAACAAGCCGATGCTCTTGCCCGCGGCGTGAAACGCGCCGCTGCGGTATTCGACCGCTGATGCCTCCGCGCCGAGGACGGCTGCGGCATGCGGCCTCGCGGTCTCGATCAGCTTCGGTCCGAGGAGTTTCACTGCGCTGCCCGCGCCGTAGAGCGAGCGCGAGCCGCCGGTGCCGTTGCCTACTACTAGGAGATCCGGGTCGCCCTCGTGGATGCGGATGCGCTCGGGTTCTGCCACCCCGAGGCCTTCGCAGAGGATGCGCACGAACGCGGTCTCGTGACCCTGGCCCGTAGATTGCGAAACGCAATTCACGTGCAGATTGCCTGTCTCGTCGAAGCGCGCGAACGCCTGGTCCTTGGGCGCAACGCCCGCAGCGCTCGCCTCGAGGAAGGTCGCGATGCCGATGCCGCGCAGCTTTCCTTCGCGCTTCGAGCGCTCGCGCCGCGCGGGGAAACCTCTCCAGTCGGCAAGCTCCAGTGCCTTGTCCATCACTTTCTCGAACTCGCCGCAGTCGTAGGTCGTTCCGTTCGCTGTCTTGTAGGGCATCGCCTCCGGCGGAATGAAATTTTTTCGCCGTAACTCGATCGGGTCGAAGCCGTGCTCGGCGGCGGCGCGGTCGAGCAGCCGCTCGATCGCGCAGGCGATGTCGGGCCGCCCCGCGCCACGGTACGCCGAGATCGGAACGGCGTTCGAATAGGCGCAGCGCGTGTGCGCGTACATCGCCGGGACCCGGTACACGCCGCCCATGGTGATGGTGATGTTGCGCGAGCCGATCTGCGGGCCGAAGGGCGTGGAGAAAGCGCCGAGGTCGGCGGCGTCCTCGAAGCGCAACGCGAGGAAGCTGCCGTCGCGGGCCAGCGCGAGCTCTCCTGTAAGCGTGAGGCCGCGTCCGTGGTTGTCGGAAAGGAATATCTCGGAGCGCGTCGCCACCCATTTCACCGGGCGGCCGAGCTTTTGCGCTGCGAGCATCACCGCGACGTGTTCGGCGTAGGAGTAACTGCGGATGCCGAAGCTCCCGCCGACCAGCTCGGTGATGACGCGGATCCTCTCTCCGGGAAGGCCGGTGGCGGCGGCAAGAAATCCGCGCATGCCGTTCAATCCTTGGCTCGGCGAATAGACGGTGAAAACGCCGCTGCCCGCATCGAAGCTCGCGAGAAAGGCGCGCGGCTCGATGGGATTGCCGACGAGTCGCTGGCTTCGTACCGTGATCCGGGACTTCAGCGCCGCGCCGGCGAATGCCGCCTCCACCGCCGCGCGGTCGCCCGATTCGTATTCGAAGGCGAGGTTGCCGGGGATGTCCGTGTGCAGTTGCGACGCGCCCGACTTTGTCGCGGCTCCGAACCCGACCACGGCGGGAAGATCGCGATACTCGACCGCGATTTCCTCTGCGGAGTCCTGTGCGAGCGCCGCGCTCTCGGCGACGACGAGCGCGACCGGCTGACCTACGTAGTGAACCTTGCCTTGCGCGAGCGCGGGCCAGAAGGGTTTCCTCTGCTTCTGCCCGCCCACGCCCTCGTAGGCGACGCCGCCGGGGAGCGATTTCCATCCGGAGGCCGCGTAGTGAGCGCCGGAGAGAACGGCGTGCACGCCCGGCCGCGCGAGTGCGGCCTTCGCGTCGATCGAAACGACGTCGGCGTGCGCGCGGTCGGAGCGAAGGAAAAAAGCGTGAAGCTGACCGGGAAGATTCCAGTCGGCGGTGTAGCGGCCTTGTCCGGTGAGGAGGCGCGCGTCTTCGCGGCGTATTGTTTTTTCGGTCATGGATCGGCGAGACAGCGCGCACGAAAAGCCGTAGTGTCTCAAAAGGCCGGCCGTGTGCGGTCTCCGGAATCGCTCACCGCCGGATTCCTTCGAGAAAGCTCACCACCAGCCCGCGCGCTTTCTTACCCCGGAGAGGGCCGACGAGGCTTCGCTCACGACCTCTTCTACGTCGACCGCGGTGAGCTTGCCGCGGCGCTTGAGGATGCGGCCGTCGACCATCACGGTGTCCACGTTCGACGGTTGCGCCGCTTCAACGAGCATGTGCGCCGGCTCGCTGAAGACGCCGAGGTTCACCTCGCGCGTGTTCACCATGATGAGGTCAGCGCGCTTGCCGGCCCTGAGGGACCCCACGCGGTCGTCCACGCCCATCGAGCGCGCGCCCTCGATGGTCGCGAGCTCCAGCACGCGGCGCGCGGGCAGCTTGAATTCGTTCTCGCTGCGGCTGTTCTCGATGTTCTGGATGGCTTTCATGATCGCGAACATGTCGGCGTTTCCCGAAAGCGCGGTCGTGTCCACCGACAGCCCGACCGTGACGCCGGCGGCGAGGAATTCGCCGGTCTGCGGGAAGCCGAACCCGATGCGCAGTTCCGTGTAGGGCGAAAAGCTCACCGGCGTGCCGGCGGAGGCCAGGGCGCGGATTTCCTCGGGAGTGACCCAGATCGCATGGATGCACTGCACGTCGCGGCCGAGCAGGTTTTCCCTCGCGAGCGCGGCGATCTGCCCCGCGCGGGCGCGCGCGTTGCTCACGTGGATCGAGATCGGCAGTCGGAGCCTGCGCGCGGCGGCGAACTCCCTCCGGGCCGCGTCGTTCGGAACCATGGATTTCGGATCGTTGAACGCGCCGCGCCAGGCAAGCCCGAGCGATAGGAGGCCTTCATTCGAGTAACTCGTCCAGTTCGCCTGCTTGCGCTCGAGGTCGGCGAGGTCGATCGTCTCGCCCGCCGGGTGTGCCTGCGGCGCGCCGTAGGAGAAGCGGCCGCGGATGCCGGCTTCCTTGAGCGCGCGCAGGTTCGCGTCGGCGAATTCGGGCCCGCGGATGTTGTGGCACCAGTCGTGCACGAAGGTGATTCCGCCGTTCAGCGCTTCCACGGCGGAGAGCCGGGTGCCCTGGTACATGTCCTCGGGGAGATAGATCTTGCCCAGTGCGGCCGCGGTCGGGAAGTAGCCGTGCTCGCGCTTGTCGCCCGACATGCTGCGCAAGAGCGTGTTCCACATGTGCCAGTGCGTCTCGATGAAGCCCGGCAGCACGATCATGCCGCGGCCTTCTATCACCTGCGCCCCGCTCGCCGGAATGTTGCGGCCGACCGCGACGATTGCGCCGCTCCTTACGTGTACGTCGGCGTCGGGCAGATCGCCGGTCGCGGCGTCCATGGTCATCACGTAGGCGTTGCGGATCACGAATTCGCCCCGCTCGGGCAGCTTGCCCATCCCGCCGCCTCCCATGAGCCCCGCGCAGCCGCTCGCACCGAGCGCGCCGAAGGCGGCCACTTTGCCGAGAAATTCGCGCCGCGTGGTCGTTTTCGAAGCTTTCACATGCCTTCCCGTCACCCGCGTCCGATGAAAGGCATTTTCGTCGCCATGATGGTCATGAACTGGACGTTGGTCTCGAGCGGCAGGTTCGCCATGTGCAGCACCGCCGCCCCGACGTGGTCCACGTCCATCAGCGGCTCCGGCTTCACCTCGCCGTTCGCCTGCGGAACGCCGTCGGCCATTCGCGAAGCGAGCGGCGTGCGCGCGTTGCCGATGTCGATCTGGCCGCAGGCGATGTCGTACTTCCTGCCGTCGAGCGCGGTCGACTTGGTGAGGCCGGTCACCGCGTGCTTGGTGGCAGTGTAGGGTGCCGAGTTCGGCCGCGGCGCGTGCGCCGATATCGAGCCGTTGTTGATGATGCGCCCGCCGCGCGGGGTCTGGCTCTTCATGATCCTGAACGCCTCCTGAGTGCACAGGAACATGCCGGTGAGGTTCGTGTTCACCACGGCCTGCCACTGCTCGAGCGCGAGATCTTCGAGCATGATGCTGCCCGGGGTGCCGATTCCGGCGTTGTTGAAGAGCACGTCGAGGCGCCCGAACTTCCCCTTCGCAGCGGCAAACAGCGCCCGCACCGCCCTCTGGTCGGTCACGTCGGTCGGGACGACCAGGGCGCGCTCGCCCGCTCCGGAAAGCCTCGCCGTCTCCTCCAGGAGCTCCTTGCGTCTGCCCGCGAGCGCGACGCGGTAGCCGTCTTTGAGAAAGGCGAGAGCGACCGAGCGCCCGATGCCGCTGCCCGCGCCCGTGACGATGGCTACTTTTCCGGAGGAATCCATATTCGTTCTTCCTTGTTGATCTTCAGTGTACGGCCGCGAGCTGTCTCGCCCGCTCCACGTCGTCGGCGACACGCTTCGAAGCGGCGAGCGCGCGCTTGCGGGCGTTGGCCGGGCGGCGCAAGGAGCCCCTGGAGCAGACCGCGAAGGACTCCGGCGCAGGCGAGCGCGCCCTGGTCGTCCCGACCGACGTGACCGACCAGAGGGCGGTGCGGGCGCTGTTTGCCGCTGCGAAGGGGAAGTTCGGGCG
>WNGN01006329.1_pt1 | contig 16822 bp, 31 predicted proteins | sample 5400561 | NCBI WGS metagenome assembly WNGN01 (sample SAMN13153379, study PRJNA577476) | soil metagenome | isolation source: 115 cm soil or saprolite under Garry oak tree replicate 2 | place: USA:California | collected 2016-06-15
GCCCCCGACCCTGACAGGCAGTAGTGTGCTCTGAGCAGGGAGTCTACGCAAGTCAGCCGAGGGTTGCCGACTGAACTGCCCTTTCAGGAGGCCAAACCGGTCGAGTCGTCCCGAGTCCGGCAAAGGGCCGTCATCCCGCCCTGTCGACCAGACTCAGACGGACACTCCGCGACTGAGTCCAGGAATGTCGGCCCTCGAATCCGTGGGGTAAAAGTGGGGTTCGATCTTTACCCGCCGTTGGCGGTCACATGGGGTCACCGCCCGGATGGAGCAGTCCGATGAGTCGCGGACGGGGCAGGCAGGCCGCTAACGTTGCTGCTCCGTTGTGCGTCGGCGGGGAGCCATGGCGGGGGCAGCGGCGACCCAATAAGGTTGAGCAATCAAGGAAGGGTAGCCGCTCCATGGTGGGTCCGCGTGTGCGTGCCGATGAACTTGAGCGCCGAGTCTTCGAGGCCGTGTCGTGCGACAAGGCCCTTCCGGCAAACTCGATCGTCGTCCACTTCGACCTCGTGGCGGAGGTGCTCAGTACCGACGGGTCCGGCGACGAGCAGCTCAAGCGCCACCACTGGGCGCCGCACGGCGCCGACCCGCATATGAGCTTCGCCGTACTCCAGGCCGCTGCGGATACGGTGCGCGCCGAACTTCAGTGACCTGTCGGGTGATCCGCCTCATCGTTGCGACGCGCAGGCGGGCCGGCCGGCGGTTCGTCGCGGACCGTGGTCTCGCGGTGTGACGGCATCGGCCGCACGTCGGTCGTCTGCGCCACCGGGGTCGGCCGGCGTCGTCGCGGCCCGGTCGGGCGCCCCCGGTGGCCGCCCCGCATCCGCGTGCGCACCTCGTCGAGCACTCGGTCATCGGAGATCGCCGAGAGATCGACCTCCTCCGGGTCGACGACCGCGCTGGTCGACAACTCCTCCGCCGTGTAGTGGCCGGCCTGGACTGCGGCCTGCGCGACGTACTGACCCAGAGCCAGCGCGATCTTGCGGACGTTCTCCGGGCTCGGCTTCGCGCCGCGATCCCGCCACCGCCCGATGACACTCTGATCGACGCCCGAGCGGCGGGACAGATCGGCCGCGGTCAGGTCGCGCGCGTCCATGAGCCGCTGCACGTAATCCCACCACGCGGTTCGCTTCATGCGCGGCACAATACGTGCGCACACGCTTGTGGCGCAGCACAGACACGCCCTTATTGCGTGCAGGTCACCTAACTGGACCGCACGCCCAGGACTGGCCTCTACCCCAATCGGCCCCCCGCGCTACGCCCACGTGAGGCGGGCGCGGGGGGCCGACTTGTCTCTGCCGGGGTCGCCGACCGTTGTCCGCGTCGGGGCGCCATGCTAACGTTCCGGCATGCGCACAGGCAAGCCGCTAGCACCGGCGCGTGAACGGGTGGACCACGGCGGTCCACCCGTGATCGTCGTCAAGACGTCCACCGTGACCGTGCTGATGCAGGCGGCCGGCTGGTCGAAAGCGGAGCTGTCGCGGCACGCCCGGCTCGATGCGGGTGCCGTGGGGCGCCTGCTGCTCCCCGAGGGCAGCCCCGACCGCATACGACCCGGGCAGCGCTCGATCGGCGGCCTGATCCTCGCATTCAACACGCGCTTCCCGAAGATCGGCTTTCACGACCTGTTCGACGTGGTCGAGGAGGATGGAAGTCTCATCGCGCCACTGGGGGAGGCCGAGACCGACGACAGTCTCGTCACGCCCACCGAGGAGGACGACCGACCGCAGGCGGTGACGGCGTGAGCCGCGACGACGAACCGAGGGCGCGCGACCTCGCCACAGCGCTCGCCGGTGCCCGGCCTGTGCAGGCGATTGGCTACGTGATCGACCTGGACGGCGTCATGCGGCTCGCACTCACGCCCACCGAAGCCGGGCCGCTGCTCGGGCTGTCCGCGGCGCAGATCTGCGAACTGTGCAAGGCCGGGCAGCTGCGCTCCCGCAACATGCGACCCGGCTCGCGCGGCGGGCGCTACCTCATCCCGGTCATCGCACTCGTCGAGTGGCTCAACGGGCGGGATGGACCGGTGCCCAGCGCGTACGGCTGAGCCGTAGGCGCGGTGAAGCCCCCAGGCTTTCCGCGCGCATCCCCTCAGTGGTCGCGCACGGCGGTCACCCGGGGGCTCCCGTATCCACCGACAGAGCTATCCACCCAAGCCTGAGAGAAGAGCAGAGTCCGTGACTATTTCACCCTACCCGAACACCCCGACAGTTCTGCGCGCCGACTGCCCCGATTGCGGCGCGGCGTCTGGGCACTGGCCGAGCTGCCCACGCTACCCGGGCAACTGCCGTGTTCTCTAACTCGACCGATGCGGACATGTTCACCGGCGCCTGGTGCGCCCGCTGCCGCTACGCCTACGAAGGTGGCGAGTTCTGCGACGAAGCCGCCGTGATCCTCTTCGGTGAACCGCCGCCCGTTTTCCTGGTCCGGATTGAGCCATCGCCGGAGAACCCGGTCGGCGTGGTCTGCCTCCGTCTCGTCGAGAAGTCGGTGCGATGACCTTCGAGCCGTGGATCACAGAGCCAGACGTCTACGAGCTGGACGAATCGTCGTATCACGCCGATCCTGTCGTCGGCGGCTCACTCTCATCGAGTGGCGCGCGCACGATCCTGGACTACTCACCCAAGACGTACCGCGAAGCCGACCGCGTGGAGAAGTGGGAGTACGACTTCGGGCACGCCGCACATGCGGAACTGCTCGGGGTCGGCGCGCGCATCGTCGTCATCGAGGCCGACGACTGGCGCCTCAAGAAGACGCAGCAGGAGCGCGACGACATCCGCGCGTCGGGCGGCGTGCCGCTGCTCCGTAAAGACATGGACGAGGTCAAGGCGATGGGCGAGGCCGTCCGCGCCCACCCGGTCGTCGGCCCGCTGTTCACCCGGCCCGGACGTGCGGAGGTGTCCGCGGTCGCCCGCGACCCCGAGACGGGGGTCATGTGCCGGATGCGCGCCGACTGGCTGCCCGACGTCGCAGACGACGCGCGGCTGCTCGTGGTCGACTACAAGTCAAGTAAGGACGCACGTCCGAAATCGTTCGAGCGCGCGATGTGGGAGTACGGATACGACCGGCAAGGCCCGTGGTACTGCGACGTGCTCACGTGGCTGGGCCTCGATCACGGCGTCGAACCGCAGTTCATTCTCGTCGCGCAAGAGCGCACGAAGCCGTACCTCATCAGCTACGGGTGGCCGAGCGCGCGCGCCGTCGAGTGGGGACGCGTGCGAAACCGCAAGGCGCGCGGCATCTTCCGCGACTGCATGGCGTCCGGACAGTGGCCCGGATACAGCGAAGAGCCGCAAGAGTGGGACATCCCCGACTGGCTCGACCGCAAATACGCCTACGAGATGGAGACGGGCGCCTATCGACTGAGTGGAGATCTGTCATGACCACCGAGCTTGCTACTGCCGAGCCATCATCCAGCGGCACGCTGGCGCTGACCGGCGATCAGATCGAGTGGACGCCGGTGCAGCGGGCCGCACTCGCCCACATCGGCATCGAGGACGCGCCGAAGGCCGACCAGCAGGTGTTCATGCACGTCGCGCAGCGCACGGGCCTGGACCCGTTCGCTCGGCAAATCTACATGATTGCCCGCCGGGAGAAGCAGCCCGACGGCAGTTACAAGGTCAAGTGGACGATCCAGACCGGCATCGACGGATTCCGGCTGATCGCCGAGCGCCACCCGCAGTATGCGGGCACCCTCGACCCTGAGTGGTGCGGCCCGGATGGGGTCTGGCACGACGCGTGGGTCGAGCAGAAGCCGCCGGTCGCCGCGCGGGTCAAGGTGCTGCGCCACGATCGCGCGCACCCGATCGCGCTGCCGGTCCGGTTCGTTGAGTTCGCCGACACGTTCCAGGACGGCGGGCTGAAGGCCCAGTGGAAGTCCAAGCCCGCGCACATGATCGGGAAGGTCGCCGAGGCCGCCGCGCTGCGCAAGGCGTTCCCGCAGGACTTCTCCGGCATCTACATTCCCGAGGAGATGGACCGCGACGCCACTGGGCCCGCGCCGCGCACTGTCGTCGAGCACCGGGACCCGCCGACCGTCGCCGAACTGACCGGCGCTGGCGACCTGCCTACGTCAATGGCCGAGCCGGTGACGTTCGAAGGTGACGTTGACGACCATGCCGACAACGGTCCGGCCGAGCCGCTGGTCGAGCCGCCCGGAGACAAGCGGGGGGTGGAGCCGAAGCGGATGAAGCGGCTTTTCGCGCTGCTCCGCGAGGCCGACGTGGGCGATCGGCACCAGTACGCGAGCGGAGTGCTGCACCGCAGCGTCGAGACCTACACGACGCTCACCGCGGCCGACGTCGAGACGCTCATCGGGAACCTCGAAGCCATCACGCAAGACGACGCAACGGAGGAGAAATGAACGTACCGCTCCTGCTCAAGGTGCTGGAGCACGTTACGGCGCACCCCGAAGAGCACGACCAGGACGTCTGGGCACAGAAGCGGACCGTCGGCACATGCGGGACGGTCGGCTGCCTCGCGTACCACGCGGTCGTGATGAGTGGCCTCGACGTCAGGTGGGACGAAGTCTGGCTTCCCCTTTTCATCGTGGGCGCGACACACGAGGCGGACTCCGTCACCGATGGCCGATCGATCGAGGATGTCGCGGCAGAGCTGCTCGGGCTCCGTGACGAGCAGGCGCATGAGATGTTCCATCACGCCACGACGCTGCGCCAGCTCTGGGGCATGGCGGGCGCGTACACCCACGGCGAGATCGTGCCGCCGCCCGAGTTCGCCTAGCCATGGACGCCGGGATGCCGCGCGTATTCGCGACGCGCGACAAGGTGTTCATTCACTGGCCGGGCACGGCGGGTGGCGTGCCGTGGACGACCGTCACCCACATCGGGCAGTTCTTCGGCGACGAACTGAAGGGCTACACGCCACGACTGCCGGATGGTGCCGTTGAGCTGAACGCCGCAGATAGGGAGGCGAGGGCGCAATGAGTGCGCAGCCGGACATTGCAGTACGGATTCCGTACGTGCTCACCGAGGCGGGCATGCGGATCACCGACGAAATGCGGGCGGAGCACCCGCGGATCACGCCCTCGCCGAAGCGGAGGTGCCGCAGATGGGTGCTTACCGACGCTGCCCACGAACTGCTTGATAACGAAGCCTGAGTAGCAGCCGAGGATGCGCGAGTTCGGTCTGATCCTCCTCAGGGTCTGGTCCGACCCTGAGTGGATCGGCCTGCCGATGCACGGCCAGTGGCTTTACGAGGCCCTCGTATCGCAGACCGAGATCAACCATGCTGGCGTGATTCCCCTTACTTCTCGGCGCTGGTCGCGGCTATGTTCCAATCGCGACCAGGGAATGATCGAAGATGCGCTGAAAGTGCTCGCCGAGCACGAGCAGCGCTACGTGATAATCGACGAGGACACGCAGGAGCTACTGGTCCGCTCGTTTATCCGTAATAGCGGAAAGTGGAAGCAGCCGAACATGTTCAAGACGGCTCTGATGCAGGCCCAGCAGGTCCACTCCGCAGCCATCCGCGCGGTGCTCGGGGCCGAGATCCTGAAGCTCGACCGGTTCAAGATCGGTCTCATGAGGACGAGCCAAGGAGAGGCCCTCCTGCCGATCTTGGACGCGGCCCTGGCAGCGTGTGGAACACCCGTCCCCATTACTCCATCCGAAGGATACGCCGATGGGTTCGGCGACGGCCCTGCCAGCGACCTGGCGTTACTCCATCCGAAGGATACGCCGATGGGTTCAGCGAACCCATCGGCGAAGGGCGCGCCACTAGGCCAATCGAAGGACTCCGTTCCAGTAGTTGCTTTTGGTCCTTCGTCTTCTGCTGGTTTCATCTCATCTTCTAAAGACTCTTCTCGTCCCGCGTCGGCGCAGCCGACGCGGGACACGACGCCTGGACGGGACGAGGGGCAGGACCCCCCGTCGTCCCGACGGGACGACGTCGAGGCGCTGTGCGCTCGCCTCCGCAACGGCATGATCGCGATCGGCTGCAAGCCGCCGACGATCACCCAGGAGTGGCGGACGCAGGCGCGGCTGCTGCTGGACCGTGACGGCCGGAAACTCGATAAAGCACTCGCGCTCATCGACTGGACGGGGCACGACCCGTTCTGGTCCCGCAACATCCACTCGATGCCGAAGTTCCGCAAGCAATACGACAGGCTGCGGCTCGCCGCAAACGACGAGTGGAAGCGCAATGGCGCGCCACGCTCGGCCGACCCTGAGACATCATTCGACGAGCTGCGACGGCACGGCCTTGCACTCGAAGCCAGCCGTCTCATCTCGGTCACATGGGTCGAGCCGTCGCAGAATCCCGCCGATCCGACCCCGCCGCGGGAATGGCTGCACGCCCGCCGTGTCGAGTTCATCGACGCTCGCGAGGCCGAGATCCGGGCCGCACTGAAGGAACGAGCGGCCCGCTGATGATGGAGATCGCAGGGATAACGGAAGCGGATATCCGTTCCGATCCGGCCGAGTTGGCTCTTATCGGTGCCGTCGCATTCCACCCCGACGCGCTCGCGTCGGTGCTGGCCGAGCTGCCGGGGTGCGACTTCTACGACCCGGGTCGCGGTGTCGTATGGGACGCCTGTCGCGGCCTGGTCGCCGAGCGCCGGGTTGTCGATCCCGTCGAGATAGTCCGATACCTGTCGGCAAACGGCGGTTTGAACGTCGCGACACGCCGCGTTGTGCAGGTCGAGCTATCCATCGGTTCCTCGGTCATCGACGCCATTCGACACGCGCCCATCGTCGCCGACCTCGCCCGTCGTCGTGAACTGACTCGGGCGCTCAAGCGCGCGCATCAACTCGCCACAACCTGCCCGGGAACAGCGTCGGATGCGCTGTTGGCCGCACGCGCCGCGCTCGATGAATTGGGCGACGCCGATGATGCGAAGGGCTCCGGAACGCTCACTTGGCCCGAACTGGTCGAAGAGTTCATGGCCGCGCATGCGCCTGGAGGAACGCCGCCCGGCACTCCGTCACCGTGGTCGGAATTGGACGAGCTGATCGGCGGACTGCACCCCGGACGGATGTACGTGTTCGGCGGCCGACCGGCATCGGGAAAGTCCACGGCCGCGCTTAATATCGCCGTGCATGCCGCAGTGCAATCACGGCAGGTGCTCATATTTTCCAAAGAAATGCCGACGGTCGACGTCACCGGGCGAATCTTCGCGGCAGGCGCGGAGGTGGACCTGCGAGCGATCAACCACCACCGGCTGACCGACTTCGACCTGGCCCGGATCCGCCGCTACGTGGACGGGGTCGGCGACCTGCCACTGCGGGTCAACGCCCGGCCGGTATCGCTGGGTGGGATCAAGTCGCTGGCCCGCGCCCACCGTCACCGGCACGGCCTGGACGTGCTCGTCGTGGATTACCTGCAACTCGTGCACACCGATACGCCCGGCCGGAGTCGTGAACAGGAAGTTGCGCAGGTCTCGCGAGAGTTAAAGGGGCTGGCAATGGAACTCGGTCTCGCCGTTGTTCTCCCGGCGCAATTGAATCGCGGTCCGGTGAATCGGAGCGATGGGCGACCGACGATGTCCGACCTGCGCGATTCCGGCCAGATCGAACAGGATTCGGACGCGGTCGTGCTGCTCTGGCATGAACTCGATGAGTTCGGACATCCCACCGGTGCGATCAAGATGATCGTTGACAAGAACAGGCATGGTCCGAGCGGGGAGATAACCCTGCGTTGGAATGGCGGATACGGAGTGATCGGATGAACCGCCCGAATCTCGATTCGACGGTACTCGCATTGCTGCTCACCGACCCACGCTTTCTGCGGGTTGGACCGACCGCCGAGCAGGCCGAGGTCGCCGAGGTGATCGCCGAGGTCGCCGCTCGAACCGTGGCCGTGCGCGGCGTGGGCGTTCGCCGAGCAGCTCGCCGTGCAGTGGCTCGGCCGGGCTGCCGAGCGTGTTAGCTCCCGCCACCTCCCGTCCGTGGCGGCGCCCGTGCGGTGCTGCCCCGAGCTGCTGTGCCGCCACGCCTCCCGCTCCGGGACGGATTCCGCATGCTGAACATCTTGCATGCGCACACGCCACCGACTAGACTCAGCGCCATGTTGACCGGACGTGAGCGGGCCGAGCATGCGGCGCGGGTCGTCAGGGCGGCCGAAGCCGGCCTGCTGGGGGCCGACGCCGATCCCGACCGCCGCGATCTCGCGGCGCTGCTCGGCGCGATCGGCACGGCGTGGGAATCGACGACCCGATCCGCGACGTCGACGCTCGGTGAGGCGTTGCGCTGGTCCGAGGCCTGCGTGCTCGCCGAGCGCATTGCGGCGCGATGGCTTTCCGAAACCGCCGGATCCGTTTCCGCGCCCGCCGATGGCGACCCGGACGATTCCCGACCCGGACGGGTGCTCGACTTCAATCGCGACCACATCCGGCGCGGCACATAAGCAGCGGTGCCGGTCGGTAGCCGCTTCCCGTGCCCGACCGGCGCCGTACCCAACGCTCCCGGTTCATTCGGGTCGGGGCAGCCAGGAGAGGAAACGGAAATGGCACTGAATTGGCAGGCCCCGCCGCCAGCGGCTACCCGCGGCGGAGCGAAGGTGACGAAGTGGGGGACGGTGGCGGCCGAGCTGCGCGCCAATCCGCGCAAGCCCGATGATCCGGACTCCGGCTGGGCGCTGGTCGCGACAAGGAAGAACCGCAACGCCGCGGTCGGTCTGGCGAACGGCATCTCCGCCGGTCGCCTTCCCGAGTTCGAGCCGGTCGGCGCCTACGAGTCCGCATGGGCCGAGGTCGACGGCGCCTTCCCGGTCTGGGCGCGTTTCGCCGGCGAGGGCGCGGAGGTTGCGTCCGATTCCGACGACGACGCGTGGGACGACGACGACAACAACGACGACACCGACGACGGCGGGAACTGACCGATGGCCGTCGCGAACTCGCCGCACGCGAATGAACGGGTTCGCGACGGCTCGCCGTCCGCCGATGTGCGCAGCCGGACGGCGCCCAGATATTCATCATCGTGAAACGCGTCAATCAAGACGGAGTCTGGGCCGATCTCCGTTGCCACTACGGCGCCCATACGTGGACACGGCGCCACGAGTTGCCTCTCTTCGCTTCGATGCATAGGGGCCATTGGACAACCGCCGACCTGTTGGGGACGCCATGACGCCTTACGCGGTTTATATCGACGAACGCAGCGTGAGCGTCCAGTGGGACGACCGTGGCCCATTCGTGACGCTTCACGAGGACGGCACCGTGACCGAGCAGTTCCGCGAGCCGCACGGCAGGCGCATCGGCGACGCCGACGACATCCCGAGCACCGGCAAGCGATTCCCCACCGAAAAGAGTGCGTGATGTTGTCATTGACCATCGAGGGCGGGGACCTGCGCGACGCGGCGACGTGGGTCGGGCGGCTGTGCCCGGTCAAGCACGCCACGCCGATATTGCAGGGCATCCTGCTCGACGCCTCACCGATAAGAGGTGAGGAATTAATGCTTTCCGCCTATGATTTCGAAACGGCCGGGCGCGTCGCGATTCCCGCGACGGTGCTCTCACCTGGCAGCGCGCTGGTGTCCGGCCGCCTGCTCGCGGCAATCGCGAAGACGCTCGATCCGAAGAAAGATGCCACGCTCACCGACGAGAGCGGCACGCTTTCGGTGACCGTCGGTCGCAACCGCTGGACGCTGCCCGGCATGGCGATCGCGGACTACCCGCAGCTGCCCGCCGTGGGCGAGACGGCCGCGAAGCTCGACGCCGCAGCCCTGCGACGTGCGCTGACCCGCGTGCTCCCGGCCGCCGACCGCACGAACACCGAGCCGTTACGCGGCGCCGTCGCGGTTGTATCCGCTGGTCAGCGGCTCACGCTCGTCGGCCTGGACCGGCACCGCATGGCCGTGGCCGAGATCGACTACGAGGGGCCCGAGGTCGACGCGCTCGTCCCGACGGAGTTCCTGGAGGCCGGAATCGCCGCTTTGGCCCCTGGCGTGGCCGCTGCCGAGTTCGGAGCCGGATCGGCCGCTGTCTATCTCACCGCTGGCCCACGGACGCTTACGGGCCGCCTGGTGGCCGGAGAGTGGCCTTCCTGGCGCGGTCTCCTGCCGTCCGCCACCCAACCGGTCTCGGCGATCTTCGTCGTGGCCGACCTCACAGCCGCCGTCGAGCGCGTGCTCGCCGTGGCCGACGACGAGAAGCCCGTGCGCCTTTCGGTGAGCGCGGACGGATTCGTCATCGAGTCCATTGACGACCGCGGCAGCGCGAGCGCCGAAGCGTTGGTGAGCGAATACGAAGGTGAGCCGAAAGAGACTGCGGTAAAGCCGAAATATCTGCTTGACGCGCTGAAGACGATGGAGTCCGACCTCGCCGTCATGCGCACCGGGGAGCGCGGCGGCGCCAAGCTCGACTTCGTGCCGCTCAGGGAAGACGGCGCGGCGGTAACGGATTTCCGGCACATCGTTATGCCGATGGATATCAGAAAGCTCGCGAGGCGGCTGTGAGTTCTTATGCGGAGTTCCTCGCCGCGAAGGTGGCGGCCGCCCCTGCCTACGGGCATACCGTTGAACCGGAGGAGGTTCACCCGTTCCTGCACCCATTCCAACGAGACATCGTCGTGTGGGCGGTAGAGAGGGGTCGAGCCGCGATCTGGACCACGACCGGTACGGGAAAAACGGTCATCCAGTTGGAGTGGGCGCGGCTATCTGGGCGGACTTCATTGATTGTAGCCCCGCTCGCTGTCTGCTTTCAGACCGTTCGCGAAGCTCGTGACCGGCTGGGCCTCTCCGTCACATACGTCCGCAGCGGAGATGATCTGAACGGCCCTGGACTATGGATAACGAATTACGAGATGATGGATCGGTTCGATCCGACCATGCTGGATGCGGTCGTATTAGATGAGGCGAGTATTCTCAAGAATGAGACCGGGAAGACGCGGACTCGACTCATAAAGCACTTCATCGGAGTGCCCCGTCGCTTGGCCTGCACTGCGACCCCAGCCCCGAACGACTCCGATGAGCTGACCAGCCAGGCCGAGTTCCTAGGGATTTGTTCGCGGACGGACATGCTCGCGACATACTTCATCCACGACGAGGACGGGTGGCGAGTCAAGCGGCACGCCCGCGAACCCATGTTCCGATGGATGGCGTCGTGGGCGATCGCCATGCTCAAGCCATCCGATCTCGGCTATTCAGATGACGGGTACCAACTCCCTGGACTTGGTATCGTCGCGGACGTCGTTGATGCGAACATGGCGCCTCCGGATGGTCAACTGTTCGCGTCGGCTTCCGATATTGGCGGCGTAGGGGGCCGTGCGCGGGTGCGAAGAGAAACCACGGCCGCGAGAGTTTCCCGAGCATTGGAGATCATCGGTGCCGACTGACGACGAACGCCGCGAGCAGAAGCGTGCATACATGCACGAGTACTACCTGGCACATCCTGAGAAGTTCAATACGCGGAGGGGTGCCAAGCGCGCTGAATATAATGCGAATCGGCGTGCCAGATATAGGGAAGAGCCAGAGCGGCGCGCAGAGGCCATAGCCGCATCGAAAGCCTACCGCGCAGCTAATCCGGACCGGCGCACGTTGACGACATACAAGCTGGACGCGGATGACCTGGAGATGCTCACGGATGCTGGGTGTGCAATCTGTAAGGCTGACTTTGATCGACCGGGTGTTCGCCGACATATTGACCATGATCACGCCACGGGACGGACCCGCGGAGTTCTATGCCAGGCTTGTAATCTGGCGTTGGGGCATATGGCTGACGATCCGATCATTGCGGCTGCCGCATTCCGTTACCTGATGAATGGGGGGGACGCGCGCCTTGAGGAACTATAAGCCCGAGCAGCAATGGGTCGTCTGGTGCGGTACGAATGTGGAGCAGGACGCGATAACTGCAGGCTTAGGCAGCGAATGCGTGTCGATATACGGTCGCATGAAGCCCGACGAGAAGGTCGCATTAGAGCGACGATGGCTTGATGGCGAAGTGCGCGTGATCGTAACCAAGTTGTCGATCTATGGGTGGGGAGTCAACTGGCAACATTGCCACAAGATGCTCTTTGTCGGCCTGTCGGACTCGTATGAGGCGTACTTCCAGGGTATCCGACGCTGTTACCGCTACGGCCAGGCGCACCCCGTCGAGGTTCATATCGTGCTCTCAACAATGGAAACGCAAATCGCGCACAACGTAGCGCGCAAGGAACGCGACGCCACGGAACTCATGAGCGGCATGGTCCGCGCGATGTGCGAAGCCCGCATGAAGGAACTGGTGACGACATGACCGCGCCATACATTACCGACGAAGCCTATGGCGAGAATTGGTCGCTTCTGCTCGGGGACAGTTGTGAGCGCCTAGCCGAGTTGGCCGACGAGTCCGTGGACCTCTCCGTATATTCGCCTTCCTTCCGCGGGCTGTTCATCTACAGTGCGAGCCCGCGCGACCTGGGTAACTCGGCCGATACCGGCGAGTTTTTCGACCACTACGGCTTCATCATCCGCGAACTGTTCCGCGCGACGAAGCCGGGCCGGCTGTCCTGTGTCCACGCTGCGGACGTCGCAATGACGAAGGCAACACACGGCGCGGCAGGCGTATACGACTTCACCGGCGACGTCATCGCCGCGCACGTCGAGGCGGGCTGGATCTACCGCGGGCGCGTGTTCGTCGATAAGAATCCTCAGAGTGTCGCCCAACGCACGAAGGCGCAACACCTGCTCTTCGTGACCCTGGAAAAGGACTCGGCGAAGAGTGCCCCTGCCACGCCCGACCAGCTCCTCCTGTTTTTGAAGCCGGGCGTGAACGCTGTGCCGATCGTGCCCGACGTCTCGCGCGACGAATGGATTGAATGGGCCCGCCCGGTCTGGCTCGGCATCCGTGAGGGCCGCACATTGAACGCGGCTATCGCGCGCGACGACGAAGACGAGCGCCACCTGCACGCCCTCCAGTTGGACTTCATCGAACGCTGCGTCCGGCTCTACTCGAATCGCGGTGAATTGGTCGTCACGCCCGCTGGCGGCGTCGGCTCGGAGAGCTATGTCGCGGTGAAGTTCGGCCGTCGCGCGTGGTCGTGCGAGCTGAAGCCTTCCTACTGGCAGACGTCGGTCGACTACCTGCGTCGACTCGACGACGAGATGTCCCACCCGTCGCTGCTCGATGAACTGGAGGAGGCGCAATGACAACGGCGGTTTACCTCGCGGCCCGATTTAGCCGCAATGACGAGATGCGCGGCGTCCGAGACGTCCTGGAGGCGATTGGATACAAGGTTACGTCCCGCTGGATCGACCTGCACGGCGGCGACCAGCTCGAGTCGGCCGCCGCAGAGGTGCTGAACTCCGACCCCGCGAGCGTCGCCCACTTCGGCCAGCACGACATTGAGGATCTTGCCGCCGCAGACATCGTCGTCTCGTTTACCTCCACCGACGGTGGCGGCAAGGGCGGGCGGCACGTCGAGCACGGCATCGCGATCGGCATGGGCAAGCGGCTCATCGTCTGCGGTCCGCGCGAGAATATCTTTCACACCCTGCCGCAGGTGGAACACTACCCGAATTGGGCGCGGCTCGTGATGGCACTATTCCGGGCCGACCCGACGGCGCACGGCATCCCGACGGACTAGTCATGAGCGACCTCAGCCCTGGCGACAAGGTCACCGCGGACGATGTCACGCCCGAGCGCATTCGGGCGCTGCTCGACTGGCTGGCCATCAATGACGTCGGCGGCCGGACGTGGGTCGCGACGTGGGAGGTCCGCACTGTTCTGGCCGGTGGGGTGCCATGACGAACTTCACCCGTGAGCCCGGCGATGGCCAGTGCCATCTCTGCCTGCGTGACCTGTTCGTGCACGGCAAGTACAACTCGCAGCACTGCGAGGCGTGCGAGCTGCTCCTGCGCCGCCACCCGGGCCGCGACCTGTCGACGATGCGCAACGGCCGCACCGAGCGGCTGCTGCAAGAGCAGCCGGTAGCGCACTGGGGCTGGCGCCGCGACGCCGACTGCGCCGGCGCTCCCGGCGAGCTGTTCTGGCAGGAGGTCCCGCCGGGCGCGAACATCCCGGAGGAGATCCAGCTCGCCGCTGAGGTCTTCTGCGCCGACTGCCCGGTGCGGGAGTGGTGTGCCGCAGAGGCCGACGAGCACGAGTATGTGGGGCTCTGGGGTGGCGCCTGGCGCTGGTATGGCGGCCAGAGTTCGCGGCGGCGGGGGTTCTACCGCGTCCGCGACATGCTCGCCCGCGAGCCCGAGCGGGTCGCGTGATGCGCGCTTGGCACCGCCAGCCGACGGGCCTGCTCCCCGACATGTGGTGGCACGAGCGTGCGGCGTGCCGTGGACACGCTGCCGACGCCGACGTGTGGTTCATCGTCCCGGCCGCGGTCAAGACGTCCAGCCCGCAGACGCGGCCGGAGGTGCTCGCCGCGCTGCAGTTCTGCACCGCCTGTCCGGTGCGGGATCTGTGCGCGCAGCAGGCCGCCGAGGACGTGAACGCGGACGGCGTCTGGGGCGGCACGTACTGGCCCAGCGATCGGTCAGGCCGCCGTCGTCGCCTCGCGCGTCATGTCCGCGACGACCACGACTAGGCCGCGTCCTCGGCGGCCCGCGCCTTGCGCTGCTCGTAGCGGCGGCGGCCCTGCTCCGACATGCCCGCGATGTAGGCCCGGACCGTGGCCACGTGCCAGACCGGGCGATCGAACATCCTGCCGTCGGCCGGCAGGCGCCCGGTGCTGGCGTAGTGCCACACCGTCGAGCGTTCGACGCACAGCATCCGCGAGACGGCCATGGCGTCGAGCCACTCGGACTCATTCATCGAACTGCTGCCGCGCGCGCCGCTCGATTCGCTTCTTCCGAGAGTTCCCGATGGTGCACGCCTCGCAGCGGCAACCCCAGTTCGCGTACGTGTTCCATCCGTGCGTCGGAGCGTTTACCGCCGTCATGCGCCCGTTGACCTTCCACCTCTCGCCGAGGCGGTTCTCCCGCCACTCGCGCATCTTCGCTCGGTGGGCCCGGGTGCAGGGGTCGCAGCGGCACCCGTAGTTGTTGTAGGTGGCGGGCCGCCCATGCTGCTCGGGGCTCACCTGGGTTGCCACCCAGCGACCGTCGACCAGTTCACGTTGGTCATCCCGGTGGCTGCGCCGCTCCTGGTCACTCATCGAACTGCCGCACGTAGTCCAGAACGTCCGGTGGCAGGGCGTCGATCGTGACCCGCTGGAGCTCGCCGATCTGGTCGCAGTGCGCCTCCCCGTGCGCGGCCAGGTAAGTCATCCGCCGGATGAGCCCGTATGTCACCCACGACAGGATGACGAGCCCGGCCAGCGCGATGATCGTGGTCACTGCGAGCCCAGCCGCTTCTCGTCCTGCGCGGCACTGAAGTCGCGCCGGAAGTTCCGCGCCCGGAAGTCGTTGAGCACCAAGCCTGACCGGCGCATCGTGTAGCCGGGCGCGTAGCGGTAGCGCACAGGCCCGATCTGCGCCCACGAGTGCGTGTTGACGATCTGCACCTTCGTGGTGCCGCAGTCCGCGCAGATGGTTTCGCGCTCGGCCATGCCACGTGCGGTGACCGTCCAGGCCGGTTTGCGCGACCATTGGTGCCGGTCTGCCCGGCAGGTCAGGTACTCGGTGGGGTAGGCGGCGAGCAGGTCTGGCGTCTCGGCCTTCGGCTGCGTCTTCGTCGCGGTAGCCATCACGTCACCGAGACCCAACGCGAGCATGTGCTCAGCACGTCGCCGTAATCCCCGGACAGTGCCTCGGCGGAGAACTCCTCGATCGCTGCGGCGCCCACGCCCGCCCGCCGCATCGCCTTGCGGACTGTGCCGATGATGGCGAATGCGTTGCCGTCCCGTCCGATGAGTTGAGCCTTGATCTCAGGGTAGATCGGCCGCTGTGTCTCGTGCGTCTCTGGCATGGGGCTTGCCTCTCAGTAGTTGGACGTAGGTCAAGGCCGGGGTGCCCCGGGGCTCGACGGCAGGGGTACCGCGAGCCCCAGGGCTGTCGCCGCGCCGGTCAGTGGGAGCTACCGTCGCGACGACGAATGGGGGGCATCAGAAGCCGAGACGGCGCAGGTCGGCGTTCATGTGGCGGCCCGTGACGCGATGGTCATAGCTCGCGTAGGTCTTGCCGTTCACGTCGGTGCCGACCTCTGCGGGGCCGGCGGTGACACCTGCGCGCAGCGCGGCCTCCAACCGGCGAGCCAGCCGCTCGCCGCGGACCAGCGATTCCTACTAACATGGACACGCTAACAGGCAGTAGGCGCCCACGCAACCCTCTAGCGTGGAAGCACGCTACATGATAGCGTGCATGGCATGACACAGCCGACCGAGCCGACCGCCCCCGACGCCGCGCAACGCGGTACGGAGGCATGGAAGGAAGCCGAGCGGTTGCAGCGTTGGACGTCGGGCGATCACCACGACTTCTACCGGCTGGCCGGGGAACTGGATGAGACGCTCCATGCCCTGCATGGACTGGCGATCTCGCTGCGCTCGCAGGTGGTGCAGTACGACGCCCACCATCACGTCTTCGACGACACCCGCAGTTATGACCCGGCCGTGCGACTGGGCGACGCCGCCCGCCTGCTCAGCCTGCTCGCCCAGGCCCTCGTGACCGCAGAGCGCTATGCGGGCGAGTTTCACTCAACCATCGGCCACATCGGAACGGAATGATCATGCCTTTCAAGCTGAGCCCGGACATCGCAAGGTCGATCGAAACGCTCCTGTCGGACCTCCAGCGCAGGAGATGAGCGATGATCCTTTATCTGTCTGGTCCAATGCGCGGCCTACCTGAGCACAACTACCCGGCCTTCGAGGCGGCGAGGGAGCAACTCAGGGCAGCTGGTTACGTCGTGGCCTGCCTGGCCGAGATGGGGCAGCGCGACGGATGGGAGTGGGGCGACTACCTACGCCGAGACCTGAGGGCGCTCACCCGCTGCGATGCCGTCGCC
>WNGN01002103.1_pt1 | contig 16821 bp, 16 predicted proteins | sample 5400561 | NCBI WGS metagenome assembly WNGN01 (sample SAMN13153379, study PRJNA577476) | soil metagenome | isolation source: 115 cm soil or saprolite under Garry oak tree replicate 2 | place: USA:California | collected 2016-06-15
GAGCGGCAAGCGCAAAAACTCGTCGGCAAAAAACCGGCCTTTGGCCTTTACTTTAACTGCTGCGCGCGGGGGTCTTCGCTTTATGGCATGCCCGGCATCGATACGGCATACATCCGCCAAACGCTGGGGGATTTTCCCTTGATCGGGATGTTCGGCGGCTACGAGCTTGCTCCTCTCGGAGGCGCCAATCACTTGTTCGCCTACACGGGCGTGCTGGCGCTGATCACTGAAAGGGTTGAAGGCTCAGTCACGGCCCGTTGACCGTTTTCGCTCCTACCGACGTTGCTTTCGGCTACGGCCGATTTGAACGACGCCCGCGGTTGATTCCTGTTCTGCTTTTTCCTGTAGTCATTGGAGTCATCCGCTGGTCGGCCGAAACGTTGACCAATTCGGTGAGCGCCTTCTTCGGCCGTAGATGTCTGTAGGCCCGGGCTTGCGACGTTGAGGGAAGTGTCTCAGCGTGTTATAAATAATCCATTCGCGGAGATGGCGTTCTCCTCTAACCGCCCACCAGGGCTGATGACGCCTACTTCAATCCAGGAGGTAGCGTCATGGAAGAGCTCTGGTGGGAGGCATCCGTCTGGATCAGTCTCGCGCTCGTATCAAGTCTTATTTCCCTAAAAATCGGCATCTCTGTCGCACTCGTTGAGCTAATCATTGGTATTCTCGCTGGGAATACCATTCATCCGCATCTCAGCGAATGGGTCAACTTTCTTGCTAGCTTCGGAGCTATCGTGTTGACCTTTCTCGCGGGCGCCGAACTTGAGAGCCGAACGCTCAAGAGATTTTGGAAAGAGAGTGTGGTCCTTGGCCTGATAGGCTTCTTTGCTCCCTTTGGCCTGGCTTGGTGGGTAGCTCAGTTCTTTCTCGGCTGGGGTTTCAGAGCGGCGCAAATCGCTGGGATCGCACTTTCTACAACCTCGGTCGCCGTGGTCTATGCCGTCATGGTGGAAACCGGACTAAACGAGACTCCTATCGGCAAGCTGATCTTGGCCGCCTGTTTCGTGGATGATCTCCTATCTCGCTGTGCGGGGTGGTAGCGAAGGCGTACTTCCCGCATATCTTGTCGGTATGGTGTTGGCCGATACGTTTCTTGGCAACAAGGAACTGATAAGGCGGATGAGAGCCACTACTTTTGCCCTGCTCACCCCGTTCTACTTTCTCAAAGCCGGAAGTCTGGTTGATTTGAAGGCTGTGCTCACAGGTTTTGGCCTCGTCATCGTCTTTTTCTTGGCAAAAAGCCTTTCAAAATTCCTAGGGCTGTACCCGGTAGGGGCACTCTTCCGATTCACCACAAAGATCAATCTCTACACTACTCTGATGATGAGCACGGGGCTGACATTCGGCACCATCTCCGCTCTTTACGGCTTCACCCACGGGATCATCAATACGGAACAGTACTCGATCCTGGTGGTCGTTGTCATCCTAACCGCGATTATTCCGACGCTGCTGGCGCAGTCTTTCTTTGAGCCGAAGGGCAGAGAACGCGAGGCCCTGTTCAAGACCAGAGGAGGCAGAGACCATGTTTAAGAGAATTTTGCTGGCTTATGACGGTTCAGAAGGCGCCAAGCTCGCTCTTGGGAAAGCCGCCGAGATGGCAACCGCATTTACCGCAGAGCTCCATATATTGGCTGTAGGAAGGATTCCTGAGTACGCAGAAACCGTCAGTGAGGTCGAAGAAGCCAGGGAGCAGGCGAAGGGATTTTACTCAAGGGTCATCGAAGAAGCCCTTGATGGGCTCAAGGAGAGAGGTTTAGCAGGACAGAGCCGAATCGACTTCGGTAAGCCTGGAGACGTTATCTTGAGGATTGCCGAGGATCTCAGCGTTGATCTGATCATTATGGGAACGAAGCCGCACTCTCCGCTGCGGCGGAGATTTCTTGGTGCCACCGTCGACAAAGTCATCGACCATGCACACTGCTCCGTGCTAGTCGTGAGGAGCGACGCGTAGGACTCGCAGCTCATGAGCCAAGACAAAGTTTCCGCAGCGGTCACGTCTTTTGACTCGCCACGTTGTAACAAGTTGGTTGATCGGATTAAGACCGCCCATGAGCTTACTTTCTATCTGAGGCAGCCTCTTCCAGTCGGCCTATTTGAAGAGTTAAAGCGGGTTAGCGCCCGTGAAGCTCATTTCCCCATCGAGGTCATTGTGGAGGACTTTCAGGATGTCAAATATCTCCGCAAGTTACATGCCGCAGGGTTCTCCCTGTTTTACGGTCTTGGGCTACCGACCGAATCGGTTGTGTTTCTAGACTCGAATCGTGGGTTTCTTCTCGAGAGCGATGGAGTCGATTCAAGCTCGAGCCTTAGAGAATTGAGGAATTCACAGGAGCTCTATTTTAAGCTCCTTTGGCGGCGGTTCGGCAATGCGGTGGTACTTTCCGGTTTGACGAAGGACCGCGATGTCGAAGCTCGACTCATTTGTTTGGCGGGGGAGGATGGAAACGAACTCTGGTGCCGTCATAAAGAAGAGCTGATTATTCAGGTGCCGCGAGTTGGAGCCAAGATTGAAGTTTTCGCCTGGGAGAAGTGGAATAGTCACATTCTTGAGATCCTGGACCTTAACGTCATTGAACCCAGGGCGGGAATGGCCTAGTGAGCGCAATCACCGAGATGCTCCTGCTGGGCGGCGCTGCGTTTGCGGCGTCCACGCTGGCCGCGGTCGCCGGCTTTGGGGGAGCGGCAGTGCTGCTGCCGATCTTGGTGCTGGTTTTCGGGGTTCGCGACGCCATTCCCATCCTCACGGTGGCGCAGTTGATCGGCAACCTGAGCCGCGTCTGGTTTAACCGACGCGAGCTTGAGCTGCCCGTCGTCGGTTGGTTCGCGCTTGGCGGAGTGCCCGCAGCGCTCATCGGCGGACTGCTTTTTGCCATGGCGCCGCTCTCGTTTCTTACTCGCCTGCTGGGAATCTTTCTGATCGCCGTCGTGGTCCATCGCCACGTCGGCAAAACGAGCGCGCTGAGAGTTCCGCTGCGCGGGTTCGCTATCCTGGGCGCGGCTTTTAGCTTCCTTTCAGCGCTATTGGGAAGCATCGGGCCGATCATGATCCCTTTTTTCCTGGCTTACGGTCTCCTCAAAGGCGCGCTCATCGGCACCGAAGCGCTTGCCACCGTAGTCATGCACGTGACCAAGCTGGTCGCTTACGGCAGTACAGCCGTGCTAACACCGACCGGAATTATGGTGGGGCTTGCCCTTGGATCGATCATGATTTTCGGTTCATTCGTCGGGAAAAAGGTTTTGGACCGGCTGCCAGAGAGGCTTTTCATTTTTCTCATCGAAGTAACACTGTTGGTGGCCGGGCTGGGGTTCTTGATCCGTGGTTAAGGGCATGAGCCCGGATTGCTAGAAACCGACGAACAGTGTAGAGGAGACAAGCTTTCAGAACTACGATATTTTCCTGCAATTAAGTGAACTCCGCTCAATGCCCGGGAAATGAACGAGCCATCAGAGATCGATCGCGTGGAGAATGTTTCGGAGGAGCAGAGGAGCGCTCATAGGGCTCTCGATCGCAATGTCAAGGTCTTAGGTCTCGTGAGTCTCCTGAATGCGAACAGCGCGCGAAGGCCAGCCCGGAACTTCAACAGGCAATCGAAGCAATTTGGCAGCAGATCATTGCAGAAGGGCGCTAGTCCCACCCTATGAATGTCACATTACTTAAAGCACTGGTCGCGTTGGTGCCGGCGTGCACGCTGTTTTCTGGTTCATTAGTCTTGTTCTTTAGAGGAAAGACTGTGTGCTCTTTCCTGCAGCTACTCGGCACAGCTGTTCTTGGTCTCACATTGTTTCCCATAGGGTATTTGCTTCATGCGCTTAAAAAGCGACACGACTAACAACCACCGCCCTCGACTAGGCGCGCTCCAGCTAGTGGGTTTGTCAACGGTGTAATTCCGGGAAAAATCAGCGTTCCGGCACGATCCCGGAGAGGCTTCATGCCCGTCCGATGCGCTTGCGCTTGTTGGTGATATAGTCGACCACGATGTAATTGCCCATCTGGTCGGGAGAGGTATAGAAAACGCGGCCGGTGTTCAGGCGAGAAAGCTGGTCGATAAAGCCCTGTCGGTAAAAGTCGGCGCCGAGCATGAAGGTGTTGATTTTGATTCCGCTCTGGGTGCAGCGCTTCACTTCTTTTAATGTCTCGTGGACGATTCGGCTATGCAGCAAGGCCGAGCCCCAGCCGCTGTGAAGTCGCCCGCCGCGATCCAAGCTCGCCGCCGTCGGCTCGCCGTCGGTAATCAGAATGATTTGCCGGTTACCGGACCGGTTCGGTCCGAGAAGCTGACGGGCGAACCTCAGCGCCTCTTTGATGTCGGTGCCGTGCTCCATGAAATAGGTAAGCGATACGATGGAAGGCAAATCCTCCGCTTTAATCAGCTTGGCGTTGGAGCGGAAGGCGACCAGGTGCAGCGTGTCCTGGGGATACTTGGTCTCAATGAGCCGGTGAAGGGCGAGAGCGACTTTCTTGCCGGCGTGAAGCGCGTCGTTCATCAGCATCGAATAGCTCACGTCAATTAGCAAAGCGGTCTCGCTGGCCGTCGAATACTCCACGCGATGGACGGAAAAATCGTCCGGCGCGATTCTCAGCGGGTCGCCGGCCTTGCGCTTGGCGAGGGCGTTGAGCAGGGTCTCGCTGATATCGACGTGGAGCGGATCTCCGAACTGGTATTTCTTGGTTTCCTCCATGCGGTCGCCCTGAGACCCGCGCAAAGCGGTTGTGTGGTTGCCCCAGCGACTCTTGTTGAGCATCTGAAAGATCTCGCGCAGCGCTTTATCGCCGATCTTCCTTATTCCTTTGGGTGTGAGTCTGGTGCCGTGGCCGGTCCGCACGATGTAACCTTCTTCCTCCAGCATCTGCTCGACACCTTTCAAATATTTGAGGTTCTCGTAGGCCTCCTCTCCCAGTAGGTTGCGGATCTCTTCGAGGTCGAGTTCGGAGGGATCGCCCATACCGCGCTGGCCCCAGCGTAGAAAACGCTCCAGGCCGCGCAATTGACCGAGGAGCTGGCCCGCCTCGCCCGTGCCCATGCGCTGCGATCCCTGAAACGGGTATTGGTTCATGAGCTGTTCCAGCTGCTGCATCTGATTCATCATTTCACTGAGCTGCTGCAGCTGCTCTTGCGTCATCGAGTCGAGGCTTTCCAGCATGGCGTCGAGGTCATCGACCGCCGCGTCGAGCATGTTCGGCAGGTTCTTGAGAAAGTTTTCGTCTTGTAAAAGTTGGTTCATCCTCTCGAGCATATCCATCAAGCCTTGATAGTTCTGGCCGGAAAGCTTTTGCGACTGCTGCATGCCGCGCTCGGAGATCTGGTTCTGCAATCGATTTCTCAGCTGCTGATATCGCTGATAGGCCTCTTGCATCCGCCGCGCCATCTCATCCATGTTGTCGGCGTACTTACCCGAGAGACGTTCCATAAAGTTGCGCATTGTCTCGTGATACGCTTCGAGTTTCTCGGCCAGGCTGTTGAGTTTTTCGCTGAGAGCCCGTTGTTCCTCCGGCGAGAGCTTGAAAGAATCCGGGGAGTACTTGTTGAGCAGCTCCCGGCGGCGTTCTTCCGCTTCTCGCAGCAAATCGCGCATTCCCTTCACCGAGCGTTGCCCGTCCTCGGATGTCAAACCTCGGCGCATGAGATCCCGCAGCGCCCGGCGGACGCCTTCTTCTTCCAGCAGATTGTCGGAGAGATGTTTCAGGAGATCGTCGGTGGTGGGAAAGAGAACCTGCTGTGTACCATCCCATTGGGTGTAACGGTGGATTCTCATTATGGACCGACTATATCGCAGTTTGGTGGCGAATCAAACCCTCCTATTCGGCTTCGAAGGCACCGCCTGTCATTGTCGGTGCAACTAGACGTCAGTCAAAGTTTGCCGGGGTGGCTGAACGTTTCCGAATAGGTTATGAATTCATAGAGGCGTTAAGGAATTGCGGGTGAACCATGATTTCGTGTGATTATATTATTATCGGCGCGGGCTTCGCCGGTGCATCCACCGCTTATCATCTGACGCGGAGGGGAATGACCGACATTTTGTTGCTGGAACAGGAAGCGATTCCCGGCTTCCATTCTTCCGGGCGCAATGCGGCAATGATCCGCCAGTGCGTCTCTGACCCGGCGCTCACAGAGTTGGCTCGGGATGGCGCGGCGTTTTTGAGTAATTTTCCAAGTGACTGGCCGGTACCGGTTCAGTTCAAACGAAACGGTTCTTTGCTCCTGGGAAGCGGCGAGGGCTGGGAGAAGCTGAAGCGCGACGCCGAGACAGGCCGTCGGTTGGCGATCGGTGTGGAGTTATGGACTCCCGAGCAGGCGAAACGCCATGTGCCGGTGCTCGAAGAGGCTGAGTTTAACGGCGCGGTTTGGTGCGCCACCGATGGCATCATCGACATCCATGCGCTGCTGTCCGGTTATCTCAAGGCGGCGGCTGACAGAGGCGCGCGAATTCGCTACGGCCTTACCGTTAGCGCGATTCAGCCGGTGGGTAGTGACGGATTTGAAGTGACTGCTGGAAACGACATCATCCGGGCGCGCACGGTGATCAATGCAACTGGCGCTTGGGTTAACACGATCGCGCAGATGGCGGGAGCAGCTGAATTACCGCTGCATCCCTGCCGGCGCCATCTCTTTGTATCGCCGCCGCTGAGTTGGGCGGATGCCGGTTGGCCGTTTGTCTGGGACGTGAGCCATGACATCTATTTCCGGCCTGAAGGACAGGGATTGCTTCTATGCGCTTGCGATCAGGTGGAACTGTCGCCGGGTGATCCTCCGGTGGACGGATCGGTACAGGAGTTGCTGGCGGAAAAAATTCAGCGCTACATTCCCGGACTTTGCAGCGTCGCCATTAGCAAGCGCTGGGCCGGCTTCAGGACTCTGAGCGGCGACGGCCGCTTTGTTATTGGCTGGGATCCAAAGATCAAAAATTTCTTCTGGGTCGCTGGGCTCGGCGGGCACGGCGTCACGACGAGCGCGGCGGTGGGCGCCTTGGCGGCGGATATTCTTGTTGGAGGTCGGGAGAAGGAACCTGAAGCGTTCTCGCCGAAAAGATTTTCCACTTAGAGTTCGCTGAAGTCTTTCCTAATCGCGCCGTTGACGGCTGGTCCGGGCTCGGTTAAATCTCCCAGCATTGCTGAGCTATGTTAACGAACTTCACCGGTAAGATTTACCTCTTGTTACTTGTCTTTAGCGCGTTGCTCTGGAATGCGGTGAGCGCGGCCGGCGCCCAGCGCGAGTAAGGAGGAGAAGCATGGCGATACAGATTGAGTTGGGCAAGAAAAGAGCCCCCCAAGAAGCGAAGGCGATTGTCGATGAACTGTATCGAAGCGTCAGGGAACGGTGGGAGGCGAGGGTCAATCAGACGCCTTTCATGCAGCAACTCGTCGCGGGCAAGTTGCCGATGAAAGTGCTCCAGACCTTTTTTAGAAACTGGGGCGCGTATACCATCGAGATCAATACGCTGGCGGCTTGCACCTATCACAAACACCTGACCTTCTTTAAGAAGCATCGCGACCTGATGGCGCCGCTCGGAGAAAAGATCGCCGACGAGTTCATCCATCCAAGACCTCCGGGCCACTTTCTCGTCATGTTGCAAACGGCGAAAGCTTTCGGTTTGACCGAAGAGGAAGTATTTTCAACCCCGATGCTTTCGGAGTTTCGCGCGAAGATCGATTTTATGCGCGGCATTGTCTATGAAGGAACAGCAGCGGAGTGGTATGCTGCGGTCACCACCGAAGAGCAGATCGGCCATTGGTCGGCCGTTTGCTACAAGGCGCTGACGAGTCACTATGGCTTTGATCGGGAAAAGGCGACTTATTTTGCCACCCACGTGGAGGCCGATTTGGCGGAGCATGAGGAAGGCGTTATGGGTCATGGGAGCTTTAATCGCGTGGCGTTACAGCGTCTCCTGGAAACCGGTATGGCTGACGAGCGGCCGACTTACGGCCTCGAATACTGCGCGATGACTTCCGTTGATCTCCACGGCGTTATGTTGCGGGCGGCGATGGAAGAGGCGGAGAGGTCATAATCTTCTTATGGAATGATGGAGTCATGGAGTGGTGGAGTGATGCTCGGAGGGGAAAGAACTGAGGAAACGGATTCCAATCCACGGACGGTCAGGTATCAGATGCGCCGCCGGGACTAAAAGCGCCCAGGCCGGTGACCTTCAAGTGACTACGAGAGAGACAGCGAGTGAATGGAAAATCCCATGACAGTGGGCCGCCTTTTATCGAGTCTCTTGCTCGCCTTCACGGGAATCTTCGTGTCGATGCCTCCACCAGCATCAGCGCTCGAACGCGTGCGCGTTGCTCTCTCCGTTCGCAACGTGGTTTTTTTGCCCTTCTATTACGCGAGTGACACAAAAATCTTTGAAAGATACGGACTGGATGCCGAGCTGATCCAGATGCGCAGCGATCTTCAGCTCGCCGGCTTGATCTCCGGGGAGATCGATTTCACTCCCGCCGTGGGTCCGGCGACGTTAGGGGTTGCCAATGCCATGCCGGTGAAAGCGCTGGCGATCCTCTACCGGGCGCCGCTTTTTTCTCTGGTGAGCCCGCCGAGCGTATTGAACCTTAAAGACCTCGAGGGTAGACGCGTGGCGGTTTCGCGAATCGGTTCGGACAGCCATCGGTTCGGCGCGTTGATGCTCGAAAGCGGGGGCGCCGATCCGAAAAAGATTACTTTTATTCAAACGGGCAGTACGACGGTGAGCCTGACCGCTTTGCAACAAGGATCCGTGAATGCGGCCGTGCTCAGCCCTCCGTTTACGGGGCTCATGGCGGAGAAAGGATTCAAGATCCTGGCGCGGAGTCGTTCGCTGATCGAATCGCCTTGGCTCGGTCTGGTGGCCAGTCGGCAGAAGCTTGAAAAACAACCCGAGCAAACGAGAAACATGCTCCGCGTCATGCGCGATGTCATCGCGACCATCCGGCGTGATAAGCCTGGCATCGTGGCTTATATCGAAAAAAATTTCAAAGTGACTACAGCTAACGCGATGGAATCCTATGAGGATATCAACGGCGTAATGCTGGACGGCATGACGATGCGGGAAAATCAGATTCAGAAGTATCTCGACGGTGCCTACGCCCGCGGGGAAATTCTCAGGCCGTTATCGGCATCGGAAATGTTCGATTTCTCGCTGCTAAGAAATTTGAAATAAAAAAGGTCGCATGGGAAAGCCGAGTAACAAACAAGATTCCGGAGATTCTCTTTTAAGGAGTTTGCCATGACCGCTACCGAACGGCCGATTTTATCCGTGGAAACAGGTTACCACCTCCGTGCCAAGCCTCTCTATGACGGACGGGTCAAAATGGAGAACTTCGAGCTAAAGGCGGTGCCATTTGCCGAGGACGGCAAGGGCCACGAGGAATTTCTCGCCGGCGATTTTGCCGCGGGGGAATTTTCGCTGGCCAACTATCTTACCATGAAGAGCCGCGGCGAATCGTTGATGGCCATTCCGGTTTTTCCCAACCGCAAGTTCCGTCATTCCTACATCTTCGTGCGCGAGGATTCCCCGCTGAAAGAACCGGCGCAACTGAAAGGCAAGCGGGCGGGCATTCCCGGGTGGCTCAATACCTGCGGCTTGTGGGTCAGAGGGATTCTGAGCGACGAGTACGGCGTTAGGGCGCAGGATATCCACTGGATAGCGCGCAGAGGTGACCGCATCGATGTGGCGTTGCCCGCCGGGACGCGATTAGAGAAGTTGACGGGAGAAGGTTCGCTCGCGGCGCGTCTATTAAAGGGCGAGTTCGATGCGATCATCGTTCCTGATTTTCCCGAAGAGGACGGAATCCGGCGGCTGTTTCCCGATTCCAAGGCCGTCGAGCAGGATTTCTACAGACGCACGCAGATTTTTCCCACCAGCCACGCCGTCGTCTTTAAGCAAGCTTATTTGGACCAATACCCGTCAGCGGCGGCGGAGCTATTTAACGCCTGGCACAAGGCCAAGAAGCTTGCTTTAGAAGACGACGCGGATGCGACCTACTCGAACTTTGCCTGGAATCGCCAGGTCTGGGAGGAACAGCGAGCGGTCATGGGTCCTGATCCATGGAAGTACGGCGTCCAGGGCAATGAAAAAGTGCTGAACACCATTATACGATACGCCGGCGAACAGGGACTGTTGCAAAAGAAAGTCACGATCACGGATCTTTTCATGCAAATCGACGAGCCGCAGTCCTAACGCATCGGCTCGCGACTGATTACGGTTTGATTTATGCTCACGCATCAGCATCACGGCCACGATCACGGTGACGGAGCAGGGCCGCACACGCATCTTACCAGCGTCGGGATCGATATCGGCTCTTCGACCTCGCATTTGATGTTTTCACAGTTGCGGATCGGCTACCCATCGCCTCACGAACGGAAGCCGCAAATACTGGAACGCGTCGTCATTGCGCGTTCGCGAATCTTGCTCACACCGTTCGCGGGTGATTGGAATATTCAGCCTGAGCCGCTCAAAAAACTCGTGGACTCGACCTTCGAACAAGCCGGATTGACCCGCGACCAGATCGACACTGGCGCGGTTATTATCACCGGCGAGGCGGCTCGGCGAGATAACGCCGCCAAGATTGCCGAGCTTTTCGCGGATGAGGCGGGCCGATTCGTATGCGCAACCGCCGGTGCGACACTGGAGACGATGATGGCCGCCTATGGTTCCGGCGCCGCGCTCAAGAGTAGGGAAGAAGGGCGCGCTCTACTGAACGTCGATCTTGGAGGCGGCACGACCAAAGTGAGCATCATCGACGGCGGCAGGATTCTGGACACGACGGCGATCAACATCGGCGCGCGACTGGTTGCCTACGATGAAAACAGTTGTGTAACCCGGGTGGAAAAGGCAGGCCACCGTTTTCTCAGCGATCTGGGACATGATCTGCAGATCGGCGGTAAGATCGACGAAAGCTTGCGGGCGCGCGTGGCGACGAGGATGGCGCGGGTTCTGTTTGACGCGTTGGCTGGAGCAAAGCCGCCGTGGGATGACTTGTTCGTTACGCATCCGTTGCGCGGCTTGCCGAAAGTGGAAGGTATTTTATTTTCGGGCGGCGTCTCGGAGTATATCTACGGGCGAGAGCAAAGTCTCTTTGGGGATCTAGGTCCCTATCTAGGGCGAGAAGTTAGACACGAAGCGGAGCGACGGGGATATGCGATCGTCGAGTCCGAAGAAGGAATTCGGGCCACCGTGATCGGCGCTTCTCAATACACCGTGCAGTTGAGCGGCGAGACGATTTTCATTCCCCAAGCCGCGAAGCTGCCCGTGCGCAATCTGAGGGTCTTCGTTGTTGGCGTGGACTGGGAGGCTCCTGTTGCAGAGCGGACAATGAATGCGGTCAAAAGGACCTTGCAGGGACGCGATCCGGAAGTCTGTGGATCGCCGTTTGCCTTGGCCTTTTCATCGCCGCCTTTCTTGGGTTACGGCGCCGCCCAGGAGCTCGCAAAAGGGATCGGCCAAGCTCTCGCGAGCTTGGAATCAAGCGATGGGCCCGAGATTTTAGTCTTCGAGCACAATGTGGGTGGCGTTGTCGGTGGAATTCTTTCCTCCGAATGGAATATTCCCTGCGTCGACGAAGTGACCCTATCCGAACTCGATTTCATCGACGTGGGCGAAGTCGTGGAGGGTGAGGGTTTCGTGCCGGTGGTTGTGAAGAGTCTCGCGTTCGGAATGTGATCAAGAGTAAAAGAGAATTTCGCCAAAACGGGAACTCATGAAAACGTATAACCAAGTGCTGAGGTCTCGATAGCTCTGCGGAGGATAAAGATCTTTGGAGAAAGAAGTCGTATGGGTTCACCCGAAAACGGTAGCAAAAAAATGTGGGACGAATTGGTTCGAATGGTGAACGATCAATTCGATACGCCGCAGTTTAGGCGTCTGCTGAGCATCAGTTTCTCCCGCGAACGCGCGCAGCAGTATTCCATTCAGATGGCTTATTACGTTAAAAACCGGCGCGATTGCTGGGGCTATGTGCAAGGGGCTGCGCCGCTGGATGTGAAAAGATTGATTTGGAACCATGAGCAGGACGAACTGATCGGCAACAAAAGCGAAGGCAAGGATGACCACATCACGCTGGCAGTGAAAGAGGGCGCGGTTCTTGGTTTGGGGGCGGAAGCGTTCGATACAACTCCGGTGTTGGACGGAGGAATGACGTGCTTCTACTCCTGGCTGCACATCGCCCAGCGTCCTTGGCTCGAGGCGATCGCGTCTTCGGCGATTCTCGAGATGCGCAATTCAAGTGAACTGATTCAGGGAGGTTCGTTGTCAAAGCGCATCGGCGAAATTTTCGCCCGTGACCTCGGTATCCCTCTGAAGAAGCAGATCAACAATGCCGAGCACGTGGTCATGGATGTCGAGCACGCGCACATGCTCTACCAAGTCGCGCAAAAGCATGCCACCACCGAAGCGGCCCGGAAGGCGATCCTTCGCGGCGCCAAAGAGAGCCTAATGATCGACCGAGTCTACCGCGGCCATCTTGCGGAGATGCTGGAGACGTTGCCCTGAGTTTGCGATTATGAAACATCCAGAGGACTGCTTGATGGCAAAGTGGGGGATTTATGAGTATCGTTAACGAATTAACGGCGACTCTGGACAAAATGGTCAATGACCAATTCGAATCGCCGGAATTCAAGCATCTTTTGTCGGTGCCGTTGACTCTGGAGAGGGGACGCTTTTACGTCGTTCAAAGCGCCCTCTACACGAGCAACCGGCGAGACTGTTGGGGCTATGTGCAGGGTTCAGCGCCGCTCGAGGTGAAGAGGGTGATCTGGCAGCACGAAAGCGACGAACTGGTCAATGATCCGCGCGCCAATATGGATCACTATACTCTTACGGTAAAGCAAGGGGAGGTGGTCGGGCTCAAACCGGAGGATTTCGAAAAAGCGGAGCTGCCGCCCATGGTCCGAGCCTGCTTCTACGCCTGGCACCACATCGCGATCCGCAATCATTGGCTAACGGCTTACGCTTCATCTCATATGCTGGAGCGCCGCAACAACGGAAAGATCGTAAAAGGCGGCGGCATGTCATATCGGATGGGCAAGAAGTTTGAGAATGAGCTGGGGATCAATCTTAAGAAGATGATTTCTCTCGACGTGCATGTGGTGGCGGATATGGATCATTCCGAGAATATATCCGAAATATTTCACCGCTACGTTAAGACTCCGGAGGACCGCGACTTGGTTTTAAAGGGCGCCGAGGAGTGTATGGCGATCGACCGCGCCTATCGCGGAGCTCTTGGGTATTATATGGAACGGATTGAGTAGCCATTTTGTCTCTGGATTGAACTTGGAAGGAAGGGTTGAGATGAAAAATTTAAATGAAGCTTCGGCGTTTGCGAAGAAAAGTCCCTACGACATCTATCAGGAGTGGGAAGGGATACCGGTTTATAAAGACTTTATTGTTCCGGATCTATTGAAGCTGGAACTTGGCGATTGGGACCGGACGGGAGGCAATGCGGCTTTTGTCAACATGGACGGCGCCGGCGGCACTTGCGATACGCTCGTGGAGGAAATTCCACCGGGAGGGCAACTGAAACCGGTGCGCCACATGTATGAGAAGGCCGTTTTCATCCTGCGAGGCCAGGGCGCGACGACGATCTGGAACGAGGGCGGCAAGAAACACACGCTCGAATGGCAAAAAGGGAGCCTCTTTTCAACGCCGCTCAATACCTGGCATCAACACTTTAACGCGCAGGGTAATGAGCCGGTGCGGATGATTTCGCTGACCGATGCTCCCGTTGTCATTAACCGATTCAGAAATCTCGATTACATTTTTAACAACTCCTTTGTCTTCACGGATCGCTACAGCGGCGGCGCTGACGAATGGGGCAAGGGGGGACGTTACCTGCCGGAGGTCAAACGAGGCAGGGTTTGGGAATCAAACTTTATTGCCGATCTCTGGGGTTTTCAGCCGAAGGACTATAAAGAGCGTGGCGGCGATAATCGGACGACGCTCTTTGAATTCGTCGATAACACGATGAGCGCGCATTTGTCCGAGTTCCCGGTGGGCAAATACAAAAAGGCCCATCGTCACGGCGCCGGCGCGCACATCGTCATGCTAACCGGCTCCGGCTATTCTTTCCTGTGGGAACAAGGGCAGGATGGCAACAAAAAACGCGTCGAGTGGGGCCGCATGAGCATGTTTGTGCCGCCGATGCAGTGGTGGCACCAGCATTTCAATCCGGGCGCGGAGCCGGCCCGTTATTTGGCGCTCAAGCCTTGGGGTTTCAAATTCCGAGTCGAGGATCTGAAAGATACCGGCGAGGACGTAAAAAAAGGCGGCGCGCAGATTGAATATGAGGATCAGGATCCGGAGATTCATAGAATTTTCGTCGATGAATGCGACCGCCGCGGCGCCGAGGCCCGCATGCCCATGTTCGGGACATAGGAGAGGCGCCAGCGTAGCATTCTCCTGCTTTCGTAATCTTATAGAAAGATAGAATTAGATGTGGCTTATCCACGATATATGAAGAAACGAATTGCGATTGTCGATCTCGGCGGACAATATTGCCATCTGATTGGACGGCGGTTGCGTGACTTCAGTGTAACAGCAGAGATCTATGGTCCGGACGTGAGTCCAAAAGAATTGGCGATGCATGCCGGGATTATATTGTCCGGGGGACCCAGTAGCGTATATGAAGCGGGAGCACCGAAGGTTCAGCCGGCTATTCTCGAACTCAAACGACCTATCCTCGGAATATGTTACGGCCATCAATTACTTGCCCAAATGCTGGGGGCAAGAGTTGAGAAGGGGAGCGGTGAATATGGACCGACAAAACTTTCCGTCAGTGCGGAAGATCGTCTGTTCGCAGATTTGCCCAAAGAACAGCTCGTGTGGATGAGTCATGGCGACACCGTGAGCCAGTTGCCAGCTCAATTAATCCCGTTGGCATCGACGGAACAATGCCCTAACGCCGCCTTTGCAGACCCCGCGAACGGATTTTACGGCGTACAATTCCATCCGGAAGTCGTGCAGACCGAGTACGGCAGAGACATCCTTGGCCGGTTTGTTTCCTCGATTTGTGGCTTAGAAATACGTAGCGACGGAAAGGATCGAGTCCAGAAATTGTTGGAAAGCATTCGGACTCGGGTAGGCAACAAATCAGTATTTTTTCTGGTCAGCGGTGGTGTGGATTCAACCGTGGCTTTTGTTCTCTGCTCAAAAGCTCTTCCGAAGGAGCGAATTCTGGGTCTTTATGTAGACACTGGGTTGATGCGGAAAAGAGAGAAGGAAGATCTCGTTGTGAATTTAGCGTCTATCGGCTTGGTTGATAGATTGCGGATCAAAGATGAAACCCAGCTTTTTTTAGACAAACTGAAAGGAGTGGTTGACCCGGAGGAGAAGCGACGCATCATAGGTGGACTTTTTGTCGACGCGCAGTCTAGAACGATGGCAGAATACGGCATTGATGAGGGTCAATGGCTCCTTGGTCAGGGGACAATCTACCCGGACACTATTGAATCTGGTGGCGCAAGCGGGCGTGCGGCTGTTATCAAGACACACCACAATAGAAGTCCCGAAATTTTGGCGCTGCTTGAGAAGGGGTTGGTTATTGAGCCCTTGGCCGAATTTTACAAAGACGAAGTCCGAGAGTTGGGCCGGCTGTTAGGCCTTCAGCCTAAATTGACCAACAGGTGGCCGTTTCCTGGCCCGGGTCTGGCGATTCGATGCCTTTGCACTCGAAATCCTGAAAAAGCCACCCGGCTTGAAAAGCCTTTAGAAGCTTTAATGGAGAGCTCAGACTGTGAGGGTGTGGTGATACCGATCAAAAGCGTTGGAGTTCAAGGTGACAGTCGAACTTATAAACACGTGGTAGCACTTCGACATCGACAGCAGCATTTGGATTATGAAATGCTTCAGAGCTTGAGTACCAAACTATGCAACGTACACACGACCACAAATAGAGTTATTGCCCTTATCACCGGTCCTGCAACAGGTCTCATGGATGTTTTTGTTAAGCCTGCGACTCTGACTGAGGAGCGATTGGAGATGTTAAGGGAGGCTGACTTTATTGTGAGACGTCGAATGGAGCAAGCCAAACTCGCAGAGAAAGTGTGGCAGTTTCCAGTTGTTTTGGCGCCCATTTCTTTCCGGGCCGGTGAAGCAATAATACTTCGGCCAGTAAATTCCGAAGATGGTATGACCGCTGATTTTGCAAGATTACCGACGGATCTGGTTCACGAGATGGCGGACGAAATAATCAGCTTGGGGAAAGGCAAGATTGATGCGGTTTTTCTTGACGTGACTAGTAAGCCACCAGCCACGATCGAATGGGAGTAAGCCAGGGCGGACCTGGGATAATTCCCTTCGGATCCGAAAGGAAGCGAAAACGATTTGTAATCATATAAGATCAGCCGAATACTTTCTGAGCCCCGTGCGGAAAGAACACTACTGCAAGAGTGATCCTCAGGATCGGCCCCAACGCCGCTGCCAGTTTGCAACAGCCATCGCCGGCGCCAACCACGAGAGTACGCATAGATCAGCTCCTTGCAGCCCTTCTACACCAATTTAGAATCGCGAAACGACCCACAGGCAGCCGCCCACCGCGACCAGATCCTCAAGTAGAGCGACGTAAATGTCCCGCATACCCAGTGCTTTCACGAGCCGCGTGCGCGCCTGGTAGCCGCCGAAGCAGCCCACAACTCCGCCGATGGCACCAAGCACGGCGCCAAGAAGGACTCCTTGAAGTCCGCTATCGACGACGCATGCGCCCGTCAACCCACCCGTCACAATACGCGCGATCAAGCCCGGGGGCGACGTGCGGCTCGGTGTCTGCGGCAGCTTGTCGGCGATAAGTTCGATGACTGCGAGCACGGTAAAAATCCCGACGGAGGGAACTGCGCTAATGAGGGAGAGCGGGCG
>WNGN01001217.1_pt1 | contig 16813 bp, 15 predicted proteins | sample 5400561 | NCBI WGS metagenome assembly WNGN01 (sample SAMN13153379, study PRJNA577476) | soil metagenome | isolation source: 115 cm soil or saprolite under Garry oak tree replicate 2 | place: USA:California | collected 2016-06-15
GGCGATACTACTTCGTGGGAACGCACCTTTACCGAGGAGGATGTGCAACTCTTTGGTGAGCTTTCCGGTGACCAGGGTATCCACCATGTCGAGTCTGATGAGCAGGGACGCCTGATGGTTCAGGGCCTCTTGACGGCGACCCTGCCAACGAAGCTCGGCGGCGATATGAACTATATCGCCCGCGAGATGGCCTTTGAGTTCCTGCGGCCGGTGTTTGCCGGTGACACCATTCGCTGCGAGGCGACCATTACACAGTACGAGCAGGCTGACCGGCACATCAACATGGCCGTGTCGTTTGAGTGCCGTAATCAGAAAGACAAGGTCGTGCTGACCGGCCATACTCGCGGCATCATCCGCGAACCGCGCTCGTAGATGCTGCCATGAAAACGAGGTTTATTGTGATGCTTATAGGGTATGATGATGAGTTTTAACGACCAAAAACTAGGCATGTCATGCTGAGCGCAGCGAAGCATCTCTATGCCCCCACGAGAGACCCTTCGCTGCGCTCAGGGTGACACGTATTCCCGATGGTGCTGGTTAAACTTCATCATCATACCCTGATTCAAAGAGGAGAAATATACACATGCCAGAAGCAGTGATTGTCAGTGCCGTACGCACCCCGATTGGACGTGCAAACAAAGGCGTGCTCAAAGACGTACGCGGCGATGACCTGGCCGCTTTCGCCGTCAAGGCCGCCGTTGAGCGCGTGCCTGAGCTTGATCGTTCTCTTATCGAAGATGTGATTATTGGCTGTGCCTTTCCCGAGGGCGAACAGGGTATGAACCTGGCGCGCATCGTGGGCGCGCTGGCCGGTTTGCCGGAGACGGCGGGCGGCGTGACCGTCAACCGCTTCTGCGCCTCCAGTTTGCAGGCCGTCAACATGGCGGCGCAGAATATCATGCTGGGCCTGGGCGACGTATTCATCGCTGGCGGCGTGGAAAGTATGTCGCGCGTGCCTATGGGCGGCTTTAACCCCAGCTTTAACCCGCGCCTCTTCAAGCCTCGCTCAATAAATGTAAGGGCGGGAGTGGAGGAGCGGGGGGAAGGGACCCTTGCGGTCGCCCCTTCTCCCTATCCCCCATCCGAGTTAGAGTATGGCTATTCCAGCTACATTCCCATGGGCATCACGGCTGAGAACCTCGCCCGCGAGTATCACATCAGTCGCGAAGCGCAGGATGCCTTCTCGCTCCGCAGTCACCAGCGCGCCATCGCGGCCACCGATAGCGGCATCTTCAAGCGAGAAATCGCACCCGTACCGCTGCCGGACGGAAGCTTGATGGAGATTGACGAGGGTCCCCGCCGCGATACCTCGCTGGAGAAGCTGGCGAGTCTTGAACCCGCCTTTATCAAGGGCGGCACCGTCACCGCCGGTAACTCCAGCCCTCTCAACGATGGAGCGGCTGCCGTCGTGCTGATGTCAGCAGAGCGGGCACGTGACCTCGGCATTACACCGCTGGCAAGAATACTCACCATGGCCGTAGCAGGTGTCAGGCCCGACATCATGGGGATTGGACCTGTGCCTGCAATGAAGAAGGCCCTCCAGCGAGCTGGCCTACAGTTGAGCGAAATCGACATCATCGAGCTGAACGAGGCCTTTGCAGCGCAGACGCTCTCCGTGGTCCAGGCCATGGGTATCGACGTAGAGAAATTGAATCCACATGGAGGCGCGATTGCCCTTGGGCACCCGTTGGGCTGCAGCGGCGCTCGCCTCGTGGCCACGCTTCTCAACGATCTGCAGGAAGCCGACAAGAGGCTGGGCATCGCTACCCTCTGCATTGGTGGCGGCCAGGGACTGGCCACGATTATTGAGAGGTTGTCATGAGCACACCGTATCAGATTCGCAAGGCGGCGGTGCTGGGAGCTGGTGTGATGGGAGCCGCGATTGCAGCACATCTAGCCAACGTTGGCATCCCCAGCCTGCTCCTTGATATCGTACCGCCCGATGCTGGTAAAGACCGGGATAAGATAGCACGTACCGGCCTGGAGAAGGCTCTCAAGGCAAGACCTGCCGCGTTCTACAGCCAGCGTTTCGCCAAACTCGTCACTACCGGCAACATCGAAGATGACCTGCCAGCGCTTGCCGGCGTTGACTGGATCATCGAGGCTGTGGTCGAGCGCCTCGACATCAAGCAGCAGCTCTACACAAAGTTAGAGCAGGTGATGAAGCCTGGTGCCATCATCACCTCCAACACCTCTGGCCTGCCCGTCCATTTGCTCACCGGGGGACGCAGCGCCGATTTTCGCCGTCATTTTCTCATTACGCACTTCTTCAACCCCGTGCGTTACATGCGCCTGCTGGAGATCGTGCCGGGCGTCGATACAGACCCTGAGCTGGTGCAATACATGCAGCAGTTCGCCACGGAGGTGCTCGGCAAGGGGGTTGTGCTGTGCAAAGATACTCCCAATTTTATCGCCAACCGCATCGGCGTGTACAGCTCTATGTCCACGCTGCACCGTGCACTGGACGAAGGGTACACGGTGGGTGAGGTGGACACGATCCTGGGGCCGAGTATGGGGCGCCCCAGGTCGGCCGTCTTCCGCACCGCTGACCTGTCGGGCCTGGATACACTGGTCAACGTGGCCGATAACCTGTACCAGAACGCGCCCGGCGACCCCTGGCGTGAGACCTTCCGCGTGCCAGAAGTCGTACTCGAGATGGTGCGGCGCGGCTGGCTCGGTGAGAAGAGCGGTCAGGGCTTCTACAAGCGCATAAAAAATCCTGATGGCGAGTCCACCATCCTGGAACTGAACCTCAAGACGCTCGAGTACGAGCCGCAGCAGAAGGTGCGCTTCCCATCGCTCGGCGCAGCTCGTAACATCAACAATCCTGTGCAGCGTTTGCTTACCGTGCTTGACGCAGATGACCGGGCGGCTCAACTGGCGCGTGAGACAACCGCCGATGCGCTTATCTACGCTGCCAGCCTCGCGCCACAGATCGCCGATAGTATCACCGGCGTGGATCAGGCAATGCGCTGGGGCTTCAATTTCGACATGGGGAGCTTCGAGGTGTGGGATGCGCTTTTGCAACACCCGGCCATCTTGCAGAAAGTCTTGCAGGACAGGGCCGATGCCGCTCATTTACCAGAACTGGTACGGCGTGTTACAACCGGCGGCCAGGGCACGTTTTATACCGGTGCGCCTGGGCAGCGTGCATACTTCGATTTCAATACGGGCACGTACCGGCCTGTTCCCATACCTGGGGGTGCCATTTCGCTGGCGGCGGCACAGGCCGCGGGTAATGTCCTGCGCGATAATGGCTCGGCCTCGCTGATCGATCTGGGCGACGGTATAGCCTGTGTCGAGTTCCATACGAAGATGAACGCCATCGACGAGAGCATCATTGAGATGCTGCGCTATGCTGTTGAGGAAGGGCAGAAGCAGTTTCGTGCGCTGGTCATCGGCAACGAAGCAGCCAATTTCTCGGCGGGCGCGAACATTCTCCTGATGCTGATGGGAGCCAGGCAGGGCGAGTGGAGGATGCTGGAAGGGGCAATCAACGCTTTCCAGCAAATCAACCAGTTGCTTAAATACGCTCCTATTCCCGTTGTGGCTGCTCCTGCCGGGCAGGCATTGGGCGGCGGCTGCGAAGTGGTAATGCACAGCGCACACGTTCGCGCTGCAGCAGAGATGTACATCGGCCAGGTGGAGGCCGGTCTGGGTCTGGTACCGGGTGGGGGCGGCTGTAAAGAACTGCTGCTGCGCCATGGAGCCAGCGTGGAAGACCAGAAGGCCAGGAAGACGGGCGGCCCGTTTACACCAGCGCGCCGTGCCTTCGAAATTATCGCCTTCGCAACTGTCTCTACCAGTGCCGTGGAGGCGCAAGAACTGCGTTTCCTGCGTAAAAGCGATGCCATCAGCGTCAATCGCGACCTGCTGCTGCGCGATGCAAAGGCCGATGCCATACGGCTTGCCGAGGCCCAATCCGCCGGTAAGTGGCAGCCTGTCCAGGCGCCATTGTTGCTGCTGCCGGGTCCGGGTGCTCGCATGGTGCTCGAGCAGCAAATCGACAACCTGTTACTACTGGACAAAGTAAGCGAACACGATGCGGTCATTGGCCGTCACCTGGCGCGTGTCCTCACGGGCGGCGAGTGTTCGCCTACAATCCCACTTACCGAGCAGCAAGTGCTTGACCTGGAGCGCGAAGCATTCCTCAGCCTGTGCGGTATGGAAAAGACCCAGGACCGTATGCAAGCCTTTTTGACGACGGGCAAACCACTGCGCAACTAGCAAGCTCGTGAGGAGGGATCACGGGAGATACCCGTGATCCGGGTGAGGTTCACATATTTGCATGACAGAGTTTGCCCTTTGCGGGCGCCCGATACGCATTCAATGTGTGCCAAACAAAAGAATAATTTGTATCTCATCCGTATACCTGGCTGTCGTATTACTGTGTTGTAAACCAATACGTAAATCGATAGTTCATGTCCTGCGCGCCTTTGCTGACATAGGATTGAACGTTGGCGTTGGCACCAGACTGATTCTGGCATTTGATGGCAACCATCTGGTTGTTGGCGGCCCGCAAGGCGCTGATTTCGATGCTCTGCAAGAGCTGAGCCGAAATCCCCTGCGCACGGGCTACATCCTGGATGCTTTTGCCTCCTTTAATCTGCGCTTTGACCTGCGCGACGCTGAGATGTAGACCCTGCGCAGCCTGTTGCAACAGGGTGTGCCAGTAGAGCGGTGGCAGAGTCTGACCACAGTTGCCCTTGGCTTTTTTGTTACTGATGGTTGGCGGGGTGGCATTATTCGTGGTAGTGGCGTTATTTGTGGTAGAGGACCCGTGGGGAATGAGCACGACTGCCAGGACGATGCCAGTGCCTACGATGATGACCGCCCCTACGAGCAGAAGGACGATTGAGAGTGTGCGCCTCTTGCGCCATCCCTCCTGGCGTTGCGGTCTGCTCTGGAGAAGCGAGGGAGCAGTATTTTCGGTCCGATCTTCGAATGTGTTATGAGACATCATTCATTCCTTGCTTTATGGGTTCCAATAGATGCTTGGTTGCTGACTCTATTCGTAACGCAGAGCTTCTGCGGGATGCAAACGGGCCGCACGCCTCGCTGGCAGAGCTGTGCTGATGCAGACGATCAAGAAGCTGCCGAGCAAAATCAGTACGATGGGTCCGACAGGCAGCGGGAAGTTCAGGTAGGTTGCTCTGGCGACCTGGTAGGCGAGCCAGAGGGCGAGGGCCGCGCCTGTGACGAGGCTCGTGGCGATGACGAAGCTAGCTTCGAGCAGGAAGGAGGAGCCCACCAGACCCTGTGAGAAGCCGAGTGCGCGCAGCATGCCGATCTGCTGGCGACGCTCGACAACGGCTCGACTGGCGATGACAGCGATGGCGAGAGCGCCGAAAACGAGGCCAAGCGCAAGGTAGCCTCCCAGGAAAAGAGTGAAGACGGCGGTGATGCCGTTGAGGCTGGCATGGTCGAGTGATTGCACGTTGATGCCCCTGCGTGCGGCATCGAGGGTCCGGTTGAGATCGCTGGTGGCCTGCGCTTCTCCAACACCGGCTCGCAAGCGGAAGAGGTAGGTGTTGACAAATTGGATGTACGGCGGCTGAACGACGCTGCCCGCCGTGCGCACGGACATCAGGATGCGCCAGGAGGAGCTGGCGGGCATGAGGCCGATGATCGTGACGGTGTGATAGTGGGCGGTGGCGACGTCCGCGCTATCGGGGATCTCGACGCGAAAGGGAGCAAAGCCGGAGGCTGCGGGGAGGCCGTGAACCCGGGCATCATACTGGATGACGGCATAGCCGGTGCGCTCACGCAGGGCCTGCCAGACCTGCTGATCCGAGGAGAAACCCTGCGTCCTGATGGATCTGCGCATGCCAGGCATGGATGGCTTAGAAGCCTTGAAGCGCATCCGGCAAGCGTGGCCACAGGTCGCCGTGTTAATCCTGACCAACTATAACGAAGATGACTTGATGATTCGTGGTCTTCAGGCAGGGGCGCTGGGTTATTTGCTCAAAGATACAGATCTGGAGCAATTGCTCCAGGCGATTCGCCACGCAGCCCGCGGAGAAACGCGGGTTCCGCCGGAAATCATGCAGCGCGTGCTATTCCTGGCAGCCCAGGCTTCCTCTCCTCAACGTTCTGCCGGGCAGCGGAAGAGTCAAGACCTGACCGAACGCGAGCGGGACATTCTGGTCCGCGTCGCTCAGGGGGAGCGCAGTAAAGAGATTGCCGCCCATCTCGGCCTGACGGAACGCACGGTCGGGGCGTATCTCACGACCATCTATACCAAGTTAGGGGTAGACTCACGAGCTTCAGCCGTCGCTGTGGCGATCGAACGCGGACTCTTGCCACGCCAAAAGGGAATAACTCCTTAGCATCCTTTCACGCCATGGACAAAGGCGAGGCGGGCCACACTGTCCCCCAGACAGCGTCCATAAAGGCCCTCCCCTACGGCATCGGTGGCGGGCGCCCTGGAAGGCGCCCGCCACACATTTCGGTGTTCGTTAGAAAATTGCCTCGCCCGTGTCCGTATTGAAGAGGTGAATCTGGTCTGTGTCCACGTGCAGCGGTATGCTGCCGCCAACGTGCGCTCGTGAACGCGGGTCGAGTCGAGCGATAGTTGTCTTGTCAGCCGTGTTCACATAAACCTGCAGCTCGCTGCCCAGGTGCTCGACAACCTCTACGTTGCCCTCGATCACAGAACCTGTATTCGCACCATCCAACAGCGATGCATCGCTCAGGTGTTCAGGCCGTATGCCGAAAGTCAGGTTTTTGCCTGTCGCTTCTCGTGTTGGCCCCTCGTAGAGCGGCGGTACCTGTACCTGCCCTATGCCATCGAGCACAATTTTAACGGCATCACCTTCCGTCACCACTTTCGCGTTTTGGTAGAAGTTCATGGCCGGGGAGCCAATGAAGCCCGCCACGAAGAGGTTGGAGGGATGATCGTATAGTTCCTGGGGGGCGCCGAGCTGCTGGATGATGCCTGCATTGAGCACTGCAATGCGGCTGCCCATCGTCATCGCCTCGGTCTGGTCATGGGTCACGTAAATGATCGTCGTCTGGAGGCGCTGGTGCAGGCGCGTAATCTCTGCGCGCGTCTGCACACGCAGCTTCGCGTCGAGGTTTGAGAGCGGTTCGTCCATCAGGAAGACCTGTGGCTCGCGTACGATAGCTCTGCCAAGCGCCACGCGCTGGCGTTGCCCGCCCGAGAGCTCCTTGGGTTTACGCTTGAGAAACTGCTGCAGGCCAAGGATGTCGGCGGCCTCGTCGACACGCTGATTGATTTGATCCTTGGGGAAGTGCCGCAGCTTGAGGCCAAAGGCCATATTATCGAAGACAGACATATGAGGATAGAGAGCGTAGTTCTGGAAGACCATAGCGATATCGCGATCTTTTGGGGCGACATTGTTGACCATCTTGTCGCCTATATAAATCTCGCCCTCGCTCGCATCTTCCAGGCCTGCTACCATACGCAGGACGGTGCTCTTGCCGCAGCCGGAAGGACCGACCAGTACAAGGAACTCTTTGTCCTTGACATCAAGGTTAATGTCGTGGACAACCTCGACTTTGTTGAACCGCTTGTAAACGTGTTCAAATTGGACACGCGCCATTAAAGACACTCCTTTTCGCTCTTGTAGCCAGTATGCTACATCACTATCAATAAAGAGCTTCGCTTGATGCCCACGCTGCAACTGCTGAAAGCAGAAGGGAGTCAACAGGGCTTCTTCACGCCCAGGTATAGTTATGCTAGTAGTTGACTAGCCAACTAACAGGCGCTATGACGAGTATACCATAAAGTTAGAGAAAATACAGCCTTTTTTGTGCGCTGTTTGCATGTTGCTCACACTCCAAAAAGTCCTGTGGGAAATATACATGTTTTCAGAAACAGGAACCTGTTCTATCCCCTTGCTCTTCTCATCAAGAAGCATGATACTGCGTTACATTGTGATCACAAATGTTATACATTGTGCAATTATTGTGAAGATAATAAAAAACATACCAAAAAGGCTTCTAACCCCTGGACAAGTAGATACATTTTCATGCATACTATAGATGTGTATTTTTCGATGTTGCTAACAAGTAATGTACATTGTATTTACAAGTGCATTTACACAGTTGCAAGCATGGACCGGACAGTTATTTAATAACAGGGAGGGCGTTGATCTATGCAAGGAGCAAACGAGCAAAGGAGTGAAGTAGCTAGATTACTGTCGCAGATTAGTGCAGAATATGAAGCTGCCAGGCTCGGCCTGACCGGACTGGCTTATGGCGTATCCCAGCATGAATTCATCACGGCGCGTATGGAGCATATGGGCCAGCTGCATACTCAGTTACACTCAATCGTAGGAGATAAGGCTATTGCCTTGATTGCTGATCAACTAAACTCACTGCTCTAAAAACATAGACTCCTTACATCGGGGATAAAGACGCATCATACAACAACGCAATACTGGACGCGAACGGTCTATATAGACCGTTTTTTCCTGGTCAAGCAAAAAGACCGGCGCCTCTTTTTCCTCCACACTCCTGTTACCACAAATTCGGTTTCCTCGCTCACAAAGCTTTCTTGATCCAATACATTATGCGCATCATCAAGGAAGCACTGGAGCCAACTCTTGAGATCTTCGCCAGCGAGCAGCGAGGCGCCCTCGCACACAAACCACTCGGCAATACCTTGTAAATAGAAACGAAAATCTTGTGAGAGCGGGTACTGGCGTCGAATAAGATAGCTTTTCTCCTCCACGTCCTCGTAACCGGCTGCACGAAGGTATCCTGCGAGCTTCGAGCCAACCCAGCTATCTTCGAAGCTGTAACCATGCTCAATGCGCACCTGCTCCCAGCTTTCGCGTGCCTGCAAAACGCGCGCCTGCAAGCCTGGATCAATATTGTAGAAGCGCATGGTGCCAAAATCTATGTCCTTGATGGCCAGATGCCCACCTGGCGCCAGATACTGGCCCATAGCAGCAAATGTGTGCACCGGGTCAGGCAGATACTGGCTGACATTCGCGCTGAATATCAGGTCTGCGGTACCGGGCTGTACGGGCAGTTGCTCTAACGTAGCCTGTTTATACTGCACCTGGCTTTGATACCACTTGCCCGCGCCACGCCGTTGTGCCGTTACTAATGATTCGGTAGAGATGTCTATGCCTAAGATACGTCCTGCGGAACCGATGGCATGCGCCAGCAGAGGTATCCAGAGTCCTGGACCACAGCCGGCGTCTATTACCAGGCTGCCGGGTGCGATCTGTAGATCACGAATCATCTGCTCTCGCTCGGGTGCTTTGCTGCGGTGGTGTGTTACCAGCCAGTCAACTGCATTGAGTGGTAAACCACACTCGTTCACATAAACCAGCTTGTTTACTGCCATAGGTTGTCCTCATCCTTCATCCTTTTTTCTTACCAGAGGTGATTTTAAATATGCGAGGAGTATAACATGCCAAAATAACAAAAGGCAAACATTTGTAGTACTTTGGTGTAACATTGTATAAAGCAATTAATGACACAAATTTGGAATCTATGTATAACAATGATAATACTTTGTAAATAAATGTGTTAAAGTGTATCCTGGGTACGTATATTCTACAGAAGAGGGGGTACGATATTATACGGGTGGCTGTCCTGTTCTCGCGCATGGCGATTTGGACAACGTGTGAAAGCGAGCGCTACTAAACTGCCTGTCGTTATGCTATAATTTAAGCCAGCGAGTGTTTGACAAGAAACGCAAGCATAAACATTGCTCTGGCCCACATCTAAAAAGGGAGTGTTATCATGGAGACCAAGCGCAACTCAAGCACGGGAAACAGGCGTCGCGGACGCCCTCCCGGCAAGCAGAAAAAGAAGGTCATTTCCGGCGTACAATTGCCCAGGCAGCGTCTTACGCGCGGACTTGCGTTTCCAGTCTCCAGGCAAATAACAGAGGAAACCAGTTCGAAGCTCAACCTGGATGAACTACGCGCTTCTCCTGCTCATTCCATTGATGTTCGCGAGCCGCAAAAAGACATCTATCGTCGTGTGCTCGAATTGCGGGAGACTACGATCGAAGATGGCATGCGCTACTGGCAAATTATACAGGCCATCTTTGAAGATGCCCTGCTCCGTCTCGACCCTAAGCGCTCTGGCCTATCTATTCTGTATGCCAGGCTGATGCCTCCGCGTGAAGATGGTATCCACTCGCTCTACGAATTAGAAATGCGTGGCAGCTATCCCTGGCCGTTTACTCTTGAGAGCAAGACCTACCTGGGAAGTACGACGCTGGCCGGAACGGCGGCGATGCTGCAACGCATGCAGCAGTGGGATGAACTGGACAGCAACGGGCGCTTACAAATAATGGTGGATGACCTTGAGCGGAGCGCGTGCGCCCAGCCGGTGATGTTCGCGGGACGCATGGCGGGAGTCCTGGTTGTCTCTAGCACACAACCTGGTTTTTTCATGGACCAGGCGGTATGCCGGTCTGTCGTCGAATATGCACGCTTATTAACTCTGGCTCTCAACGATCGCGATTTCTATCCCTGTTCGCAGATCCACCTCAGGCCTATGCCCGATTTGAAGTGGCAGCGGGAGGAGCTGAGCCGTTTCTATGTGAGTCGCGTTGTCGCGTGTGCCAGTAAAGAAAACCTGTCCCTTCCGGAAGCAGAGGAACATGTGCGCCAGGAGTTGGAAGAAGAGTTCGAGCGCAGCGAGAGCCTGCGCCTGCAGGAAGTGCGCTCCGCCAGTGAGCTGCATTCCACTTCTTGATATGAAGGAGTTTCGAACCTATGCAGCCCTCTGACCGGCAGCCACCAGGGGAAGCCGCCGAACAGTATCCTGGAGACACCATAAAACCCGCATCACAGCCGCTCTATGAATTTCCGGCTGGTGGACCTCTCCTGTATACCGCTCCCATACTTGCTCCTCCGACCCTGCCTCCTCCCCCTGTCAAAAGATCGCGTGCCTGGATCTGGATCGTCGTTGCATTCTTTTCGTTAGCTCTTCTAGCCACTTGTGGAGGTTGTGTCTGGGCGTTTTATGCCATCCTCGGCCCTGCTACTCAGCAACTCAGCGGCGCTACTAAGGTAGTCAATGACTACTACGGAAATATCGAAGCCCAAAACTACACGGCCGCCTACCTTGACCTGTCTCTGAATAATCAGAACTCGCTGACCCAGGAGCAATTTGTGCAGCAGGCACAGGCCAGGGATGTACAGTACGGGCGCGTTACCTCTTATCTGCTGGCTGGACTTAGCCCCTCCCCTTCGACGACCGGAACAGACCCTTTCAATTCGACGTTCACTGCTACTGTAGATGTGACCCGCTGCAACGGCGAGAGTTCGACAAACCGCTCGTGCTTCAACTATAACGCGGTGCTCACGCTGCAAAAAGTGGCGGGCCGGTGGAAAATTGTAGAGTTCTATAAAATTTAGAAAAAAGCAGAGAAGGCCGGACACACCCCTAATCTCCGGCCTTCTCTTTGAATAGAAGGTTTTTAATTGATATACATAGATATACTGATCTGAGCGGGAAGCCCCATTAGTTGAGGGCCATACCAGCATGCATCATCGGCATCGACACCTCGCGGTCCACACAGGCGCGCAGATCCTCGCGGTAGAAGCGCCAGGTGCTGCCTACCTTGTGACCGGTAAGCTGTCCAGACCACATGAGGCGGTAGAGCGTTGAGCGACTTACTCGCAGATAGCTCATGGCCTCTTTGAACGTCAATAGGGCATCATTCTGGATCATTTGCATAGCCATACGATTACTCCTCAAGCTGATAAATAAATACACGTGACCCCAGCGGCCTGGCCAGAGATTATGGCATCCGTAAGGTGTCTCACTGCGTATTATTGTAGCCAATGTTGCTGCGTTTTTACGTTGAGGATTAGTTATGATCTGGTTAAATATAGCTATTATCAGGTGTGATTTTTGTCACCTTGGGACAAAATGCGTATAAACAGTCCCTTCCCCTCATCTTTTGGTGGAACCTTTCCTCTATCACCATTTGTTTGCCAGCAGAGAGTTCAGCGCTTCTTCTTCGCATGATACCGCGAAGATGGTCAGGCCTGTGATCTCCTTCAGCCGGGCGAGCGCTTTTGTGTTCGTAGGATTGGTCATAGCAACAGTGAGACGGTTATGGTCGCGGCCGACGGGCGCGCAGTGGAGTTCAAGCGCGAGCCCATGCGGAATGAGCCGTTTCATACTCCTGGAAAGCTGCAGCGGCAGTTGCATGAAAGGTTTGCCGTGACCGTCCTGTAAAGGCTCTGGGCTGTTGCTCTCCGGCAGTGATCCATCTGCTGGCGCTACTGGCTCTATGCCCGCCGGCGCAGGGGTGGACTTAGCCCTTCGCAGCTGTATGCTAATGGCCGGACGTAACATGAGCTTACGCACGACCAGCCCGCAATAATACAACAACTCCTCAGGCGACCTGGCCGGCTCTGGATAGGAACCGCTGCCGAGAAGGATATCCGTAATACGCCGTAATGGTGGGATGACCGTTTCTGCCTGGAGCAGGTTAATACTCTGATAGACTCGCTCCGCTATTCCATACATCCCCTGCTGGTCTACGCCAGGAAAGATGATAACGGCTCCTATGCCTGCGTGAACCAGAATAGGGTCGCTTGTCCTGATGACGCGGCGGACATTCACGAGCACCTGGTCGAGAAAGCTTCTAGGTGGATGAAGGTGCAGGTGCTGGAAAGGCCTTGCCGACTGCGGTGTAGCAAGAATATGCTCGCGCTGTGAAACATGCAGCAGCAGCAGACTAAAAGGTATCGAACGCGGGAACGAGGCACTGAGGATTTTGTGCAGGTGGCCGCTTAATTCGCGTGTGATCAACGTTGCCTGTGCATTATCCGGGCCTTCTTCTGCCTGCCCCTGGGTTGGCAGTTGCTGGAAGGCGGAAGGCGGCATACAACTACAACGCTCATTATGATGGGCGTTTATGTATGTCAGTGATTGTCTCGATACTTCTTTGACGTGGCGCTTCATTATTCACAATAACTTTATGCACGGCAGCCCTGTTGCACCTGATTCTAGAATGTCCAGGATGAGAAAATGATGCAAATAACGTTGTATTCTGGTTAAGAAGATGAAAAACTGGTTAAGGAGAAGATAGAGTATGACCCTGGACAGCCGTAAAAGGTGCCAGGTTCCTTACGGTTCCAATGTTATTGGAGTTGTAAAGGTATACCCTACACCCGGCACGGTCGTGATATACTGCGGACTGTTGGCGTCTGGCTCGACTTTCTGGCGCAGGTGACGGATGTGCGTCTTCACCAGGCCCGAATCCCCGGCTTCATCATAGCCCCAGACGCGCTCAATGATCGTGTCTGTCGTCAAAACCTGCCCGGTATGAGAAATCAATAGATGCAACAGGCGACTCTCCGTGGGGGTGAGCCTCACCTTTACACCGTCTCTGATCACTTCGTGACGCATCGCGTCTAACGTCACCGTGCCAACGGTAATCGCGGAGGAACTCGAGTTTCCCCGGATATTGGTTGAGCGGCGCATAATAGCCTTGATGCGAGCAAGTAACTGCCGTGGACTGAATGGTTTGCGCAAGTAATCATCGGCGCCCATTTCTAAGCCACGTATCTCGTCATCTTCGCGGTCATGTGCAGTTAGAATCAAAACCATTGAATTCGTTTCACTGCGCATCTGGCGGCACACCTCGAAGCCATCGAGCTTGGGCATCTGGACATCGAGAATAACCAGGTCTGGCAATGTTTCCCGCCAGCGCTTGACGGCCTGTTCGCCATCAAATGCGCGTATCACATCGTAGCCATGGCCTTTAAGCCAGTAACTCAGCAAATCGACCATGTCGCGGTCATCATCCGCCACCATGATTTTCAATGGGATTCCTCCTACAGGCGTGTATTACAAGAGCCAGTGTTCAACCACCTTGTGATAAGAATATCGCTCTCTTCTGGTTGAATCATTCCCCCACAGCTAGTAACGGGATGCATGTAAGGTAGTAACATCATGATACAATTTGGGCTATGGATAGCTATCAGGTTAGCCGTTCGATGAATATGAGTATATACTAGCGATTCAGTTATAGAATAGCAAGAGAGCTAGGACTATTGAGGTACGGCGCCATATAGTGGAGCACAACAGCAAGGAGGGAAAGGCATGGTTCCACGCGAAGAACTGCTGGCATTAGCCCGTGAAGTTGCGCAGCGGGCACATTGTCCCTACTCACACTTCCACGTAGGAACAGCCGTGGTAGCCGGGGGTAAGACCTACCTGGGAGTGAACGTCGAAATTTCAAGTTATGGCTTGACTCTGTGCGCTGAGCGTTCAGCCCTGGCCGCGGCAGTCGCAGCTGGCTCTGGCCCTGTGACCCAGGTAGCCGTCGCCTGCATCGATGTGCCCCCTGCTGCTCCTCTCGGTGAGCGTAGTCCCTGCGGCGCGTGTCGCCAATGGCTGGCCGATCTTGCCCCGCACGCCGTCATCTACATCGATGGAGATGCGCGCGATTTTTCCGTGGCGGATTTATTGCCCTACGCGTTCGGGTTGCCGTGAGCAAGAGGCTCAAATCGTTGCTCAATCCCTTGACAGATCGCATACTTCTTGTGTACGCTATTAATACATTCCAGGAACTTGTAGTGCGGTAGTGTGGCTCCTCCCCTTATAGTACCTACCTTTGTGAGAGCGTGTCTGATTCTCAGGGTGTTCGCCCTCTCTGCCGGATGCTCGCGCGGCTTCGCCGCGCAAAAAAAGGCGAGCGCCGCAGGCGCGAGCAAGCGATCATGATCGAAATCAGACATACTCTAAAGAAAAGCGCTGAAACGATGATAGACCCTGGAAGGAGCTTAGGCATGACATCGCGCTATACCCTCGGCATTGAAGAAGAGCTTCAAATGGTAGATCCTCGCACAGGCCAGCTCTGCCCGCGCATCCTGACCATTATGGAAAAGGGCGCGGCGATCTTTGGCGAGCGCATAAAACCGGAGATGTTGCAGGCAGCAGTAGAAGTTGTCTCGCCCGTTTGTCTGGATATTGCTGCAGCCCGTAAAGAATTGTATCGTATGCACACGACGCTGGCACAACTGCTCGAGGAAGAGGGGCTCATGTTCATCGCTGCCGGCACTCATCCCAGTGCGAGCTGGCTGGAGCAGGTAACCACGCCAAACGAGCGCTACATGCAACTGGAAGAAGAGCTGCAGGATGTCGTGCGCTCCATCTTGATCTTTGCCCTGCATGTCCATGTCCATGTCGAAAGCAATGAAATGGCTATCGTGCTCATAAACCAGCTTCGCACCTGGCTGCCGCACTTGCTGGCCATCTCCTCGAACTCGCCATTCTGGAACGGGCGCTTTACCGGTATGAAGTCGTATCGCCCCGTCATCTGGAAGCCATTCCCGCGCAACGGGATTCCCGATCCAATGGCGTCATGGAGCGAATTTGACAACTATGTGCAGTCCCTGGTCAGGGTTGGCTGCATCGATAACGGCAAGAAGATCTGGTGGGATATACGCCCTCATCCTTTCTTCCAGACTATCGAATTTCGCATCTGCGACGTACCCGCCAGCATGGAAGATACGCTGGCCATCGCCGCTCTCTGCCAGGCCCTCGTCGCCACGCTTGCCTGGCTCCACAAGCGCGGCATGAGCACCCACGTGCTGCCGCGCAATTTCATCGATGAAAACAAGTGGCGCGCAATGCGCTATGGCCTGGATGCCCCGCAAATCGATTTCGTGCAGGAGCGCCACCTCAGCATGCGTGACTCGATCAGCGAACTGTTGGACTTCGTCGATGACGTAGTTGATGACCTGGGCAGCCGCTGCGAGATTAACTACCTGCGTGCCCTGCTGGAGGACCCCCGTGGCACGGGCGCCGATCGCCAGATCGCCATCTACCAACAAACCGGCAGCGTGGACGCCGTGGTGCGCTATCTCATGGAGCAGGCCCTGCAAGATGTTGAGTCGATCACCTCGCAGCAGTACGTAGCAAACTAGTGGTTTGACCATTGAACGCGAGGCTCAATCAAGGACATAACCTGTGGTTAACAAAACTCAACCATCCCTGTACCTTTAGTCTCTCCGCACCATGAAAAGAGAAGAAAATAAGCATAGCTCTAAAGCTTGATCAGACATATCCCCACGAATAGGTTAACAAAGCTTAACCACATTTTCTGATTTATAATACCTTCTCAACCTGAATACATCTGCATATTATACTGGAGCATACTACAGTGTGAACGTGGGCGTACTAAAAAATCTTCAAGGAGGAAATATATGTACCGGTTGACCCGGCTCTGGCGACAACCCTTCACATTCGTAGTGCTTACGGTCACGCTCCTGGCAGTAGTGCTGGGATTTGTTGCGACCCCAGCTGCGCGCACGCATGCAGCGGGTGGCTGCCAGCTCAACTCCGCCAAAGGCGGTATCCAGCACGTAATCTACATCCAGTTTGACAATACGCATTTCACACGCGACAATCCCAATGTCCCCTCGGATCTAGAACAGATGCCCAATCTGCTCAATTTCATTGAGAACAAGGGCGTGTTGCTCACCAACCATCACACACCCCTCATCTCCCATACCGCGACCGACATCCTGACCTCGCTCACCGGTGTCTACGGCGATAATCATGGCGTACCAGTTAGCAACAGCTTCCGCTATTTTAATCCGGACGGCACCAGCAACACTGGCGTTTCCTTCGCTTACTGGACCTCGCCGCTTTTCGACCCAACCACGTCGACACCAACCGATACCACTCCCAATATGCTCACTGCAGCTGGCAAGAACGCTCCTGCTCCGTGGGTACCATACACTCGTGCAGGCTGCAATGTCGGTGCGGTTGCTACAGCGAATACTATTCTTGAGAATACCGCTATTGATATTCCCACGGTATTTGGAGCGAACTCGCCAGAGGCGCAGGA
>WNGN01002239.1_pt1 | contig 16810 bp, 14 predicted proteins | sample 5400561 | NCBI WGS metagenome assembly WNGN01 (sample SAMN13153379, study PRJNA577476) | soil metagenome | isolation source: 115 cm soil or saprolite under Garry oak tree replicate 2 | place: USA:California | collected 2016-06-15
GTGGACGTAGCCTTTAAAGTCCACACCGACTTGGGTAACCACTTCATCCGCGCCATCAACGCCCGGACGAAAATGGTGGTCGGCCGGGACCACCCGGTCCAAGATGGCGACGTCCTCAAGATCGTGGCGAAGGTGTGAGATGGCGAGCTATGATGTGCGCATCATCACGGCCTCGTACCGACGGGAACCGCGGAACGGCCCGGAGCAGGCGCAGCTGCCCGTCATCCAGCTGTTCGGCCGCACGCGGGAGGGGCGGAGCGTCACGATCGAGTACTCGGGGTTCCAACCCTACTTCTTCGTCGTCGAGCCTCCGCAGTCTCTCCGAGGAGCGTTCGGGAGGGATTCGCAGGTCGTCAAGCTCGAGGACGTGACCCTGCAAGTCGAAGGCCGGCCGACGCCGTGCGCTCGGGTCGTCCTTCGGCAACCTTGGAAAACGCCCGAATACCGCGAGAAGGCCCGGAGGTACGGCTCCACTCCATTGGAGGCGGACATCCCCTTCCAGCATCGGTTCATCTACGACATGGATCTCGGGGCCGCGGTCCGCGTCCACGGGACCGAAGCTTCTCCGGCCGGGAAGTACACGACGGATCTCTTTCTCATCGCGGACCGTTTCGAGCCATGCGATCCCTTCCGCCCCGCCCTGCGCGTGCTGAGCTTCGACATCGAGAACAGCATCCAAGACGGGCACATCTTCTGCATCGGCATCGCGTACCGCGAAGCCGGCGAGATCAAGACCATTGTCCTCCAGGGGAACGAGCGAGAGATCGTCGAGGGTTTCATCAAGCTCGTCCACGAGCTCGACCCGGACATCATCTCCGGATACAACATCGACGGGTACGACCTGCCCGTGCTCATCGACCGCGCCGCGAAGAACGGGATTCCGAGGCTCCAGCTCGCGCGCGACTTCTCGGACTTCTTCCACCTCGGCGAGCGGTTCTGGCGCGTCGACGGCCGCATCCTCACGGACGTCTGGTGGGCCGTGCGGGCGGAGCGCCTGAGCCTGCACATGAAGCAGGAGACGCTCGACTACGTCGGCCGCCAGCTCTTGGGGGAAGGAAAACACGAGCTCTCGCGGCGACACATCGATGAGGAATGGGCGAAGGACCGCGAGAAGGTCATCCGATATTGCCTGAATGACGCCGATCTCTCGCTCCGGATCCTCGAGAAGATCGGCCGCATCGAGAAGACCCTGGACCTGGCGGCCGTAAGCAAGCTCCCGCTCGAGGACGTGCTCCACGGTCGCACGTCGAACCTGATCGACTCGATCCTGATCCGCGCCGCAGACCGCGCCCACGTCGCGGTCCCGATGATGAAGATGCGCGGCGGCCGCGTCGAGCAGATCGAAGGCGGGTACGTGCATAGCCTGCAGCCCGGGTTGTACGAATGGGTCATCTCGCTCGACTTCCGCGCGATGTATCCGTCCCTGATCATCGAGAACAACATCTGCTTCACGACCGTCTCGCCACAGGGGACGATCGAGAGCCCGACGGGGGCGAAGTTCCTCTCCGCCGACGTGAAGAAAGGCCTCCTTCCGGTCATCCTCGCGAGCCTGATGAAGGACCGCCAAGACGTGCGGACGAAAATGCGCGAGGCGACCGACCCCGAGATGCGGGAGTTCTACGACGGCCTCCAAGGAGCGATCAAGGTCCTGATGAACGCCTTCTACGGCGTCCTCGCGTCGTCGTTCTACCGGTTCAACGACCCGAAGGTTGGCGCCTCAATCACCGCGTTCGCGAGGGAACGGATCAAGGGGATCATCGCCGAACTCGAGGCCGATGGCGTGAAGGTGGTGTACGCGGACACGGACTCCGTGTTCTTCCAGTCGCCCGCGGCCGGGTTGGGACCCTCCCTCGAGTTTGCCCGCAAGACCGCGGAGCGGTTCTCGCGCGGCCGAATCAGCATGGAAGTGGACAAGGTCTACCGGAGCCTGTTCAGCCACGGGCGCAAGAAGCGGTATGCGGGAAAGGTCGCGTGGCCCACGGAAGGCGAGATCGTCGTCCGCGGGTACGAGATCCGCCGCACGGACGCGTTCGACCTCCAGAGCGAGGCCCAGCTCCTCGTGTTCGACAAGATTCTCGACAACGACCCGGACGGGGCCATCGACCTCGCGAAGCGGATCGTCGCGGAGGTCCGCGACGGGAACCCGCCGCTCGCGAATCCGGACAAGGACCCGATCGAGATGCTCGTGATTTCCCGCACCGTCAAAGAGGAGAACCAGTACGTGAACCCGGATTCCATGAGCAACGTGATCGCGGCCCGCAAGCTCGAGCAGATGGGCGAGGAGTTCATGCCCGGCATGAAGGTCTCCTGGATCGTGACGGACCACAAGAAATCCCCGATGGAGGTCGAGCCCTATCTCTCCGGTGCGAAGTTCGAGAAGATGCCGGACTGGGAGTACTATGCACGCCGCGTCGCGCAGACCCTCGCCTACGTGACGGAAGTCTACGGCTGGGACGAGAAAGCCCTCCTCACGGGGAAGCGGTCGCAGCAGAAATCGTTGTCCAGCGACGACTTCAGCGAAGCCCTGCCGGTGGAATCGACTCGCCGGACCGACAAGAAGCTCACGCTCGAGGATTTCTTCTGAGGGGGACGATGTCGGCCACCGATGCGTTGTGCCGGTACTGCGGATGGGAAGGACCCGATCCGGTCCGTGACGCGCACGGCAGTTTGTTCTGCCCGCGATGCGGTCGGCCGGCGGACTACAAGCTCGTGGTCGAGGAGCTGAAGCGGCAAGGCCTTTGGCGGGCGTGAGGGATGGCCTCTCGATCGCCCCGCGTCGTCGCCGTCGGCGACGGAATCGTCGACCTCGTCACGCCTCCGATGGCGGATTTCGCGCCGGGAGATGTCCAGGCGGAGGTCCCGCGCTTCGATCCGCTGCCGGGCGGCAACGCGACGAACTTCGCGCTCCAGATGTCGAGCCTGGGCGCCTCGACGATGTTCATCGGCGCGGTGGGGTCGGATTCGAACGCGAGACTCTTGCGTGACCGATACCGGCAGTACGGAGTCCGCGCGCGTCTGTGCGTCGATCCCCGCCGGCCGACAGGAAGCACGATGGCCCTGACGTGGTCCACCGGGAGGCGGGCGCTCGTGACGGACCCGGGGGCGAACGCGCGATTGAGGCTCCGCGACGTTCCGGTCCAAGCGATTCGAGGAGCGCATCACGTGCATCGGTCCGGCTTCTGGTGGACGAGCGGGCTCGTGGGGAAACCGACCGCGACGCTTCTCGCCCGCGCCCACCGACACGGTGCGACGACCTCGTTGGATGTGTCGACCGATCCTAAGGGCTGGCCGGAAGCGCGGATCGAAGCGGTCCGAATCTGTCTCCCTCACGTCGACGTCTTCTTCGGGAATGAGACGGAGGTCTGCGCCGTCGCCGGGGAACAATCTCCGATTCAGGCGGGAAAGCGCCTTCGCGCCTTCGGCGTCGCGGAAGTCGTTATCCATCAAGGCGACCGGGGGGCCACCGCGATCACGTCGTCCGGCATCGTCCCGAGTCCGGCGTTCAATGTCGCGATCGACAACCCAACGGGGTGCGGAGACGTTTTCAACGCCGCCTACACCTACGCGAAACTCACTCGGCCGTCGGTCAAGGAATCGCTTCGGTTCGCGAACGCGGCCGCAGCGCTCCACCTACGGAATCGTCGCCGGCCCTATCCAACACTCCCGGAGATCCGCCGATTCCTCCGGGAATTCGCCGCGCCCTAGGGAGATTTTCACTTTTACACATCTCCCCCTCGGGTCGCCGTTCATATGCCAACACGGCATAGAAACTGATGATGGCGCCGACCGGTTCGCCCGCTCCGTCCTCCGTTCCTGCTGAGGCCTGGGCGATGCTCGGACGCACCGACCTGGAAGCGTACACGACCTGGGATTTCCCCACCCAGTCCGCCGGCCATCCTGACGCGGGTCGCAAACCTCGTCCGTAGGTACACGGGTCCGGGAGAACTCGTCGTGGATCCGATGGCCGGGTCGGGGACGATTGGGGACGTGGCCCGAGCGCTCGGTCGGCGCGCTGTCTCGTTCGACCTCGCGCCTCGTCGGCCATACATCCTCCGCGCCGACGCCCGAGCGTGGCCGCTCACGTCACAGTCCGCCGCCCTTGCGGTGATTGATTCGCCGTACTCAGACAACGTCTTATACAGCCCCGACTCCCGATGTCTCGGCCGGATCTCGTGCCGCGACGCGCGTTTCTACGAAGAGATGGAAAAGGTCGCGTCCGAAGCCCATCGGGTCTTGCGCCCCGGCGGCATTCTCGGTTGGATTATTGCCGATGAGTACCGCGGAGGCGTCTACACTCCAGTGGGTTTCCGGCTCCTCCGGTTGCTCGAAACGCGGTTCGAGCCGATCGACACGATTGTCCTCGTCCGTCACCACGATCGGTCCGCATCGCCCATGTGGGAGCACCGGGCCCGCCGGTTCAACTTCTTCCTCCGCGGATTCAAGTTCCTCTTCATCCTGCGCAAGCAGGCTGGGGAACCGGGAGGTTGAAACGTTGGGAACGGCACTCGAACGGACGAGCGACATGTCACGGGAGATTGTGCTCGGGCTGCGGAATCGACTGCGACTTGCCGCGGCGAGGCGAGACGACCGCATCGATGAGCATGTGAGCGAGCATTGGATCTCATGGCGAAGCCGCAAGGGGAGTCGAATATTTGCTGAGATACGTCCCCTCGGAGGACGCGTTCAGATTTTCCTCCTGCCGTCCCCGCGAGAACTCCGAGACAACTCCGGTCTCGCAAAGCGCGCGCCGCCGACTCAAGGTTGGGGCTGGTTCCGGACGCGAGTCGAGGTGCGGTCCATGCGCCAGGTCGCAGCTGCGGCCGCGCTAATTCATCAGTCCTATCTCCGCGGCCTCGAGGCGAATGGCCACAAACACGGCCGGCTCAGGCGACGCGTTCCGACTTCTTGAAGAGGCCGCGCGGGGCCGCGAGCTCGACTGCGACGCTCCGGTAGCTCCATGCGAGGAAGGTGCTGCACGCCGCTACGATGGCCCCGAACACGAGATGCCAGTTCAGGAGCGGATAGCCGCCGAGTGTCATCCAATTCGTGGCCGCAGGGTGTCCGGACATCGTGCCCATCGGGACGATGGCCTCCGCCACGATTGCCGTGATCGAAAGGGCCGCGACGATCCAAAGGCCAGTCTTCCGGTTCTGTGGGACGAGGGCATTCAGGGGCAGGAGCACAGCGGCGAGGAACGCGATCGCGGTCGCCCCGCTCAGTGCCAGGGTGACAGGCCCGAAGATCGACGGACCCCGAGAGAACATCCAACCCACAACGGAGAGCGCGGTCAGCAAGGCGAGCGTGAAGGCGAAGACCAGCGCCGTCCGATACCATTGCAAGACGGGAGTCGTCGTCCGGAGGACGACCTGCGCGGAAGGTCGCAACTTGTCGCATGCGATCAGCAGGAGGACTAACGCCGCAAGGGCCAGAAAAACCGCGGCGAGAGTGGTAATCCCTCCGGCTAGATTGAAGACGCCTGAGATTGGATCCGCGCGGTTCGACGTCTGCAACGCAAGCAGCCATAACCCTACCGACGCGCTCGCCATCGCCGCGGAGCCGGCGTACATCGCCAACGCAGCAGATAGCCATCGAAACGCTCTGGCGATTCCAGTCCGGACCACGCTGAACGTGGGACTGTCGAACCATATGGATGGACCAAGCGCAGAGTCCACGAACATGATCGACGCAATGATGGCGTCCCGCAAATATTCAATTTGTGTCCACCGAACATTCGTGATTCCTGTTCGCCGTCATGAGCGTCTTCCAGGACGTGCGTCTCGGGGAGAGCGGGCCGCCGTGTGGCGGAAAGGGCTTAATAGTCTCGCCCCATTGGCACGGCGCTTTCGACGACCCTGGTCGGGAGATGTACCTTCGGGCGAATCCGTAAATCCAGGGGGTTGGGCCATGGCCGACGAAACCCCAAAGGCTCCGGAACCGGAGCTGAGCATTGCCCCGGAAGGGGAGGCGAAGCCGCCCGCTCGTCCGCGGAACCTCTACGCGTTCGTCAAACAGGCTTGGAAGAATCCTCGGAGCGGCGTGGTCAAGGAGACTCATTTTCAGCGGATGGTCGAGTGGCGCCGCGGCAACGCCTTCGTCCGCGTGGAGCGGCCGACGCGGGTCGATCGCGCACGTGAACTGGGATATCGCGCAAAGCAAGGGTATGTCGTTGTCCGTGCAAGGGTCCGCCGAGGGGGCCGGCGAAGGCCCCACCCGATGGGCGGACGACACCCGAAACGCCGCGGGCTCGTCAAGATCACGATGGCGAAGTCGATTCAGCGGATCGCGGAGGAGCGGACCGCCAAGCACTATCCGAACATGGAGGTCCTCAACTCGTACTGGGTCGGGGAGGACGGGACGCACAAGTACTACGAGGTCATCCTCGTCGATCCGAACCATCCTGCGATCCGGAGCGATCCGAAGATCAACTGGATCTGCAATCCCGCGAACCGCGGCCGCGTCTTCCGCGGCCTGACCTCGGCCGGGAAGAAGGGCCGGGGGCTCTTGTACAAAGGCAAAGGGGCGGAGAAGATCCGGCCGAGCATCGGCTCCCACGACCGCACCGGCAAGTGACCTCACGGCGACTCGATGTGGGACGCGAGCCGTCCGACTTCCTCGTCCGAGAGTCCGATGACCGGTTCGAACACGGGGACGCTCAGGCCTTCCCGGTCCGCCGGGTCGAATGCGGACCACCGCGTCCCGAGGAACACGGCGTCGGCTCGGGTGATTTTCACGAGCTCCGCGAGCCGTCCGTTGGGCGGCAAGTCGAGGACCTTCAGACGGACGTCCCACCGACGGAGCGGCTCGACGAGCGGTTCGCCGGGCGCCGTGGCGATCGCGATTCGGCAGCCGCGCTTCATCCCCATCCATGCCGCGACCATGCCGTCGCGATCCTTGACGACTGCGAGGCCGCGGCCCTGGCTTCCGAGCGGGAGGCCACCGGGTCCAGGCCAGATTTCCTGGAACACGAAGGCACGGTTCTGGCGCACCTCGATGTGGATTTCGATATCGGGGTGGGACAAATTCACGCGCACTCCGGGATGGGCGAGACGCACGACGTCGCCGAGCTCGCGGGCCAGATCTTGGCTGGTGAACGGATGGGTACCCACGCGCCGCGTCCGAAGCGCGAACGTCTTCCCGGCCGCGAGGGACCACTTCGCCTCGGAGAGGACGACGTGCCGCAGCGACGCGAGGTCGGCATGGGTCTCCGCGGCGGGGCTGATCGACACGACGCCGAAGACCCGCGTGAGGATGGACCGCGCTCGGGCCGCATCGTCCGCGTACACGTACACGCGCGCCTCGTCCGAATCCGTGATGCACTCGACGCCCTCGGCCGCGAAGAGGTCTTGAATGTTCGCGACGAGGCGGTCGCGGAGCTGGCGGCGCACGAACCGACTCTTCAACGCAATCTCGCCGAACCGCACGAGGAGGACCACTCGCTTCGCACCGACCCATTCCCGATAGTTTCACGTTAGTAATTAATACGGCACCGACTTTGCGCGCACGTGGACGCGCTCCTGCTCCTGATTCAGGCCGTCCTCATTTTCGGAGTGGCGTTCATCTATTCGAATCTCGGCCTCGGCGGCGGACTCCTGTTCGTGCCGATCCTCTTGTCGACCGGCGTGCCCGATAAGGATCTGGCGGTACCGATCTCCCTCACGCTGACGATCGCGACCGCGACCTCGTCCGTGATCAACCATCACCGCCGCGGCCTCGTGGACTTCCGACTCGGAGGCGTCCTCCTGGCCGGCGCTCTCCTCGGGGCCGTCGTGGGAACCGTCTTCACATTGAAGGTGTTGAACCAGGAAACGTTCGAGGCGTTCTTCGCGGCCGTGCTGATCGTGTTCGGAGTCTACATGGTCCGCGACTGGCTGAAGAACGCGCGGTCCGTCGACGAGGACGATGAATCCGCGATGACGCCACCGCGCGTAGCAGCGACCGCGGCCGCGACGACGGGATCCGGCTTCCTCTCCGGGAGCATGGGGATCGGTGGCGGCCTGCTCAATGTTCCGCTCCTGGTGTATGTTCTCGGCCGGAAGACACGGAAGGCGATCGGGACGTCGTCGCTGCTCATCATCCCGACCGCCGCGGTGGGTTTCGTCGCGTACGTGGTCGATCTCGCGCTCCGGCCCGGAGGCTTCGCGTGGCCCGCGGAGTTCGTGCTCATTCCGATCCTCATGCCCGTGGTTTTCGTCGGCGCATATGTCGGATCGCGGTGGGGCCTCGAGAGGTTGAGGACTCGATCCGTTGCGCTGATCTTCATCATCGTCCTGTTCATCGCGGCCGCGAAGCTCGTGTACGATCTCCTTTGACCGCGGAGGAAAGGCCTTATACGTTCGCGCGGGTGCGCGGCCTCGCCTGAGCCGAAGGGATGGGATGGACCGGACGGACGGGTCTCATTGGTTCTACTCGTACCTCCCACAAGGCGTCGCCGGTGGCGCGACGTCCGCCTTGATTCCGCTGTTCGCCTACGCCCTCGGCGGGACGCTGTTCACGGTGGGCATCATCGCGGCGGCGACGAGCCTCGCGTCCGTCCCTGCGTTCATCTTGTGGGGCTCGCTCTCCGATCGGTTCGCGCGGCGCAAGGTCTTCCTGTTGATCGGATTCGTCGGGAGCGGGATCGCCCTCTTGGCGATGGCCATGTCCGGGACGATGTCCCAGTTCTACCTGGCGAATCTCCTGGCGGGTTTCCTGGGCGCGGCCAGCGGTCCGGCCGGGACCGTCCTCCTGATGGAGACGTCGAAGCGGTCGGAGTGGCCCGCGCGGCTCGCGCTCGTGAGTCGCATCGCGGCGATCGGCTGGGTCGCCGGACTAGCCCTCGGAGTCGCATGGCTTGTAATCGGTCCGGGATTGCTCGCCGCAGAGATCTCGTCGATGCGCGCGCTCTTCGTGATCGGCGCGGCGCTCGGCCTTCTCTCGGGGGTCCTCGCTCAGGCGTGGACTCGCGAGCCGGCGGTGCGAGTAGATCGGCGGGAGGTCCACGTCCCAGACGTCCATGCTCGGATCGAGCGGGGCCGGTATCTGCCCATCCGCCTCCTGCATTTCTTCAACCCCCTCGATTGGCGACGGAAGGTCCGACTGCCTCGCACGCTCCGGATCTATCTCGTCTGTGTATTCCTCCTCTTCGGCGGTTTCACCGCCTTCTACGGATTCTTCCCGATTTTCCTGAAGGAATCGTACGGCCTCGGAAGCCCGGAGATCTTCGCCGTGTACATCGCGAGCCAGGCAACCTCGATCGCGGTGTATCCGCGGGTCGGCGGCTGGGTTTCGGCCCGAGGCGACCGGTCGACGCAATTGTACGCGTCCCTGGGCCGATCGATGCTGTTCCCCTCGTTCCTGCTCCTCGGGATCGCGGCCCTTCCGTACGGTGCGCGTCTCGGGATTGCGATTGCCTTGCACGCGGGCGTCGGACTCTGCTGGGCTCTGATCAACGTCGCGGGCTCGATCCTCGTGTCGCGCCTCGCTCCGGAGAACGGCCGAGCGGAGGCGTTCGGCACGTACAACGCCGTCCAAGGCTTCGGCTCGATCCTCGGGCCGCTGCTCGGCGGATTCGCCGCGCAGTATCTCGGGTACGCGATGGCCTTCGGCACGAGCGTGGCCCTGATCTTAGGCGGCTGCGCGATCCTTGCCGTGACGCGCCTCTCGGACATTGGAGCTACCGACGAAAAACGTAAATGAAGACCCCGGCTTCCGGCGACTCGCGGTGCGGGTTGAAGGTCCTCATCTTGGGCGGATACGGCGCAATGGCCCAATCCACGGTTCCGGATCTGCTCGCGAGCTCTGGCGTCGAGCGAGTCGGGATTGCCGGACGGAGCGCCGCGAAGGCGAAGTCGTTCGCCGCCGCTCAGCGGGATGACCGTGCGACGGCGGTCCGGATCGACGCCCGGGATTCGGCGGCCTTGGTGCGCGAGCTGAAGCGCTGGGACTGTGTGATCCACAGCAGCTGGTACGATCTGAACGTCCCGATCATGGAAGGGGCCATCGTGGCGGGGATTCACTACTGCGATCTGGGGGGACTCTACCACCAGACCCTTCGGCAACTGAAACTCGACGCGCGGGCGAAGGACGCCGGCGTGACGTGCGTCCTCGGGATTGGCTCCACGCCCGGCACGATGAACGTGATGGGAATGCACGGGGCGAGCAAGCTCGACAAAGTCGAGAAAGTGCTTCTCCGGAGCAGCGGCGCGGTGGTCGCCGGCGGAGAGCCAGGAAAATTCGTGCCGCCGTACGCGATTCGCACGATTTTCGATGAGTTCTCCCTCGACGCGCCGATCCTCCGGAAAGGGAAGATCCAGTTCGTGCCCGCTCTCTCCGGCCTCGAGCGGTCCGAGTTCATGCCGCCGGTCGGGGTCGTTGAAGGATATTACACGATCCATTCCGAGCTGGCGACGATGCCGAAGACGATTGGGAAAGGGATTCAAGAGATGGACTTCATTGTCGCATTCCCGCCCGCCTTCCGCGAGACGATCGCGACCCTCGTCCGTCTAGGCCTCGCGAGTCGCGACGAGATCGTCGTCGAAGGGACGAAGGTCCGGCCGTACGACGCCACGGCAAGCGTGATCGACGCGCTGCCGAAGCCGAAGGAGCCCGAAGTCGACGTCGACATCCAGCGCTGCGTCCTCGTCGGCGAGAAGGACGGGAACCCAATGACCTTGCGGTACGAGGCGGTCACATGGCCGCACAAGAACTGGAACGTCGGCGGGGGCGTCGTCGACACCGGCGTCCCGCCCTCGATCGCGGCCCAGTGGATGGTGAAGGGGTTGATCAAGGAGAAGGGCGTCCTTCCACCCGAGATCGCCTTCGATCCGTTGCCGTACTTCAAGGAGCTCTCGGCTCGAGGCCGCGGGATCCGGGTTGTTGAGTACGCCGAAGAGACGCAAGCCTTGAATTGACCGGAATTCGGTTCGTGGTGAGAACGCCGGCGTATGCGGGCGCTTGCCGCCCTCGCCCGTGTCCTCAATCTGAAGTCCCTTTAGAGCGCGAACGCCTCCGACATAAACGCTTAAGTAATGCACACAACCATCCCTTCTGGCTCTCTGGGGAGAGGGTAATCCAGGGGAGGAGAAGATGCGCTTTTCGAGTGCTCGAGCGTCGCTGTGGATCGCCGCATTTGTGGTCGTCGTGATGGTGTTGCCGGCCCTGAGCCTGACCGTTGGGGCCGCATATACGTACCAAACGAATCTGTCGAAAATCGACCCAGCCGTTTTCGCGCCGCCGAGTTCGAGCGCGACTACGACGACGTCGAATCCGGCCGGCGGGACGGCGTCGGCGTCGAAAACGATTCTTACTCCCGCGGGTTTCTCGGTGGCAGTCGTCAAATTCAAAGATCTTGCATCTCCCACGTGGGCCCCCCGGGGCCATGACTTTGTCGTCCAATCGTTGCGGGACGTGTCCGCGCGGGCCCAAGGTCCCGTTGTGCAACTCGTCTATCAACGCGGCGGAATGGTCCTCAATCACTTCTGGTTGAACAACATGCTCCTCGTGGCGGCGGATGCCGTCACCTTGCGCGACATCGCGCAGAATCCTCTCGTCGAAAAAGTGTTCCCCAACTTTGCAGTTACTCTTCCACCCGAACAAATAGGCCACGCCGAACCGGCGCAAGGCCCGTACGAATGGAATATCGAGAAAGTCGGCGCCCCCCTCGCTTGGGGGCTCGGCATCAACGGCGCGGGCGTCCGGGATTGTGTGACCGACACCGGAGTGGACATCAGCCACCCCGATTTGGTTGGCCGAATGTTCACCACCGACGCAAGCGACCCGTACTACCCCGGGGGATTCATGGAGTTCGACGGCAGCGGGAATCCCGTAGTTTCGCTTCCGCATGATTCCGCTTTCCACGGAACCCACGTGTCCGGCACGATCGCCGGTGACAGCATGGGCGGCACCGCGATCGGCGTCGCTCCGGGCATCTGGCTGATGATGGGCCTCGTGCTCCCCGGTGGAGGCGGCAGCTTTGCGCAGGTCATTGCCGGGATGCAGTGGTGTGTCAGCCCGTTCGACAAGTCTGGAAACCCGACGCCCCCCGCCCACGTGCAGTCGATGAGCTGGGGTGACACCGGAGGCGGCCTTCAGGCGCAATTGCTCGACCCGATCAAGAACAGCCTCTTGGCGGGTGTGATCCCCGTCGCTGCGATCGGCAACGAGTTCGAAGGGTCCGCCCGCAGCCCCGGCGACATCTGGGGGACCTTCGGCATCGGGGCGACGGACATCAACGACAACGTGGCTGCGTTCAGCAGCGGCAAGTTCATTGACTGGCCCAGCCCGCCCACGAGCTGGCCGTTCTTCGGTGGATGGCCGAGCCAGCCCTACCTCAAGCCCGACTTCTCGGCCCCGGGCGTCAACATCCGCAGTGCCGCTCCCGGTGGCGGGTATCAGAATCTCGATGGCACGTCGATGGCCACGCCCCACGTGTCGGCGACTGTCGGCCTGATGGTCGAGGCATCCGGGTTCTCGCTCACTCCGGAGCAAGCCTACAACAACCTGCGAAACTCGGTGCTGGACTTCGGCGCACCCGGCCAAGACGACCGGTACGGCTGGGGACGACTCGACACGTACAAGGCCGTCCTGTTGTCCTTGGTCGCCAACACCGGCGTCAAGGGGACGGTGTACGACAGCGCGAGCCTCAACGGGTTGAAGGACGTCAAGGTGACCGCGCAAGAGCTCGGCGCCTACACATCCACGGATGACAACGGGACGTTCAAGATGGGCCTGCCCGAGGGATCGTACAACATTTCCTTCGACAAGTTCGGTTACATCTCGCAGTTCCGTCTGGTCGATGTCGTCCTGTACAACGGGACGGTCAACGGCTACGTTACGGATGCTGCGGCCGCACCGATCACCGGCGCCTCGGTGACGTTTACCCAGGCGAACCTGACCGTGTACACGGATTCGGCAGGGTACTTCACCGCGAGCGTGAAGAACGGGTCATATGACGTCCAAGCGGACGCTGCAGGCTACGTCCCGACGACGCAGTCCGTCAGCGTCCCCGAGAATGGGACGACGTGGGCCAACTTCACGTTGTTCCCGAACATTCCGGCGTTCCTGACGGGTACCGTGACGGACTCGGCTACCACCGCACCAATTGCAGGTGCGTTGGTCTGGGCCGAGGGTCCGGCGAAGTACCAGGGAGTCACCGACGCCACCGGGAGCTACAGTATCCAAATCTCCTCGGCAGACGCGGGCACTTACCACGTTGGCGCTTTCGCGGGTGGTTTCTGGCCAAGCAACGCTTTCGTCCCAGTGACGCCAGGATCCACGACAACTGCGGACTTCAGCGACGCTCCATCAGCTCCGGCCAACATCGCGATCTACCAGGATTTCGAGGGCCAACTTGCTGGTCTGCTCACCTCGGCGGGGGATACCCCGTGGTCGTACCAGAACCCCGACGCAATCGACCTGAAGTGGAACGTTTCAGCATTCCCGGCTATCTACTGGTCTGGCTTCTCGGACCTCAACATGTCGACGAATCCGGCCCCAGGCACGTTCTTGGACATCTTGTCCATCGCCGGGTCCGTCGGGACGAGCATCGTGTTCGCCGACAGCTTCGATGGCTGGCCGTACGGAATCCAACAACTCTGGGCGACGACCGCCGATCCGTCGGTTCGGACGTACGCCTACAACGAAGGCAATGTGTGGTTCCACATTATGATGGATCACCCGATCTTCGCGGGTGTCGGATCCGCCAACGACACGGTGTACGTGCTCAACCAGAGCTCGACCATCGACGGAGACCACACGTGGTTCTCCGGATACACCGGAGACTTGCTCGCGCACGTCGGCACGGACATCTTCGGTATTGAAGGTGACGGCGTTGCCGTCCGGGCGATACCGGGTGGCACGGAATGGGTGCTCCTGGGATCCCTTGCTCCGCAGTTCTGGACGAACCTCGTCACGGACTGGACCCCGAACGCGATGAAGATCGCGACGAACTCCGTCGACTTCGCCCGGAACAACAGTTGGGTCGCCGGTGCCGGAACCCACAGCCTCGCCGTCCGACCATCCGGTGCCGCCCCGTCGAAGGCGGCGGCTCCGGCGGCACAGGGGATCGCCCCGCTCGCGTTCGTCGAGCTGACAGTCTACTTGGTCGCGCAGCCATCGGGCCTCGTCGTCGGGACGGTCACGGACACGAATGGAATTGCCGTGGAGGGCGTCCAGATCAAGGCTGTAAGCACGCCGGTCCAGACCATCACGGACGCGAACGGCGCGTACTCCATGAGCCTGCCGGTCGGCACCTGGACAATCACCGCGAAGAAGTTCGGATACCAACCCGGCCAAGGCCAGGCCACGGTCACGGACGGCGGAACGACCACCCTGGACTTCGTCCTCGTCCCGCAGCGCCGGATCGGAATCATGTACGACGACCACGGCAACCCGCTTCAGGCCGCACTCGAAGCCACGGACAAGTACGCGATCGCTCAGTTCAACGGGAACTGGGACGACTTGACGGCCCAGGTCTCCAACTTCGACGCGATCATCCTGAGCGCGCTGCCCTTCGAGAGCATCGAGCCCTCGGCGCAGCAGTTCAACGACCTGCTCGCCGCCGCGAACGCCGCGGGCACGGGCATCGTGTTCATGGACAACGTGTACGGGTACAATTCCCCGTTCGTGTACGCGGCTCCGTACGGCGTGAGCCTCCTGGTCAAGTACACGGGAGATCCGAGCACGAGGTCGGAACCCGGCTTCTGCTTCGGCGCCCACTTCCAAGAGGTCACCGCGAAGCACGGGATTACGCGCGGCTTCTCCGTCGGGGATATGCCTCAGACGAACTCCAACACGTGCGCGCCGCTCTCGACGTTCAGTGGGTTCAGCGGGACGACGGTCGGCCGGCTGCACACGGGCTACGGTGTGCCCCAATACACGTGGGGAGACAACCTCGCGTACAAGATCACGGACGCAGGGACCCGGTGGGCTCTCCTGGCCGCCTACGCTCCCATCTTCGGCTACGAAATGGGCTGGACGACCGCGGGCAAGCAGATCATCCTCAACGCGGTGTTCTGGGCGAGCACGCAGCCGCTGTCTCTGGCGATCACGCCGAACCACGGAGCCGTCGGATCATCGGTGGGCTTCACGGGTTCCGGCGCGCCGGCGAACGCGGCGCTCAACGTGAACTTCGATGAGGAAACCTTGGCCACAACGAACGCGAATGCGGCCGGTGGATTCAGTGGCAACCTGGCGGTTCCGGAGTCAGTCTACGGAGCCCACAGCGTCATCGTGGTGACTCCCGACGAGAACTTCGCGGGCGAACAGTCGTTCGGCGTGGTCGCATCGCTCGTGCTCACGCCAACGAGCGGGCCGCCGAGTTCGGGAGTGGGCGTCGCGGGCCATGGGTATCCCGGAGCGGTGTTCGTCGACCTGTCCTTCGGTAGTGTCGGGAGCGGAAGGGCTTTGACCGGCACGGACGGCTCGTTCGTGACGACGGTGATCGTGCCCACGGTGACCGGTGGTGACTACTTCATCTCCGGCCTCAATCTGGACACCGGTGCATCGGCCTCCGCAGGCTTCCGCGTCATCGAGCAGGTCGCGCTCAACGTCCAGGTGAGCGTGGGCACGTTGCACTTCCGCGGCGAGGTCGCTGAGTTCTACGTCCTCGTCACGGGACAAGGCACCATGCGGGCCGCCACGATCGAGACGGACCTGTGGGGTCCGAGCGGAACTTCGCAGGCATTGGTTGCAACGGAGGTCGCGGTCGGCCTGTACAAGGCGACGTACACCTTGCCGGGCAACGCGGCCACGGGCACGTATGCGCTAGTCGCCCAAGCGAGCGTCTCGGAGACGTACCTGACCGGATCAGGCTCGGGCCTGGCGACGTTCCTCGTGAGCCCCACGCTGACGGGTCAGAACAACGCGCTCCTGTCGATCCAGAATGACATCGGTCAAGTCCGGACGGACACCGGGACGATCCTCGTCGACTTGAACGCAGTGAGCGCGAGCCTCACGTCGATCCAGGGCGACACCGCGACGATCTCGACGAGCATCGGGACACTGACCGCGAACCTGGCGGCACTCGACACAAAGATCTCGAGCATCAACGGCAACGTGGCGACCGTCCAGACGTCGCTGGGCACCGTCACCGCCACCTTGGAGTCGCTGAATGGAAAGATCACGACCATCCAGGGCGACGTCGCGACGATCAAGACGAACGCCGGCACCGCGAACCAGCAGCTGTCCTCGCTGCAGTCGAGCGGCGGCCTGTTGGCGATGTCGAGCGCGTCCGTGGCGGCGATCCTGTCTGCGGTCGCGGCGGTCTTTGCGTTGGCGGCGTGGCGGGCAGCTCGGAGGCCGAAGCCGTAGGCGAAGCGATTCGAGGCGCAGGGATGCCCCAAGGCCGAGCCGGAGCACAGGCTCGGCCCCTTCTCTTTCTTTCTGCTTTCGACGCGATCATCTTTCTCGTGGCCGTCGCCGTGAACTTGGTAACACTCCCGCTCTCCAGCAGCGACCTCATCCAAGCGCTGTTGATCTGGAGCACCGTCGTGCTGATCGGCGCGTCTGGGGCCGGATTCGCGGGTGGCATCTGGCTCGGAAAGGCATCGCCATCGAGGATCATGGTCACCGCGACTGCGGTCGTCAACGGAGTTCTGGTCGCAGCGGTCGCGGTCTATTATGCGATTCAAGTGCGGTTGTTCGGCGTCTTCGGAGCCGTCTTCCTCTTATTCGCCATACCCGGATTCCTCGGCGCCTGGATCGCTTGGCGATCCCTCGCATCGTAGGCCGCCGGAGAGTGTAGGGCCGTTCCCCGCTACGCTCACGTCGCGTGCGAACGCAACACGCTCGGCGGGGTCGGGGCCTCCCCGTAGGCGGCCGCCTGCTCGCCGAC